>Ga0172382_10000152_pt1 | contig 118535 bp, 115 predicted proteins | sample Leawel138RmetaG_FD_122245 | JGI IMG/M metagenome (GOLD analysis project Ga0172382, IMG submission 122245) | Leachate microbial communities from a municipal landfill in Southern Ontario, Canada - Leachate well 138R metaG | ecosystem: Engineered > Solid waste > Landfill > Unclassified | place... | reverse complement strand
TCTGTGGCAAGGCCCGGAACATTTTCCCTCTGGGTCATTGGATAGTTTCATGGGAACCGCCTTTTAGATATATCTAATTATGATATATCTTATAGGATGCCGTGAAAAATACAAGATCATCACTTGGTTTTTTTGGCCTGATTTTTTTTGAGTCAGGAAATTATGGATGGAGAACCTTCAAAATAGGATTTCGTTGTAGAGTCGGATCAGCGATGAGGAGAGCCAAGATCCGAGCCTTGGTGCAGACAGTCCGATGGGGCAAGTTGGTTTAGCCATTACTGGCGGAATGAAGATCTATGACTTGCCGAGAGTTGCTGCACGGCCTCCGATGGCTACCGAGAGTATTGGCAAGGCGGCACGTAGATTACCTTAGTGTTGTGGTTGTTCCCTTGTGACACCCACACTAAGGCACTTATGATGGCGTCCATGAATCATGCGCTGAAGCCTATGGAAACCTGCGTCACCCGTGCCTGGAAAATGCACCAGGCAGAAATATCCGGTTTTCTACGGCACCGTCTGGGAGATGCTGATTTGTCTGCCGACCTGTTGCAACTGGTGTTTCTTAAAGCGCTGCATGAAGGTCGCAGGTTTTGTGAATTACGCGAGCCCCGGGCCTGGTTATTCACCGTAGCCCGCCATGTGCTGACGGACAACTTCCGCAGTCAGCGCGACTATGTTGATCTTCCAGAAGAACTTGCAGAACCGGTTGCAGAAGTTCTCGCCGTGGATTCGCTGGCCGACTGTTTGCCACATGCACTCACCCTCCTTGAAGCGGCTGACCGCGATATCCTCACCTGTTGTGAATTGCAGGGGATGACCCAAAAAGCCTATGCCGCATCCCATGGGCTCAGTTTAGCTGCCGCCAAATCCCGGTTATTGCGTGCCCGGTTGCGCCTGCGTGCGGCTTTATTGACCGTCTGTGAAGTACGGTTTGATGCAGATTCGGGGCAGGTCTGTTGTCATCTCCCCCGCAAAAAGCCGTCCTGAACCGGCTGGGCTAAAGTCGCGGCACTGCCTTGGGCCAAACCCCTTAGAATCGTCGGACCTTCCTTCCAGTAAGAAATGTGCATCCTTTTCAGGGCGGGTCCGTCTTCCTATACAGGACCCATACGTTTTAACGACTTGTCAAAAGGAGAGTGCATCATGAGTAACACAACGAACCCCTCTGCCCAGGAATTATTGGCCAAAATGCGTGCTGGCATGGGCCGTGTGCCGGCTGCTATCGAGAAATCCACGGTGGTGGATGAAAGCCTGATTCAGGAGCACATGCGCTCACGCATGTATGCCATGCCTCAGGAGGGCGCTCTTGATGAACAGACGCGCGTTCTGGTCTACCTTGCAGCTGCACTGGCGGGCAGCAGCCCGGCTTGTGTCCGGGCAATGTCTGACAAGATCGCCCTGCAAGGCATTCCCAAGGATAAGGTTCTGGAGACGGTACGCATTGTACGCTTTGCCATGGCAACTAAAATGATTGGTGACGCCGAACCGATTTTCGATGCTCTGACCGGGCTTGAGTAATTATTTGCCATCCAAACAGGAGTCTTAGCATGAACTTATCGACCAGATACTGGAGCAAAGAAGCATTTCAGGGACTTGAGGGCGCAGTGACCTTGTACGCCGAGCTGCGGGTTACAGCGGCACACCATGCAGCATTCCTGGCGGCTATTGACGCCCTGGGATCAAACTTACGCAAGATGCCAGGATTTATCCAAGTCGCCCTCAAGCAGATGAGCGGCGATTCCACCATGGTGAAAAATTATCCGGAAAGTTTCAAAGGGATATTGGCAACAGCCTATCTCGATGGTGTTGAAAAAAATGTCCAGCCTTATTTTTATAGCCTTTTCATCCGCTTTGTGGATGCCGCCTCGGCTACAGATGCCAAACTGGAAGAGGCCTTTATCAGAGATCTGCAACCTTTATTGCATGCCGGTCCACAGCCTGAATCTCCGGAATTGCTGGCTTATCGCGCCGTGTATCAGACCGTGGGTGCTGGTGACCGTAACGGCATTTATACCACGCCAGAGCAGATTGAAGGCTTTTTGCGCGCGCCCGTTGATCAGACTGAAAATGTCACGGTCACCGTGGAAAATCATGTGATGATCAATGATGCCGATCTTGCCGGGTGGGAACCCAAAGTGATGGCGTTGCTGGCTGTGGCACAAAATACTTTCGAGCCCCAGGATGATCCCAGTGGAATTGGACAGGCGGGAACCGGTACCAATCGTTTTTACCGTAAGGCGCTGACCACTGAAATTCTTCGCAATGCCCATCCCGACGGCGCGTTACGTGCATATATCATGCATGGCGTCTGGCAGTCTGTATGGGATCACGAAAACTCCCATCTGGATCCGCGCTTCATCAAGGCTGCCGGGCCGGTAGGCGCTGCGGCCGTAGTGGGCCCGGTGGAGCCGTTCTACCTCACCCGCCGTCTCGTGCTGGCTGACTGAATGGCTGTGCCCACCGCTGCCACCAACTCCGCCCCGAGCGCCTGGGAGCGCCTGGGGCGCCCCATGCTGGCGGAGTTTCTCGGCACCGCCATCTTGCTTATCGCCGTGGTCGGCTCAGGCATCATGGCGGCGCAGCTCTCGCCGACCAATACCGGCGTGGCGCTATTGGCCAACGCCATTGCTACAGCCTGCACGCTGTATGTACTGATCACGGTCTTCGGGCCGCGCTCGGGTGCGCATTTCAACCCGGTCGTGACTGGCGTGTTCTGGCTAAAGCGCGAAATCAGGGGATCGCTTGCACTGGGCTACATCCTGGCGCAACTGCTGGGCGCCGTAGCGGGGGTGTGGCTGGCCAATGCCATATTCAATCTGCCCGTGCTGCAAGTCTCAACCCATCTGCGCGGCAGCAGCGGCCAGTGGCTGGGCGAAGTCATCGCCACATTCGGCCTCATCCTGACCATCCTCGGCGGCAAACGCCAGATGCCCGGACAAGTGCCGGTGCTGGTGGCCGCCTGGATTGCCGGGGCCTACTGGTTCACCTCGTCCACCAGCTTTGCCAACCCGGCAGTGACCTTGGCCCGCACCCTCACCGACACCTTTGCCGGCATCGCTCCGGCCAGCGCGCCCGGCTTCATTGCAGCGCAGATCGTCGGCGCACTGTTGGCCTTGCTCATCCTGCCGCGCCTGTTCTACGGCACCTGGCTGGGCCTGGACAAACCGCCGCGCGAATCCTGATCGCTGCGCCCACCGACTTCACCGATCTCTGGAAAGACCAACATGACTTCCTCACTTGCATTTCCTGCCGCCCATGAATTCCACATGAGCCTGCGCGTTGCTGATCTGGAGCGCAGCACGGTGTTTTACACCGCGTTTGTGGCCTGCCACCCTTCAAAACCCGCAAGAATGGCAAAAAAACATAGAAACCCAGCAATAGCCGGGCGCAAAAACATGCGTCCTGAAGTACATGTGATGCTGATCTTCCAACACAGCCGCCGCCCATGTGGTCGCCCCACAGAACGGACGCACGAGTTCTCTGATGTTGCCCGGAGTAGGCAGCAAAGGTAACCAGGCTTCACGCAATGGAGTGGCCTGACATTATCCCAGACAAAATATCCTCATGATTATGGATAATGCTGATTGGTCCAAAAATCACGATCTCCAGTGTCAGAGCCTCTGGTTTACATCAAGGGTTGGCACCACAAAGACGATTAGCCGGAACGGAGACATCAATTAATTTTGGAAGTGGCAGATTGAGTGCGGCCATGATAGCGATGAATTCCTCACGCGATTTGTTGGCGAGACGCGGGTTGTTGTATTTTTCCTCACCGATGCAGCTCACCCGGCGACCATGATAGTCGTGCCCCGGATAAACCAACGTCTCGTCAGGTAAGGTGAAAAGTTTTGTGGTAATGCTGTCGTATAAGTTGCCGGCATCGCCGCTCTGAAAGTCAGTGCGCCCACAGCCGCCAATGAGCAGAGCGTCACCGGTAAAAACCCGATCATGCCAGCGAAAGCTTAGAGATTCAGGAGTATGCCCAGGGGTAGCAAGTACGCGAATAACATCGTCTCCCAAGACCAGGAAATCGCCGTCATCCACCGCAATGTCGGCACAGTCGGCTTGAGCTCGGACACTGAGGACTACCTGTGCGTCCGTCTGCTCGCGGAGTTTGTGGGCAGCGCTGATATGATCGGCGTGCAAATGGGTTTCCAGAATATGAGTCAGGTGCAGGCCTTCATTACGCAAAATCTGCAAAACTTCGTCACTGCCCTCGGCCACGGCATCGCGCCAGGTATTATCCGCGAGAATGTAGGTGTAGGTACTGCTCTCGATATGAAACAGTTGTCGAAAATACATGACGTTATCCTTTTACCCGGAGGCTGCAGTGAATTCCGAATATGGCCTAGCGTGTCACAGCCAGGCTAAGGGCGCATTGAGAAAAATCATTTAGAAGACGATCTGGAGAGGCTGGAGGCGAATCCGGCGAACAAGAAGAAAATGCGCAAGGTGGTACGGGAATTTCGCATTTATATTGATGCCAACCAGGCATTTATCCCCAACTACGGCGACCGCTACCGGCATGACGAAGTAATTTCCACGTCCTTTGTCGAATCCACGGTGAACTATGTGGTCAGTAAACGCTTCGTGAAAAAGCAGCAGATGCGCTGGACCCAACGCGGTGCGCATCTGTTGCTGCAAACAAGAGTGCAGGTCCTGAACAATGACCTACGAAAAACTTTCATCCGCTGGTTCCCTGGGATGAGCACGGATGAGCAGGCGACGCCAAAGGATGCAGCATAAGTGGCTTCAGCCCTCGGAATGGTTCACCCTCCATGTATGGATGCCCCAAAAATTGAGTCCGCATCCCTGCGTCTCATGAGGACATCATTCCCCGCATCATCGCAGGCATGCCTTCTTTGACAAAGCGCGTAATTTCACGCGCGTGGGCATGAATCACCTGGATCATTTCCGGATCTGACGACGTTTCTGTCACCGCCACTCCATCCTTGAGATAGTCCAGTTTTCGTTGATATAGCGTTGGATGGGCGAACATGACGGGAACGCTTCGACTGGCCGGATAGGGGAAAGGTTGGTCTTCCGCCAGGCGCTGATACATCTGGGTCACATGTGCCTGGAGTAATGCAACCGTATGTGGCACGGCCGAAATCGTGACCGCGTGTATCCCATCAGGCAGAAAAGTCACTTTGCGATGCACCTCTGCATGGACCTGGAACAACTCCATCCCGGTACGCATGGGTCCACGATTCTCCGGTGACATCATGGCACGCATGCCTTCGTGGTCAGGCGAATCACCCCCCATCATGTTTCCCATCATACTGCCCATACCCGAGGCACTAGCCCGGTCTGCCTGCACATAACCTGCCACAGCCAGTGCCGATAATATCGACTTCAACAACTGCCTTCTGTTCATGACATTTCTCCTTTTCTGAGTGTTACTGCGATCTTAAACGACGCCGTTGCCATAAGGCGTACAGCGCAGGGATAACGAGCAAGGCCAACAGCGTTGCGCTCAACATGCCGCCGATGATAGGTGCGGCAATCCGTTTCATCATATCGGCCCCTGTGCCCTCACTGAGCATGATGGGCAGCAGGCCCACAACGACCAGGGTAAACGTCATGGCCAGCGGACGCAGACGGAGCATACTTCCCTCCATGATCGCCAGCTGCAGATCGTGCCAGTTTTGCAAGGCATCGCGGGTCCGCCGACGCTGCAGGGCCTGGTCCAAATAAAGGAGCATAACTACCCCAAATTCGACGGCCACACCGGCGAGGGCAATAAAACCCACGACCACCGCTACCGAGAGCTTGTAATGAAGTACATAAACCAGCCAGAGGCCACCTACCAGAGAGAATGGTAAAGTGACCAGGACAATAGCCACCTCGACCACATTACGAAAATTGAGATAGAGCAGTAAGGCAATCAGTAACAAAACCATCGGCACGACAATCTGCAAACGCTGATTGGCGCGATGCATACTCTGATATTCGCCGACCCAGTTTATGGTATATCCCGGTGGCAGATGGACCTGATGCGCGAGCATCCGTTTCGCCCTGGCCACATAAGTGCCAATACTCGTCCCCGGTTTCAGATCAATGGTGACCCAACTGTTCAGTTGGCTATCATCACTGGTGAGCATGGCTGGCCCATTGACCATGTCTACCCGCGCCAACTGTGCGAGGGGAATCTGCGCACCATTGGGCGCTGCCACACGACTGTCCATCAGCGTTGAAAGTGATTGCCGACGATCTCGCGGATAGCGCAAATCCACCGGAAAACGTTGCACACCCTCTACGGCCGTAGTCAGAACTTTACCGCCGATAGCCGTTTCCACCAGTCGGTTCACGTCGGCCACTGAAATGCCATAGCGTGCGGCGGCTGCCCGATCCGTATGGACGACGATGTAACGGCCGCCGGTTACTCTGGCGGCATATGCAGTCTGGGTACCGGACACTTTTTGGAGCACTGCTTGGACTTTCTGCCCCAGAAGACTCAAGGTAGCCAAATTCTGTCCCGTAATCTTGAGGCCGAGAGGGGTTTGCAGTCCGGTCGTCAACATGTCCACCCGCCCCTTGATGGGTTGTGTCCAGTTATTACTCAGACCGGGAATCTGCAAGGCCTGATTCAGCTGGTCACGCAGTTTGTTCATGCTGATGTGGGCGGGCCAATGATCGGGCTGTTTAAGGGTGACCACGGTATCAAACATGGAAATGGGTGACTGATCGGTGGCGGTCTGCGCCCGTCCCGCTTCTCCAAAAACGGTTTTCACTTCTGGAAAGGTTTTGATAATGCGATCCGTCAACTGCAAAAGCGCCGCAGATTCACCGTAAGAAATGGCAGGATTCTGGGCAACGGGCATATACAGCAGCGTCCCTTCATCCAGGGGCGGCATGAGCTGGGTACCCAGTCTTTGCCAGGGATAAACGAGCGTCGCAGCCACCAGTACGGCCCCGATAACGACCATCCAAGGGGCTTGCAATACGCCGTGTATGACAGGACGATACCACCTCGCCAACACCCGGTTTAAAGGATTCTTTCGTTCAACGGGAATATTCCCCCGAATAAACCAGGCCATCAGGACGGGCACCAGGGTGATAGCGAGAATGGCGGCGGCGGCAATTGCAAAGGTTTTGGTAAAAGCGAGCGGCGCAAACAATTTACCTTCCTGTCCACTCAGCGCAAAGATGGGCAGAAAGGAAACCGCGATAATCAGTAAGGAAAAAAACAGCGCGGGGCCAACTTCCATCGCCGCTATCCCGGCAGTCTGCCAAGGATTGAGGGCTTCTCCTTTCTCCATATGTTTATGCATGTTCTCGATCATTACCACGGGCGCATCGACCATAATGCCAATCGCAATGGCGATTCCCCCAAGAGACATGATATTCGCCGGTATATCGAGAGCATACATCACGATAAAAGCGCCAAGTATACCGATCGGCAATGCAATCAGGACCACCAGCGCCGAACGGATCCGTAATAAAAACAGCAAAGTCACCAGCAGGACGGCTACACACTCTTCCAGCAGTTTGCCACTGAGCGTCTGAATGCTGCGTTGAATCAGGGGGCGCTGGCTGTAAGTGGTCACTACCTTCACTCCAGCCGGCAGCGAGGCCTGCAAGCTTTTAAGTTTTTGTTGAATCTTTTGTATCAGGGCATTGGCGTTTCCCCCCTGATTCATCATGACAATGCCACCGACCACTTGACCCTGACCATTCAGTTCGGCAATACCACTGGGTAGAACCGGGCCTAATTGTACCCGTGCCACTTGCTGCAGTGTCACGGGCACGCCGTCGCGCACACCAAGCGGGGTCTGTTGTAAATCTTTCAATGAGTGAATGTAGCCGGAGGTACGCACTATGTAGCGCGACTCTCCCATGTCCACGACGGAACCACTGGTTTCGCCATTGGCCGCACGAATAGCCGCTTCGACCTGTGGCAGGGTGAGGTTGTAGGCCAGCAGACGATTAGGGAAGACAACCACCTGATACTCCTGCTCCATCCCGCCCACCGTCGCGACCTGGGCCACACCGGGAATACCTTGCAAGGCAAATTTCAGAAACCAGTTTTGCAAGGTAGTAAGTTGTGCAAGGTTCAATGAACCACCGGGATCTGTGAGGGCATATTCATAAATCCAATCCACCCCCGAGCTATTCGGCCCAAGAGCTGGGGTTACCCCGGCTGGTAACTGACCCTGGGCCTGGTTGAGATATTGCAGGACCAGATTCCGTGCCTGATAAATCGGGGTCCCCCCTTTGAACAGCACGTAAACATAGGAATCCCCGAACATGGAATAGCCACGTACGGCTTTGGCACCGGGCACTTCCTGCAAAGTCGTTTCGAGGGGATAGGTGATTTGATCCTGAATGATTTGTGGAGCCTGTCCCGGATAAGAGGTTTTGACAATGACCTGGGTCGGCGAAATATCAGGAAGCGCTTCCAGTGGAATGCTCAGGATGGAGAGGACGCCTGCAACGATCACGACCAAGCTGGCAATGACCACCAACAATGGGTTGTTGAGACACCAACGCATCACGGCCTTAATCATGGCTTTTGCCTCCCATATTCATGTTGGCCATGGACGCTGGAGTAGATTTTTTGGGTTTTTTCGATACAGGCGTTGACCGGTTCTTTGCCACAACGGGCGACGCAGAATCCACTCGGGCAGTATTAGCGCCCAACATGCGCGCCCGTACGGATTGGAATTGAGATTCGGAATAGAGCAGGAACTGCGCACTTTCCACAACCCGATCGCCTGGTCGGAGGCCCTTTGGGATAGCTACCCATCCCCGGTACGCTGGCCCTAAGCGGACTTGTACCGGTAGGAAATGCCCATGACCCTCGCCGAGCATCACGAAATCGCCCTGAGAGCTATGCAGTACGGCGCTGCTTGGTACGGCCAGCGACTTCTCAGGGCGGGCTAAAATAGTGGCATCCGCGTAGGTGCCGGGGCGGAGTTTCCCCTCCGGATTGGGAACGCTCAGGCGTGCTGTAACCGTCCGGTTTTGGGCATTCAGCGTCGGATACAGGAAGCTCAAAGACCCTTTCCAGCGCTCCTCCGGGTAAGCAGGTAAATGCAGGCGGGCAGAGTCACCCGTCTGTATCCAGGGTAACTGATAGGTGTAGAGCGCCACGTTCACCCAAACCCGGTCGAGATTGGCAATTTGATAAAGTTCGGTCTGCGGTGCGATATAGCTGCCCTGATGCACGTTGAGCGTCTCGATGACGCCAGAAGCCGGCGCCCTTAATGCGACATCCCGCTCAGCATGACCGTGCAGGGCGAGTGCAGTAATCTCGTTTCTGGACATCCCGAGTAATTGCAATTTCGTCTGAGCAGCCGCCAGCAGGGCGGGATCTGCCGTTCGTCCCTGTTGGCGCCGCGCAATGAGATACTCCTGCTGGGCACTGTATAATGCCGGAGAATAAATCTCGGCAAGCACCTGGCCGCGTTGCACCGTGTCCCCCACCGCCCTGACACGCAACTGTTCCACCCAACCAGAGAAGCGCGGGTTCACTGAATATACCCGGTTTTCGTCCACAGCCACGGTTCCTACGGTGTGAATGACGTGACCCATCTGCCGTTCCTGAACCTGTACAAGACGGACCCCCAGGTTTTGCGCCATCTGTGAATTGATATGCAATCCCGAGGGCTTTTGTGCATTGGTACCGGGAGCGTAGACCGGGATATAGGCCATGCCCATGTTGTCTTTCATCGGGTGATTCGAATGAATCTTGGGATTCATGGGGGAAGCCCAATAGAGAATATGGCGCTGGTCGCTGCTGTTGTTCGGGGAAGGCCGTTGGCTTTTGGTGAGATTCGGCACGGCACTGGGCGTTCGTAACCACCAAGCCCCGCCGGCACCCAATGCTACACCCAGCGCAAGGAGACCCACAGGGAGGGCCCATTGACGGAATTTCATGACGTTGTCCTCCCTTGCGTGGTGAGGAAATCGAGCTCCGCGACACTGAGAGCGAGATCACGGCGATACTGCAGACGGGTCAGCGCATAGCGCAATACCGCATTTTGCGCGTGCAACACCGCATCCATGTGGGCCTGTCCCGAGGTATAAGCAGCGAGCGTCGCTGAAAATGCCTGCTGTGCCTTGGGCACTAGACGCTCATCGGTCCGTGTCCATTCTTTTTTCAGCGCAGTATAACGGGCGAATGTGCTGCGTAGCTGCTGGATCAGCGCTAAATGCTGGTCGTCAAAACGATATTGGGCCTGCAGCGCCCGCGCTCGGGCGGCGTCCACATTCTGATCCTGCCGGTCTTCCGGAAAGATGGGCAGGCTCAGGTTGACGCCTACAGACAACCAGTTCGGGCTGCCCGGATAGAAATCCTGACCATAGGCAGCACTGACGGTAACATTGGGCCAATAGCTCCGTTGAGCGACTTGTACCCCGATTTGCGCAGCGCGCGATTGCGCCTGTGCAGAGCGCAAGAGAGGCTGCCCCAAAAGACGGGTTTCTGCGGTACGCAAGGTTTTGGGCGACGGGAGATGCGGCCATCGGTTTTGTATGGAAGGTGGCTGCGATAGATTCAGGATCTGGGCAATTTGTGCAAGATAGCGCGTTCGTTCGGCTTGTAATTTGCTGATGTCATTCGCAAGATCGTCTCGTGCCAGTTGGGTCCGGAGCACATTGGCCTCCGATCCCCGTGCAGATCGGTAGAGCGCCAGTGCGGCCTGCACGCTCTCGGCTTGCAACTGTTCCTGATGCCGGACCGTCATTATGGCTTTGTCGGTATAGAGCGCTTGCAGCCAGGCGCGGCGTAACAACAACACTAATTCGGCGGACTGGCCTTGCAGGGTATCCGTAGCTGCTGCAGCTTCCACGCGTGTTTGTCGACCTTCCAGCCCCAGTTTACCGAAGGAGGGAAAAGTCTGACTCAGCCCCACACTCAGCATACTCATCTGCTGCTGGTTCATGGAGAAACTGTTGAGGGGTAAATCTTCAGCACCCAGAGACAAATGCGGATCAGGCAACTGGGCTACGGATACGGCCTGATGTTTTAATTCTACTATTTTCTGGGTCAGCGCGCCGAGCCCCGGGTTTTGACGCAAGGCAATGGCTTGCGCGTTCTGCAAACTTAACGGATCAGCGCATGCTGCGGCCGTTGAAAAGCACAGTATCATCCCGGCCAAGAGCCGCATACTGTTCTTGGCTGATAATCGTTCCAATAGATTGGCATCCATGAAAATCTCCATAGCAAATCATTGACATTTCTCCTTTGAAAAAAGGAGTGCCTGCTTGCTGAGGAGAACTTAAATGGTCAATCGTACGTGAAGCAGCGGAGGTGGATGGTAAGAGGGTTCAGGGGAAAAAAGACCGGGACGATCCTTCGCAACGAACTGAGAGTGGGTCCATGTCACGGATCCAATCCACACGGGAGTCGGGACAGAAATTCCAGAAAAGCGCAATCCGCCAGGCGCATGCGTCTGTGCACAGATGCCCATACACTGACTACTCATTGCTTCGGAATGGGGATCCATCATCCGCATGTCCATGCCGGGGTTATCCCGGCAACAGGGCATGTTCGCCATGGACATCCCCATCATGGACATCCCGTGCATTTCAACACAGGATATGTCCTGTGGCATCGCCACCGCAGCATTGCTCATCCAGGTTCCAATAAGGAACAAGGACAACATTGCCAGCGAACGAAAGTAGCGGCGAAGCTTTAACATAATTCGACCATGAGATCCCAATTAGATAAACGATGACAACCTTTGAGAAAAAATGCAAATGATGAGGTTGCTGTTATTCTTCATTTTTGAAATGGTTGTACCTGATTAAGAACCACCTCAATCAAGGAGCGGTGTACAGCCTTCATCAACCATTTAGAACCCATCAATGCATACCGCTGGCAATTTTTCGTAGCGACGCGCGCTGAACCATAATGCGCTGACCGGATTCACGCAGATATCCGTGTCTCTTGAAATCCGCCATGACTCTCGAAACATGTGCAGAAGAAAGCCCGAGATAACCGGCAATTTCTTTACGTGCCATCGGGAAAGGGACCCAGGCGCCATCGGGGAACACGCCGCACCAGTGGTATAAAAATGCCGCCAGGCAGGCATCGGCCTTCCCTGCCCCCACTTCCACAATATGGAATTCAGACTCTTCAAGGGCTCTCTGCCATCGCTCCAGCAATGCCCGTCGCACGTGGGGGAGGTCTTCTGACAAACGGTTTAATTCCGATATATCCAGCAAACATAAATCAGCGGCATCTAATGTTGTGGCGGTATGCGGATAACGGGGATGTGCATGATTCAAGCCCTCAAATCCCAACAGATCGCCATGACGCAATAGCCGAACAATTTTTTCCACCCCATGAAGCGGTGATTCCAGACTGAGTTTGATGACACCAGACCGCAAGGTAAACGCATGGCGGGCGCTTTCGCCTTGATGGTAAAGCACTTCTCCAGCAGGCAGATGAATATCCTGTACGGTCATCCCCAGATTGTCTAATTCTTGCACAGTGAGCCCTGCAAAAATGCTCAACTGGCGCATGGGACAAAGCTGACAATCTGACTGGCCCGTCAGATTCCATGACGCTGAATGCATGAGATACTCCTGTTAGGCGATGCTGTCGGCATCCTCCAATTCCCAGAGCGGGATCTGGTTATCAGAGGCATCGGTTACCCAACGTCGCGCATAAATGCTGCGTTGGGCAGCCAGCTCATTCAGAATACTCTGAATACGGTTAATCGTCAGGTGCAGGGTACAAGCCATCTCTATGCTGGTCATCGGCCCGCCGCGCAGGCAGTTCAGAATACGATTCGTGTCTTGCATTATGAGGATATCTCCCGATGTCGTGTCAGGTTGTGCGCCATCCTGTATGCGCTGGTATGAAAGTCCCTCCATGGCATTTAGCTCGTGTACAGTACGGGATAAGCTGCCCGGTTTGCCTTTTTTTGCAGCAGATTTTGCCGAAAAATGTGAAAGAAGCGCTGATAACGCGATAATTCCTGCTCCATCAGCAAGCTATGATCGGACACCTTTTTTTGCGAATGGTTATCCAACACCTGCTCTTCATTGAGGGTGGAGAGTTCTGCGCGTAGCGCATACCATTGTTCATTGACCAGATCGTGGCGTGTTTCCAGTACATCGAGAATATCCAGAATGGCATGGTCATCGAGCTGCGCTTCGGGTTCGCCCTGAACCGTTAAAGAAGATCTGATTTTCATAAATCACTCCATGAATAGTTTCCGTCTGTTACACAGGAACTGAGGAAAGGGCAGCGAAAAGCCTGCCCTTCCCTTCCGGTTTTAATGACCGCCGTAACTGGCCATTTTTGTGGTGCGACCCCGAAACACCCAGATTTGATAAGCGTTGTACATGATCATGATGGGTACAAACCCGGTCATGAATAAGGTAAACACGGCAATGGAGTTGGCCGGATTGGCGGCCGCCTGGATGGTCCAGGTTTCCGGAACAATGTAGGGAAACATCGTAGCCCACATGGCAAACCACAGGAGAACCACCACCCCTTCACCCCACAGCAGGGCGGCGAAGTCTTTTTGCATGGAGTGGTTCATCATGGATTTAAAGGCAAAGAACAGGACCACCAAGAGCCAGATGGCCCATACCCACCAATAAGGGCCAGTCCATTTTGCCGCTGCCCAGGGGAATATGGCATAGGACCATACCAGCGTGACGACGATTGCCGCTAAGGCCAGGTAGGAAAAAAGGGTGGTCCAGCGCTGTGCCTTGACGTTGATCGGATCCCCCTTTTCAAAGCGTGCACTCAGGTAAAGACCGCCTGCCAGTCCGGCCGCAATGACCGCGCCAAAACCGGTGAAGATACTGAAGGGGGTCAGAAAAGTAAGGGCCGTTCCGGTAAAATGGGGAACGGGCGAATTGACAAACAGGCCCGGAGCCCCTTTGGCCATAGCCTCACCGGCCTTCATGGGGAAGCCCTGCAAGGTCGCCCCCAAAGCCACGCCCGCCCCGAAAGGCGCCATAAAACTCCCGACGGCAAAGGCCCAACCCCAAAAGCGCTTGCTTCCGGTTGCATGGACATGAAACTCAAAGGCTACAGCCCGCGAAATGACGCCCCATAAAGCGAACATCAAAGGAATCATCAGATAGTTGAAGGCCGATCCATACACCAGCGGAAAAGCGCCAAACAGAACGCCGCCGGCAACGACCAGCCAGGTTTCATTGCCATCCCACATACCGGCCATGGAAGCCATAATGGCGCCCCGCTCCTGCTCATCGGGAGAAAAAAGCGCAAACACCCCGGCGCCGAGATCGGCACCGTCCAGGGCAATGAAGAAAAGAAACAGTAGACTGAGTAACAGCCACCACCACGTCGTTAGAGTGGTAGCGATTCTGGCGAGATCAAACATATTGTATTACTCCTTGAATCGAAATCCCGGAAAACCACGCTTAATGGGTTTTCCCAAAGGTCGGTTTGGCAAAAGTCGGTTTCGCCAGTCCACCGCCGGCGTGTTCCTGATCAGCAGGCTGCTCTGGCACACCCGGTAAAGGACTTTCCAGATCTGGTCCCTTGCGGATCACGCGGGAGAAGAAATACCAGGCACCGGCCCAGACGGTCAGTTCAAAAACGCCATATCCGAGAAACCAGACGATTTCCTGGCCAAGCCCCATGTGACTGGTGCCCTCATAGGTACGCATGAGGTTATAAACCACCCAGGGTTGACGCCCTACTTCACGGGTCCACCAGCCGGTCCAGATGGCCAGATACGGTAAAAAAGCACTAAAGACCATGGCCCGCAAAAACCAGGGGCGCTTACGCAATCCTTTTACAGTCATTTGGCCACGCAGGATGAGCATGGTGCCCCACAACGCCATAAAGAACAGGAAGAAACCGATGGCCACCATAACCCGGAAGGAATAGAAAGGGACCCAGACATCGGGGCGATCCTTGGCCGGGAACTGATCCAGACCGGGAACCACGCCATTCAGGGTGTGGGTTTCCAGCAGGCTTAACACATGGGGAATACGGATTGAAAACAGACTTCCATCATTGGCAGCATTGGGAATGGCAATCAGATTCCAGGAAGTGTTCGGCTTACCATCCGGTAAATAAGTGTGATAATGCCCTTCCATGGCGGCCAGTGTGGTCGGTTCGCTATGGGCCACATCGACCCCCAGACTGTCGCCTAACCAGATTTGTATCGGGGTCGCGATCAATAAAGCCAGAATGGCGGGTTTCAGCATCTTGACGAACAAATCGGCGTGACGATTCTTGAGAATAAACCAGGCACTGGTACCGGCCAGTACAAAAAAGCCCAGGATCATGGTAGCCACCCACATATGCGGGAAACCCCATTCATTACTTTCATTGAAAATGGCACTCCACCAATTGGTCACCTGAAACAGGCCGTCTTTCAGCACGACACCATCAGGAGTCTGCATCCAGCCATTGGCCACCAGAATCCAGTAGGCCGACAAACTGGAAGCAAACGCCACGTTGAAGGTAGAGAACAAATGCATCCCTTTGCCGATCTTGTTCCAACCAAACACCATGAGGCCAATGAAGCCGGCTTCATACATAAAGGCGGTAATGGTTTCAAAGCCCAGAATATTCCCGAAGAAGGGACCCACGGCCTGGGAAAACGGGCCATAGAGAATGCCGAAGGCCATTTCCATGGTGACACCGGTAGCCACACCGGCGCCGAAATTGACAATAAAGATTTTTTCAAAAAAGCGCTCCAGACGGTACCATCGTTCGTCTCCGGAACGCAGCCAGGCTACTTCCAATCCGAAAAGAATCCATGACACCCCGATAGTTAGGGGCGTCCATAGGATGTGCATGGAGGTAATCCAGGCAAAATCCAGCCGACTCAGAAGAATCGGCAAAGTATTTTCTACGAGCATGATAAACTCCTCGCTTTAAAAGCGGCGTTAAAAAATGGCAAGCATATTACCGAATTTATAACAGCAATAAATGTGCCAGTTATCCGCTCTATAATTAATCAGTATGTTGCATTTTAAAAATGATTTTTCGCAAAAAAATAATGGGGGATACAACCGGTTCATGTGGTTCGTATAAACCAATTTATTCTTGCAAGCAGAAAAAATGACAATTAACAAAGGAATCGAAATTATGACCAGAAATGGAATGCGCCCTATTCATCCGGGCGAAGTATTACGTGAGGAGTTTTTGGCCTCGCTGAAAATGACCCCACATGCATTGGCTATGGCATTGCGGGTGCCGTCACCACGTATCCATGAGATCATTCGTGAGCGTCGGGCAGTTTCACTAGGTACGGCATTGCGTTTGTCCCGCTACTTTCAGACCAGTCCGGAATTCTGGTTGGGACTACAAGTTGCTTACGATCTGCGGAAAACGGAAAACGAGGTGGGCGCCACCATTGCCCGCGAAGTACAGCCCAGACAACAAGTGGCATAAGCGCCCAGTTTAAGCCTAGAAACCTTTTATTGATCGTCGATATTGCTGATACTGATTGCAGAGGGTGATTTACAACAGGTTGCGTGCAGTCTTGCCGATACCTTCGGCGGACATTGGATGCTGATCGGCAAATCGCGCCAGGTCATAGGCCGTCATTCCGCCCGCAATGGCCGTACCCACCTGTCCAATCAGGCTGCCTGCATCAATCCCCACAATCCATGCCCCGCGAATCCGCAAACTGCCGGGCTCGAAAAAGAGCCGGATTTCGCCATCCAGACGTTCCAGAATCTGCGCTCTGGAGTCCTCTGAAAAGGCATAGCGGGCTTCCAGCAAAGATCCAGGAGAGACCTTGGCCGGTGTCAGGCCGATGTAGGCTGCTGCCGGCAAGGTGAATATCGTTGTCGGCACATGGTCAAAATCCGCATAATCCGTAGGAACATTCCCCGCCAGAATATTGTGGCCTGCCACCAGAGACTGACGCACTGCTGCGTGAAAAAGTGGTACCCGTCCATTGACATCCCCTGCTGCATAAATATGCGGAAAGCGGGTTTGCAGGCTGGGGCCCACCTGGATACCATGATGATCAAACGCAATGCCCAGGGCTTCTGCACCCTCTGGAATGACCGGACGACGCCCCACGGCGAGCAGGACGGCATCGACCTCCTGATTTTGTTCCTTGCCGTCCTCAAGCCAGACAACACGACGACCAGTGCCTGTATTCTCAACGCGTTGCACCTCTACATTGGTGCGAAGTTCAAGCCCTTTGGGTAGTAAAGGCAGCAGCAGGTTGACCATGCCTGGATCCATGCCATTCAGGATTTGTGTGCCTTTTTGCAGCAAGGTAACTTCCGTACCCAAGGCAGCAAAAAATGTCGCTGTTTCCAGCCCTATGTAGCCACCGCCGATAACCAACAGTTTTTCGGGCAAAGCCCGCATGGCTGGCGAAGGTTTATAAAGATCATGACTGGTCAGGCACCATTCAGCACCGGGCAAGGGCGGAATGAACACGTCCGAGCCACTGGCGATCAGGATATGCCGGGCATGATAGGTATCCGTTCCCGCATCTGAATCTACTTTCACCGTATGGGGATCTAACAGGCGCGCTACGCCCTTAATCAAGCGGATAAGAGGTTCTGCGGCCAGTTCCGCTGCGTGCTGGGCATAACGCCGCTCCTGAATGGCATCTTTGTGCTGCATCAGGGCGGCAAAATCCACGTGCAGATTGCCGCCCAGTCCGTAGGGCTGAAAACGCTGGGCATCCTGGTAAAAAGCGGCTGTTTCCCGAACCGCCTTGGAAGGAACACAACCTTCATACAGACAGTTACCACTCATGACCCCCTTCGGATCGACCATGAGTACCTTCTTTCCAGCTTTTGCCAGACGAAAAGCGGCCGGATAGGCGGCGCCACCTGCACCTACGCATAACAAATCCACTTCCTGAACAGTCATTTTGCAGCCCTCCACGTTGAATCCAATCCTGCAAAGCCTAGCACAAGCAAACAACAGGCAGATATGAATATATCATTAAAATTCATGATGATTCTTTCACCTTGTCTATACTCATGGTCACGAATATGGCGAAGTCAGATTGCCCGAACGAATCTTGTGCTATCTTATATTAGGATATTGAGATTTGAATTGTGAGCTGGTCAGATGTTTTCTGTAGAGAATTTTCATAAAGGGAGACCGTCGCATGCAACCGGTTGATGCAAAGGGTTTTGAAAGCCTGGATTTGAATGCCAGCTTTCAGGCTCTGGAAAGTAGCGATAAAGGTTTAAGCAGCAGTGAAGCCAGTACCCGCCTGGCGCAATTTGGCAGCAACCTGCTGGAAGAAAAAGAAACTCCGCTCTGGCGTAGATTAATTTCCTATTTTTGGGCACCCATTCCCTGGATGATTGAGGTTGCGGCCGTTTTATCGGCCATCAACGGCGACTGGAAGAGCTTTTTTGTCATTTTTGCCATGCTGCTCATCAACGGTGGCATTGGTTTTTGGGAAGAAAAAGGTGCCAATGACGCCCTCAAGGCGCTGAAAAATCAACTGGCGCTCAAAGCGCGGGTCTTGCGCGATCAGCAATGGCAAAGCATTGACGCAGCGCAATTGGTGCCGGGTGACGTCGTTCGTCTGCGCCTGGGGGATATTCTACCGGCGGATATCAAACTCATTTCCGGTGATTATCTGTCCGTGGATCAGTCTGCCCTGACGGGCGAGTCTTTACCGGTGAACAAAAAACCCGGAGACGTGGCCTACTCAGGAACTATTGCCAAGCAGGGAGAAATGCTGGGGCTAGTCTATGAAACCGGCTCTGCGACTTTTTTCGGACGTACGGCGAGTCTGGTGCAAAAAGCCGCTCCCGTTTCGCACTTTCAAAAAGCCGTACTTAATATCGGTAACTTTTTAATTGTTCTGGCTCTATCCCTTTCGTTATTGCTGATTGTTGTAGAATTAGTCCGTGGCTTGCCGTTTTTGACCCTGCTGGCTTTTGTCCTGGTTGTGGTAGTGGCTTCCATTCCGGTCGCCATGCCGGCGGTGTTGTCCGTCACCATGGCTCTGGGGGCTCTGGCCCTATCGCGCATGAAGGCCATTGTTTCCAAATTGACTTCCATTGAGGAAATGGCCGGGGTGGATATTCTCTGCTCGGACAAAACTGGAACCTTAACCCAAAACAAGATCACCCTGGGGGAAAGCGCCCTGTTTGCCGCGCAGAATGAACAGGAACTCATTCTTGCGGCGGCCTTGGCCAGTAAGGCGGAAGACGCGGACGCCATTGATAATGCCGTGCTTGCCGGACTTCCCGATCGCGACAAAACCCTCGCGGCTTTCACTCAGGACAAATTCATTCCTTTTGATCCCATCTCCAAGCGTACGGAAGGGCAACTTCACGGAAGCGACGGGAAAAAGTTTCGGGTGAGCAAAGGGGCGCCTCAAGTTCTCATTGAAATGGCCAAACTGGCTGATGCTGAACGTGCCAAGGCCGAAAAAGTGGTGGAGGATGCCGCCGCCAAGGGGTTTCGTACGCTGGGCGTGGTCCGTTCCGACGATGATGGGCAGAACTGGCGTTTTCTCGGGATTCTTTCATTGCTGGATCCGCCCCGGGTCGATTCCAAGCAGACCATTATGGAAGCGCAGGAACATGGTATTGAAGTCAAGATGGTGACGGGTGATCATCAGGCCATTGCCAGTGAAATTGCCGGTCAATTGAACCTGGGCACGCATATTCTGACCGTGGATGACCGGCTCTCGAAATTTGCCGAGGGCGGGGTACTTCCCCAGGCACTGGGCGATGAAATTGAACACTCCGATGGCTTTGCCCAGGTGTTTCCTGAACATAAATACGCCATTGTCAAAGCCCTGCAGCAACGCGGGCATATTGTCGCCATGACCGGCGATGGCGTGAATGATGCGCCGGCGCTCAAACAGGCCGATGTGGGGATTGCTGTGTCGGGTGCCACCGACGCTGCACGCGGTGCTGCCGCCCTGATTCTGACAGCCCCGGGCCTGAATGTGATCGTCAAGGCCGTCGAGGAGGCGCGACGCATTTTTGAGCGGATGACCAGTTATACGGTATATCGCATCGCCATGACCCTGGATATTCTGTTTTTTGTGGTCGTTGCCATGCTGATTTTCAACTCTTATCCGTTGACGGCCATCATGGTGGTTCTGCTTTCCCTGCTCGATGATATTCCCATCATGACCATTGCCTGGGACCATACCGCCGTACAGAAGTCCCCCGTTCATTGGGAAATGCCGAGAGTGCTGAGTCTGTCTTCAGCCATGGGGCTCCTGGCTTTTGCGGGGACCTTTGGGCTTTATCTCCTTACCCGCTTTGTGTTTCATATTCCTCTGCCGGAAGCACAAAGCATCATGTTCCTGCAGCTGATTGCCGGGGGGCATCTCATGTTGTTCCTGACCCGGGTGCGCGGGCCTTTCTGGCGCCCCCCCTACCCTGCGCCCATTCTCCTGCTGACCATCCTGGGCACCCAGATTGTCGGCGTGGCGATTGTCGGTTTCGGCTGGCTGATGACGGCGGTGCCCTGGACGACCATTGGCCTGGTATGGGCATACAACGTAGTGTGGATGCTGCTGGCCGACTTTGCCAAGTTGGGCATTCACCGCCTGATGGATCATGAGGCAGCCCATCAGAGTCGGTTTTTGCGCACTCTCAATCATTCTCTGCATCCCGCCCTGACACAGCTGGAACGGGATGGTGCCGGCTTTCAACGAAACATTCGGCAGGCTTTTACCCATTTTATGAGAGGTGGAGATTCAAAATAATGTTCTCTTATTGCACCCCCTGATTCGGAGAAATACCATGACCGCTAAAGATCGACTCACCGATGTACATCAGTTGATGGAAAATCTCAAGCAGGATTATCCCTCGGAAATCAATTCCTTTTTGGGCTTTATGGGAAAGGCGGAAGGAAACCCGGCCCTGAGTGCGGCACAAAAGGAGTTGATCAACGTGGCTCTGTCCGTCGCTGCGCAATGTGAATGGTGCATTGCCTTGCATACCAAAAGCGCCATTGAAGCCGGGGCCAGTCGCGATGAAATCATGAGTGCCGGTTTCATGGCGGTCATTATGCATGGCGGCCCCGCCTTGATGTATCTGGTGCCACTGAGCAAGGCGCTGGATGAATTCCTGCCGGAGAACACCCATGGATAGATTGCAGATGCGCGCCATGCTCCGGGATATGCTCCGCGCCCGGGCTTTTGAAGAGGCCGCCGCCCAGGGATATGCCCAGGGCCAGATTGCCGGATTTTTGCACCTGTATCCGGGAGAGGAGGCGGTAGCCGTGGGCGTGCTGCATGCCGCCGAGCCGGGGGACTATGTGGTCAGCACCTATCGGGAGCATGTCCATGCCCTGGTCCGGGGGATTCCTGCGCGGGAAATCATGGCGGAACTGCATGGCAAAATTACCGGCATCAGCAAAGGGATGGGCGGTTCCATGCATCTGTTTGATGCCAGTCGGCGCTTTCTGGGGGGCTACGCCATTGTCGGCGAAACCTTTCCCATCGCTTTGGGAGCAGCTTACGCCGTCGCCTACCGCCGTCTGCCGGAAGCCGTGATCTGCTTTTTTGGCGATGGCGCGGTCAACCAGGGGACCTTCCATGAATCCCTCAATATGGCGGCGCTCTGGAAACTCCCCATTCTTTTTGTCTGTGAGAACAATCATTATCAGATCGGTACGGAAATTCACCGTCATTCTGCCGTGACTGAAGTGTATAAACGGGCCTGCAGCTATGGGATTCCGGCGGAAAAAGTCGATGGCATGGATGTTCTTGCGGTGCATGCCGCTGCCCGCAAGGCGCTGGAGCGGGTTCGCAGCGGCGACGGCCCGCAATTTCTGGAGCTGGAAACCTACCGCTATCGCGGGCACTCCATGGCGGATCCGGCGAGCTATCGCCCCAATGTGGAACTGAATGCCTATCAGGCTAACGATCCCATTGCCGCAGCCATCCACGAAGCAGAATCCGCTTATCCATCACCTGAAGCCATGGCTGCCGCAGGAGCCGACTGCATTAGCCACTTTAGTGACCATTGCTGCCAGGAAGGTCATCTCGACGAGGCGGAAATCACGCGTTTGCGTCAGGAAGTGCAAACGGAAGTGGATGACGCCGTCCGTTTTGCCCAACAAAGTGCGGAGCCGGACATGCAGGATGCCTGGTCCGTCTTTCATCACAATCGTCGTTATGAAGTACTGATGGAGACAGCCCAATGAACGAGCTATTTTATTGGCAAGCGCTGAATCGGGCCATGGATGCCGAAATGGCGGCGGATGAAAGTGTCATCACCCTGGGTGAAGACGTGGGTCTTTATGGCGGAACCTATCGGGTAACCGAGGGGCTCATGGCCAAGTATGGCGAATGGCGCGTGCGCGACACCCCTATTTCCGAAAACAGTTTTACCGGCCTTGGTGTGGGTGCGGCGATGCTGGGTCTGCGCCCGGTGGTCGAAATCATGACCATCAATTTTGCTTTGTTTGCCATTGACGCCATCATCAATATGGCTGCGAAAATTCCCTTCATGTCTGGAGGGCAATTTCCCATGCCCCTGACCATTCGCATGCCGGGTGGCATTGCCCGGCAACTGGGTGCCCAGCATTCCCAGCGCCTGGAGCATACCCTGATGAACGTACCTGGATTGCGGATAGCCGTTCCGGCCACGCCTCAGGATGCCTACTGGCAATTACGCCAGGCCATTCATAGTGATGACGCGCTCATTGTTCTGGAGCATGAACTGCTCTATTTCACCAAGGATCATGTTGATGAGGCGGCTGTTGCCCCGCCTATTCATCAGGCTTTGCTCCGCCGTCAGGGACGGGACATTACCTGTATTGCTTATTCCCGGATGGTGATGCTGGCTCTGGAAGCTGCGGATATTCTGGCCAAGGAAGGCATTGCCATGACGGTCATTGATTTGCGCAGTCTGGCACCCATCGACTGGGAGACCTGTGTGCAATCCGTCAAGCAAACCCATCACTGCCTGATTGTGGAAGAGGACTGTCGTTTTGCCGGAGCGGGTGCGGAATTGAGCGCCACCCTTCAGGAGCGCTGCTTTTATTTTCTGGATCGCCCCATCCAGAGGGTGGCTGGACTGGATATCCCCACGCCCTTCAATGGACAGCTCGAAGCAGCCAGTATCCCGCGTACAGAAGATATCATTAACGCAGCCCGGCAAATGCTGGACACGCAGGGAGGTCAATCATGAAAAGCCCCATTACCATGCCGGTATTGTCGGACACCATGCAAACCGGTCGGCTGACACGCTGGAACAAGTCCGTTGGCGATGCCATCAAAAAGGGCGAGGCTGTTGCCGAAGTGGAAACCGATAAAGCGGTCCTGGACGTGGAGGCCTTTGCGGATGGCTTTCTGGCTGGGCCACTGGCGGCTACGGATACGGATATTCCGGTTCGTCAGGTTATCGGGTATATCGTTGATCAAAAAGAGGCGCCTGCTACCCCTCCCGCGCCTGAGCCTCATGCGGCCGTTGCGGATGCTGCACCAGTGCCGGAACCGGAACCGGCTGCGCGAATTGCGGCGCCGGGAACAGCAAATCCCGTTCCATCGCCGTCCCAAGCAATCCCATCCGCACCGACAAGGCAAAACACCGGGACAATTTCTGCAAAACCCGGCGACCATGCCGACGGGGCATTGATTTCTCCCTACGCCCGCGCTCTGGCGGCGGATCTGAATCTGGATCTCCAGCAGATCACGCCGGGACCTGATGGTGTGATTCATGCCAGTCAGGTACTGGCCGCAGCCTTGGCGCCTCAGGATGCGGACTTGCGCATGGGTCCACCCTACCAGCTTGAAAAGCCCAGTGCCCTGCGGGCTGCCGTGGCCCGCAACATGTCAGCCACCCTCCAGACGCCGACCTTTTTGATCAGCAGCCGCTTCAATTTGAGCGCGCTGCATGCAAGTGCCAAAACGGCCAAACTCAGCTTTACCTTGGCACTGGGCAGAGCCTGCGCCCTCACCGTGGCTGAAGATCCATGGTTCAATCAGGTCTGGACCCGCCAGGGACTGGCCAAACGGCAACGGGTGGATTTAGGTATTGCCGTAGATACCGGTGCAGGATTGATCACGCCGGTTTTACGCGACGCAGCCGTTCGCCCCAGCTCGGAACTCGCCGAAGACTGGCGAATTTTGCTCGCCAAAGTGAAAAGTGGGCGCTTGCTTCCAGAAGATTATCAGGGGGCCAGTTTTTATCTGTCCAATCTGGGAATTTTTCCGGAGATTGAGCGCTTCAATGCCATTGTCCCCACGGGGGCAGCAGCCATTCTGGCGGTAGCGGCTGCTGATAGTGACGGGCTGACGGATTTCACCTTGAGTTGTGATCATCGGGTTATTTTCGGTGCGGATGCGGCGCGTTTTCTGCAACGCCTGGGCAAGCGTCTGGAGGACCTCTCTTGGCTGACATAACCCAGATTCTCTGCATCAATAGCGGCTCTTCTTCCATCAAGTTTGCTCTGTTTGCTTTCGGCGCAGGGCTTGAGGAGCAGCAGCTTGACGGGGCCGTAGAACGCATTGGTCAAAGCATGGGGAGGATATGGCTGGAACAGGCCGGTCAACCGGTATTGGACCGACAACAAGCCTTTGTGGATCAATCGGCCGCCCTGCAGGCGGTTGTCGCAGTGCTAACCGAACTGGGTATCACCCATCCCGATGCTATCGGTCACCGGATTGTTTCCGGAGGACCCCATCAGCAGGCCCATGTATGCATTGACGCGACCGTCCTGAAGGATCTCCGTGATGCCCTGGCTTTTGCCCCCCTGCATTTACCGGCCGAAATTGCGGCCATCGAGTCTTTGCAAAAAATCTGGCCGGAAAAACCTCAGGTCGCCTGTCTGGACACGGCATTTCATCACAGCATGCCGGAAATGGCCGCGCGCCTGCCGCTGCCGCGCAATCTCTGGCAGGAAGGGGTGCGCAAATATGGCTTTCATGGTCTTTCTTACGAGTACATTGTCAGTCAGCTTCCGGATCAGGGGAAAGCGCCTACCATCATTGCCCACCTGGGGAATGGGGCCAGCATGGCGGCGGTTGCCGATGGCCGTTGTCTGGACACCACCATGGGCTTGACCCCTACTGGAGGCCTGGTCATGGGTACCCGCTCCGGGGATCTGGATCCGGGCATACTTCTTTATTTGATGGCTGAAAAAGGCTATAGCGCGCCGCAACTGGAGCGGCTGCTCAATCATCTTTCCGGCTTGCTGGGGATTTCGGCCTGCAGCGGGGATATGCAGGTATTATTGCGGCAGCGGGAAAACAATCCCCATGCAGCGGAGGCTATTGCCCAGTTTGCGTACAGTGCCCGCAAGCATATCGGCAGTCTCATGGCGGTGCTGGGCAGTGTTCAGCGCCTGATTTTTACCGGCGGCATTGGCGAACACGCGGCGGCCGTGCGCTGGGCCATCTGTCGGCCCCTGGAGGCCCTGGGCTTTCATCTCGATCCGGAGGCCAATGCTGCTGTCGCTCAGGAGGCTCGCAGGATTTCGGCCCCGGAAAGCCCCGTTGAGGTGCTGGTGGTGCCTACCGACGAAGATCTGATGATTGCGCGCCATACCCTGCGCCTACTGGGCACGGGTACCCCATGAATCTCAATACGTTGTATGAATAAACCCAACCCCGGAGGAAACCAGGATGGCATATCCACACTTTGACGATCTGCTTGCTGCCATAGCACCCCTCCCGGACATTCCGGTAGCTGTGGTAGATGCGGCCGAGGAACATGTCCTCCTGGGTGCCTGCGAGGCCAAAAAACAAAGCATCATTGAACCCATTCTTATCGGCGATCCTGATAAAATCCGTCATCTGCTCCAAAAGATGGGGGCCGATTCGGGTACTTGTCCCAACTTCCAGATTGTCGCCGCCGACAATCCCGATGATGCCGCCGACAAGGGCGTGGAAATGGTCCTTTCGGGAGCAGCAAAAGCGCTGATGAAAGGGCATTTGCATAGTGATGCCTTTCTCCATCCCATTCTCGCCAAGCTCCGTACGGAAAAACGGCTTTCTCATATATTCGTTACCGACATTTCCAGCTATCACAAACTGCTGCTGATAAGCGATGCAGCCATCAATATCACCCCGGATTTGCCAACCAAAGCCGCCATTCTGCAAAATGCCATCGATCTGGCGCATATTCTGGACGTAGCGCATCCCAAGGCCGCCATACTCTCGGCGGTGGAAGTCGTCAATCCGGCCATTGCCTCCACCGTCGATGCCGCCTGCCTCTCCAAAATGGCCGATCGCGGTCAGATTACCGATGCGCTGGTCGATGGACCCCTGGCTTTTGATAATGCCATTTCCAGGGAATCGGCGCAGATCAAAGGCATCCGTAGCGAAGTCGCCGGAGATGCGGATATTTTGCTGGTACCCGATCTGGTGTCCGGCAATATTCTCGCCAAAGACCTGGAATATCTTGCCGGTGCGACCATGGCTGGCATTGTCATGGGGGCCAAAGTGCCCGTCATCCTCACCTCCCGGTCTGATCCGGCCCGGGCCAGACTGGTTTCGGCGGCCCTGGCGGCACTGATTCATTACCACAAAACAGGAGCCCATTCCCAATGACTGCAACGGAGCCATGCCAGGCCATCGCCACCCTGACCCTCAATCCGGCAGTGGATATTGCCTATGAAGTGCCGCACCTGATTCCCGATCAGAAAAGTCATGCCCTTGCTACGCGTTATGATCCTGGCGGTAATGGCGTGAATGTCGCCCGCGCCCTCAAGGAGCTCCTGGTCTGCGCCCATAGTTGTTGCATCGTCGCCGGAAATATAGGCGAGCTGTTGCAGAAGCTGCTGCAGCACCAACTGGACAGCCCGCATTGCGTGCATGTGGAAGGCGAAACCCGGATCAATGCCACCATACTTCAGGGCGATCCACCTGCACAGTTTGAAGTAACCGGAATTGGTCCACTGGTTTCCGAACTTGCGCTCAGTACCGTCAAAACAAGCTTTCTGGAACTCTGCAAGGGCGGATATGCGGTGCTCACCGGCTCGGTTCCTCCGGGGGTGCCCGATCTCATATATGGCGACCTGGTGGACAAAGTACAGGGGGACGGCGGCAAGGCCGTTGTCGATGCCCACGGCGCGCTATTGCAACTGGCCCTTCCCCATCAGCCCTACCTGATCAAACCCAATCGCTATGAGTTATCGGTACTCAGACAGCGTGAGTTGCCAACCCTGGAAGATGTCGCCCGGGAAGCCCGCGCCATCCAGCGGGAAGGCGTCCAGTACGTTTGTGTCTCGCTGGGTGTTGAAGGCGCCCTGCTGGTTGGACCCGACGGCAGTTATCTGGCCGAGGCACCCAACATAGCGGTCAAATCCACGGTTGGTGCGGGAGATTCCATGGTTGCCGGACTGGTAGCGGCGCTGGCACGCAGGCAGAGCCCCGCCGAGGCGTTGCGACTGGCCGTTGCCTGCGGTAGTGGCACGGCGGCACGGCCCGGTACGGAAATATTTTCTCACAGTCAGGTGGTTGAACTGTTGCAACAGGTGAACGTCAAGATGCTCGATATTTAAAAGGAGATTTACGACATGACGGAAAGTACAACGGATATTCTGATTGTCGGCGGTGGTCCCGCCGGAATGATGACGGGCATAACCGCCGCCCAGTTTTCTCCCCACAAAAAGGTTCTGGTGCTGCGCCCCGAGACGGACGCTGTCATTCCCTGCGGGATTCCCTATATTTTCGGTACCCTGGGAGGCACCGAAGAAGACATGGCCGGACGTGCGCCGCTCCTCGCAGCGGGCGGCCGAATCCAGATTGGTAAAGTCGCCAGCATAGATCGCAATGCCCACATCGCCACTCTAGAAAACGGGGATCTCATCCATTGGGAACGGCTGGTTCTGGCGACCGGCGCGGAGAACTTCATTCCGCCCATTCCGGGTACAGAACTGGAAGGCGTTTTCAGCATTCACAAGGATTATGACTATCTCGACAAATTGTTCAGCACCCTGATCCCGCAAATCAAAAAGCTGGCGATTATTGGCGGAGGGTTTATCGGCGTGGAATTTGCCGATGAAATCCGCAAGCGCGGTATTGAAGTCCACATTGTCGAGATGCTGCCCCACCTGATGCAGGCGGCTTTTGATCTGGATGCCTGTAAGGCGGTAGAAAAACAGCTCAGCGAGCACGGCGTCTATATTCATACCGGCTGCAAGGTAGAAGCACTGGTGGCCGGTGCCGATGGTAAACGGGTAGGCCAAGTGCAAATCGCCGGACAGGAGGCTCTGGAGGTTGATGCGGTGCTCATTGCCATCGGTACCCGTCCACAGGTGGATCTGGCCAAGGCGATGGGCCTGACCCTGAGCCGCTCTGGTGGTATCTGGGTCGATGCTTTTCAACGTACCCGGGAAGACCCCCATATTTTCGCCGTGGGTGATTGTGCCCACAAACAGGACTTTTTTACGCGCAAGGCCAATCATGCCATGATCGCCTCACAAGCCGCCGCTGAAGGCCGCATTGCCGGAATGAATTTGTATGGCCTGCGTCAGTTGCGTACCAATGCCGGCTCGGTGAGCGTCTACGCCAGTGAAATTGATGGCCTGGCTTTTGGTGTGGCCGGCTTGACCGAACATCAGGCCGAACAGGAAGGCTTTCCGATTTTAAGTGGGGAAGCCCGCCTGCCCGATCACCATCCGGCCTCCATGCCCAACACCACAGAAATTTTCTGCCGTATCATTTTTGCTGCTGACTCCCTGCAAATCCTGGGTGGGCAGGTCCTGGGCGGTGCCACCACCGGGGAACTGGTCAACACCATCGGTCTCGCCATTCAGATGCACGCTACTGCACCCGATCTGGTTAGCATGCAGTTTGGCAGCCAGCCGCGCCTGACCCCTTCCCTGCATCCGCTGGTTGCCGCAACCGGAGATGCCCTGCAGCGTCATTATGCCCTCCTCCACCCCTGCGTGGAGGATCAACCCTTATGAAACTCCCCAAGCATCGCAGCAAAATTGTCTGCACCATCGGTCCTGCGTCCGATGCCCCCAATGTCCTGGAACAGATGATCCGGGCGGGCATGAATGTCGCCCGGCTCAACCTGGCCCACGGCACCCCCGATGAACATCGGGCGCGCATTGCCCGCATCCGCGATGCCGCCCGCAAGACCGGGTATCGCGTCGCCATTCTGGCCGATCTGCCCGGCCCGAAAATCCGCATTGGCCGCTTGCCGGCCCCGGTCACCCTCAAGCATGGGGATCATGTTCTGCTCGCTCCGGGTGCGCCGGGGACGGCGCAGGCCATTCCTCTGGAACTGCCGCCCCTGGCCAAACCCCTCGTCAAGGGCGATACGGTCTACCTCAATGACGGCTTTCTGGAACTTCGGGTAGAACAGCATGATAGCCAGGGCGTACTGTGTCAGGTGCTCGTCGGTGGTGTGCTGCTTTCCCATAAAGGCGTCAATTTACCCGGTGTTTATCTGGAGGGCGGCGCGCTCACCGCTGCCGATCGGGAATTACTGGCATTTGCCCTGAAGGCCGGAGTCGATGGTCTGAGTGTTTCTTTTGTGGAAAGTGCCGAAGACCTGCACGCCGCCCGCCGTGCAGCCAATACCCTGGGATTTCATCCTTTTCTGGTCGCCAAAATCGAAAGAGCACGGGCCTGGAAACATATTGATGCGATCATCGACGCCACCGATGCCATCATGGTGGCACGCGGCGATCTCGGAGTAGAAGTGCCGATTGAAGAAATTGCCATTATCCAGAAACGCCTGATCCGCAAGACACGCGCCGTGGGCAAACCCGTCATCACCGCTACCCAGATGCTGGAGTCTATGGTACATAACCGGCGGCCAACCCGCGCGGAAGTGACCGACGTGGCCAATGCCATCCTCGATGGTACGGACTGCATCATGCTCTCGGAAGAGTCGGCCATGGGAGATTTTCCGGTAGAAGCTGTAAAAATGCTGGCAGAAATTGCCCGCGTTACCGAAAAAAACCGGGCGGAACTCACTCCTTTGAGTTCCATCGACCTCGATGACAAGCCCAGCGTAGAATCTATTATTGCGAGTAATGTCCGGCACAGCGCCGAACGGCTGAATCCTTTATTTGTAGTAACCCCTACAGAAACGGGAACCACCGCCGCACGCATTGCGCGCTTTCGGCTGGAACCCTGGATTCTGGCCATGAGTCCCCATCCTGTAACCTGTCAGCGCCTCTGTCTGCACTATGGGGTCTATCCTATAGAGATGCCGAGCCCTGAAAGTGGCTGGGAAGATGCGGCGCGTCGCTGGCTGCTCACTAACGCTGTAGAAAAAGGTTTGATTTTACTGACGAAAGGCCCCAGCAAGGGTCATCCGGGAGGGACCAACCGCCTGGAAATCATTCATCTGGATGTTTCTGCCACGCAATAACAGGAGAGTGTTTTATGGACAGCTTGATTGAAGACCTTATCGCCCGCGAAATTCTGGATTCTCGCGGTAATCCCACGGTAGAAGTGGAAGTTTATCTCAGCAACGGGCAACACGCCCGTGCCGCCGTCCCTTCCGGAGCTTCCACCGGCAGCAAGGAAGCGGTGGAACTCCGTGACGGCGATACCCATCGTTTTGGTGGCAAAGGCGTCCGCCAGGTCATTCAGAATATTGAGGAGATCATTGCCCCCGACTTGCAGGATCTGGATGTGCGCGATCAAAAATCCATTGACGAGACCATGATCGGTCTGGATGGCACGGATAACAAAGGCAAGCTCGGTGCCAATGCCATTCTCGGCGTGTCCATGGCTTGCGCCCGAGCCGCCGCTGATTATTGTGACCTGCCGCTGTATGCTTACCTGGGTGGACCCGGTGCTACCCGCCTGCCTGTGCCCTGTTTTAATGTGCTGAATGGTGGCGTCCATGCGCACTGGCAGGGGGCTGATTTTCAGGAATGTATGCTGGTTCCCTATGGGGCCGACAGCTTCCGCGAATCGCTCCGCTGGGGTGCGGAAATCTACCATGCGTTGCAGGCCCTGCTCCTCGAAAAACATCTTTCCGTCGGCGTCGGTGACGAAGGCGGCTTTGCCCCCGCCGTCGATTCCAATCATGAATCCTATGACCTGCTGGTCGAGGCCATCCGCCGTGCCGGATTTGAACCCGGAAAAGATTGCGGCATCGCCATTGATCCGGCGTCTTCGGAATTCTTCAAAGACGGAAAATACCAGCTGCGCACGGAAAACCGGGCTCTCAGCAGCGCGGAAATGGTCGATTATTATGCAGAAATCGTCCGTAATTACCCGGTGGTTCTGCTGGAAGATGGTTTGGCCGAAGACGACTGGGAAAACTGGAAGCTACTCAATGAAAAACTGGGTAGTAGCATCGAACTGGTGGGCGATGATATTTTCTGCACCAATCCGAAAATCATTGCGCAGGCCATTGAAGACAACATTGCCAATGCAACGCTGATCAAGCTCAACCAGATTGGCACAGTCACCGAAACCATCGCCGCCACCCGGCTGGCTCAATTTCATGGTTGGGGAGCTTTCGTCTCGCATCGCTCCGGCGAAACCACCGATGATTTCATTGCCGATCTGACCGTGGCCCTGGACACCGGTCACCTGAAGTCCGGCGCACCGGCCCGGGGTGAACGGGTGGCCAAATACAACCAGTTACTGCGGATTGAAGAAGAACTGGGCACAGCCGCCAGTTTTGCCGGTAAAAAGGCTTTTGTGCGGCCGGTACGTGGATAAAACAGTTGATACACGAGGAACAGCAGTCATGGCTCTTGAATCGGGTTCTTCCATTCATACCTGCAGCGGGCTCAGCAGTGCCGAGGCGCAAAAACGTCTGACACAATACGGACCCAATGCCGTAGTCGAAGAAGCGCCCAAAACCTGGCTGTTGTTCCTTCACAAATTCTGGGCGCCGGTTCCCTGGATGCTGGAAGCCACCTTTGTTCTGGAAGTGCTGCTCGCCAAGTGGCCGGAAGCCATCATCATCGCCCTGCTTTTACTTTTTAACGGAATACTGGGCTTCAGCCAGGAACGCAAAGCCCAAAACGCCTTGGCCCTTCTCCGTGAACGCCTGCGTATTCAGGCCCGGGTGTGCCGGGATGGCAACTGGCAGACTCTGGCGGCCGCCGAACTGGTTCCGGGTGATCTGGTGCATGTGCGCGTGGGGGATATTGTTCCCGCCGATCTGCATCTGACGGATGGCAATGTCCTGGTCGATCAATCCGCCCTGACCGGAGAATCCATGCCCGTCGATTGCACGGCAGACAGTACCCTGTATTCCGCCTCCATCGTGAAACGCGGGGAGGCCAGTGGCGAAGTCACCGCTACCGGGGCCAAAAGCTATTTCGGCAAAACCGCCGAGCTGGTCCGTGGCGCGGGTGCCAAAAGCCATCTGGAAGAGTTGGTTCTCAGCATTGTCCGCTATCTGGTCGCCATGGACGTTCTGCTGGTGCTCGCCATTCTCGCCTACGCCATGGTGCAACAAATCCCACTCGCCAACATTTTACCCTTCGCCTTGATTTTGCTGGTCGCCTCGGTGCCCGTCGCCCTGCCCGCCACCTTCACCCTCGCCACCGCCATTGCCTCCCTGCATCTGGTTCATCGCGGGGTGCTGGTGACCCGCCTGGCCGCCGTGGAAGAGGCAGCGGCCATGAACGATTTGTGCAGTGATAAAACCGGTACCCTCACTCAGAATCGTCTCAGCCTCAGTCAGCTTCAGCCCTGGCCGGATGTCAAAGAGGAGGACTTACTGCGTATGGCCGCCCTGGCCAGTGACAGTTCTACCCAGGATCCCATCGATTTGGCCATTCTCCAGGAAGCTGAGAAAAGGCAAATCAGTCCGCCAACCCGTGCGCAGTTCGTGCCTTTTGATCCGGCCAGCAAGCGCTCTGAAGGCACTTTTATCCAAGATGGCAATCAGTGGCGCGCCATGAAGGGAAGCCCGCAAATCATCGCCAGGCTCTGCAAGGATGCAGACTGGGAAAGTCGCACCGCACAATTGGCTGCCAGCGGTGCGCGGGTACTGGCGGTCGCGGCAGGGCCAGATAGTCAGCCGCGCTTTCTCGGTTTGCTGGCTTTTTCAGATCCTATCCGCCCTGATGCCAAAGACGTGGTGCAACAGCTCCAGAAACTGGGCGTTCATGTTCGGATGGTCACGGGAGACAGCGTCCAGACCGCGCAAAGCGTCGCCAGCACTCTCGGGATTGACGGTCAAGTCTGCGAACGGGGGCGAATCACCGAAGATTGTGGGGTTTATGCCGGGGTCTTCCCGGCCGACAAGTTTCATCTGGTCCAGGGGCTGCAAAAAAAGGGCCGGATTGTCGGCATGACCGGTGATGGGGTGAATGACGCCCCCGCACTCAAGCAGGCGGAAATGGGGGTAGCGGTGGAAAGTGCCACCGATGTGGCCAAGGCCGCTGCCAGCATTGTGCTGACCACTCCCGGACTGCAGGGGGTATTGGATGCAGTCATTACCGGCCGCCGCGTCTATCAGCGCATGCTCACCTATACCCTGAACAAGATTGTCAAGGTCTTTCAGGTCGCCCTGTTTCTGAGTCTCGGATTTTTACTTTTCCGCAGCTTTGTGGTCACTCCCCTGCTCGTGCTGCTCCTGCTCTTTGCCAACGATTTTGTGACCATGTCCCTGGCCGAAGATAACGTCCGTCCCTCCCCCCAGCCGGATCGCTGGGCAATCCGGACCCTGGTCTTTTCCTCTCTCGCTGTCGCCATCGCCTGGCTCATCTATATTTTTGCGGTCTATGCTGTAGGCCGTAGTCTCCATCTGCCTACCCCCTCAATCCAGACCCTGGATTTTCTCGGCCTGGTATTCTCAGGATTGGCCAATGTGTTTCTGGTCCGCGAGCGCGGTCATCTCTGGGCATCCCGCCCCGGAACATTCCTCAGCGTCGCCAGTCTGGTAGATATTATGATTGTCAGCATTCTGGCCATCATGGGTTGGTTGATGGCCCCTATCCCCTGGATTTTTGTGCTTTGTCTGCTGGGAGCGACTGTTGTCTATACGCTGTTGCTGGACCAGATCAAAGTTCCTCTGCTACAAAAACTAACGCATGCTTAAGCTTTTTATTGGGAGCCCGAGAATACTATGATTGCAAAGTCACGACATTTTCAGCTTCAGATCGTCGATGTGCATGGCGAAATCTATACTGGTCTAGCCACTTTTGTGGTAGTGCCTGGTGAATTGGGTGAACTGGGCATTTTGGCCGGTCATACGCCATTAATCAGCATTCTCCGGGCTGGTGAATTACGCATCACCCCCTTTGATGGGCCGCCGGAAATTCTTTTCATTGAAGGCGGAATGGTAGAAGTTCAGCACGAAACGGTGACGGTTCTGGCCAACAACGGACTACGCGTCAGCGATATTGACCCCAAACTCAGCCAAAATCGTATCAGCGCCGCTGAGCGTATCCTGAAAGAGCGTAAGGCTTCAGAAATGGATTTTGTTGCCGCTGAATTGGCTTTGCAAAGTGAACTAGCCAAGCTCAGGGCCTTTCAAAAATATCAACAGGCAAGCCAGGGAAATGAAAAGCTGGAATACGACTGGGAACGTCCTCCTCTGGAAGGTGTCCCTGAAATTAATGTACAAACACTGGAAGACTGAATCTTGCGTTGGGAAATGACCACTTATCAGATTGAATCGTTAATAATTATATGAAAATTTTACGCAAGAAAAAATCCGGCAGCCTGCATAGGATCTCCTGTGACTATTATCCCATCTCTTTCACATTAGAGGCTATCTTCGATCTGCTCCAGTGTCTTTCCCTTTGTTTCTGGTACAATCCAAAGAGTAAACAAGATCGCCAAAACAGTCATTGCCGCATAAAACATGAAAGTAGGGCCGCGTCCAATGATCAATAACAAGTCTAGGAATATGCCGGAAATCACCATGTTTGAGACCCAATTGGCGACGGTTGCAATACTCATGGCCCTACCCCGGATAGCGAGCGGAAAAATCTCAGAGATCATCAGCCAGAAAATGGGTCCGAGGCCAATAGCAAAAAAAGCAACAAAAATCGCAACCATGCCCACGATGATATAAGTTAGTGGGCCGTGAAGCTGTATCAGGAATCCAGTACCAATAAAAACAAGACTGGTCAGCATACCATACAGACCCAAAAGTAGCATTTTGCGGCGGCCAGCGGTGTCCAGTAACCGCATTGCGACGCCTGTCATGATCACATTGACGGCACCAATACCCACAGTGGCAAGAATAGAACCGGAAGCGGAGGATAAACCGGCATCCCGGAAAATGGTTGGTGCAAAATAAATAACAACATTTATACCCGTTATTTGTTGAAAAACCGCCAGACCGACTCCGATAATCAGAGGCTTACGAACTTTACGTGTCAGAAGTAACGACCAGGGCGCTGCCCGACGGCTGTCCTCAACAATATCGCGATGTAGATCCCCAAGTTCCTCGGATACATCCTGACGTCCCCGTAAAAAACGAAGTCCCGCCGTCGCCTTTTCTATAAAATTACGCCCCGCCAACCACCGAGGACTTTCCGGCAGGACCATCATCCCCCCAAGCAAAATAAGTCCGGGAACGGAACCAAGCCCCAGCATCCATCGCCAGCCATCTGGGGTTCCAGAGAGCATATAATCAACCAGATACGATACAAAAATACCAACCGTAATATAAAATTGATTGATGGTTACAATCGCGCCGCGCCAGTGCGCCGCTGTGATCTCTGATAGGTACAGAGGGGTAATCATGGAAGAAACCCCAATGGCGGCTCCTACCATAACCCGGCCAAGGAAGAGAATAGGTATGGTCCCAGCTACTGAAGATAAAATTGCACCTGCTGAGAAAAGAACGGCGGCAACAATCAGTACGGCACGACGTCCAAAAGCATCTGCAAGTGCTCCGGCAAATGCTGCGCCCACGGCGGCAGCGGCTAACGCGATTGCAACAAACAACCCCTTCATGCTTGCATCAAAGTGAAAAACTTGATTCACAAACAAGAGAACGCCAGCTACGACACCGGTGTCGTAGCCGAAGAGTAATCCACCGAGCCCGGCAACAATTGCAATCAAAATAAATCGCCAGTCTTTCTTGGGCTGATTGGCCTCTGTCATACTCATCCGACGAATATCCTCTTGAGAGCTTATTGTAGTTTAAAACATCTTTTTACATGATAATCCGCTGAACGCTGGCAATGCAATTATAAAGCATACAGCAAACCCTATAAAACCCGGAGGTACTCTGCCGGCAACGGGCTTTCCTGTTGCGCCTGCTTTTCACCATGGGCCACGAACAAATTAATCACTTGTCCGTGGGCCTTAATCAGGGTCACCACATTGGGATCATCACTGCGTTCTTCAATCATCACACCATCTGGAAGCAGGCTGACTTCCATATGCACTTTGTCATGTTGAGCAAAGAGCTCGGCAAAAGCCGGATCCCAAAAGCGCAGGCCAAAATTTTCGTGCAAGCGCTGTTTCATCGCAGGGACATGATCGTGCAATAAAGCCACCACCTCCGGATTGTGTGAACGGGTTCGCGAGCGAATCCCATCAGGCAACATTTCCAGATCACGCTGAATATCATCATGCAGTGCCAGAAGACGATGGAAAACACTCTGGTCATGTTGATGACGAGCAGCCCTGACAGGATCACGACCAGCCCCACGCATGCCAACATGCATATTCTGTTTTGAAAACATATAGATACTCCTTAAATTAAGTATGTCGCCGCCCAGATGATTCATTCTACCGGTAGTGGCCGTGGGTGCGTTTTGCTCCATTGTTCCTTGCCTGTTGTTCTAAGGCTCATCCTGCTGTCAGGAGAGAATTCGCCCTACGGGCTCAAACATCTCCTCCTGACGGGCGCAGGACTTCACCAAGAACAACAACGGCCCAGAACAAAAGTCGCTGAAACGCATCCACGGCAACTGCCGTTTTTAGGTTCATCGGGACAGCTACATCAATGGATTTGATATCTAGTGAACATATCATCACCAGAACTTACTTAGTGGTAAGTATCCTGCAGTCACCACAAAGCGGCATTGATAAAAATCAATTTTGACTGATTTAGTCGGGTTTATGCGCTTCAGACAGGCCGGCAATATGCGCAAGACTTTTTGGTTTCAAGATTTCCAGTTGACTGCCCTGTTCCTGAATCAACGCCTTACGCTTGAAATCTGCCATAATCCGACTGACATGCTCGGTAGATAGCCCCAGAAAGGCGGCGATATCTGTTCGCGTTAACGGGAAAGGCAAACTGCGTAACTGCGGATAGCGCCGGGCCCATTGCAGTAAAAAAGTCGCCAGCCGGGCCTCGGCCCGTTTAGCGCCCAGCTCAATAATCCGTTCTTCACTTTTTTGCAGGGCGTCCTGCCAACGCTGCAAAATGGCCGCCCGAACTTTGGGCAGACGTTCCGACAAGCGCTGGAGTTCTGCCAGATCAAGTCGACAGAGCTGACTCGGAGCAAGAACGATAGCACTATGGCGATGATGTTCTCCCTGCATGCCTTCAAAACCAAGCAGATCTCCGTGATGGAGTAAACGAACGATAACGTCCTGACCACTTTCCAGAGAACTTACCAGCTTCACCGCACCATTTCGCAAGGTATAAGCATATCGAGCAGGTTCTTTCATCCGATAAAGAACGTCCCCTTGCCGACCCTCTATATCCTGCACTTCCATCCCCAGACTGCAGAGTTCTTCGGTATTCAGTCCTGCAAATATACTTTGGTCGCGCATGCGACATTGCAGGCAATCAGAACGTTTGCTGGCAATTTCGCTGTTCATGAACCCATTTATTGAGTAGCCCAATACTGTGGATAGGCACCCTTCTGCCCGGATTTTTTGCCAATTCCCGTGGCCGCTGATCCTGCCTCGCTTTTGCTGGATTGCGGCCCCACCAGCACCCGAAACAGGTGGTTAACGGAAAGCGTCCCCACGCAGGCTTTGACACCCACTTTATCGACTTCTTGCAGCAATTGTTCAGCCATGGTGACTTTTCCAAAAGCACCCAGTTGCACATACCAACCGGCTTGCTGACAAGCATGGGGAATGGGTACCGGTTTAACGGCTGCGGGAACAGCTGACGCAACGTTGGCAGGGCCCGGAGATGACTCTGCGGACACCGGTGAAGTAGGAGAACGGGTTGCCGAAGTCAGTAACAGCGTTTTGGCTGTGGATACTGCTGAACCGGTCGCGGCAGGCGTTTTCGGCAAGGTCAGGAATACACTGGTGGAATCTGAAGTGATCATTTTGACTTTTCCAGGTTCGGAAACAGCCGAAGATTTCCAGATAAAAGACACAAACAACAATATGACCAGCAAAAAAATAATGAAAATCAGCACACCCAAGCGCATGCGCCCGGTCTGCGTCTCCCGGGTCGGTCTGGCGACATTATCTGTATTTTTCATGTGTTTTTGGCGGTTCACCCGCGCTCCGCAGCTCAGCAAGGTACGCCCATACTACAATTTTGATCGGCACAAGCCTAGCTTGAAGAATCTGGTTTATATAAACCAATGCGGTTGATATAAACCAATTCATCATGGGTGAAATAAACCAAAAGCAACCGACGCATCATTCCATAATAATATAAGATCATGTTTTTATATGACTCATATCCGAGCAATTCAGTCAGGAACAAAAGATGCTTTTATCCCCGGTAGTAACACCTAAAAACAACCGTTCACGAGGATTCAACTATGATTATTGAAGACACTTTGCCCGTGCTTCTCAGTCGCCTCGATTTTGCCTTCATCACCTCCATGCATATTCTCTGGACTCCGGTGACCATTGGCATGTCCTGGCTGCTATTTTTTCTGGAGGTGGCCTGGCTGAAGACCGGCAATGAACACTGGTACCGCCTGCAGCGCTTCTTTGAAAAGCTTTTTATCGTCAATTTCGGCGCTGGTGTGGCCACGGGCGTGACCATGGAAATGGCCTTCGGCATTTTGTACGGTCCTTTCTCCCAGGCTGTTGGCCCTTTTTTCGGAAACATTCTCGGCTTTGAAACCATCACCGCCTTCATGTACGAGGCCGGCTTCATTGGCCTGATGATTTTTGGCTGGGGCAAAATCGGCAAGGGCATGCATGCTTTTGCAACCTTCAACGTGGCCCTTTCATCCAGTCTTTCAGCCATGTGGATTCTGGTCGCCAACGGCTGGATGCAGTCTCCCACCGGAATTCAACTGAAAGATGGGCTGTTTCAGGTCACCAACTGGTGGGAAGCCATTTTTAACCCGAACTTTAATATTGGCTTCCCGCATATGTGGGTAGCTACCGTAGAATTAGCCCTGTTTTTCTTCGCGGCGGTCAGCGCCTGGTTTATTTTGAAAAATCGCCAGGCCAATTTGTTTACCAAACTCTTGAAGCCGACTTTGCTGGCACTGATCATCATCACCCCGCTGCAGATTTTTATTGGTGATGAACTGGGTCGGGAAGTGGCACACGACCAGCCCACCTCTCTCGCGGCCATGGAAGGCCATTTCCACACCTATCTGCCCGATGGTAAGCCCAACACCAGCTGGAATCTGATTGCCATTCCAGATGTTTCAGCAGGAAAAAATCTGTTCTCCATCCAGATTCCCCATGTTCTCAGCTTGCTCGAAACCCATACCTGGGACGGAGTAGTCACCGGTATGGATCATTTTGCTCCGAATGATCGACCCAATGTCTGGGTGCCCTTTTATGCCTTCCGGGTGATGGTCGCCATCGGCTTCTTCCTGTTTTTCATGGCACTCTGGGGTAACTGGTTGCGCTTGCGGGGGAAATTGACTGCAGAACATCTGCGTAAGAATCCGTTGTTCCTGCGTCTGCTGGTGTTCAGTGGATTCCTGCCTTATCTCGCCGTCTGGACCGGCTGGTGGACACGTGAAATCGGCCGTCAGCCCTGGGTTGTTTATAACCTGATGCGGACCTGGCAGGGTGTCAGCCACATGGGAGTCACTGCTGAATCCTTCTGGCTGATTGGCTACATCATTTTCGAACTGATGGTTTGGGGGGGTGCCTGGTACTTCTTTACCCGGGTTATCCAAAAAGGACCCGATATGACCAGCCCGGTCATTGGTGCTTCGGATCATCATGCCCATCCATCCGGTGGCGGAATTGCCAAGCCGACTTTCGCCAAACCGACCATGAATAAGCTGGACTGAGGACCGATACCATGCATGAAATATTTCGCATACATAGCACCTTAAGTACATTCTGGTGGATTTTGTTAGGAGTTTTCTTCGTCATTTATATTGTTCTCGACGGTGCGGATCTGGGGGCCGGCGTATTTTCCCTGCTCCTCAACAACGAGAATGATCGGGCGGCCGTCATGTCCTCCATGGCGGGCACCTGGGATGCCAATGAAACCTGGCTGGTGGTGGCCGGTGGCGTGATTTTCGGGGCCTTTCCTCTGGTTTATGGGTCCACATTCAATTATCTGATGATCCCGTTGATGTTTGCGCTCTGGGGCATCATTTCCCGGGCGGTGGCCTTTGAATTTCATGTCCACGCCAAAAGCAGCCGCAAATTCTGGGGCTTCATGTTTGGCCTTGGCAGTCTGGTCGTGGCCCTTTTTGCGGGGATTGCACTTGGAGCTACCTTGCTGGGCTTTCCGATGAATACCGGCAACGCGCAAGGCATTCAGGTGGCCAATGACCCGTTTGTGAATACGGTTCCGCACTTTTCCGGCAACGCCCTGAGCTTTCTTTCTGCTTTCAGCATCTGGACAGGCATTGGGGCGTTGATCGCCGGCGGTCTGGCAGGCACCTTGTACCTTTGTGCCCGTTTTGAGCAGGATGATCCCATCTACCAGAAGGCTCACAAGTCTGCCACTCTGTTTTCTTTCCTGGCGCTGGCGGCGGTAGTCATCACCTTGATCTGGTCCTACGCGATCATGCCCGATGCCGCCAAGTGGACGGGGAGCGGCTGGTTCGGCTGGCTGATTCTGCTCATTGCCATCCTGATTTCTGCCTACAAAATGATGAGCAATCACGCAGCCCACCGTGATTTCGCCGCACTGCTCTGGTGTGGCGCCATTGTGTTGTTCATGTGGGGCGGGATGTGGGCCACCAATTTCCCCTACATCATTCCGCAGACCTGGACCATCAGTCAGGGCGGCAATCCGGCTAATGACCTGGCCATCCTGACCCTGTTCATGACGGGATTCGTGCCGGTCATGATTACTTACAACATCTATCAGATCTGGGTGTTTCGCAAGCGCATCACCCATCTGGCCGGTTATGAAAGTCATTAAGTCATTTCCCTGGTGATGTTCCGTTTGGGGCCGCAAGGCCCCTTTTTTTAGCTTCACATAATCGTATGAAAATGTTCTATAATGATCAGGTATAATTTACTTTTACCTTGGCAACACAAACTAAACAGGAGTCCTGAGATGTCCAGGAATAAAAAAAATAGTACGATGCGGTCACTTCAAGATGATGCGCACGAAAAAAATCATCTTGATGAAAAAGCCCATTACAAGGCGGAACTGCGGGCCCTCCAGATTGAGCTGGTCAAGTTGCAAAGAGATATTATTCGTAAAAATGAAAAAATACTGGTGATACTCGAAGGTCGGGATTCAGCCGGCAAGGATGGGTCCATCAAACGCATTATCGAACACCTCAGTCCCCGCGAAACCCGGGTGGTTGCATTAAGCAAGCCTTCAGACAAGGAAGTAAGTCAGTGGTATTTTCAGCGCTACATAGAACACCTGCCCTCAGCCGCAGAAATGGTCTTTTTCAACCGCAGTTGGTATAACCGTGCAGGCGTTGAAAAGGTGATGGGATTCAGTACAGACCAGCAATACGAAGAGTTTTTCGCCGAAGTCAATAATTTTGAAGGGATGCTGGTGCGTTCCGGCATTCATCTATTCAAGTTCTATCTGGATATTTCGCGCGACGAGCAAAAACAACGCCTTGAAGCGCGCAAAGATGATCCACTCAAACAGTGGAAAACCAGTCCCATTGATGAAAAAGCTTTGAAACATTGGAAGGATTATAGCGAAGCACGCAATATCATGTTTGCCCGCAGTCATTCTCCTTTCGCCCCCTGGATTATCGTCAATGCCAATGATAAAAAGATAGCCCGGTTGCAACTCATCAAAGGGCTTTTGAGCCGGCTGTCCTACACAGACAAGGATGAAATGCGGGTACTTCCTGACCAATCCATCATTTTTGAATATGAATCCCTTTATCTGGATAATGGGATGATCCAGGAATAATGACACATCCATCTTCATTACTTTACCCATTTGATTTTGCCCAGGAGGAAATATGTCCATCATCGATTTACCGTCAGCTTTGACTCGCGCCCTCTCCCTCAAAAACGAGGACTCCCTGGATGCGGCAACCATTGCGGCAGCAGAACAACTCAGCAAAAAAGAAGGATTATCCCTGGATGCTGCCGTGGGCGTTTTCGGCAACGATCAACTTGTTGAACTGATTGGTTTCCTGAATGACAGTATGAGCTGTGAACAACTTTCTGCCCTCTGTGATCCGGAAAGCTACGATGCGGAACAGGCTCGCGAATGGGAGGTCACCAAGGATCAATACCTGCTTGCCCATGAAATTGCCGTCCTGAGCCACCGTGTGGCCAAGCAGCGAGATACAACCAAGTAAAATTCTCAGGCCAAAGCACTCCATTGCAGCAACGAGATGGACCAAAACGCTCACAGTTCATGTCCATCTCCTATAATCAAGTCAACCACATTTTCCCTTTTAGCTATGAAAGGAGTTGACCGGCATGCCTCAATTCAAGCATCCCCCTTTGGGTATCCCCACAGACAGCGCTAAACGCTGGACAGAAAACTACCAACTCGCCACGCAAGGAAGCGGGCGTCTTTTTTTGATGGCGGGCGATCAGAAGGTCGAGCATCTAAATGATGATTTTGTCGGAGGTCAGGTTGCTGCAGATGATGCTGATCCTGAACATCTTTTTCGGATTGCCAGTGCGGCACCGGTAGGTTGCTTCGCGGCTCAGATGGGGCTGATCAGCCACTATGGAATGGATTATCCTGAAGTGCCCTATCTGCTGAAACTCAACAGCAAAACCCATTTAGTGAAAACTGCCCAGCGTGATCCGGCCAGTTTGCAGTGGCAGAGCATGGCCCAGGTGCGTGATTTTGTCCGGCACTCCGGCCTGAAAATTGTAGGCGTCGGTTATACCATCTATCCCGGTTCACTATATGAGCCTGAGATGTTGTCCGAAGCCGCGCGCATTATCCAGGATGCCCACGCCATGGGTCTTTTGGCCGTTATCTGGGCTTATCCGCGCGGACAGGCGGTAGGCGACAAGGAACAGGATCCGCACATGATTGCCGGAGCCAGCGGCCTCGTTGCCTGCCTCGGCGCTGATTTTGCGAAGGTGAATCCACCTTTGGATGCACAGGGAAACATGGATGCCCGCCTGCTGGGTGAGGCCGTTGCGGCAGCGGGACGTACTCAGGTCATTTGCGCCGGGGGCTCAGAAACCGACTCTGAATCCTTCTTGCAACGTCTGCATGCACAAATACATATTGGTGGGACCCAGGGCTGTGCCACAGGCCGAAATGTCCATCAACGCAGTCAACCGGATGCCGTACACTTTTGTCAGGCGATCCATGCCCTGGTCGTCAAAAATCAGAGCGTGGAAGAAGCTGCAAAACTTTTGGGAGAAGCGTCTTAATCAACCCGATGGGCCATACCCGCTGGCGTTTGTGAATGCCCACCAGCACCCCCGGCAAATTAACACCCTGACATAACGGAGAAAAGTGAGTGACTATTGCCCCCTGTTATCTGCTTCCGCAAATGCCCGAATCGCTCAGTGGTCTGACGGAGCTGGCGCTGGATCTGCGCTGGGCGTGGAGTCATGCCGCCGACTCCCTCTGGGCCGAAATAGCGCCAGAACTTTGGGAGCAAACGCGCAATCCCTGGTTAATTTTACAAAATATCAGTAGTCAAACCTTGCAAGAATTGGCGCAAAATCCAGCATTCATTGAAAAGCTCAAGGCTTTTAGTGCGCAGCATCAGGAGCAATTATCCCAAAGCAGCTGGTTTGAACAGAATTACGCCCAGACTTCCTTCCGGCAGGTTGCTTATTTCAGCATGGAATTCGGCCTCTCCGAGGCCCTCCCCATATATTCTGGAGGGCTGGGAATCCTGGCCGGCGATTGCCTGAAAACTGCCAGTGATCTGGGTATTCCGTTGTTGGGTATCGGTCTGCTCTGGCAACAGGGCTATTTTCGCCAAACGCTGGATGAAAACAGTCGGCAACAGGAATTTTATCCCTATAACGATCCCACCCAGATGCCGGTTACCCCGGTGCGGGACAACGAAGGAGAATGGTTGCGCCTGCAACTCCCCTTCCCTGGCCGAAAAGTCATATTACGCGCCTGGCAAGCCCAGGTAGGCCGGGTAACCCTGTATTTGCTGGATAGTAACGATCCCCTGAATACTCCGGCAGATCGAGGGATAACCGCTGAGTTATATGGAGGAGGCCCGGAAACCCGCTTGCAGCAGGAAATCTGTCTGGGCATCGGCGGCTGGTTGTTATTGCGCCGTCTGGGGATTCAATCTGAAATATGCCATCTCAATGAAGGGCATGCCGCATTTGCCATTCTGGCCCGCGCATACAGCCATATGCAGGATCATGGCACCCATTTTGAATGTGCCCTCAATGCCACTCGGGCCGGTAATATTTTCACAACCCATACCCCCGTATCTGCTGGTTTTGACCGTTTCCCGGCAGAATTAATGACGCGTTACATTGCGGGAGCGCCAGAAGCTTTTGGTGTCGATGTAGAAACCATCCTGGCGCTGGGACGGGAAAATCCCGATGATCCGCAAGAACCATTTAATATGGCCTGGCTGGCGATTCGTGGCAGCATTATGGTCAACGCCGTCAGCCGCCTGCATGGAGAAGTCAGCAGACGCCTGTTTCAACCACTTTTTCCACGCTGGCCTGCGGACGAAGTTCCGGTAACCCATGTCACCAATGGTGTGCACATGCCCTCCTGGGACTCTGCTGAAGCAGATGCCTTGTGGACTTCCTGCTGCGGTAAACAGCGCTGGCTGGGTGACTTGCAAAACCTCGCAGCAGAATTCCGTAAAACACCCGATAGTTTGATCTGGGAATTACGCAGCAAAGGCCGTCAGCAGGTCATTCATTTCGCGCGACAACGGCTTCAGCAACAACTGGCGCAGGCACACGCGCCGCTGGAGGAGCAAGAGCGTGCTGCGTTGGCTTTGGACCCTAATGCCCTCACGATCGGTTTTGCACGTCGCTTTACGGCCTATAAACGTCCCAATCTGCTCTTGAGTAATCCCGACAGACTGAGGCAATTACTGACCAATCCACATCGCCCGGTACAACTACTCATTGCCGGAAAAGCTCATCCTCGGGACGAAGCGGGCAAAAAAATGATTCAGCAGTGGACCTTGTTTATTCATCAACATCCCGAGCTGGCCAATCATATTGTCTTTATTGCCGATTACGACATGCTGGTGGCCGAGCATCTGGTTCAAGGCGTCGACTTATGGATTAATACGCCGCGTCGCCCCTGGGAAGCCAGCGGGACCAGTGGCATGAAAGTGTTGGTTAATGGCGGACTTAATTTATCTGAACTGGATGGCTGGTGGGCTGAAGCCTATTGTCCGGAAACGGGCTGGGCTATCGGTGATCGCGCCGAACATGATGATGATCCACAATGGGATATTCAGGAAGCAGAAACTCTCTATCATTTATTGGAAAATGAGATTGTGCCTCTTTTTTATCAGGATCGCGATGCCAGCGGCTGTCCGCAGGCCTGGATTCAGAAAATTCGCGAAAGCATGAGTCGGCTTACGCCCTTATACAGCAGCAATCGAATGCTCCGCGATTATGTCTCGACCCTATACGAACCCGCTGGACGCCTCCTCGCCGATCGTAGCGAAAAAAGTCGAATTGAGGAAATCTGTAACTGGCAAAAAAATATTCGCCAACACTGGCCCCTTCTGCATTTTGGCGATCTGCATGTACGTACCGAAAATAATCGCCATTATTTTGAACTGCATGTTTATCTGGACGATCTGGATGCTGAATCTATCAGCGTGGAACTATTTGCCAACCGAAGTGACCAATATCCTTTAGAAGTGGTTCCCATGCAGCGTGGTGAAGCACTGAGTGGAGCAGTCAACAGTTACAATTACACGTTAAACATCCCTGCTGATCGTGACTTGGCAGACTATACTCCGCGCATCATTCCTTGCCATCAAAATTGCCTGGTGCCCATGGAGAGTGCGGAAATACTCTGGTACCGTTAAAAGGAACAAAAATTGAATCCCAACATTCCTGACCTGCAAAATATTATAGAAACCGAAAAGAAAATGTTCGGTAAATATTTGGTTCCTGTAGCTATATTATTAATCATTATTGGGATATTTGGAATTTTAAGCCCAATTATTCTTTCTGCAGTCACCGATGGCATTATTGCAGCTATCCTGATTATTGCCGGATTCACCTGGATTGCGCACAGCATCCAGATGCACCAGCATCAAATGGCTGACTGGCTGAAACCCTTACTGCTTTTTATCACTGGGGGCATCATGATTGCCTTACCGAAAGCAGGAATTGCGGCAATTGGTTTGATGTTCGTTCTGTATTTCATCATTGATGCCTACCGAAATTTCACGCAAATGAAAATCTATCCGGGACATGGTCGTGGCTGGTCCATTTTTAGTGGTATTATCGACATTTTCATTGCCCTTCTCTTCGTGGTCACCTGGCCTCGGGGTTCATTGATCCTGGTCGGCATATTTGTCGGCGTCAACTTGATATTTGATGGGATCATTCTGCTGATGTTGCGCAATGTAAAACCTGGATAAACAGTATATTGCACAAATTTTAGGCAATCAGTAATCTTTTTTTATTTTATTCATTTGCGGAACGTCCAATATCCGTGGACTGGATTACGGAAAGTTTGTGCCCACAGATAACTCCGTGCGCAGAGACTTTCCCAGCCATTCCTGACCTCTCTTTGTAGACGTCGCCAGAATGGCCGCGATGATCGGTGCTCCGCAGACCAACCGCGCTCTTGAATAATGGATGGCAGCTTCACATCAATAGAAACCAGAGCAGGTTCAAGAACCAACATGCGCAATCCATGCAACCAGTATTGATCCATCACCTTATCTACTGCGTCACGCATTTTTTCAGTATGTTTAAGTAGTACCTTGGCGGCGTCTGGTCGTATCAGATAGGCAGCGGTTCCCTGTGGCTGTCGAACATAACGCATCAGTCGAAATTCATTATTCACGCGAAGATATAGCTTACCTTGCCGATCCCAACGTTCACTCATCAGACGCAAAATATCCCACTCCCCAGCAGTATCCATGGCGAGCGCAATTTTTCCAACAAAGTTGGGCCCTAGCACTACATCATCCTCAAGAATACACCAAGCCACATCATCTGATTGTGCGCATTGTTGCCACAATGAACGGTGACTCATAAAACACCCAACTTCGCCCGGGGTCATTTCATATCCGAAATATTTTTTTCGGTACGTTTGATCATAAGAATTGGGGTAATCAGCAATGTGTCTAGGTGCACAAGCTTCAAACAAATTTAAATGTACCTGCAAACGCCTGGCTTCTGCTGAAATATGATGACGGCGTTCAGGGTGACTCGCCATGGAAATCACATGAATGGGAGGCATACATTTCTTCAAAGAAACGATCATTCCCCCAGTTTTGATGTTCATACTGTTATTCCTAACCATAAATCAACCTCTTCAGGAAGCTTCCTCGCCGTTTCCAGTGATAATCGCTTTCTGCATCGAGCTCTTCAAGAATACTTTGGTAACGTTGGTATTCTTCATAACATGCCGCCCATAGTACCCACTGGGCGACACTTTCATTTTGTTTTATGGCAGTTAGAATATGATATATTTTATCGAGTAATGGTAGCATATTTTTGGCATATTCTTCATCATTAAGCGCAACGGAATGATGTCTTAGGGATTGACTTAAAAACTGTTCAACATAAATTTTGAGTTTATTCTCGTCTATGGAAAGTGCCAGATGTAAAGAGATTTTTTCCAGAACAAGTGCTGGCTGTTCCAACAAATCATCATATGAAATAAAAACTTGAGGATAATTTTTAATATGCGGTAAAAATGGTAAGGTATATGCCGCCCACATCAATTGGCCTCTCGTAAGGGAGATACCATTGCGCTTTTGCAGCGATAGCGCCACCGCATAAGGGTGTCGTAGGGCGACGACAAACTGAAGATTAACCCCTGACTGTTCTGCAGCATGCAGCCAGAAAGGCAAAACTCTTAAAGTTCTCGGATCTTTGAATCCCCACATGGTGTATTGATCCGCGCGATTGATCAATAACTTCTCCGCCTGATCATGGAGATCTTTCAGCGCCGCACCTAAAAAAAGAGCTTCCGGGACAATCCGGGTGTCATTCCAGGCAATATTTAAACGTTCAAGAACTTCCTTGTTGATGCGCAAAACCTCGGCATCTTCCCAGTAGCCCCTCGGATTATCTTCACCGGGCGCAATCAAAGCATCCCCCATGTTGAGCCCCAAACACTCCAGACCTTTGGCAATAGCACTTGTACCACTTCTATGCATGCCGATGACCGTTACGATACTTCTCTGAATTGGTTGGCCGCTGGGAGCATGCTCCAAAAACTCATCAATCACTATATAACCTCTTACATGCTGTAACGTTTTATACAAAAAGCTCAACAAACATATGGTCCACCTGAAAACAGGATAAAGTCCCAGTTGTCAGCGCTCAGTGTAAGGTCTCAAGGCCTCTCCAGATAAGACATGGCCGTAATAAAAATTGTTAAGAAATATGAAAATCCATTTTTATAGAACAAACGAAGTTCGGTTTATAAAATATAAAAGAATTCGTATATGCTTATAATGACCTGGAAACATGTTATGTGTTAGTTTGACAATACGATATTACAAATAGAGAGGATTGAACCATGTTAATGAACATTATTGTTTTTCTCATCGTCGGTGGAATCGCTGGCTGGCTGGCCGGATTGCTCATCAAAGGCCGGGGATTTGGTATTATCGGAGACATCATTGTCGGCATCATCGGTGCTTTCATCGGTGGATTCGTCCTGACGACAATTGGCTTGATTGGTCTTTTTGGGGCGGGCATTATCGGTGCCATTATTGTTGCCTTTATTGGTGCCATTATTCTTTTGTTTATCGTCAAGCTCATCAAAAAACTCTAAAAAATAAAACGTTATGAACATCATGCTGATTCTGGCTGGGCTGGTTATTTTGGGCGCGGCCAGCCAGTGGCTGGCATGGCGGGTCAAACTACCCGCCATTTTATTTCTTCTGGGTATTGGCATTATTGCCGGCCCGGTCACCGGCTGGATTCAACCGGACCAGCTATTTGGCCCTCTCCTGTTTCCCGGTATTTCTTTAGCAGTAGCCGTAATACTGTTTGAGGGCGCGCTGAATTTACGCCTGCGAGAACTGGGCGGTCTCGCCTCGGTCATTCGCAGAATGGTCAGCCTGGGGGCCATCAGCAGTTGGCTGATACTGGCGGTAGCTACTCACTGGATTGCGGGCTTTAACTGGACCATGGCAATCCTCTTTGGTGCAGTTGTGGTGGTTTCCGGACCCACCGTCATCGGCCCGGTGTTAAGGGCAGCCAGACCCAATGCGCGTATCAGTAATGTATTAATGTGGGAGAGCATACTCATTGATCCCATTGGGGCCTTGCTGGCCGTTCTGGTTTTCGAAGCTATTATTGCCCATCACGGCTCCACTGGACTCAATTCTGCCGTTGAAGTTTTTCTAAAAATGCTTGGTGCAGGTGTTGTTTTAGGAATTTTAGCTGGTCAAAGCCTGGGATGGTTACTCAAAAAAAGAGCTATCCCCGATTATCTGCATGGCGTAGTGGCCTTGGGTAGTGTTTTTATTATTTTTGCTGCAGCCAACCAAATCGCCCACGAATCCGGACTACTTGCTGTCACCCTGATGGGTGTATGGCTTGCTAATATGCGCGATATCCCCTTGGAAAATATTCTTAATTTCAAAGAAAGTCTCTCTATTTTATTAATCTCCATTCTTTTCATTCTCCTCGCTGCGCGCCTGAATCTGCTGGCCTTGAAAGAAGTCATCATCTCCGGCGTACTGCTCACGCTGGTTATTCAACTGATCGCCCAGCCTGTCAAAGTGTTACTGGCTTACGATGGCAAGGAACTGAACTGGAAAGAAAGATTCATGACCGGATGGATCGCCCCGCGCGGAATTGTCGCAGCAGCAGGCGCCCCCGTATATGCCGGGCAATTGGAAGCACTGAATTATCCCAAGGCCCACTTGTTTGTGCCTCTGACTTTCGCATTGATCATTGTCACCGTACTCCTGGCCAGTTTTACGGCACGTCCCATGGCAAGGCTTCTGGGTGTCTCTGAAAAAGACCCTCGTGGCATTCTTATTGTGGGGGCCAACCCATTTGCCATCGCCGTTGCTGGAAAACTCAAGGAATGGGGGTTCCGGCCACTTTTGGTGGATGATGAATATCGGCAAATCCAGGCGGCACGCATGGCAGGACTGGATACTTTTTTGGGTAGCCCGGTTTCAGAAGCCGCCGATCGTCAACTCAACCTGATTGGATTTGGTTATCTGCTGGCTCTATCCACCGATGCCGCCCGTAATCTGATCGCCTCACTGCGTTATGATCCCGAATTCGGTCATCGTTCTGTGTTTACCCTGGCCGATGGCAGCAGTCGCAAAACCAGTGCCCGCAACCGCACGGCAAAACAACATAGACGTCTTCATCTTTTCAGTGAAGACGCTACCGCTGGTTCTTTGCTGGATAAAATGGAAAAGGGCTGGACCCTGAAAGCAACCGGCCTGACTGAGCAGTTTGAATGGGCACAATACCAGCAACAATTTACTGCAGGCTTTCTGGCATTATTTGTACTGCATAAAAATGGAAAACTGCAAGTTATAAACAGTGACCAAAGCCAGCCTGAACCGCGTGCTGGCGATCAGATTCTGGCTCTGGTTGCACCTGACGTAGCTCCCACTGAAGATGCCCACTAACTCCTCACTACCTGATTCTCCATGCCTGGGATTTTGCACTACCGCTCTGGGCGATGACGTGTGTAAATCCTGCGGTCGAACTTTTGAAGAGGTTTGCCAGTGGATAACTATGACACCTGAACAGAAAGCGGCTACCTGGAACCGCATTCGCAAAAATGGCTGGTGGGATCAGCAGAGAAAAGCCAAGGGTCTATAATCAGAGCGCTGGATGCATTAATATAATACATTATTATCATTTGCTTATAGTGACATTCCGCATTTCTCATGATAGTCTTTACTGATAGACCATGTATTGACAAAAGCTTCCTATCCAAGCGGAGTCGAAAGTCCATTGAAATATCCAGAGAAGCCAGATGAATTGGACGCCCAGACTATACAGGAAATTTTAAACAGTTTCCCCGCATTGGAGTTATTACAACAACATCCGATACCCCATGCACTAACACACAACAGAAAGTTACTATTTGTCAATAAATCCGCTGTTAAACTTTTTGATGGAGATAATTCAGATCATTTTTTGGGCAAGGATATCACTTCTTTTATTCATCCTCTAGATCATGGACGCATACTTAACCGTCTTGAGATACTCAACGATGAAAAAACTAAAAACAACCCTACAGAAGCACGTGTTTACACGCTCAATGGCAAAATCAAACACATCATATCTGTCAGTTCATTAATAGAAATTGCCGGGCATACTCTGGTTCTGGCGGCCGCTACCGAGCTCAGTGAAGAAATGGGACATGAAATCAGCCAATCTGAGCAGAATTTTCAGCGTCTTTTTGAAAATATGCTCGACGTTTTCTATCGAACGGACAGTGAGCAAAACCTGACCTTGGTGGGTCCCGCAGCCTTAGGTGTTTTAGGTTATTTACCTGAAGAAGTTATTGGCCTCCCTGCTTCCAGCTTCTATTTTGATCCACAAGCACGGGCAAATATTGTCACCGCCGTTAAGAAACATGGGAAAGTTCAAAACTTCCCGGCACGCCTGAAACATAAAGATGGGCATATTGTGGATGTCGAAATTACCAGCAGCGCAATTTATAGTGAGGATAAGCAGTTTCTGGGTATGGAAGGCCTGTTCAGAGATGTGAGCGAACAGGTCGTTATTAAGGAAAAGCTACATCGACTCGCCACCATTGATGAATTGACCGGCATATTGAACCGTAGGGCCTTTCTGGAAAAAGCCAATCACCTGATCAAGCATTTGCGTAGACAGCCAGAATATAGCCTGCTCGCCGTGATTGATCTGGATAAATTCAAACCCATCAATGACCGCTATGGACACTTAAGCGGAGATCGTGTTCTGAAAGTCTTTGTATCACTCTTTAAGGAGACCCTTCGGGAAACAGACGTTTTTGGTCGCCTGGGTGGAGATGAATTCGCGATCATTTTCAGAAAGTGTACGATGACAGAAGGCTTGGAAATCCTGGAACGAATCCAGGAAAAAATGCAGAAAATCAGCATTAGACTCTCCGATAATGAAGTTTCCATCTCAGCCAGCATCGGCTTGACCGAATTGCATGAAGAAGACCTGCCATTTTCTCTGGCACTGGCCCGAGCAGATCGGGCTCTTTATCAGGCCAAACAGAATGGCGGCGCCCATGTCGCAATGCTTTTATTATGATTAGGATAATGAAAACACAACGGACTGGCTGGGTCTGATAATCGGATCCGCCCAAGCATATTAGCATCAGCTAAAACTTGCGTCCGCCAAAAAAAACCTGTATAACCTATGGCCCTTGCAGCTATGTGGTTATTTTGATTTGAAAAAACTTTTTGTGGTCGCAGTGACGGCCGGATTAAGCTTCTTGTTTATTATTGCCCCGCAGCCTTTGCAGTGCAGTATCTCCGGACTCCCTGCAAATATAGCTCTAATGAAACCAAGAATAACTTTAAGTAGTTCTCGAAGCTCACACAGTTCCCAAACACAATCTTCTGCTGCTCTTGCCAACCCGCTCACGGGACGTGCATGGCAGAAGCTCGCTGGCGTCTACAGTAAAGATGTACTGTATGCTTCCAATCAAACCGGAGTTTCCCGCAAATTGTTGGCCGCCGTGATTCATGTCGAAAGTCGTGCAAGTAACGTCGTCAGCTATGCTGGGGCTGTTGGTCCTATGCAGCTCATGCCCGGCACTGCCTGGCGCATTCTCCATGTCAATCCATGGAAGCCTCGCCAGAATATTGTGGGGGGGGCCCGCTATTTGCGCCGTCTGCTCGCGATTTTCCATGGACACCTGCGCCTGGCACTGGAAGCCTATAATGCCGGACCCACCACAGTGGCCCAAGGGAATATTCCAATGCCGGCAAAAGTTTATGCGCGTCAGGTGATGGCACTGGCGGCTTGAGATCGGTCTGTACGCCAGCCTATGTTAACATTAATACTTATTGTTAACTTAATTAGGAGAGGACCTTGCCAGAAAACAGTCAGTCAAACAGCAATTTCACTATCTGCATGGGTCACGATGAATTATTGATTCGTAACCGCTACGAAACCATCAGCATCGCCAATGATTTCATGATCGGCATATTATTTCTGGTAGGCAGTTTCTTTTTCTTCTATCCCTCCATGGAAACGGCTGGAGTCTGGCTTTTTGTGATTGGCAGCGCCGAACTGTTAATAAGACCGGTGATCCGGCTCGCCCGCCATATTCATCTACAGAAACTACCCAGTGGCAGCTGGGATATGTAACTGTCCGGTCAGCGAGCGGGCCGCAAATAACGCGCAATGCTTTGCCGCGTAGTGGCTTGCGCGATCAATTCATTGTAATTCTCAATCCGATCACGCGCCCATGCGTTGGCATGCTGTTCCGTTTGTTGAATGGTATTTCGCGCGTACAAGCCTCTAAACTGCCAGATAGCCAGCCAGAAACATACGGTGGCCATTCCTGCGTCGCCCAGTCTGGGCACCATTGCCAGGGGAACCTGCATGAGCACTACATCCAGAATCACACAGACAAGAAAAGCCGTAACTCCCAGACGCCATCTTCTGCTGCGCTTGGGAGCTGTAGCACGCCCCAGTTCCCTGGCCAGGAGTGCCTGCCGCCACTCCTGAGGCTGTTGAGCAAGCGCCGGGGATAAAAATACCGATCCGGTAATGGGGTCGTGCAAAGCACTCACATTATCCGCCAGCGAGCTGTAAAAAACCGGGGTATGCACGTCTCCCAAACTATCGCGCAAGACGTACAACTGGGGATCACGGCGCAGCAAATCCTTTATAGACATTATCGACTCCTGATTCAGCAAATAAACCTGCCGTTTATCGTCGGCATGTTGATGCATATGCAAGAACGATTCCAGGTAGGACCAAGTGCATTGCCGGGGTTTTATCCTATTGCACAGGATTCGACTTTTGCACTATTTTAGTGCGCAAGCACCATATTGGTGCACAATGGCTGCACTCCATTAGCGCAATGATCGACCCTTACCAGCCCGCTTGCCGCGACAAATCTCCAGGCGATTTTTACGAATAGTGCGCGGCAAAGTCTGTCCCTCGGGATGAATATAAAGGCTTTGCAAATGGGCTTGGGGCGCCAGCGCCATCAGTTTCACCCCCTTCCCTTTCGGCAGGCTTTTGATTTCTGCCAGCGGAAATATCAATCCCGCATAATCTGAAGAAACGCACAATATTTCTGCAGACAGATCAGAAACAGGAAGCAGCGGCAAAGGATACTCATCTTTATCCAGAGACAGGAAAGCTTTCCCGGCACGATTGCGCCCGGCCATGTTTTCCAGTGCCGTGACAAAGCCATATGCACCACTGCTCGCTACCAGCCACAAACTGTCGGCCGGACCACAAGCCGCCGACTGAAGGGAAGCTCCGGGCTGAAAATCTACCTGACTGGAGGCGGGGACCCCGTCCCCACGGCCACCGGGAATCTGACTGACTGGAACAGAATAAGCGCGACCGGTTTGATCCAGCAATACCAGATGGTCTACAGAGCGTACTTCAAAAACCTGCAGGAGCTGGTCGCCTTCCTTGAAGTTCAGACTCTCCGTGGCAATACCATGTCCGGCCCGACTGCGTAACCAGCCTTTGCGAGACACGATGACCGTCACTGGCTCATCGGTCACAGCGGCCACAATAGTCTGAGCAGATTTACTGGTTATGGCGACATCGGCTTCCAGCAAAGTGCGCCGGTCATCACCAAACTTCTGGGCATCGGCGTTGATTTCCTCAACCAGCAAGGCTCTCAGGCGATCTTCGTGCGCCAGCAGGCCAGCCAGATAATCGGCCACATCCCGCTTGTCCTTGAGTTCTTTTTCCAGTTCGATGCCAGCCAGTCTGGCCAATTGCCGCAAACGGATTTCAAGAATGTCTTCGGCCTGAATTTCTGTCAGAGCAAAGTGCTGGATGAGGTCGATTTTGGGATCATCGGACTCCCGAATAACCCGGATAACGGCATCAATATCCAGAAGAACCCGGAGTCGTCCTTCGAGAATATGGATACGCGCCAACGTCTTGTCCAGACGAAACTGGCTACGGCGGCGAACCGTGCGCAGGCGATAAGTTACCCACTGCCGCAAAATGGCCGTTAGCGGCAGACAGGGTGCGCGGCCTTCCAGGTCCAGCACGGTCAAATTGACAGACTGATTGGATTCAAGCGAAGTGCGCGCCAATAAATAGGTCATCAGTTGCTGGGGGTCCTGATTCCGGGAACGGGGTTCCACCACAATACGCACTGCGTGATCCTTGCCGGACTCATCGCGCACCGTATCTATCTGTGAAAGCATGGCCGTTTTAGTGGACTGCTGCTCTGGCGTCAGGGCTTTTTTCTTGCCCTCACCTCTCGGCTGAGGATTGGAGAGATTTTCTATTTCCGAGAGCACCTGTGCCGTGGAAACGCCTGGAGGCAGTTCATGAATACTGATGCGCCACTCACCCCGCGCCAGCTTTTCCACTTCCCAGCGGGCCCGTACCCGAATACTGCCCCGCCCCGACAAATAAGCTTCACGAATTTGTTCGGGTGGCGAAATAATCTGCCCTCCCCCGGGAAAATCCGGGCCGGGTATCTGCGCAAGAATAGCGTCATCCGACGTCTCCGGATTTGCTGCCAACTGCGCACAGACGGTCGCCAGCTCGCGCAGATTATGGGGCGGAATTTCTGTAGCCATGCCGACGGCAATGCCGGAGGCACCATTCATCAACAAAAATGGCAGGCGCGCAGGGAGCGTCACCGGTTCTTCCAGGGTACCATCATAATTACTGCGGAAATCGACGGTGCCCTCATCAATTTCACCCAGCAACAACTCGGAGATGGGGGTCAGATTTGCTTCGGTGTAGCGCATGGCTGCAGCAGAATCACCATCCAGAGAACCAAAATTACCCTGTCCATCCACCACGGGATAACGCAAGGTAAAATGCTGCGCCATACGCACCATGGCATCATATACAGAACTGTCCCCATGGGGATGCCACTTGCCGATCACCTCACCCACCACCCGGGCAGATTTGACGTGTTTGGGAGAACGCTGCAGGCCCATATCGCGCATGGCATATAAAATGCGTCTTTGCACCGGCTTTTGTCCGTCGGCAAGTGCCGGAATGGCGCGCCCGGTCACGACGCTCATGGCGTATGCCAGATAGGCTTTGGCGGCATATTCCGCAAGAGGTGGCGAAGGGTCCTCGGGGTTCCCCCCCTCTGCAGTCGGCAGCGGGGGCTCGTTTGGCGGGCTGGATGCCGGCTCAGGATTCAAGCCATCAAACAAATCCAGTGTATTACTCATGCGGGATTCCTTCCTGAACATCTACCACAGCTATCTCCTCAAATATCCAGATCGGCCGTCCAGCCATCTCTTTCCATCCATTCCCGACGCCCGCCCGCCGACTGTTTGCTCATGAGTAGACTGAAGCGTTCATGGAGAGCAGCCTGATCAGATAGCGACATGGTCAAGGGCACCAGGGAGCGGGTGTCTGGACACATGGCCGTTTCCCAGAGTTGATCTGGATTCATCTCTCCCAGGCCCTTGAAACGCTGAACCGAAATAGCCGATTCCTTGACGCCTTCAGCGCAAAGACGATCAATGGCTACATCCCGATCGGCTTCGGCTTCACAATAGATTTTGCGGGCCTTGCCGCGCCAGGTAGCATCTACCCGATACAAGGGTGGCTTCACCACAAATACATGATCACGTCTGAGCAATGCCGGAAAATGGCGCAGAAACAGCGTTAAAATCAGCACCTGAATATGACTCCCATCCACATCAGCATCAGAGAGAATCATGATTTTGCCATAGCGCAACCCCGCCAGCACCTGCTCAGGATCCGCCGCGACACCATGCGGCTCAATACCCAGTGCCACGGCCATATTGTGTACTTCCTGATTTTTGAAAATCAGGTCCGCATCCACCTCCCAGGTATTCAGCACCTTGCCCCGGAGCGGTAATAGCGCCTGATATTCTTTATCACGCGCAGCCTTGGCTGAGCCTCCCGCCGAATCACCTTCTACCAGAAACAGTTCATTGCGTTGAATATCCTCACTTTCGCAATCGGTCAGCTTGCCCGGCAAAGTCGCTAAGCCCGAGCCTTTCTTGCGTTCTATTTTTTGCGCCGCGCGACTACGCAGTTGTGCGCTCTGAATAGCCTGCTCGACAATGGCCCTGCCCGCCTCGGGATGGCTGTTCAGCCACAAATCCAGAGGATCGCGAATGGTCTGCACCATAAGCTTATAGGCTTCGCGACTGGTGAGTTTATCTTTGGTCTGACCCTGAAACTGGGGATCAAGAATCCGCCCGGAAAGCACCAAAGCCATTTTACCGGTGACATCATCCTGCACCAGCTTCAGCTTGGCCGGCACCAGACTGTGGTGCTCCATAAAGCTGCGCACTGCTTCAAAAACACCGGCGCGGAAACCCGATTCATGGGTTCCACCATCGAGCGTGGGAATCAGATTGACGTAGGTTTCCGGACGTGGATTACCCTGGGCACTCCAACACAACGCCCAACTCGCCCCCTCTCCCTGAGCGAAACCATTACTATCATCGTTTTGATACATTTCACCTGCAAAAACCGGGGTAATGGGTTCTGCTTCCGCCAGCATTTCTTCCAGATACTCCGCCAGGCCAGAATCATACTGCCAGACCAGCGCCTCCTGCTCCGGTAAATTCAGAATCACCTGCAAACCGGGCAGCAAAATAGCCTTGGCACGCAGTAAGTGCGTCAACTCCCGGAGGTTGACCCGAGCTGAATCGAAATAGCGGGGATCCGGCCAAACCTGAACCCGAGTCCCATGACGGCGGGCCTGACTGTTTTCCACGCGGGTCAATGATTCATGAAGGACACTGTCGACAAAGCTCAAACGATAATGACCATACCCACCCCCTTGCGGATCCCGGGTATGAATTTCCAACAACAAACGGCTGGACAGTGCATTGGTAACTGCCACACCCACCCCATGCAAACCGCCCGAAAAGCGGTAAGCCGAAGACTTGTCAGTCTTGTCGAATTTCCCCCCTGCATGCAGGGTAGTAAAGGCCAATTCTGCTGCAGGACGCGTCTCTCCTGGAGGAATTCCTACCGGAATCCCCCGACCATTGTCCTCGACGACGACCGACCCATCACTGAGTACGGTGACTTCAATACGGGTCGCATGTCCGGCCAGCGCTTCATCCGCAGAGTTATCAATGAGCTCCTGAACCATATGTGTCGGACAGGTGGTACGCGTGTACATACCCGGGCGCAAACGCACGGGCTCCAGTCCCTTAAGGACAGTGAATTGTTCAGCACTATAGTTCAAAACAGTAGGGTTCCTTAATCATTGTATCCCAAATTCAGTTCGGGCTGACTACTGGGCCCATCATAAACGGATTAATGACTTTGAGCAGCATGTCAGCAGGATTCATCAAATTGTCATATTTCTCCGTTATCATCATGTCGAGGTCGAGGGGATAAACTGCAGAGCATCTTCGCCCTGCAAGTCATTCAGCAAACGGTTAAGGCATGACAACAGGCAAACTCAGAATCGCACTGATCACCGAGACTTACCCTCCAGAAATCAATGGGGTGGCGCTTACCTTAGGAAAGGCGGTTGAGGAACTCCGGTCACGCGGTCATGAAGTCCGGGTCATTCGGCCACGCCAATCTGATGAAAGTGCCCAGGAAGGGCTGGTGAAAGCATTTCCCTTGTTTTTCTATCCCCAGGTCAAATTAGGTTGGGCCAGTCCGGGCTATATTAACGATTGTCTGCAATCTTGGAGCAGTGAGGTGGTACACATTGCCACTGAAGGCCCACTGGGATACGCGGCCCTTATCGCCGCCCGCAAGCTCGGCTTACCCGTTGTGACCAGTTTTCACACCAATTTCGACCAATACTTCTCCTTATATGGAATTCCTGCTCTACATCACCTAGCGCGTCTTTATTTACGTCATTTTCATAATGCTACCCGGCAAACTCTGGTACCCAGTCAGGGCACTTTGCGGCGACTCCATCAGCAGGGATTTCTGCATTTGCAGCAATGGGGGCGCGGAGTAGATACGCAGCGCTTCAATCCGCAATGGCGTGATGCCCAAATCCGCCGGGACCTGGGACTGAGTGACGAAGATTTACTATTGCTTTATGTAGGACGCCTGGCGCGGGAAAAAAACCTGCCGCCCCTGATTGCAGCCTATCGCAAACTGAGCAGGAACCATCCCCGGGCTATCCTCGTTCTGGTCGGGGATGGCCCGTTACGCAGTGAAATTAACCAGTACACCAACGAACGGATTTATTGTGCAGGCATGCAAAGCGGCATGAATCTCGCCCGCTGGTACGCCAGCGCCGATTTATTCTGCTTTCCATCCTGTAGTGAAACCTTCGGTAATGTGGTACTTGAAGCACAAGCCAGCGCCTTACCCATCATTGCCTATGACTGTCCGGGCGTCTGCGAACAAGTCATTCATGGCGAAAATGGCCTGCTGCTTCCGCGTGATAGCGACCTGGAAACAGCTATGCAAACACTCTATAGCAACCCCACTGAACGCCAGCGTTTAGGCAAGGCCGGACGCCTGCGTGCGGAATCACAAAGCTGGACACGCAGCTTTGATATTCTCGAAGCCACCTATCAACAACAACTTTCAGCCCGCTGAATTTTTGGATATTCCATGCGCATTCTCATGATTTCTGATACTTATTTTCCACGCATCAGCGGTGTGGCCACTTCCATTCGCAGCTTTCGCCAAGGATTGGAGTTGCTGGGACACGAGGTCGATTTACTGATTCCGGATTATGGCTCCTGCACATCTGAGGAATGCGGAATTTACCGTATTCCGGCACGAAATATTCCTTTTTTCCCCGAAGAACGACTGATGCAACCGCGCGCATTATTGAAAATAAAAACCGGTCTCAAAGCTCGCCACTACGATATCCTGCATATCCAGACACCCTTCGTTGCCCACTATCTGGGGAATCATCTGGCGCGGAGTTTGAAATTGCCAGTCATCAGTTCCTACCATACCTATTTTGAAGCGTATCTCGGCCACTACTACGGAAAAATCCCCGGTCCGCTGCGTAAAGCTATGGTGCGCATTCCATCGCGCCAGCAATGTGCAGCTATAAACGGATTAATTGTTCCGTCCCAAGCCATGGCTGAAGTTCTCTGGGATTATGGTATCCGTACACCGACAAGAGTGATTCCCACCGGCATTCGCATCAATCATCAGACCCATAATACAAGTCATCGCCAGGATTTTAGAACGCGCTATAATCTGGACCAAAATTGTCCTGTCCTGCTGTACGCAGGACGCATGGCTCCCGAAAAAAATATCGGACTGCTTCTGTCCATGTTAAAGCAGCTCAGACAACAATTTCCCGATATTCTGCTGCTACTTGTTGGTGATGGGCCAGCCAGATCAAACCTGGAAAACGAGGTGCAATCAAGCCAATTGGCGCAAAACGTCCGCTTTTTGGGTTACCTTGATCATGTTGCTGAATTACCTCAGGCGTATGCGGCTGCAGACCTGCTGGTTTTCGCATCGGAAACGGAAACACAGGGTATGGTATTACTGGAAGCCCTCGCCGCAGGACTGCCCATTGTTGCCGTTCCAGCCATGGGTGCGGCAGATGTTCTCCGCAGCAGTTTAGGCACCCGATCAGCACCTGCCGAAGCCAATACGTTCGCACGAACTTGCGCGGAACTTCTCGCCGATGAAAATTTACGTCAGCAATTATCCGATGAGGCCCGAAAGCTCGCCCAGGATTGGGCAGAAAGCGCCATGGTGGCAAAACTGGCAGAATTTTACCGAGAGACTATTAACGAAAACAGAACTAAGCAAAAATTATGATATCTGCACATTCAACATGCACATACATTGCCTCAGTATTTCAATTGAGCGCTACCTGATTGCACCTTGCGGCAACACCAATACATATACTCCATTTTATTCTTCATCAACCCAGTCAATAACATACGCACAGCCACCTGACTGCGCACACCGGAAGAAAGCCTTTGACTGCGAGTCACCTGAACAAGCGTCTCACAAGCCCCACAATCGCCCGATGCAAATTCGACTAACATGGTATCTCGCTTCATAACTTTGATAGTTGGCATAATAAAACGTATCCCGGTAGGGCTAAAATCTGCGATTTCGCCCTCAAGCTGCAGACCATCTTTACAAGATATTTTAAGCGGCTCTATTATACTAATTCGCGAATATTTTCGCACTGATCGCTTATAAACAGCTAATGGCGCGGCAACTATCGCGAGGTTATCAGAATTGTATAAAAATTTCGCGAAAAAAGCATAAATATTGTTACCAGATCCAATAATTACCATAATTCTCTCATTATCATTAACATAATTTAGCCTCTGGGAAACACTAAATTTTAGAGAAATAGTACTTGAACTCACGCTATAAAGACTACACAGCTGGCCGGAATCCGCTTCGGCGGATGAAAATACGATTACTTCACCCGTCTGCATGGCACTGAGAAGAGTAACTGGATCTTCTGGTGCTATTTCCTGAAAAATTTTCTCAATTACTTGCAGATACTCGCTAAATGTTTGTCCGGCACGGGGAGGTAAAATGAGACTCAGATCATTTGTAGCGCTCTCAGAGCTAGCCATATGCTTCATCCAGCACAAGTGACTTTGGCAACTGACCTACTCTTTTTCCCTGCCTGAACCATTCTTTTATCGAGATAAGCTTTGAACTCTTTACCAAATTCAGGATGCATGAGTGCAAACTCGACAATGGCCTGGAGGTAACCAAACTTATCGCCACAATCAAAGCGCTGTCCTTCAAATTCATAACCAAGCACCTGACGCTCAAGAGCCAAACGGGCAATGGCATCCGTCAATTGAATTTCACCTCCAGCGCCCGAAGGCAATTCTTCCAGAAGGTCAAAAATTCTTGCAGGAAGCACATAGCGGCCCACCACCCCTAAATTGGAAGGAGCTGACTCAGGCGCTGGTTTTTCGACGATTCCGCCGATACGCACAATTTGTTCTTCCTGACCCAATGATGCGATTATTCCATAACGACTGCATTCTTCCCTCAGAACCTGTTGAATTGCCAATATAGCCGTCTGATAACGGCTATATTGTTCTTTCATCTGTAAAAGCACCGGCTTTTCTGAAAGAATCAGATCATCCGCCAAGAGCACCGCAAAGGGATTATCGCCAACCACATCACGAGCCATGAGCACCGCATGACCAAGGCCTAGAGCCCGAGGCTGGCGAATAAATGTCGTGGTCACACCACGCGGTACAATATTCTGAATTTCCTTCAGTAGAGCTGTTTTACCGCGCTTTTCAAGTTCTGTTTCCAGCTCATAGGCGACATCAAAATGGTCGGCAATAGCACGTTTGCCCCTCCCCGTTATGAATACCAGACGATCACAACCTGCTGCCAAAGCCTCTTCTACGGCATATTGAATCAGCGGTTTGTCCACCACGGGCATCATTTCCTTAGGAGTTGCTTTTGTAGCAGGAAGAAAACGGGTACCCATGCCTGCGACAGGAAAGACTGCGGTCCGAACAGATTTTTTTGCCACATCCGGAGCATGTTTCTGCATGACACACCTCATTTTTGCAGGGTCAAAATTTTAGTTACCAAGCATTAGCAATTCTTATACCATGCAAAGCAAATGGTGTTCTTCACCGTCCCTTCTTCTAAAAAATCATCCATAGACAGATGCCAGGTGTAAAACATGTGATACATATTTATTCTCAGAAAAATATTTTTGATTAAAACCAAAACAGTAAATAAACCCAAAACTTTAACAAAATCGAAACACGCTATCCCTGTGAAACAGGTTTTGTCTGCTTTTCGTGCGCAAAACAGCAGGCTATACTGATCGCAGAGGGCGTGTCCTGTTGCCCCACAGGCAGCCAGTGGATCCAATCACTACCGGAGAATATATGAATACTGAACACCAAGACTTGAAAGCAGAGTTTCCTGAACTGTCTGAACGGATGGATCAGCTTCTGGCCGAGGAAGGCCATTTTGCCCGGCGTTACGAAGAGTTCAATGAACTGACCGCGCAAATTGAGCACATTGAGCGCAATGATGCGGCTAGCGGTTCACAAAGTCTGGAAGAAATGAAGAAAAAACGCCTGCTCCTGAAAGATGAAATATATCGTATGCTTACTTCGGATTAAGCTTACACATACCCGAAGAAAGAATACCCGCCATCTTCACATGATTTTGGTTGATAAATCCTGGAAGCAGCCAACGGCCGTTTCCAGGTTAATGCTGCGTTTTTTCTTCCCACCATTGGGTCAGCAGATCCACATCCACCACAACGCGTGCACCCGCTTCGCGTCCCTGCAGAATCTGTGCAGGAGCCTGGGGCTCGCCGAGTTGATCAAGCACCCGCAGAGCCGCTGAAAAATTCTGGTGTTGCGTGTATTCCGTTTGCGTAATCACCGTAGCCAAACCGGCAGATGCGGCAGAACGCAAGCCATTTTCCGAGTCCTCCAGAGCCAGACAGTCCGGGGCCGGAAAACCCAGTTGCTGCAACACATACAAGTAAATATCCGGGGCAGGTTTTTTATGCGGCACAATATCGCCGGCGCCAATGGTCCGGAATCGGCCCGGTCCATCTTTACCCAGGGTGCTTTTCAGCAAGGACTCCACATTGGCCGGGGTAGTCGTGGTCGCTATGGCTATGGGTAGCCCGACCTCTCTGGCAACATTCAGCAGGCGTTCCACGCCGGGGCGCAAGGGTAAAAGACCGGCTTCCATCATCTCCACATAAAAACCCGTTTTCTGCTTGTGGATTCGGGCAATATCCGCATCACCAAGCTGCGGATATTCAGTGTGATCATTCAAAAAGCTGCGCAAGCGCTCCTTGCCACCGGTCACCTTCAAATAATATCCGTAGGTAGGTACATCCCAGTCAAAGGGAAGATCTGCAGCAGCAAATGCCTGGTTGAAAGCCACACGGTGAGCATCCCGCTCGGTATCAGCAAGAGTTCCGTCCACATCAAAAATCAGGGCGCGCAAGGGCATAAGCTTTATTCCTGGTACAGAGTTGAAGGAGCCGGCATTGTAAACGCAAGCTGCGAGATTGCCAAAATGGCTGATCTCTGTTAAACGTATGCGGATTTATTACAAGGACAGGAAGATCACATGGCAGACCAAGCCTCTCAAAATGCTGGCATCAGCCCCAAAAATGTTCAGCAATATACCGCATTTGTTCCATACGAACCGAAGCCTGACGAAGAATACATGAACGACGCGCAAATCGCTCACTTCCAGAAAATTCTGGAAGACTGGCGCGGCGAACTCATGGCTGAGGTCGATCGTACTGTGCAACACATGCAAATGGAAAACGTCAACTACTCGGATCCCAATGATCGCGCCAGTCTTGAAACCGACATGGGTCTGGAATTACGGGCAAGGGACCGCGAACGCAAACTGATTCGCAAAATTACCCAGGCTCTGGGTCGCATCAAGGAAAATGAATACGGCTATTGCGAATCCTGTGGTGTGGAAATTGGTCTGCGGCGTCTTGAAGCCAGACCAACGGCCACGCTTTGCATTGATTGCAAGACGCTTGAAGAAAAACGCGAAAAACAAATGGCGCAGGACTGAAAAGTTTTATTTTCGGAGTAAGCAGAGCGCAGCGCCCCCCATCGGGGCGCAAACCCACGGGGCCAGATAATAACCGGGAATGCACAACAAGTGCCCGGCTTCATCCCACAGCAGGGGAATATTTGCTCGCCATTCGGGTGGTATGCCAGCCTCCAGCATGATGTTTTTTACCGTTCGATGCTGTCCGTTAGCCATCCGTGACCGCTCACCATTTTGACGGCGTCGCCAATATAAATTAGCCTCGGCACACTCCGCGAGCAAAGCATGACTGACTCCTTCCCCAGACCCTTGCGCCAGTAACCGGCATTCCCAGCCGCGAAAAGGAAGGGGCCGGGAAATATCCCAGCTACCCTCTTGCCAATTATCATCAAACTCCGGGGCACGACTTAAATAGAGGGTTTTCCCCTGAATCCTGCAGGCACCCCCCTCCCATTGAATGCTTTTAGCTGTAGCGGTCATCAGTGCGTCCTGAAGGACCTCCAGACGCGCCCGGGAGGGTAATGGACATTGAAGACGTTGCAGCCAGCCCCGCAAAAACATCCTTTGCCGGGCTGGAGACAGGCGCTGCAAAAAGCCCAGAGACAAAGCGTCTTCCTGCAAGCCAGGATGGTCTGACTGGTGCCGATCCCAATACAAGGTAAACCAGTCATCGACGAGTTCGTGAACATCGCCCAGATTTTCTGCCGTTCTGGCCACAGTGGCCACAGCGTGCGGCCAGCCGAGATTTTCGAGCAGCGGTAACAGCTGTTCGCGAACGCGGGTCCGGTCATAACGGGGATCCTGATTCGCAGGATCGGAAATATAGGGGATTTTCTTTTCCTGGAGGTAGTCCAGCAGTGCCTGTTTAGGAAACTGCAAAAATGGGCGAAGCAACACCCCTGCCCCCAAGGATTTTTGCTGAGGCATGCCGGAGAGTCCGGCAATACCCGTACCCCGCAATAACTGCAGGAAAAAAGTCTCGGCCTGATCTTGCTGATGTTGAGCGGTCAGCAGATAGTCCCCGGCCTGTAACTGCGCCGCCAACAACGCATAACGACCGCGACGGGCCCGATCTTCCGGACCTTCTCCTGAAGTTTCCGGAGGTAAATGCAGCACCATACAGGAGACACCCAGGGCGTTGGCCTGCGCGACGCAGAAACGCGCCCAGTCCGGGCTCTCGGCGTGCCAGCCATGATCTACATGCAAGGCTTGCACAGGACAGCCCAAGGCCACCAGAGCGGCCAGCAAGGCGGTCGAGTCCGATCCGCCACTATAGGCCACAAAAAACGGGCGCTCCCGGGGCAGGAGCTCCCACTTCTGGAGAATGTTCTGGAGCCTTAGCTCCAGATCAGGCCGCGCCGACCACTCCATAATGCATCAGGCGTTCATAACGGGTGGTCAGTAATTTACTGGTATCCATCGCTTTCAGTTCATCCAGATGCTGGGTAAAACGTTCCCGGACCAAAGTGAAAACGGCTTCCGGATCACGATGAGCACCGCCCAGAGGTTCAACCAGGACTTCGTCTACCAGTCCGAGAGACTGTAAACGGCGAGCCGTAATGCCAAGGGTTTCTGCCGCTTCCGCAGCCATTCCTGCATCTTTCCAGAGAATGGACGCACAGCCTTCCGGTGAAATAACGGAATAAACACTGTATTCCAGCATCAGCAACCGATCACCCACGCCAATGGCGAGTGCGCCGCCAGACCCGCCTTCGCCAATGACGGTACAGATGATGGGAACGGCGAGATCGGACATAACCGCCAGATTCCGGGCAATGGCTTCACTTTGGCCGCGTTCCTCCGCACCGATTCCAGGATAGGCACCGGGCGTATCAATAAAAGTGAATACCGGTAATTGAAAGCGTTCGGCCAAACGCAAGAGGCGCAGCGCCTTGCGATACCCCTCAGGGCGCGGCATACCAAAATTACGCTGGATTTTTTCCTTAGTGTCACGCCCTTTTTGATGTCCCATCCAGACAATCGGCTGATCATTGAAGCGGGCCAAACCGCCGATGATGGCCTGATCATCTGCAAAAGCGCGGTCTCCGGCCAGAATTTGCACTTCACTGAACAGAGCCTGCACATAATCGAGGGTATAGGGGCGCTGGGGATGGCGCGCCACCTGCACGGTCTGCCAGGCACCCAGCTTACTGTATATGCGCTGCAGCTCTTTGCGGGCCTTCACTTCAAGGCGCTTGATTTCATCGGCGATACCGGGCTGATTCAGAGCATGCAACTCTTCTACCTTGGCTTCCAGCTCTGCTACACCCTGTTCAAAATCCAGATAACTGATTTTCATAGGTACTCCTGAACAATCTGAAAACTTGCCTCAGGCGGGACGCCGGGTCTTGCGCTGTCCACGTTCCAGAGGAATCACATTATTTACCAGCGAAGTGGCAGCACGGTACGTCCACTGCCATTGATATCCCTCGGGCATATGCGCCTGCAGTGCCGCCAGGGCTTCTTCACTCGCCACAAAACTTAAGCTTTCCGGAACTTTTAACAGCACCTGCAGGTCATTGTCCACCGGTAAACGCAGTAGCAGACGCACAGAGCCCGGATATTGCTGAAGCCAGTCACGCAAAAGCTCGGGAGCCAGGGACTCACCCTGAGGAATTTCCACGGTCAATTGTGTTGCCAACTCATCACGAGCCCGCTGGCGATCCAGCACCCGCAGGGCGCTGAGTCGCAGACCACCGGAATAGCTGTCTTCGCCGACCTCACCCAGGACCAGCACGGGTTCTTCCCCTTCTCCGATTTTCCCCGCCTGGGCCCAGACTTCGGCAAATACCACGACCTCCAGACGCCCTACACCATCATCCAGGGTCAGAAAATAAATACGATCGCCCCTTTTGGTACGGGTGCTGCGCCGCGCCACCACCAATCCGGCAACCAACATAACGGTTCCCACCACAATATTGCTCAACGGCTGCACACCCAGCTCGGCGAGTTCCACACGGAGATCATCCATGGGATGACCACTGAAATAAAAGCCCAGGGTTTCCCGTTCCTGACGCAGAATTTCTGTGGATGTCCACAGCTCAGCATGACTAATAGGGGGGGCGACAGGTAATGCTTCCAGTCCGTCAAAAAGGGACTCCTGCAGACTGGCCCGGCTTTGCTGAAATTGGGCGGCTGCTTCAATGGCGTTTTCCAGAGAAGCCATCAGATCCGCTCTGGATACCTGCCAGTCATCCATGGCACCGGCTCGAATCAAGGCCTCCAGCGCGCGGCGATTGATTTTCTGGCTATCTACCCGACAAAGCAGGTCAAAGAGGCTCTGGAAAGGACCTTCCCTACGTGCTTCCAGAATACTCTGAATCGCCGCTCGTCCCAGGCCCTTGATCGCCCCCAGACCAAAACGGATATCCTGCCTGCCTTCGGGTTTAAACTCCAGACCACTGCATTGCACGCTGGGCGGGGCAATGCGCAGTCCCATGCGCTGACATTCGGTAATCATCGCCACGACCTTGTCGGTATGGTCCATATCCGCAGTCAGTACTGCCGCCATGAAAAACTGGGGATAATGGGCCTTGAGATAAGCTGTCTGATAGGAAACCAGAGCGTAGGCGGCAGAATGGGATTTGTTGAAACCATATTCCGCAAATTTTTCCATCAGGTCGAAAATGGCTCCTGCCTGATCGGGTTGCAGGCCATTTTTATGGGCGCCCTCCAGAAAAATACTGCGTTGTTTGGCCATTTCTTCGGGTTTTTTCTTGCCCATGGCGCGGCGCAGCAAATCGGCACCCCCCAGGGAATAGCCTGCCAGGACCTGCGCCGATTGCATGACCTGCTCCTGATAAACAATAACGCCGTAGGTTTCCTTGAGAATGGGTTCGAGATTGGCGTGCAAATAACTGACCTGGGCCTTGCCATGCTTGCGAGCAATAAAATCGTCCACCATGCCCGACTGCAAAGGACCGGGACGAAACAGGGCCACCAGGGCGACAATATCCTCAAAAGTATCGGGTTGCAGACGCCGCACCAGATCACGCATGCCCGATGATTCCAGCTGAAACACGGCCACGGTTTCCGTGGATTTCAGCAGTGCAAAAGTGTCTGGATCATCGAGCGGGAGTTGCTGAATATCCAGGGGCGCAAGGTCCTCCGTGACGGCAGCGGCATTAATGAGTTTTACCGCCATATCAATAATGGTCAGGGTGCGCAGACCCAAAAAGTCGAATTTGACCAGACCCATTTTTTCGACATCATCCTTGTCCAGCTGGGTCACATTACCACCGCCACCGGAACTGTCCGTAAATAGCGGCAAACGATCCGCCAGCGGCTCTGGAGAAATGACAACCCCCCCCGCATGGGTGGAAGCATGGCGAGGCAATCCCTCCAAACGTAAGGCAATATCCAGAAGATCACGCACGTCGTCTTCTTCGGTCTGGCGGCGCCGCAACTCTTCGGACTCTTCCAGGGCTTTGGCCAGGGTCATGCCCAAATCACCGGGCACCAGCTTGGCGAGCTGATCCACAAACCCGTAGGGCAGTCCCAGCACCCGGCCAACGTCCCGGACTACCGCCCGCGCCTTCATGGTTCCAAAGGTAATGATCTGACCGACCCGTTCGCGGCCATATTTTTCAGCGACATACTGAATGACCCGGTCGCGCTGATCCATACAGAAATCCACGTCAAAATCGGGCATGGAAACCCGTTCAGGATTCAGAAAGCGTTCAAAAAGCAGGCCATTACTGATCGGATCGAGGTCGGTAATCCCCAGGGCATAGGCCACCAGAGAACCGGCGCCCGAACCACGTCCGGGTCCGACTGGAACCCCGTTATTCTTGGCCCATTGGATAAAGTCCGCCACAATCAGAAAATAACCGGGGAAACCCATTTGCTGGATCACCCCCACTTCACGCAGCAGGCGTTCATGGTAAGGCAAGCTGCCTTCAGCCCGAATCCCCAGGGCATTCAGACGCACCTGCAACCCTTTCTGAGCCGCTTCATGCAGATATTCATCCACAGACTGACCCTCAGGAATGGGATAATCCGGCAAGGCGTATTGGCCCAGCACCAACTCCATATTACAGCGTTTGGCAATTTCTACCGTGTTGTCACAAGCTTCGGGTAAATCCGCAAAAAGTGTCCGCATTTCCTCTGGATCCGGTAAACGGTGTTCGGCGGTAAATCGTCGCGGCCGACGTGGATCATCCAGGGTCAGCCCTGCAGAAATGCATTGACGGGCATCAAAAGCGGCAAAATCGGCGGCATCCAGAAAATGGGCATTATTGGTAGCCACCACCGGCAAATCCAGCTTTTCGGCCAGCCCGAGGGTTGCTTGCAGCAGACTTTCCTGATCTTTTTCGCCATTCCGTTGCAGTTCCAGATAAAAGCGTTCGGGAAACCAGTCTGCATAGCGTTTTGCCAACAGTTCAGCCTGCGCATGATCGCGGCGCAGCAAAGCCCGACCGATTTCACCCTGCCCCGCTGCAGAAAGGGCAATTAATCCATCACTGGCCTGCTGCAACCATTCGGCGGCAATTTGCGGGCGGCCCTGCTGATGTCCCTCCAGATAGGCGCGACTCAACAGACGGCTGAGATTGGCGTAACCGGTTTTGTTCATGCACAACAAGATCAGGCTGGCGGGGCGGTCTGCATCGCCCTCATCGTGGACCCAGATTTCACTCCCGATCAGTGGTTTCACGCCCTGACTGCGGGCGGCGTTATAAAACTTCACCAGAGCAAAAAGATTACCGTGATCCGTAATCGCCACTGCCGGCATATTTTTTTCGGCACAGCGCTTGGCCAGCGCCTTGACCGGAATAATGCCATCCTCCAGCGAATATTCGGAATGCACATGAAGATGGACAAAAGTCGGTTCACTCACTGCTTTGCCTCCCAGGCTCGATCCACCGGACCAAAACCACGTCGATGCAGCGGACAAGGTCCATATCGCTGTAATGCCTGCAGATGGACTGCGGTTCCATAACCCATGTGCCGGGCCAAGCCATAATGCGGATAATAAGCATCCAACACCTGCATGGTCTGATCTCTGGCCACCTTGGCGAGAATACTGGCCGCTGCAATAGCATCTACCCGACCATCACCGCCCACCAGAGTCTCAACCTGCCAGCCCGGCGGTGACTGGTTACCATCCACAACAACAAGCTCCGGACGCACTGGCAGGGCAGCAATAGCCCGGGACATGGCCCGTAAAGAGGCCTGTAAAATATTGTAGCGCTCAATTTCCCACACTGCCGCCCAGCTCAACGACCAGGCCCGCGCTTCCTGCCGAATTCTGGCAGCCCATTGCAAGCGGGCCTTGGCGGTCATTTTCTTGGAGTCATTCAGGCCGTACAGAGGTTCACGCAAAATCACCGCCGCCGCAATGACCGGCCCCGCCAGCGGACCACGACCGGCTTCATCCACACCCGCGCACGAGGGGCCCCAGTGTTCCAAAACCGGAGATCTTCTGGCTGTACTCATTCTCAATTATTCATGCCACTTGCCATTTCTAGATTTACCAGTCATAAAAGCATTTTCCGCAAAACCTGTTGCAACGCCTCTGCGGAATCCCCCTGCAACAAGTCACGTATCTGCTTCAGGCGCTGAACTTGTTTATGACCGGCATCGGTAAACAAGGGTAACAGAGCTGCAGCGACTTGTCCGGGTTTAAAGGCATCCTGCAAAAACTCCGGATAAACAGACTCCTTGAGTAAAATATTGGGCATGGCCACAAAAGGGGTTTTAACCAGGCGCCGCGCAAAAGCGTAGGTCAGCGCATTCAGGGCATAAACCACTACCGCCGGACGTTCCATCAGTGCGGTTTCCAGGGTCGCCGTTCCGGAAGCCACCAGTACCACATTGGCGGCTGACAGTACCGTGCGGGTTTGGGCAATAACCACCAGAGCATCACAGGGGCCTGCTCCATGTTCCCACTGACGCTTCCAGGCCGACGCCAGTTCATCACGAGCCAGAGCCACGACAATTTTCAACCGGGGCATCTGCTCGCGCAGCAAACTTGCGGTTTGCGCATAACGGCGGGAAAGTTTTTCCAGCTCACCACGCCGGCTGCCGGGCAGCAAGGCGAGCACCTGATCCTCCGCCGCGAGCCCCAGAGCCGCCCGAGCAGTCAAACGATCGGGTGCAGCAGTAGTCTGTGCCAGCAAAGGATGGGCCAGAACCTGCACCGGAACACCGGCTTCGGCATAAATGGGCACTTCGAAGGGAAAAAGCACCAGCATTTGATCAACAATCTGCTTGATTTGATGAATGCGCTGCCCGCGCCAGGCCCAAATCTGCGGCCCCACCACATAAAGAACGCGAATGCCCAGTGCCTTGGCAGCTTTGGCAATGCGCATATTGAATGCTGGGTGATCAATCAGAATGACACAAGTGGGCCTTTCTTTTTTCAGATGCGATACAACCTGATGATACAGTCGGCGTAGCGCCCCATAATGGCGCAGAACCTCAACCAGACCGATGATGGCAAGTGGTTCCCCGTCGGCAATATTTTCAACGCCGGCGGCCTGCAAACGTGAACCCACTACTCCTGACCAATGTAAATCCAGACCAGCAGCAGTCGCATTTTCCATGATTTCCAGTCCGAGATTTTCTCCGGAACGCTCTACAGCAAGGATAAACACCTTGCCCAACGCTTTAATCCTTCAGCGTGCGGCGAATCACCTCTGCCACCCGGGCAACCTGCGCCTCTTGCAGCTCGGGAAACATGGGCAAGGACAAAACCCGCTCGGCCAGATTGTCCGCTACCGGACAATGGCCTTGAGGCTGATCACCAAACATTTTCTGGCGATGGCCGGGAATGGGGTAGTAAATGGCGCTGGCAATCTGCTCAGCCTGCAAGGCGGCTTTTAACGCATCCCGACCTTCCAGCTGAATCGTATATTGGTGGTATACATGCTGATAAGCTTCTGGTGCATGGGGTAACTGCAGATCCAGGCCCGCCAGATGCTCGGCATACCAGGCAGCAGCCCGTTGACGACCCGCATTAAAAATAGAAAGATGCGGAAATTCCGTGCGCAAAATCAATGCCTGCATTTCATCCAGACGACTGTTATAACCCAGTACATCATGATGATAAGTCTGCCATGAACCATGATTGCGCAAGCCCCTTAATTGTTTTTCCAGTTCCGGATCATTGGTCACCACCATGCCGCCATCACCAGCACCGCCAAGATTTTTGCTGGGGAAAAAGGAAAAACAGCCGATATCACCAAAGCTTCCCACCGCACGCCCATGAATACTGGCCCCAATAGCCTGGGCACAATCTTCAATGACCTTCAGATGATACTGTTGCGCCAAAGACATGATAGCGGGCATATCGGCAGGCAGGCCATAAAGATGCACTGGAATAATGGCTTTTGTGCGGTCGGTGATGGCCGCTTCAACAAGTGACGCGGTCAGCACATAATTTTGCGGGTCCACGTCTACAAAGACCGGCTTTGCCCCCACGTAAAGGACCGCTTCTGCCGTAGCAATAAAGGTGAAGGTAGGCACAATGACTTCATCCCCCGGCCCAATCCCCAAAGCACGCAGAGCCAGCAACAATGCATCTGTTCCCGACGCACAGCCTACCCCATGGGCTACGCCACAAAGTTGGGCCACATCTTGTTCCAGAGCACGACCGTGTTCACCGAGAATAAAACCCGCCTGATCCAGAATTTTTCCCAATCCGGCAAGAATTTCTTCACGCAGTGGCTGAAAATGCGCGCGCAAATCGACCATGGGAATGGCTGTACTATAACTCATGTATTGATATCCTGTTTAGAAATTCATTCACTGGGTCTGGCCCATCCCTCATCGGGAAAGAAAACCATCCACCGCCTTGCGTACTTGCAGTGCTGCCGCCAATACCCGGCGACCCGCCATACCATCACAAAATACCGGAGATTGACGCAGCACCGCACCCAGAAAATCTTCAATTTCTGCGGCCAGGGCATCGGTTTTAGCCAAATTGACGGCTTCATCCCGAACACCGGGAATACCTGGCACGGCGCCTTCTCCGCGATGGTAAATGTGCAGGGTATTCTGGATAAAATCCACAGAAGCGTAACGGTCCTGCCAGAAAATCCGCAAGCGCCGTGCCGGTTCGCGAACCACCCGGGAGGCCGCAAGGTTCGCCACGGTACCGTTACTGAGGGTAATCCAGGCATTGGCCATGTCGGCCTTGTCGGTCACCGCAGCAACGCCTACCGCGCGCACATCAACAGGTTCGGCCTCGGTCAACAATAAAGTCAGGTCAAGATCATGAATCATGAGATCCATGATGACATCAATATCCAGAGAACGGGGCTTGAACGGTGCCAGACGCTCCGCCTCCAGGTAACGCGGGGCGCCATAACCCGCCTGACGCAAATAGCGAATGGCTGGATGCACTCTTTTGATATGCCCCACAGCCAGAACCAGTTGACGTTCCTGAGCCAGGGCAATCAGGGCGTCTGCTTCCGGAATATCCAGCGTGAACGGCTTTTCAACCAGGCAATGCACTCCCGCACGCAGTGCTTCTTCAGCAACCTCATGATGGGTTGAAGTTGGGGTCGCTATGGATATGGCCTCTACTGAAGCCAGCAGCTCAGGAATACTGGCAAAAGCCCGACAGCCCAGTTCCCGGGCCACTTCAGCAGCACGATCGGGGTTGGCGTCATAAATGCCTTGCAGATCGGACAAATTGGCATATTTCTGGGCATGAAAACGACCCAGATGACCCACACCGATCACGGCTGTTTTGAGATTTTTCATGGTCGGGTAATTCCGCGCTTGCTGTTCTGGATGAAGTCCAGCAAATGGGCGATTTCCGGGGCATCAAGACCGCGCTGGCGCACCTCTTCCATAGCATCATCCAGTCGTTGCCCGGAACGGAACAAAATCCTGTAAGCGCGTTTGATTTGCAAAATGGTCTCGCGGGAAATGCCACGCCGAGCCAGACCACGCACATTAATTCCATGAAGACTGGCATGGTTCCCGGCAGCCATCATATAAGGTGGAATATCCAAAGGTGCCATGGTCCCCCCACCCAAAATGGCATGTGAACCTATGCGTGCAAATTGATGTACGGCAGAAAGGCCACCCAGAATGGCATGATCTTCAATGCAGACATGTCCGGCCAGAGTCGCCGCATTGGCCATCACCACCTGATCGCCGATGCGGCAGTCATGCGCCACATGACAATAGGCCATGAGCAGATTATGGCTACCAATCCGCGTAACACCGCCCCCCTTTACCGTGCCGCGATTCACCGTCACGAATTCCCGCAAGGTATTGTGCGAACCGATTTCCAGTGCCGTAGGCTCGCCCTGATAACCTAGATCCTGAGGAGCTGTCCCCACTGAAGCAAACTGAAAAATATGATTATGGCTGCCTATCCTGGTCGGACCTTCCAGTACCGCATGCGCACCGATCTGACAATGAGCGCCCAGCTCGACGTGAGCACCAATCACTGCGTAAGGACCAATTTTACAATCGGCACCCACAATAGCACCTGAATCAACAATGGCCGTAGGGTGAATATCCCTAGTCATGGAGCGGTTTCCCGAAGTGTCGCCATCAACAGGGCCGAAGCCACCTCATGACCATCCACCAATGCCTGGGTTTCCATTTGCCACATTCCCGAGCGACGCCGGCTGACGTTAGCCAGCAGTTCCAGGCGATCGCCTGGAGTGACCGGTTTGCGGAAGCGGGCTTTATCAATACCGGCAAAATACACAGCAGCATTTTCACCATATTTATCTTCCGAAACAAAAGCCAGTAGAGCAGCAGCCTGGGCCAGGGCTTCAATAATCAAAACCCCTGGCATGACGGGCATAGCCGGAAAATGTCCCTGAAAAAAGGGCTCATTTATAGTGACATTTTTGATCGCACGCAATGATTTCCCTACTTCCACATGCAGCACACGGTCCACCAGCAAAAAAGGATAGCGATGCGGTAATCGCTTCATAATATCCTGAATATTCAGTTCATTCTCCATGAAATGGCTCTCCGTCAGTTGATGCTTGGTGCGCAGATTTTTTTTCCAGATTTTTTACCCGCCGAAATAAGGTATCCAGCCCGTCAAAGCGGGCAACAATGCGCCGCCATCGCGTAATTTCATGGGCAGGGACCACTCCCGAATAAACCCCCGGGCTGCGTAACGAATGGGTAATAGCACTTTGTCCGGCAATCACGCAGTTATCTGCTATTTCAACATGGCCGGTAATGCCAACCTGCCCGCCAATCCGGCAATGGCTGCCAATACGGGTACTGCCTGCTATTCCCGTTTGGCCGGCAATAACGGTATGCGCGCCTATTTGTACATTATGGCCGATTTGTACCAGATTATCGATCTTGACCCCGTCGGCAAGGATCGTATCGGTCAGAACACCACGATCAATACAGGTATTGGCACCTATCTCCACATCATTGCCAATCAGTACCCCGCCTATCTGGGGAATTTTCAGATATTTTCCGTTTTCTTCCGCAAACCCAAAACCATCGGCACCAATGACCGCACCCGCGTGGACAACACACCGTTCGCCAATGCGGCAACCAGAGTAGATTTTCGCACCCGGATAAACATGGGTGCCCGCCCCTATCTGAACGTCAGCGCCCACAAATACCCCTGCCTCAAGCCAAACTCGGGCCGCGATCTGTGCCCCCGCCTCCACCTTGACGAAAGCATCCATGCGTACCTCAGGATGGATCTGTACATTCCGATCCAGTTGAGCGCTGTGATGAATACCCGGTTCAGATCGGGCCACAGGAAACAGGTACTGCATGGTTTTAGCAAAAGCCGCATAGGGGTTTTTGACAACAATGCAGTGCCCAGAAAAATCATCAGCAAATTCAGAACTGAGGATAACAGCACCAGCCTGACTGGACTGCAAACAGCTGCGCAGGCTGCTCGCCTGGAAAAAAGTAATATCCCCAGCCTCGGCAGTATCCAGAGGTGCCATGCCGGTAATCAGATATTCCGCATCACCGCGTACTTCTCCAGCAATGTGTTGTGCCAGATCCTGAAGGCGATGTGCGCTGGCTGCCCTCATTATTTTTTACCTGTGGACTTTGCCGCACTCATCGTGCTGTTCATCGCTGCCACCACCTGCCCGGTTAAATCAATGGCACCACTGACATATAACACCGACTTGTCATTGAGAATGACCGTATAATGCCCGGCACGGCCAATTTGACTGACCACTTTGACCAGTTGGGTCTGAATATTCTTGAGGATCTGATTGCGTTGATAGTTGAGCGTATCCTGAGCCTGGCGCTGAAATTGCTGAAGACTGAGAATCATGCTTTGCAATTGAGCTTCGCGATCCTGTCGCTGGGCATTACTCAAATGTGGAAAATCTTTTTCCAGCGATTTCTGAAAAGCATCTATCTGTTGGCGCTTTGCTTCTATTTCCTTTTGCTTCGCCTCCACCTGCTTATTGAGGTTCGCCGCGCCAACCTGCGCTTCTGGAAGCTCGCGCAGGGCTTTATCAAGATCGACAAAGCCAATTTTCATGGGATCCGCCAAGGCTATCCCGGCAAACAGCAACAAACCCAGACCCAGAAGTAACTGACGCATCATACCCATCTCACCGGGGCATCAGAAGTTATTACCCACAGTGAACTGCAGGGGTTGGGTAAGATCTCCCGGCTTTTTGTCCAGAGGAATTGCCAGAGACAAACGCAGAGGCCCGAGAGGACTGATCCACAGAAAGCCTACGCCAGCTGTTGTCCGCATCTCACCCAGACTGGGGAAATAACTCGTACTGTTCGCACCGCCGAGATAAGACTGCACCCCATAAACCCAACCGCTGGCGGCAAACAGAGACATCCGGAAATTATGGTTATCTTCCAGACCTGGTAACGGAAAGTACAAACTGGCGTTAAACAATAATTCTCGTGTGCCTCCGACGGGATAACCATCAATTTGTTCGCCCAGGGAATATGTCTGGTAACCCGGCAAGGTCGTGGGGCCACCCAAATAGTAGTTATTAAAGAAAGGAACTGGTTTGCCACCATAACCGTTTATGAAACCATATCGCCCGCTGAGCCCACCGGTTAACCAGGAGGTAATGGGATGATAATAGTCAGCCTTGACTTCGGCCTTGTACCACTTCAGTTTTCCCGGAGGAACAGCCGCTTTCAGATCCAGGCTGCCATAAAACCCCTTGGTCGGAAATATGGGCGAGTTGCGGCTGTCATAAACGAGGCTATTACCTACAGTGACAGCGCTAGCCGTATTCCCGAAAGTATTTACGTAAGAATTATAAATTTGCGTGCTGTCTGAAGTCAGATTAATAGTTGTATTACTGTAGCCCAAGGACATATAGTCATAGACATACTGCATGATGGGTATGCCCAGCGTACCCGTAGCGCCATAGTCAATTTCCTGATAGGGCGCAACAGCAAGGCTGGAAAGATTGGTATCATTCCGATAAAGATTAACACCCAGACTGATACCATCCGGAGTAAAATAAGGATCAGTATAAGATAGGTTGAATGCTGTGCCCAAACCGCCCACGTTGGCCGAAAAAGACAGCGCATTTCCAGTACCCATGAAATTGTTCTGGCTGATGGAACCATTGAACAAAATACCCTGCGCATTGGAGTAACCCACACCCAGGCTAAAACTGCCAGTTGGCCGCTCACTGACATGCACATCCAGATTCATCTGATCAGGATGACCGGGAACCGGAACCGTTTTAGTATCGATTTTATCGTAAAAACCGGTCTGCTGGAGCCGCTCCTTGGAACGCCTGATCTGCGCACCATTATAAAGAGATCCTTCCATCTGCCTGAACTGACGCCGGACTACATAGTCACGACTGCGATCATTGCCGGTAATTTCAATGCGGCGAATGTATACTTTGCGCCCTGGGTCCACTTCAAAATTCAGTGCTACCTCGCGGGTTTTTTCATCTACCGTCGGCACCGGTGTGGTATTGGCAAAAGCATAGCCCAGATCACCCAGCTTGTTGGCAATGGCACTGTTGGTGTCGTTGATTTTTGCCCGGGAAAACACTTCGCCGGGATGGATTTCAACCAGTTTTTCCAGCTCTGGCTTGGGAATCACCAGATTCCCCGTCAAATTCACCGACTTCACATGATAAACCGGTCCTTCATGCACATTGACCGTAATATAGACAAAACGACGATCTGGTGTGACCTGTACCTGATTGGATTCAATATCAAAATTCAGATAGCCGCGATCCAGATAGAAATTGTGCAGGGCTTCCAGGCCCTTCATCAATTTTTCCTGAGAGTAACGATCATTTTTAGTAAAAAATGAAAAGGCGTCAGGGGCACCAATATCGAAAAGTCCACGCAGACGGCTTTCACTGAAAGCGTGATTACCGACTATGGTCACCTGCTTGATAGTAGCCTGTTCTCCCTCATTGGCATCCAGATAAATAGCTACGCGGTTACGTGGGAGTTTATCCACCTTGGCATGAATTTTCGCATTGTAATAACCCATGCCCTCATACTGCTGCTGAAGCCCATGTACGACCTCGTCAAGCAGGGACTGATTGAAAATATGGCGGTCCACCAGACCGATGCCTTTCAGGGTTCCTTCCACTTCTTTTTTGGAAAAGGCCTTGATGCCGTGCGTCTTGATGCTGGCGATAATCGGACGTTCCTGGACGACCACCAGCAAATTGTCATCCGAGCGGGCGATAGTTACGTCCTTGAAAAAACCAGTAGAGTACAGATCTTTAATCGCCTGCTGCGCTTTCTGGTCATCTACTTCTTCCCCGATATGGATGGGCAGGTAGTTATAGACCGTTCCAGGAGCAATGTGCTGCAATCCTCTTATCTCTATGTTTTTCACAGTGAAGGGTGTAAATGCCCAGGCTGGAGCCGTCCAAACGGCCGCCAAACAGGCAATACCCGAGGCAAGAACCAGAGGCGAAGGTGAAGTCAGGCTGAATTTTTTCACGGAGTCATCAATCTCGTAATATCGTTGTAGAAAGCGAAGGACATCAGCATCAGAAGCAGCACTATACCGATCTGTTGGGCTTTTTGCACCACCGCCGGCGAAAGCGGCTTACCCCGTACCATTTCCAGGGCGTAAAACACCAGATGACCACCATCGAGTATGGGAATAGGGAGCAAATTCAGGACCCCCAAACTGATGCTAACCAAAGCCAGAAAGGACAGAAAGGGCGCCACGCCCGCCTGAGCCGACTGCCCCGCATATTCGGCAATGCTAATAGGCCCGCTGATATTATCCGGCGAAACAAAACCCTGCACCATCCGAACCATCATCTCCACCGTCATCCAGGACATCTGCCAGGTACTGTGCGCACCATAGATCAAGCCCTCAAGTGGCCCCCGCTGGCGTATAACGATGAGATCCTTGGGCAGGGGCGCCATGACAATACCGATCCTGCCAATCGCTTTACCCGCCTTGTCGAGAAACATTTGTGGTTTGATCTGAATGGTTTTACTGATCCCCGCAGCCGTCCGGTAAGTCATCTCCACCGTTTTGTCTGGATGCGATTCAATGTGACGGGCCAGACTCTCCCAGCTCGGGACAGGATGATGATTAATGCCGGTAATACGATCACCGGCAACCAGTCCTGCCTGAGCGGCCGGACTTTTGGCTTCGACCGCTCCCACAGTTGCTGGCAGGTAAGGCTCCATTCCGATGATCTTGCCAAGAAAGTCCGGCCCCACCGAATCTGCCTTCAGATTTTGCAAAGGTAGGGTATGGGTTGCTAACCTGCCCTGCTCGGTAGTCTCAAGATGTGCCGGCACCCGGGCAATGGCCGCCGACAATAAACCCATACGCATGTCTTCCCAGGTATAAACCTGCTGCCCATTCAGGGAGGTAATGCGTTGGCCCGGCTGCAAATGGGCCTGAGCGGCCAGAGAATGATCATTCACCAGACCAACAATGGGAGCCAGCCCGGGAATACCAATCCAGGCAACTCCGGCATAAGCAATGATGGCGAAAAGGAGATTGGCAGCAGGGCCAGCCAGGGCAATGAGAAAGCGTTTGCCGGGAGCCAGCTGCTCAAAAGCCCGGGAACGGTCTTCAGGCGTTACTTCTTCACCGGCCTGTTCACCGAGCATTTTGACGTAACCACCCAAAGGTAACGCAGCGATGACATATTCGGTGCGATCCTTGCCCCAGCGCCGACTGATCAAAGCAGGACCAAAGCCGATGCTGAATTTCAGCACCTTCACGCCCATGAATTTGGCGACCCAGAAATGTCCGGATTCATGAATCAGCACCAGAATGCCAATTGCGAGAATAAAAGCGCCTATGGTTTCGAGTATGTGCACAGTAGCCCGAAATCAGGCCAAAGCAGATTCAGCGTAACGGCGCAGATGCTTGCCAGCTATCACTCTGGCCTGCTGATCAATCGCCAGAACGGCTTCCAGTTCATCCGGTGCGGCAGGTTGCAAATCGGCCAGGGTACTTTCCACAACAGCAGCAATCCGGGCAAAAGGTAAAGCCTCGTCCAGAAAAGCCTGAACCGCTACTTCATTGGCAGCATTGAGGACAGTAGCTGCAGCACCACCCGCTTTAAGGGCAGAAAAAGCCAAAGCCAGACAAGGGAAGCGTTGCAGGTCAGGGACTTCAAATTGCAAATCTGCGGTCTTGGCCAGATCCAGTGAGGACACCCCACTTTCGATGCGCTCCGGGTAAGCCAGGGCATGAGCAATGGGCGTACGCATGTCCGGATTGCCCAGCTGGGCCAACACCGACCCGTCTACGTACTCTACCATGGAATGGATAATACTCTGGGGGTGGATGAGTACATCAATTTGTTCTGGCGGAAGATTAAACAACCAATGGGCTTCAATCACTTCGAGCCCCTTGTTCATCATCGTCGCAGAATCTACAGAAATTTTCCGGCCCATCACCCAGTTAGGGTGCGCACAGGCCTGATCTGGAGTCACTCCCGCGAGACGCTCCAAAGGCCAGGTCCGGAAAGGACCGCCAGAAGCCGTCAAGAGGATGCGGCGCACCCCTCGGCCATCGGCAAAGCACTGGAAAACGGCATTATGCTCACTATCAATAGGCAGCAGGGTCACCTGACACGCCCGCACCCGGTCCATAAACAGCTTGCCCGCCATCACCAGACATTCCTTGTTGGCCAGATATACCTTTTTGCCGGCTTCCACCGCAGCCAGAGTAGGCAAAAGACCAGCTGCTCCGACTATTGCGGCCATTACCTCGTCAACACCGTCCATACGGGCAACGGCTGCCAATGCCTCGGGACCACTTTCCACATTTATTTGTTTTAGACCGGCATCACGTAACAGCACCCGGAGTTCTTGCGCTGCTTCGGGTGCTGCCATGACGATCTGCTCAGGTTGATGGATTTTGCAGAGTGCCAGCATCTCCGCAACACGATGATTACCCGTTAAGGCCACCACCCGGAATACATCGGAATGGCGTGAAAGCACGTCCAGGGTGCTTTTCCCAATGGAGCCCGTGGCTCCGAGTATGCAGATGCCTCTTGTCATTTCCACCAACCCAGATAGTAAATCCCGGCTACAAAAACCGGGATACCCGCGCTGATACTGTCCAGACGGTCAAGCAAACCACCGTGCCCCGGCAGTAATTGACCGCTATCCTTACGATCTGCGCGGCGTTTGAGATAACTTTCTGCCAGGTCACCAATGACTGCAAATATTGCTGTCACCACTCCCAGCAAAGCCCCTGAGCATAATACGAGAGGGTGAGCCCCCAGCCAGATCCATGCGCCCAGTGTGCCCACAATGGCGCTGGCAAGCAAGCCACCCAGGAGGCCTTCCCAGGTTTTGCCCGGACTGACCCGTGGGATCAGCCGCCGCCGGCCCCATAGTTTCCCAAAAGTCATGGCACCTACATCTCCTGCGCTGATTATCAAAATCACCCACAAAAGTTGATGGGGGGACTGACGCTGAAGTTGCAAGGCAAACCAGAAAGCTGGCAAAAAAGCTGGCAAAAGCATAAAACCCGTAAACGGACGCTGCCAAATTGAAGCTCTATCTAGCATGCTGGGTGACACAGCAAGCATCAGCACCGCCCATAATAACCATGCGGCTACCGAAATATCTGCCAACATAGGGCCGATCAGATTATTCAACCAGAGCGGCAACAGCAAAAGAACCGCCAGTACCAGCCCCAGCAGTAAGGCAAATGGCCTGGAGAACAGGCTGAGACGACCCCATTCCTGTCCGGCAAACAGGGCGAGCAGCATTAAAAAAACCAGAAAAACCGGAGAGGAAGCCTGAAAAATCAGGACAAAAACCAGCAGCAACAAAAAGGCGGCGGTGATCAGTCGCTGACGGAGCAATCGCCCTCCAGAACCTGATCACCAGTACGTCCAAAACGTCTTTGCCGATGTGCAAAAGAATGTAGTGCATGTTCCAGGGAAGCGCGATCGAAATCCGGCCAGAGCGTATCAGTAAAATAGAATTCTGTGTACGCCAGTTGCCAGATCAGAAAATTACTGATGCGTTCTTCCCCACCCGTACGAATCAACAAATCCGGCTCGGGACCATCGGCAAGGCTTAAATGCCGGGCAATATCCTGCTCGTCGAGCTCTTGCAGATTCAAATCTGCAGACTGAAGCGCAGCAATTGCCGCGCGTGTAGCCTGGGCAATATCCCAACGTCCACCGTAATTCACTGCGAGGTTGAGTTGCAAACGGGTATTATTTTGGGTGAGACTTTCTGCTTCTTCAATGAGCTGAAGAATATCCCGCTCCAACGCGCTGCGATCGCCGATAATTCGTAAACGCACACCGTTTTCATGCAACTTGCGGGCTTCCCGCTTCAGGAGCAAGCGGAACAGATTCATGAGCAGACGCACCTCCAAAGGAGGCCGCCGCCAATTTTCAGTGCTAAACGCAAAGAGAGTAAGATGGGGAATATTCAAGTCTACACACGACTGAACCATCTCCCGGACGACTTCCGCTCCTCGTCGATGACCGGCTACACGGGGTAAATGTTGCCGATACGCCCAGCGGCCATTGCCATCCATAATGACTGCGACATGCTGCGGAAGCGAACGCGCTCCTGATCCAGATGCTGCCATCATCCTGCTCAGACCTCCATGAGGTCAGCTTCCTTGGCCTCCACCACGGCATCTACTTCATCTACAAAGCGATCAGTCAGCTTCTGAAAAGCCTCTTCTGCCTGACGTTCTTCGTCTTCGGAAATGACTTTTTGCTTATGAAGGTCCTTGACCTGAGAAATACTGTCACGACGGATATTGCGAATGGCCACCCGGGCACCTTCGCCTTCCTGCCGGACTACTTTCACCATTTCCTTGCGCCGCTCTTCAGAAAGGGCCGGCAGAGGTACACGAATATTGTCCGAACCGGCCACCGGATTCAGTCCCAGTCCAGCATCGCGAATGGCTTTATCAATTTTTGGGATCAGGTTTTTTTCCCAGGGTGTCACCACCAAAGAACGGGCATCGGCTACGGAAACCGAAGCCACCTGGGCCAGTGGGGTGGGAGCATTGTAATAATCAATCATTACATGATCCAGCAAGCCAGCACTGGCGCGACCGGTACGCAGACGCGTCAACTCCCCCTTGAGGGATTCGATGCTTTTTTTCATCCGGGTTTCAGCGTCTTTTTTGATTTCCTGAATACTCATGGAACCTCTCTACGCACCGAGGTGCCTTCCTCTTCACCCAGCATTACCCGCATCAAAGCGCCGGATTTGTTGATGGAAAAAACGATGATGGGCATATCATTATCACGACATAGGGTAATAGCTGTCGCATCCATCACCTGAAGATTCTGCTCCAGAACCTGACTGTAAGACAATTCACGGTAACGCATGGCCTCGGGGTGGGTGACCGGATCATCCGTATACACGCCATCCACCTTGGTTCCTTTCAGAACCAGCTCGGCATTGATTTCCACAGCCCGCAGACTGGCGGCTGTATCCGTGGTAAAAAAAGGATTACCCGTGCCAGCACCAAAAATCACTACCCGACCTTTTTCCAGATGGCGAATGGCACGCCTACGGATATAGGGTTCAGCGACCTGCTCTATATGCAGGGCGGAAAGTACCCGCGTCGGCAGGCCTAAATGCTCCAGGGCATCCTGAACCGCAAGAGCATTCATTACTGTCGCCAGCATCCCCATATAATCAGCAGTGGCACGGTCCATACCTTCGGCGGCCTTGGCCATCCCCCGGAAAATATTGCCACCACCAATGACAATGGCGACCTGCACACCAGACGAGACCACCTCCTTGATTTCACGAGCCATACGGCGTACAACCTCGCGGTCTACGCCATACTGCCCATCCCCCATCAAGGCCTCCCCACTGAGTTTCAGGAGAACACGTGAGTACCGGGGAGCGGTCATTCAGGACCCCCGGACTTGCGCCATTACTTCGCTGGCGAAGTCTGCCGTGGGTGCTTTTTCGATACCTTCACCCACCTCAAAACGGATGAATTCGACGACTTCCACTCCCGAAAAACCCTTGACCAACTGCCCTACGCTCTTATCCGGATCTTTCACAAAAGGTTGCCCGGTCAGCGCAATTTCATTGACCAGCTTGTTGAGCCGACCGGATATCATTTTTTCAACAATATCAGCAGGCTTGCCACTATCAGCGGCCTGGGCGACCAGAATATCCTTTTCCCGGGCCAGACGTTCTGCAGAGACCTGATCAGGACGAACCACTTCCGGACGGGCTGCAGCCACGTGCATGGCCACATCCTTACCGAGTTCTTCCGTAGCCGCCTGACCTTCCAGTGCCACTATCACCCCGATGCGGCTGCCATGTATATAGGCTCCAACCACGCCTTCCTTGACCTGCAAGTGTTGCAAACGCCGCAAACTGATGTTTTCACCCAGCTTGCTGACCAGGGTCTTGCGCCGCTCTTCAATGGACGCATCCGCCACCAGTGCCTCTATTTGTTTCAGACCCTGTTGCAGAGCCTGCCCGGCACAATCCTTGGCCAAGGCCAGAAAATCATCATTCTTGGCCACAAAATCGGTCTCGCAGTTCACTTCCAGCACCACCCCCTGCTTCTGGTCTGCACTCAGCGCAGTAACAATGACGCCCTCCGCCGCTACCCGGCTGGCCTTCTTGTCGGCCTTGGCCAAACCACGGGTGCGCAGCAGATCAATGGCCGCTTCCATATCTCCGTCCGCTTCAGTCAGAACAGTTTTGCATTCCATCATGCCGGCGCCGGTGCGCTCACGCAGTTCTTTAACCTGTTGTGCACTAATAGCCATGTAAACTCCTCGGTTATGTGGTGAATGCGTTAATCGGCGTCAATTTCAATGGTTTCTTCGTCCACTTCGACGAATTCATCCAGCAAATCCGCTGCACCACCCTGCCGACCGGCCAAAATGGCATCGGCCACCAGCGAAGCATAAAGTCGGATAGCACGGGTAGCATCGTCATTACCCGGAATAGGATAATCAATCAGCAATGGATCACAATTACTATCGACCACACCAATAACCGGAATGCCCAACTTGCGCGCTTCCAGCACCGCAATATTTTCATGACCCACATCAATCACAAAAATAGCATCGGGCAGACCATTCATTTCCTTGATGCCACCAAGACTGCGCTCCAGTTTGTCACGCTCACGCGACAGAGTCAGACCTTCTTTTTTGGTCAGCTTTTCGAGAGTGCCATCGGCTGTCATCTGGTCCAACTCGTCCAGACGACGAATAGACTGGCGAATGGTTTTAAAGTTGGTCAGGGTCCCACCAAGCCAGCGTTGATTGACAAAAAAAGCGCCACAACGACGGGCTTCCTGCTCTACAGCTTCACGCGCCTGGCGTTTGGTTCCCACAAAAAGAACCCGACCGTGTTTGCGCGACACCTGCTCAATAAAAGCCAGCGCGCTACGCAGCATGGGTAAAGTATGTTCAAGATTGATAATGTGAATGCGGTTGCGCTCACCAAACAGGTAAGGGGCCATTTTGGGATGCCAGTAACGGGCTTGATGACCAAAGTGCACGCCGGCTTCCAGCAGGGCACGCATGCTTACATTGCTGCTCATAGAGATTTCTCCAGTTTTCATAGGGTTAAGATCCACCACGCGGCCGAGAATTCCATCCTTGCGGACACCCGGAAATCCTCTCAGGCTACGTGTGCGTATTAGGGCAAAGCCCAGCGCGTTTTACCACAGGTTACCCCACTAGAGCAAGACTGGAACGCGCACTGGGGCCAGGTCGGCTGCAAGCAGTCGTGCTAAGTACCGGTTTTGGATTTATTCCCGCGATGCCAAAACCAGTAAAGCAAAGCACCCACAAACAGCAGCAGCAACAAAATGATTTGCACTTGACGTACACCATTCAGCAGGCCTTGCAATGAAGCCCCGAGAACATAACCGATACCGGCGATGACGCCGGCCCAGACAGCAGCAGCCAGTGGATTCATGACTAGATAGCGCCGGGGTGGATAATGATGCACACCCAGGAGTATCGGGGTAATGGTTCGGGTCCCATAAATAAAGCGAAACAGCAGCGTCACCCAATCACCAAAGCGCCTAATCAATCCCTCTGCCTGAGCAACATGGCGCTTGAGAAAATTGGGAAGCCAGTCGAGAATCCGTTCTCCATAGCGCGAACCTACCTGATACAGAACCTGATCATTAATCGTGCTACCCAGCCAGGAAACGGCAATGACCACGGGTAAATCCAGCACGCCGGCATGGGCAAGGGCCCCGGCAACAATGACTACCGCCTCACCTTCCAGCAGGGTCCCGATAAACAGTATCCAGTACCCATACTGGCGGAGAAATTCCTTGATAACGCTCAGAGTAACCGGTTGCAGATGCAGCCAGTGCAACAACGGATTCAGAAATTCGATGGGAACGCCCTCTTACCAATGGAGATGAAAATCAGGAGCCGTATTTTCCTGTTCCTGCTCAAGATCCGCAAAAAGCAGGGGCATTTTATCCTTGTAATGATCAGACAGTGACAGACGCAGGACTTTGTCCTCCACTTGCAAGGCGGGTGCAGTACCCGAAATTTGTGCGCCGCGATGGAAAACAATAGCAAGTCGCAGTAGCACAGCCAAACGCTGAACAGCGAGCAAATCTTCAGCCGCAATACCCAAGGTAGAATAGAACTGCAGATGCGGAAGCCGTTTGCGCTGGGTGCGCAGCAATGCTGCCACAACGCCCTGCTCCCTGCGGGAAAATCCCGCCAAATCGGCATTGCGCCAGATATATTCGCCATGCTTGTGAAAGCCGGAATGGGCAATATCCAGCCCAATATCATGGGTTAACGCCGCCCACTGCAGCCATTGCCGATGAGCACCATGCAAAGACCAGTTGGCCATCGCTGCCGTAAAAAACTGATCCGCCCAGGCTGCCACCCCACGATTGCGCCTGGTTTGACTGTGAAAGCGTTCCTGGAGACTGTGAATACTGAGTTCGCGGGTATCTTCCTGGTGAATCCGGCCGAGCAGGTCATAAATGGCACCTTCCCGCAACGCCCCCTCTGAAAAACGCATTTCCTGAATATTCAAGGCTTCGAACAAGGCGTAAAGAATCATGAATCCACCCGCAAATACAGCGGCACGATCCGACTTCAAACCTTTCAGACGGGACAAGGCCCGCACCGATCCCAACTGCAGGATTTGCTCCCGCAACCAGTACATCCCGTTGCGGGTAATACGACTACCCTGACCATTCTCGACCAGAATCCGGTTTATGGCTTTGACTGTCCCTGAAGAACCTACTGCCTGATCCCAGCCATGGCCGGTAAATTCATCCAGCATTGGCTCTACCGCCATGCGCACTTTTTTTTCAAGCCGTTCGCAGGACTCAGTGGTGATCAGATCATCCGGGAAAAAGGCGCGGCTGGAACCTACGCATCCAAAGTGAAGGCTCTCACGATTATTCGGTACAAATCCCTGACCCACAATAAGTTCGGTACTGCCACCCCCAATATCAATCACCAGGCGGCGTTCATCCGCATCTACCGCCAGGCTGTGGGCGACCCCCAGATAGACCAGTCGCGCTTCTTCCCGACCGGCAACAATTTCCAGAGGAAAACCCAGAGTGGATTCAATAGCCTGCACAAACCCCTCGGCGGCACTCGCCTGGCGCAACGTGTTGGTACCAATAATGCGGACCCGCTCGGGACGAATACCACGAAGGCGCTGACCAAAACGTGCCAGACAATCCAGTGCACGCTTCTCGACGGCCGGATCCAGAGTGGCATCCTCGCGCAAACCTTCGGCAAGACGCACGCCTTCTCGCAGGCGGTCGAGCAAGCGAATTTCTGAACCCAGCTCTTCCGCCACTACCATATGAAAAGAATTGGAACCGAGATCCACTGCTGCCAAATAATTTTCCAATACTGCAGTGGTCACGGGTTCCGACATGATTATTTCCCCTGAAGGCTTTGCTCTACCTGATCCAGGGGAAGATGCCGGACATTTTTGCCCTTGGCAAGATAAATCACATACTCACAAATATTGCGGGCATGGTCGCCAATACGCTCTATGGCTTTAGCAATAAACAGGGCATCAATGGCTGGAGTGATGGTGCGTGGATCTTCCATCATGTAGGTAATCAGACGACGCAGCGCAGACCGGTACTCCTGATTGAGAATCTCGTCCCCCTTGGCAATGGCAATGGCCTGTTCAGCGTCTGCCCGAGCCAGGGCATCCATGGCGCGCCGCAGCATATTCAGCGCATAGTCTGCCATGACGCCCACATCACGTAAAAAGGCCGGGTTGGAATTACGCGTCCCATGCCCCATGGCCAACACCATATCCGCAATCTTGCTGGCCTTGTCGCCCATGCGCTCGAGATCGGCAATACTTTTGATGAGCGTCATGACCAGACGTAAGTCCGAGGCCGCCGGCTGGCGCATTGCGAGGATATTGATACATTCCTCTTCAATCCGTACTTCATAACCATTGACTTCATGATCCCGGGCTACCACTTCCCGGGCCAGGTCATTGTCCCCGGTCTGCAAGGCGCGAATGGCATTGCTGATTTGTTCTTCAACGACCCCACCCATCGCCAGAACCAGCTCATGAACTTCGTTCAAATCATCATTGAAACGTTGGGAAATATGCTGATCTTTATCCATGTTCAGTGCTCCTTAACCATAACGACCCGTGATGTAATCTTCCGTCTGCTTCTTGGCCGGATTGGTAAATAATTGGTTAGTCTGACCAAATTCTACCATTTCACCAATATACATAAAGGCCGTGTAATCAGACACGCGTGCAGCCTGTTGCATATTGTGGGTCACAATGAGAATGGTGAACTGATTGCGCAATTCACTGACCAGTTCCTCAATTTTCAGGGTAGCTATCGGGTCGAGAGCAGAAGTCGGTTCGTCCAGCAAAATCACCTCCGGCTTCACGGCAACGGCGCGGGCTATGCACAAACGTTGCTGTTGCCCTCCGGAAAGGCCCAAACCACTGGTCTTGAGTTTATCCTTGACCTCATCCCAGAGGGCAGCCTGGCGCAGGGCTTCTTCCACGCGCTCATCCATTTCCACCTTGCGAAGTTTTTCATAGAGCTTGATGCCAAAGGCGATATTATCGTATATCGACATCGGGAAAGGCGTCGGCTTTTGAAACACCATGCCAATTTTGGCACGCAACATATTGACGTCCATACTGGGAGAAAGAATATTTTCCCCGTCCAGCAACACCTCTCCCGTGGCGCGTTGCCCCGGATATAGTGAATACATCCGGTTGAAAACCCGCAGCAGGGTCGACTTGCCGCAGCCCGAGGGACCGATAAAAGCGGTGACCTGCTTCTCCGGCATTTCCAGATTGATATCCTTGAGAGACTTATTACTCCCGTAGTAAAAATCCAGGTGGCGAACAGCAATTTTGGTATTATGAAGTTCCGACATTAACGCGGGCTCCTGTCTTTAATAAGAAAACGTGATCCAAGGCTCAAAACCAACACGGCGAAGGTAGCCATTAACGCACCCATCCAGGCAAGATCTTGCCACTCATGATATGGACTCATGGCAAACTGGAAAATGACCACCGGAATATTGGCGATGGGTTCGTTGAGGTTCATTGAAAAAAACTGGTTATTCAATGCGGTAAAAAGTAATGGCGCAGTTTCTCCGCTAATACGGGCGATGGCCAGAAGGATTCCAGTCAAAATCCCGGATCGTGCCGCTCGATAACTGATCTGGACAATCATCTTCCAGTGCGGGGCTCCCAAAGCCAAAGCAGCCTCTCGCATGGTTCCTGGAACCATGGTCAACATCTCATCTGTGGTCCTTAACACCACAGGCAGTAACAATATTGCCAAAGAAAAAGCACCTGCCAAGCCGGAGAAATGCCCCATGGGCACCACCATAATTGCATAAATGAACAAGCCAATTACAATCGATGGGGCACTAAGAAGAATATCATTGAAAAACCTGATGATACTCCCCAATCGTTTTCCTTGTGCAAACTCTGCCAACCAGGTACCAGCCAAAATTCCTACAGGAGTTCCCACCAGCACCGCCACTCCGATCATCAGTAGACTGCCTACGAAGGCATTACGCAAACCACCCATACTGCCGGGTGCCGGGGTATCCCCGGTAAAAAGGTGTATGTTGATGGCTGCCGCGCCATTCCGCACAGTCGTCCAGAGAATCCAGATTAACCAGAACAATCCGATCAGGGTCGCCACGATGCTCATGGAAAGGTTAAACACATTCCAAAAACGACGACGCCGATATCGGGCATTATTAATCAATTTCATAGGCCTACCTTGCTTTGCCCTTTACCCAGGTGCCAGAGCATCAATTTGGCCATAACCAATACAACAAACGTGATAATAAAAAGGATAAAACCCAAAGCCATGAGCGCCGATTTATACATGGGAGAAAATGCTTCGGCAAATTCATTGGCGAGAGCCGCAGCAATGGAATTACCGGCTTCCAGCAGGGATAAATGTAGATCATGGGCATTGCCGATGACAAAAGTCACGGCCATGGTTTCCCCCAAGGCCCGACCCAGACCCAGAAATATACCACCAACCACTGCAGTTCGAGTATAGGGTAGAACCACCGAGCGGGTTACCTCCCAGGTGGTCGCCCCCACTCCGTAAGCTGACTCCTTGAGCATGGCTGGCACCTGTAAAAACACATCCCGCATAATCGCAGAAATGAATGGTATCACCATGATGCCTAAAATGATCCCTGCGGCAAGCATCCCGATGCCCATTGGCGGCCCACGAAACAAGCCGCCTATACCGGGTAAAACACCCAGATGGTCGTTCATCCAGGGTTCAGCAAGAGCAAAAACTGGAGCAAAAACAAATAGACCCCACATTCCAAAAATAATACTGGGAATGGCTGCCAATAATTCTATGGCACTGCCAATGGGTTGTCGTAACCATTTAGGAGCAAGCTCACTGATAAAGAGCGCAATACCGAAACTCACCGGTACCGCAATCAGCAAGGCGATTAGAGAACTCACTACGGTTCCATAGATGGGAATCAAGGCACCAAAATTTTCCTTCACCGGGTCCCAGGCGTCACTCCAGAAAAAAGCCGGGCCAAAATGATGAAAAGCTTCCCAACCACGAATCAGCAATGAAACAGCCACGCCCAAGAGCAAAAACAAAACAAAAATAGCCAATGCACCCGTGAGCCAGCGAAAACCCTTATCTCCATATCTCGCGAAGAAGCTCAAATGAAGCAATCGAGAATGGGCATACCTACTACTATCATCATCAGATATGCCCGAGGAAGAAAAACTGGAATCATCTATCGCCACAATTAATTCCCGAGTTGCTTCTTCCAGTAAGCTTCAATCAGGCCTACGGTATTCTTGGGCAAAGGAACATAATCCAGACTTCTGCTGGCTTCCAAAGCCTGCGGTGCAGTCAGAAACCAGCGCGCAAATTTGAGCACACCATCATTTGCTGCCTTGTTGGCATCGCTGCGCATCAACATGTAAGTTGCTGCCGAAATAGGCCAACTTTCCTCGCCCGGTTGGTCGGTGAGAATCATGTAAAAATCTTCGACTTTGGCAAACTCGGCATGGGCAGCTGCAGCCTGAAAAGATTGCATGTCCGGCAAAACCACCTTGCCTGCAGCGTTGATCATTCTGGTGTAGGCCATATGGTTTTCCTTGGCATAAGCATATTCCACATAGCCGATGGCACCAGGGATGCGCTGGACATAAGCTGCCACACCCGCATTGCCCTTGCCACCAATGCCAACCGGCCAGGACACAGCTGTACTATCACCCACGCGCTGTTTCCACTCTGGACTGACCTTCGACAAATAGTTTGTGAAATTGAAGGTGGTACCAGAACCATCCGAGCGATGTACCACAGTGATTTTCATATCCGGCAGTTTCACCCCTTTGTTGAGGGCAACGATGGCCGAATCATTCCATTTGGTTATTTTTCCGAGAAAAATTCCCGTAAGCACGGTGCCATTAAAGGTCAATTCTCCTGCCTTGATACCGGGGATGTTGACTACTGGCGTAATGCCGATGATGACGGCCGGAAACTGGACCAGGTGATCCTTGTGGAGATCAGCTGGGGAAAGGGGCATGTCACTATTTGCAAAATCAACGGTTTTGGCCTTGATTTGCGCAATACCACCCCCCGATCCAATGGCCTGATAGTTTACCTTGACTTGGGTTTGCTGCCGGTAAGTCTCAGCCCATTTGGACAATACCGGGTAAATAGCCGTACCTCCTGCTCCGGAAAGAGTGGTTTCTCCCTGTGCTGCTCCTGCCAAAGCGATCCCCAACAGACCAAAAGCCAAAGAAATTTTTTTTGAATTCATAATCAGACGCTCCCATCCTGGTTAAAACGGATAATACCTCAGGATTACAATAACAGAGTTTTATTACCGTTTTATGACAGCGTCCTCGCTGCCGGGAATACTACGCGCCAGGGACAGGGGAAACTGCGCGGTGAATACGGTTCCCTGACCAATTTCGCTATGTACTTCCAAATGTCCCTGATAGCGTTCTACTGCATGGCGAACAATGGCAAGTCCCAGACCCGTACCTCCCATCCGCCGGGATCTTCCCTTGTCCACCCGATAAAAACGTTCCGTAATTCTTTGCAGGTGCTCTGCAGCAATCCCATCTCCCGTATCCTGCACCATCAGCATGAGACCATCGGGACCACGGCCCCAGCTTATGCTGATGCTGCGCCCGGCGGGGGTGTACTTGATAGCATTTTCTAGGAGATTACGGACGATACTGGTCAAGTCTACCTGCTCCGCAAAAATACCCAGAGTCTCGTCCAGGTGCTTGTGAATTTTCAGTCTTTTTTCGGATATATTGGGCTTGAGCGTGTCCAGCACGCCCTCGATCAATGCACTGAAAATGATCGTATCACAGCGCTCTGGTTCGGCTTCGGCCGCCTCCATACGCGCCAGAGAGAGCAAATCCTCCACCAGGGATTGCATCCGCAGGGTTTGCTGCTCCATCAAATGCAACTGGCTGCCTACTTCTTCGTCTTCGGCCAGCGGACCATCCAGCAGGTTTTCCAGGAAGCCCCGCACAACAGTCAACGGACTGCGCAGCTCGTGAGAGACGTTGGCCACAAAATCCTGGCGTACCTGCTCCAGTTGGCGAATACGGGTCACATCCCGAAAAATCACCAAAGCTCCGGCATCAGCCAAAGGATAACGCACGCCCTCCAAAAACAACTGGGCATCAGATGGAGCAGCCAGTTGCAAACTTGAAGGGCCCTCACCGCTTAAAAATGCCCGCAGATTGGGGGTACGCAACCAGAAGGCCAGGGGTTTGCCAACATCATCCGGCCATTGCAGTTGCAAGAGGCGAATACCTGAAGGATTCACCCAGACCAACTGACCGCGCTCATCCATGAGCACTACCACGTCTGGCATTGCCTGGAGCGCATCGCGCAGCTGAAGAATCTGGGCACTTAACTGACGTTGTCGGGCCTCCTGGTCCCGCCGCCAGTGATAACCGTCGGCAAACGTTTCCTCCCAGAGCCCTCCAGCGAGGGGGGGAAGATGGGTATCGGGATTACGGAACCAGGCACTGAAACTTTGGGATTGTTGCCGATGCCAAGCAACCCAGATCGCCAGAATCAAGGCGATGATCACGGGAGGTAAATAAGACCAGGCACGTAAACTGTCTGCGGCCAGAAAAAGGGGTATCAGAGCCCATACGGCGAGCGGATAAAACCAGGCGCGTAAGGTTTTCACAAAAATAAAAATATATTCTTCAAAAATTTAGGCGATGCCATGTTCATACGTCACCGACCACTGCACTACATCTGTAACCTTCACCACGAACCGTCTCAATCAAGGGCGCGTGACCGTATTCGTCAAGAACCCGCCGTAAACGGCGGATATGGACATCGACCGTGCGTTCTTCGATAAAACTTTGTCGGCCCCAAATCTGATCCAGCAACATATCGCGAGAAAAAACCCGATCTGGATTGGTCACAAACAGGCGCAGCAAACGGAATTCTGTGGGTCCCAGATGCAACTGGACATCTTTGACATAAACCCGATGCGCGCGCAGGTCTACATGCAACTCACCCAGCTTCACCACACCGGCAGAATTATTACCATAACTGCGGCGCAACAAGGCATTGACGCGGGCCACCAGCTCACGTGGTGAAAAGGGCTTGGCCAGATAATCATCTGCCCCCGATTCCAGGCCATGCACCCTATCCCCTTCCTCACCCCGGGCAGTCAGAAGAATGATCGGCAGTTTTTGGGTTTCTTCACAACGCCGCAAGGCCCGACACCAGGCGAGACCATTTTCACCCGGTAGCATCCAGTCCAGAATAACAAGCTGAGGTGCCCAACTCTGTAGTGCCGGCTCAGCGGATTCCACACTGCTTTCACAACGCACCTCAAAACCCTGACGCTTCAGGGCAACCCGCAACAATTCCTGAATACCCTCTTCATCCTCAACAACCAGAATGCGTGCAGATGAAATCTTCTCTTCTTCCATGTCTGCCTTTTCTCGGATTGACGCCCCTTCACGCAGCATTGTGACTGATCAGCGGGGGGTCTGCCAAGCCAAAAACCAGACAAATAATGTCCAGCAAAATTTATAAGCGGATTTTATCGATCCCGAAACCGATTCCCGCCACCAGTCGAACGTGAAGGCGCCCGGCGCTGAGCGCCGGGAGCGGTCTGACGACGCGTATGCGGCGCATGCGGCTGGCTGGAAAAGCTTTGCTTGGGCTCGAAACCCACAATGATTTCCTTGGTAAAAGAACGTTTCAAAAGCTTTTCCACGTCCGATAACTGTTTACGTTCATCGACGCTGACCAGAGAAACCGCCTGACCATTATTACCGGCGCGGCCGGTACGCCCAATACGGTGCACATAGTCCTCCGGCACATGCGGCAGTTCATAGTTCACCACATGAGGTAATTCATTGATATCAATGCCTCGTGCTGCAATGTCCGTAGCCACCAACACCCGCACCTTACCTTCCTTGAATTCAGCCAGCGCACGGGTACGGGCACCCTGGCTTTTATCACCGTGAATGGCCATGGCCTGCATGCCCCCCTGGGAGAGATGTTTCGCCAGTCGATCCGCACCATGCTTGGTACGCGTAAACACCAGCACCTGATGCCATTGCTGTTCACCAATAAGATGGGTCAGGAGTTCTCTTTTACGATCCTGATCTACCGCCAAAAAGCGCTGGGAAACCGTATCGGCAGTGGCGTTACGACTGGCCACTTCGACACTGACGGGATTATTCAGGAGGCCGTCTGCCAGTGTTCTGATTTCCGGAGAAAAAGTTGCAGAAAACAACAAGTTCTGACGTTTTTTAGGCAACACTGCTAGAATCCGGCGAATATCCCGGATAAACCCCATATCCAGCATACGATCCGCTTCATCCAGAACCAGAATTTCAACATGCGACAAATCCACACTGCGTTGCTGAATATGATCCAGAAGGCGCCCTGGCGTCGCCACCAGCACATCCACACTGCGTCGCAACTTCTGCATTTGGGGATTGATTTTGACGCCACCGATCAGAATCAGGGAGCGCAAAGACAAATTCTTTCCGTAAAGCTGCACGCTTTCTTCTACCTGGGCAGCTAGTTCCCGGGTAGGGACCAACACCAGGGCGCGCACGCTGGAAGGACCATGAAACGCAGTTTCCGACGTGGCGGCCAGTTTGTGGAGAATCGGCATGGCAAAAGCAGCCGTTTTGCCCGTTCCGGTTTGCGCACCAGCCAGCAAATCCACGCCTGACATGACCACCGGTATGGCTTGTTCCTGAATAGGTGTGGGGGTGGTATAACCGCGTTCCGCTGCAGCACGCCAAATGGGCTCGGAAAGACCGAGAGATGCAAAATCAGACGACATGGGATTTACTCCAAAAAAACACCGGCCTCGCCGCTAGGGCGTCAGTCTGGGCAGACGCTTCTCAAGGTGGGGACCAATGCAAAGGGCCATCATATAGACTGTATCATGTTGGCGAACGGACTTTATCAGAATACAAACATAAATACGAGAATAAAATGAGTTAATCGGCAAATTTCGCCGTCAAACCTTCAATCTTATCCACCGTTTCCGGATTCAGCTTCTTCAGAACATCCAACGCAGCAAGATTTTCTTGTAATTGTTCAGGACGAGATGCTCCAAGAATAACTGTACTGACTCTGGGATTATGAGCCACCCAGGCTAAAGCCAATTGTGCGACACTACAATCCAATGAGTGCGCAATTTCCTGCAATTGAGCTACAGCATGATTTTTTTGCTGATCCAGTAATTCTTCCTGTAAAAATGACATATTTTGCATGGCACCACGACTACCATCAGGAATTCCTTCAATATATTTACCTGTCAAAAGTCCTGAGGCCAGCGGACTCCAGGTGGTCAAACCAAGACCTATGTCTTTGTACAATCTGGCATATTCCTTTTCTACACGCTGACGATGGAACAAATGGTACTGTGGCTGCTCCATCACCGGTTTATGCAAATGATGACGCTCGGCGACTTCCCAGGCAGCACGAATTTCATCAGCACTCCACTCACTGGTTCCCCAGTAAAGTGCCTTGCCCTGTTCGATAATGTTATGCATCGCCCAAACTGTTTCCTCAACAGGGGTATGAGGATCAGCGCGATGGCAGAATATAAGATCCAGATAATCCAGTTTCAGACGCTGCAGACTGCCATCAATAGCCTGCATTAAATATTTCCGGTTGAGCGTATTTTGACTGTTGATCCTGGACTGTTTTCCACCAACCGGTTTCAACCCCCAAAAAAACTTACTGGAAATCACAAAATCAAGACGATTCCAGGCTAGTTCTTTCAAAGCCTTACCCATTAACAGCTCACTTTCACCGTTGGCATATACTTCTGCGTTATCGAAAAAATTGACCCCGGCATCCCAGGCCATAGCCATCATTTCTCGAACGCCTGAAGCATCTACCTGGTTATGGAAGGTGACCCAGGAGCCCAAAGAAAACAGACTAACCTGTAAACCGCTGCGGCCGAGATGACGATAAATCATCGAATTGCTTTTTGAATCTGCAGACATCTATTGACTCTCCTTATCAATCAAACACCATGGGCGCTACTGATCCAGCCACCACCAATCAGACGCTCGCCCTGATAACACACCGCCGCCTGACCGGGAGTAATGGCCCGTTGTGCTTCATGAAAGCGGATTTCGGCACGACCATCTTCCTTCAGGAGCAACAGTCCCGGCTCCGGGCGCGAGCGATACCGCAACTTGACGGTCACAGGGTGTTCATCAGAAGCAGAGAGGGGCGTCAGCCAGTTGCAGTCCTGCAAATAGGCCTGAGGCTGATACAACTCATTTTCACTACCGACTCGCACCTGATTACGAACCGGGTCCAGGGCCAGCACGTAGCGCGGCTGGCCATTGCCGCCACCCAGACCTTTGCGCTGTCCTACGGTAAAATTCAGGGTTCCGGAATGATGCCCGATGACTTGACCGCTGCTATCGACCATCTCCCCTTCCTGCTCCATATCAAGGCCGGCATAATCCGCCAGGAAACGCCGATAGTCCCCGTCCGGAACAAAGCAGATATCCTGAGAGTCCTGTTTGGCTGCCACCGGCAAACCGTGCCGCCGGGCGATGGCCCGAACCGCGTCCTTATTCATTTCACCCACCGGAAAACACAACTGTGGCAGCAGACCAGCATTCAGAGCAAACAGAAAATAGGACTGATCTTTGGCTGCGTCCTCACCCCGCAGCAAAGACATCCCGGAAGGGGTTTCCTGAAGACGGGCATAATGACCCGTACCCAGAATCGTCGCCCCCAGCTTTTTCCCTTCTTCCAACAGGGCATCGAACTTGAGAAACTGATTGCAGCGGGCACAGGGATTGGGCGTTCGCCCCGCCTGATATTCTGCCACAAACACATCCACAACCTGCTGGCGAAAAGCCTCGCGATAATCCAGAACCTGATAAGGGATATTGAGCCGGGCACAGACTTCGGCTGCGTCTTCAATATCTTTCTCGTCGCAACAACGACTTTTCGGCCACAGGCGCATGGTAACACCGATCAGGTCATAGCCCTGTTCCTGCATGAGAATCGCAGCTACCGCTGAATCCACACCGCCGGAAAGTGCCACCAATGCCTTGGGCGCCGCCATGTTAATCTGTCCTTAGTCCCGCTCTGCCAGCCAGGCCATCTGGATGGCTTCGAGAACCCCTTCGCTGGACTTTTCAGGATCATCATCAAAATCTGCAAGTTCGACAATCCAGCGATGCAAATCTGTAAATCGGAGCAACTGCACATCCGCATCGGGATGTGCTTCATCCAGCGCGAAAACAATGTCCATGGTATCGCCCCAATGCATCAGTGCCGCTCCTTTTCCAGATTGATGGTGTACTTGGGTATTTCAATGACGAGAGGGGTTTCCGCCACTTTGGCCTGACAACTCAGGCGCGAAGTGGGCTCCAGACCCCAGGCCTTGTCAAGAAGATCCTCCTCTTTTTCTTCGGCTGCTTCGAGGCTGTCAAAACCTTCCCGCAAAATGACATGACAGGTCGTACAGGCACAGGACATTTCACAGGCATGTTCAATCGCTATATGGTTGCGCATGGCCGCAGCAATGATGGTTTCCCCCGGCTCCGCCTCAAACTCCGCCCCTTCGGGGCAAAGTTCAGCATTGGGTAGTACTTGTATTTTAGTCATTCACTCTCCCAGATCATCTATGGAACGGCCGGCAATAGCCCGCCGCAAGGCACTATCCATGCGTCGCTGCACCAGAGGTTCGGCTGCAGCTTCCACAGCCTCGGCGGCTTTACTGATGGCATCTGCATCACTCCCTGCCAGACACTGCTCTAAATGCTGACTGGCGGCATCCAATCGGGCTTTTTCGTCCGCTTGCAGCAAGGCAGCATCTGTCGATAAGGCACCTTGCAAGGCTTCGCGCACCCGTTCCCCTTCTACCCGTGCTTCAGAAAGACGCCGATGCGCTATGTCTTCAGCCCCATGCGCAAAAGAATCCTGGAGCATGCGGGCAATTTCATCGTCATTCAGACCAAAACTGGGTTTGACCAGCACCTCAGAACGCACACCTGTACTCGTTTCTTCTGCAGATACCGTTAACAGTCCATCAGCATCCACTTGAAAAGTAACGCGGATGCGGGCAGCTCCGGCTACCATTGGGGGAATCCCGCGCAAACTGAAACGCGCCAGAGAACGACAATCCTGCACCATGTCCCGCTCCCCCTGGAGCACATGAATACTCATAGCCGTCTGGCCGTCCTTGAAAGTCGTGAACTCCTGGGCCTTGGCAGCGGGGATAGGGGTATTCCGGGAAATAATTTTTTCCACCAGCCCGCCCATGGTCTCCAGACCCAAAGAAAGGGGCAGAACATCCATCAACAGTAAATCTTCGCGCTGATTGCCCACCAACGCATCGGCCTGAATGGCCGCACCCAAAGCCACCACCTGATCAGGATCAATATCAGTCAATACGGGCTGCTGAAAAAATTCGGCCACCAGACGACGCAGGGCCGGAACCCGGGTTGCCCCTCCTACCAGCACCACCCCATCCACATCCGCCACTTTCAGACCTGCATCACGCAGGGCGCGCCGGCAGGCTGGAAGGGTGCGCTGTAAAACAGGCTGAATGAGGGTTTCAAGCTGCTTTCGCGTCAATTGGATGACGCGGGGAGCACCCTGCCCGGAGTCCAGCGTCAGCTGAACCTGGTCCTGATCTGTTAAGGCTTCCTTGGCCTGCCGCGCCTGCTGCAGGATTTGACGACGCTGGAGTGGATCATCCAGCTGGATACCACTCTCCGCCATCAACCATTCAGCGATGGCATGGTCCATGTCATCGCCACCCAGGGCCGTATCGCCGGCAGTTGCCAGCACTTCAAACACTCCCGCCTGCAGGCGTAAAATGGAGATATCAAAAGTGCCGCCGCCGAGATCATAAATGGCAAAAAGCCCTTCACTTTTTTTATCCAGTCCATACGCCACTGCCGCCGCCGTAGGCTCGGCCAGCAGGCGCAAAACATTCAAGCCAGCAAGACGGGCAGCATCTTTGGTCGCCTGCCGCTGCGCCTCATCAAAATAAGCGGGCACGGTAATCACGACACCCTCGGGCTCAGACCCCAACGTTTCCTCTGCGAGATTTTTCAAAACCTTAAGAATTTCTGCAGAAACCTCAACGGGAGACTTTTCACCCGCACGCGTACGCAGGCGAATCATGCCTTCAGCGGGCACCAGATCGTAGGGTAAGTGCCCGGCCAAAAGCTGGACGTCTTCATGACCACGACCCATAAAACGCTTGACCGAAGCAATAGTGTTATGGGGATCCTGTCCCGCTGCCGCCTGTGCCGGATAACCCACAACCACCTTGTCGTCTTCGCAGTAACGCACCACCGAGGGTAACAAATATTGCCCGTCATGGTTGCGCATGACCGTCGGCAGCGCAGACATCACGGAAGCTACCAGAGAATGGGTAGTTCCCAGATCAATCCCGATAGCCAGCCGCCGCTGATGCGGATCAGCAGTCATGCCCGGTTCTGCAATTTGCATTAAAGCCATGCTATAGCACCTTGTTTATTCATGATAAAAAAGCTCTGGGTATGGTTCCTGCAAAGCAACTACGCCAGGCTTTATCTTAAAAGTTCGTGTGATGCATCCAAAAAACTACAGGTTTTGCAAGGACTCTTCGCCACGCTCAATTTCACCCAGGAGTTTGTCCAGAAACTGTAACTCACGCAGCACAGATCCAGCCTCGTCAACCTGTTCGCAGGGCAGATTTTTCAAGAGGATGTGAAGCTTATTTACCGCTTTGGATGAAGCGTCTTCCACTTCTCCACGCAATTGATCCAACCCGTTCTGGTCCCTGGCTGCAAGCAGATCTTCCAGACGCTCACGATACACCATCTGGGTCATCAGCAGTGACGGATCAGCCACCTTGACCTGTTCACCCAGGGCATCAATTCCCTGACGTTGCAACAAATAGTCCGCACGCTTCAGGGGATCACGCAGTACCGCCAGCGCTTCATTCAGCCGGGTACTCCACTCCAGGGAAAAGCGCCGGGTTGCCGCTTCTGCCCGGGCAAAGCGGTCGGGATGCAGGACTTTCTGCAACTGCAATACCTGACTCCGTAATGCCTGCAGATTCAGATCATAGCTTTCCGGCAACCCGACCACATCGAACAGGGACAACTCCGCACGAAAGGGCTGAATAGCTCCACAAGAATGACAAAGTGCGGGGGGAGCATTGAGCTCCACCCCGCACTGAATGCATACATCTGCCATCAGGTCGTGAAGCTCTCGCCGCAGCCGCAGGAGTCCTTCACATTGGGGTTGTTGAAGCGAAACCCTTCATTCAGGCCTTCACGGGTAAAATCCAGCTCCGTCCCGTCCAGATAAATAAGGCTTTTCGGATCCACGAACAGACTCACGTCGTCATGGGGAAAAACCATATCCTCGGGGTTGGGCGTATCGACAAATTCCATTACATAGGACAGCCCGGAACAACCGCTGGTTTTGACCCCGATACGGATTCCCAAGCCCTTGCCACGCTTGGCAATACTCTTGCGTACCTGCTGGACCGCGCTTTCCGATAAAGTCAAAGCCATGACCGTATCCTTAATGTGCCACCTGGGCGGCAGCCACTTCAGTTTGACTGGCCTGCCCGGCACCTTGCTTGCTGCGATAGTCTTCCACAGCCGCCTTGATGGCATCTTCCGCCAACACGGAGCAATGGATTTTGACGGGCGGCAGTTCCAGCTCTTCGGCAATATGACTGTTTTTGATCGTCATGGCCTCGTCCAGAGTTTTACCCTTGACCCACTCGGTAACCAGTGAGCTGGAGGCAATGGCCGAACCGCAACCATAGGTCTTGAACTTGGCATCTTCGATAATGCCCTGCTCGTTCACCTTGATCTGCAGACGCATGACGTCTCCACATGCGGGCGCGCCTACCATGCCGGTGCCAACCCCACTATCATCCTTGTCCATCGCCCCGACATTCCGGGGATTTTCATAATGATCAATCACTTTTTCGCTGTATGCCATGACTATTCTCCTTGCTTGAGGGCCTTAATGTGCGGCCCACTGAATACTGTTAAGATCTATGCCTTCCAGATGCATTTCCCAAAGCGGTGACAACTCCCGCAATTTGCCCACTTTGCCCGCTATCAACTCGATGGTGGCATCAATTTCTGCCTCGGTCGTAAAGCGCCCAATACCGAAACGAATGGAACTATGGGCTAATTCGTCGGATTTACCCAATGCCCGAAGCACGTAAGACGGCTCCAGACTGGCTGAAGTACAGGCTGAACCGCTGGAAACCGCAATTTCCTTCAGGGCCATGATCAAAGATTCGCCTTCGACAAAGGCAAAACTGATGTTCAGGTTATGCGGAACCCGATGTTCCATGCTGCCATTAATATAGGTTTCCTCAATACGATCCTGGATGCCTTTGAGCAGACGATCGCGCAATTTACCAATTCTTTGGGCATCAGCATCCATCAACTGAACGGCCAGTTCCGCAGCTGCTCCCATACCGACAATCTGGTGCGTGGGCAAAGTACCTGAACGCATACCCCGTTCGTGACCACCACCATGCACCTGAGCTTCCACGCGCACCCGGGGCTTACGCCGGACATATAGTGCACCGATGCCTTTAGGGCCATAAATCTTGTGTCCGGACAGGCTCATCATGTCCGCCTGAATGGCTTCTACATCTACTGGTATCTTACCCAGCGCCTGCACCGCATCCACATGAAAAAGGACCTTGTGCGTCCGCAAAATCCGGCCAATTTCTTCCATGGGCTGGATGACGCCGATTTCATTATTTACGAACAGCACCGAGGCGATGATGGTGTCCGGACGAATGGCGGCTTCGAAAGCCTTCAGATCGACCAGACCATCTTCCTGAACCTCCAGATAAGTGACCTCAAAACCTTCCCGCTCCAACTGACGGCAGGTGTCCAGAGTTGCCTTATGCTCGGTGCGCAGGGTGATAATGTGCTTGCCTTTACCGGAATAAAAATGCGCCGCACCTTTCAAGGCCAGATTAGTGGCCTCTGTTGCGCCGGAGGTCCAGACAATTTCCCGGGGATCCGCATGAAGCGCATCCGCCACCTGCTGACGGGCTTTTTCGACGGCTTTTTCTGCTGTCCAGCCATAAGCATGGGAACGGCTCGCTGCATTGCCAAAATCATGGGTCAAATAAGGCAGCATCTGTTCCAACACCTGTGGGTCTACCGGCGTAGTCGCCTGATAATCCAGATAAATGGGACGATCCGGGTTAATCAGCAAGGGTTTCTTGCTTTCCAGGTCGATAATTTGGGGTTGATTCATTTTCTGCACCTCACGGTATCAAGCGGTATCATGTGTTGCCGCATGCAACGCATGGCGATTTTGCATACGAATCGGCACACCCTGCGCCGATTCTTTTTGTAAATGTCGGGCAACCAGATCACCCAAGGTGATATTCCCGAGAAAACTGGCGATGCGCTCGCCCAATTCTTCCCACAAATCATGAGTCAGGCATTGCTGGCCATCACCCTTGCAGCAGTTTTGCGGTTCGCCACCGCACTGGGTTGTACTGATGGACTCATTAACCGCCTCGACAATCCTGGTCAGGGGAATTTCTGAATCAGGTACAGCCAGCCGATAACCTCCACCTGGCCCACGTACACTTTCAATCAGTCCGAAGCGCCGCATACGTCCAAACAACTGCTCCAGATAAGCCACAGATATTTGCTGACGTTGGCAAACATCCGCCACCGTCACCACGCCATCACTCTGGTGCAGGGCCAAATCCAGCATGGCTGTTACGGCATAGCGGCCTTTCGTCGTCAATTTCATATCAGGTAACCTCTGCTGCACATCCTACTATCTGTACTAATTTAGTCAAGTATTCTGTTTTGAAGTTCCCTGTTCGGCAGAATCCGGCCCTGCTTCCAGAGAACAAGCGATTTCCTCGACCGGCATCAAGGCTTCACGCGGTTGTAATTGTTGTAATCCGGATCTGATCTGGGTGATCTCGGCATCCTGGCGATGCATGTGTTCAAGCATGCATTCTATCGCTCGCGCTACCGGGTCAGGCATCTGCCCAGTCAGTCCATAGGCTTCAAAATTATCCGGGTGTTGTTCCCCTTTATTTACGACCCGGCCGGGAATACCCACCACTGTCGCCCCTGCCGGAACCGATTTGACCACGACCGCATTGGAACCAACCCGAGCCTGATCGCCAACCATAATGGGTCCCAGCACTTTGGCCCCCGCGCCGACAATCACGCCATTACCCAATGTGGGATGCCGCTTGCCCGGTTGCCAGGACGTTCCACCTAGGGTAACACCATGATAAAGCGTACAATCGTCACCAATTTCTGCCGTCTCACCGATCACTACACCCATGCCATGATCAATAAAAAAACGCTGCCCAATGCAGGCACCAGGATGAATTTCAATGCCCGTCCAAAAACGAGAAAAAGCCGCAAGACTGCGGGCCAGCAAGCGCCAGCGCCGTTTCCATAGCCCATGGGCAAGACGGTGCATAAACAGGGCATGCACACCGGGATAGGTCAGCAAAACCTCAAGACGATTGCGGGCGGCAGGATCACGGGCAAATACGGCATCCAGGTCAGCACGCCAATGACCAGCCATTCGTTATGTTCCTCCCGATTTTACGCGCCCTTGTCAGCCCGCATTAAAGACTATCCCGACCCTTTTTGTCTACTATTCGTCGCCCAGCGCTGTATTTCGGTAAGAATGCCGCGCAGAATATTGACTTCATTAGCCGTAGGCCGCGCCCGATCATAGAGACGGCGCAATCGACGCATCATCCGGATGGCGCGAATTTCCTGTAAAAAACCACTTTGCCGTAGAACCTGCTCCAGATGACCATAAAAACCTTCCATGTCCTCCATAGGCGCTGCCAGTTCTACGCTGGTTACATCGGGATCAGGGTGCGGCTCTGGATTTGCCTGAAGAGTCGCCATGTGCAGTTCGTAAGCCAGAACCTGCACCGCCTGACCCAGATTCAGGGAATGATATAATTCCGCCGTGGGAATATTCACCAGAACCTGACAGTGATCCAGCTCCTCATTGCTGAGCCCCGTGCGCTCACGGCCAAAAACCAGCGCACAATTTCCGTCAGCAAGTTCCGCAACCATTTCCACAGCCGCCTCGCGGGCATCCAATACGGGCCACTGAATGCGGCGATCCCGGGCACTGGTTCCATAGACCTTGTGGCAGCCCTGCAAGGCTGCAGCCAGATCTGCTGTGACTTGCGCCCGTTCAAGAATATCCTCGGCACCTGATGCCAGTGCTGTCGCTTCAGGATGAGGAAAAAAACGTGGATTCACCAGGACCAGGTGTTGCAGTCCCATCACTTTCATGGCGCGGGCAGTAGCGCCAATATTGCCCGGATGGCTGGTTTCCACCAGAACCACCCGCAGCCTCTCCAGAAATTTTGTACTCAAGCTAGCTTGCTCCTAATCGCGCACTGATTAGTTTGATGCGCAGCGCTATTCGTGCGCTCATTGCCGTTCTCCCTTATACTGTGTCCAATTTGTTTTGCCAAAGGGTTCCCATGCAGCATCCCATATTAGTTACCGCTATCCGTGCCGCCCGTAAAGCCGGCGATATCATCAATCGCAGTTTTGCCCGGGTCAATGAAATCACCATCACCAGCAAAGCGCACAATGACTTTGTGACCGACGTGGATCAACGCGCTGAGGCCGCCATTGTCGAAATCATCCGCCGCGCCTACCCGGATCATGGCATTCTGGCCGAAGAAGGCAACCGGATTCCCGACAAGGATTTTGAATGGATTATTGATCCTCTCGACGGCACCACCAATTTCATTCATGGCATGCCCCAGCTCTGTGTTTCCATTGGCATTAAACATTTTGACCGGCTGGAACATGCAGTTATTTACAATCCCATCCACGATGAGCTGTTTACCGCTACGCGCGGCGGCGGCGCCCATCTCAATGATCGCCGCCTGCGCATTGCCCAACGCAAAGATCTGGATGGTGCCCTTCTGGGTACAGGGTTTCCTTTTCGGGATTTTTCCTATCTGGATACCTATCTCGCCACCTTCAAGGCCTTCATGCTGAAAACTGCAGGCATTCGGCGCCCGGGTTCTGCTGCTCTGGATCTGGCGTATGTGGCTGCCGGCCGTTATGACGGATTCTGGGAATTCAACCTCAAACCCTGGGATCTGGCAGCGGGAGCACTGCTAGTTCAGGAGGCCGGTGGGGTCGCCACCGACTTTACGGGGGACCAGGGATTTCTGGAAAATGGCAACATCGTGGCGGGCAATCTGCGCGTCCATGCGCAGATGCTCCACATCATCAGCCAGGAAATCAACAAGCCCAAGGTCTGAAAACCCGCAGCCCGGGCGCGGCGTTTTACTGCCCTGCCAGTGACTTTGATCCGGCCCAGTGCCGGGCAAACTGGCGGGCTACCCGCCCGCTGCGGGAGCCACGCTGCAGTGCCCAGCGCAAGGCTTCCTCCTGCCATTGTTCAGGATCCGCCGGCATATTCAGACGCCGCAAATGGATGGCACAAATATCCAGATACATGGTCTGATCAAAGGGATAAAAACCCAGCCACAATCCGAAGCGCTCAGATAAACTGATTTTTTCCTCCGCTGTTTCGCCCGCAATAATCTCATCACCATGACGGTGATATTCTTCATTGTCGGAAAAATGCCGGGGCATGAGATGACGCCTGTTACTGGTGGCATACAAAAGAACATTATCGGGCCGCGCCTCCACACCGCCATCGAGCAGTGATTTGAGGGCCTTATAGCCAGGATCGTCAGAACCAAAAGACAAATCATCACAAAACAGGGCAAAGTGATAACGCTGTTCGGGATCAGCAGCCTGCAGAGCGGCCAGTATTTCCGGCAAATCGAGAATGCCATCCGCGTCTATTTCAATCAGACGCAAGCCCAGATCCGCATAACGCCGTAGCAAGGCTTTGACCAGGGAAGACTTTCCCGTTCCCCTTCCGCCCCAGAGCAGGGCGTCATTGGCCGGGAATCCGGCCACAAACTGCCGGGTATTCAGTTCCAGGGCCGCCTTGGTTTCGTCAATACCCAACAACTCATCCATATCCGGCAAATCCACCCGGCTGACGGCCTCCAGACGCCCACCCAGTGGCAAATGTCGCCAACGCGCAGCCTTGATGCTGGCGAAATCCGGCAAGGGATGATCACTGCTATCCCCCAGCAGCGCTGCTAAACTTTGAAGCAAATGCTGACGTTCCACTGTCCATAAACTCCTTTCTGTGATTAGATAGCCAGGTTCCACTCTATATTACTGCGTCCCGTCATGAAACTGCTTACCGACTTTCTGCCCATTATCCTCTTTTTTGTAGCGTATAAGATTCATGGTATTTATACGGCTACAGAAGTGCTGATTGTTGCCGCCATTGTGCTCATGGCCTGGCAGTGGTGGCGCCGTGGTCGTATTGAGACAATGACCTGGGTCTCTACGCTGCTGATTCTGATTTTCGGTGGCCTGACCCTCTATTTTCATAATGACACCTTCATCAAGGTCAAACCCAGCATCCTCTATCTGCTTTTTGCCGGAGTCCTGTTGTTCACCCATTGGCGGGAACAGCCTCTGCTCGAGCGCCTGATGGGTAGTCAACTGCCGGCTACCCTACCGCAGTCTTTCTGGAAACGCCTCAATATCTACTGGATCACGTTTTTTATTTTTGGCGCGGTCCTGAATCTGGTGGTGGCCTACAGTTTTTCGACGGGTATCTGGGTAGACTTCAAGCTTTTCGGTATGCTCGGCATTACCATCATTTTTGTGCTGTTCCAGGCCGTGGTCATTTCCCGGGCACTTCCCCAGGAAATTAAAGACAGTGACTCGTGAACGCCGATGCCGGAAACACCGATACCGCTCATTCATTGACAGGACAAGCTTATGTATTACTGCATCATTGGCACCGATAATCCGAATTCCCTGAGCAAGCGCCAAAACGCCCGGGGTGATCATCTGGCGCGCCTGCATCAGTTGCAATCCGAAGGGCGACTGCTGACGGCGGGCCCTTTCCCAGCTGCTGATACGGAAGAACCCGGCGAAGCGGGATTTACCGGTAGCCTGATTATCGCCCGTTTTAATTCTCTGGAAGAAGCGCATGCCTGGGCGGCCGCCGAACCCTATCTCAGTGCTGGCGTCTACGCAGATGTCAGTGTTCGTCCCTACAAAGGAGTGTTTTTACCATGAACAAGCAAGTGCTTGAACAACTCATTGAAGATGCCCTTCATCCCGAATTTCTGGAAATCAAGGATCGTAGTGAGGCCCACAGTTCCCACGAGCAGTCCGATGGTGGTGGTCACTACGAGTTGCGTATTGTCTGCCATCAGTTCGAAGGTATGACCCCGCTCGCCCGTCACCGGCTGGTCAACGCGGCAACAGAGTCAGTACGGGAAAAAATTCATGCCCTGGCCGTCAAGGCTTATACTCCCGAAGAATTTGCCGCGCTGAACAAACCCAGAACCCGGCGCCCGACCATCTCGCTGAATACCCAGTAACGTAGCGGGCAGCCATCATTGCTGACTGACAATAATTGCTTTGCGCTGGATATTGCAGGGACAAAACATGCCTGCTGATAGTTTCGTCCGCAGTTTTCGCGAATCTTCTCCCTATATCCACCGCTTCCGGGGGCAGACTTTCGTCATCAACTTCGGTGGTAATGCCATTGCCGATGGCAGCATTCGCGGTCTGGCCCATGACATTGCTCTGCTCAACAGCCTGGGGATTAACGTGGTGCTGGTTCATGGCGCCGGACCGCAAATTGATGCGGCTCTGCAGGTTCATGGCTTACAAACGCAACGCGTCAATGGTAAGCGCATTACCAGCCCCGAAGCCATGCAGGTACTGCGGGAAGCGGTAGGCGGCGCACGCCTGGTGGTGGAAGCAGCTTTGTCTGAAGGACAAATGGGCTCACCCATGGCACATGCCGGACTTCAGGTGGTCAGCGGTAATTTCATCATTGCCCAGCCTTTGGGTATTCTCGACGGGGTGGATTACCAAAGTACCGGGCAAGTACGGCGGGTGGCCAATGAGGCCATTGAACGGCATCTGGCTGCTGATGAAATTGTCCTGCTTTCACCCATCGGTGTTTCTCCTACTGGAACCCTGTTCAATATCCGTGCTGAAGAAGTAGCCGTAGCTGCAGCCATTGCTTTGGGTGCGGCAAAACTGGTTTTTTACATGGACGAGGACGGCATTCTGGATGGAGATGGAGAACTTCTGCGGCAACTGACCTCTTCGGAAATTCCGGGCTTGCTGGACCGTCAAAATATTTCGGCCGATGCCCGCGAGCATCTGCTGAGTGCCGGAGCAGCCTGTGCCCGGGGCGTAGAACGTGTTCATCTGATTTCCCGGCATGTGGATGGTGCCCTGCTCCGCGAACTGTTTACCCGTGATGGCCTGGGCACGCTGATATCCAGGGATTCCTTTGAACATATGCGGATGGCCACGGTCGCCGACATTCCCGGCATTCTCGCTTTGATCCGGCCTCTGGAAGAAAAAGGGATTCTGGTCAAACGCAGTCGTGAGCGCCTGGAAATGGAAGCAGATCATTTTGTGGTGATGGAACGGGACGGCAAGATTATTGGCTGCGCGGCCGTGTATCCTTATCCCGATCAGGGCATGGCGGAGGTCGCCTGTCTGGCGGTGGACAGCCGTTATCGTCGCCAGGGACGCGGTGAGCGGCTGATGGCGTTTTGTGAGAACTGGGCCAGAGAACGGCAATTGTCACAGATTTTTGTGTTGAGCACCCAAACTACCCACTGGTTTCTGGAGCGTAAATTCCGCCAGGGAAGCCTGGAGGAACTTCCTGTTCCACGGCAGCAACTCTATAATTTTCAACGTCGTAGTCAGGTTTTTTTTCAGATTCTCTGAGAAAACTGATTTAAGGCGTGGTCTCCTCCAGAACTTCTGGTTCGACTGCTTCCTCCGCTTCCCGAGTCTCTGCAAAATGCAGTTCTTCGCCGCGATCCAGGCTGTGTCGTTCGGGTTGTTTGCTCATGCCGCCACTACGTCCATCATAGCGATTGACCACCGTACAGCGTCGGGCAATAAATCCACCTTTTTCGGTTTCACTGGGCTCAATGTCAAATTCCAGAATAATATCCCGACTGGGGAGTTCGTCCGTATCCAGCTCGCGGGGCAAGTCGGAAATATGCACAAAAGCCGATTCGTAGGGAGAGTCCTCATGACGCGTATCAGTCACCCAGAGTCGGGCGGAGATATTGGTCAGAAAACGGATAAAACCAAAACCGCGCTCGGCTTCCCAACGAATACAAATACCACGAATACGCGAGCCCATTTCTCCCCATGGGACGCGCACATCGCCCCGGGTCGGGAGCAAACCAGGCACCAGATAGCCCGAATAAAAAGCATCAGCCTCGTGCTGCAATTCTCTGGAAACATTGCGAAATGCCAACACTTCCACACGGCAACCCTTGTTTTGCAGCGCCCTGACTACCTGTAGAAAATCACCATCTCCGGTCACCAGCAACAACTGATCCAGTCGTTCGGACTGAAGCATGACATCCACCGCAAGATCCAGGTCGGCATTAGCTTTTGAAACCCGATTACCCTCATCATCCACAAACCAGCGCACGGGCTTTTCAATGATTTTCCAACCCAGATCACGAACCGCCTGTTGGTAACTGCGGATACCTTCCCGGTACTCACGGTCACTTTTCATGCGTTCCCCATCCACGGCCATATAGGTATTCAGGCGCAGCAGGCGCGCCTGATCTTCACGCGCAGCGAAACGCCGCAATACGTCATAACGCATGGAATAGCCACCGTTATAGCGCACATTTTCCGCATCTACATAAACACCAATATGTAATTCACCAGTACTCATGAATAATCAGGACTCCAGAATGGCACCATTGGCCGCATTGGTAACCAGCTTGCGATAGCGCCGCAACCAGGAAGACGATAAAGGTTTCTCAACGGGCACCCAATGCTTGCGCCGCTCGGCAAGCTCTTCATCACTCAAATCGACATGAATTTTACCATTGTCCAGGTCCAGCGAGATGATATCACCGGCTTTCAGCAAACCAATCGGCCCGCCTTCAGCCGCTTCAGGAGAAATATGACCAATACAGGCACCACGAGTGGCCCCGCTGAAACGACCATCAGTAATCAGGGCCACGCTTTCACCCAGTCCCATGCCCATGATATTGGCGGTTGGCGTCAGCATTTCCGGCATGCCAGGACCACCTTTGGGTCCTTCATAGCGGATAACCACCACATCGCCCGCCTGCACCTCGCCCGCCAGGATCCCTTCGGCAGCACTATCCATACTTTCAAAAATCTTGGCAGGGCCTGAAAAACGGCGCATTTCCGGAATAACCGCACCAATTTTGACAATGCCGCCCTCGGGTGCGAGATTACCGAAAACCACCCGCAGCCCCCCCGTTGGAGAAATAGGATTATCAGCCAAGCGAATGATTTTACTGTCCTTGACGCTCGCTTCCGAAACAATTTCACGAAGACTCTGACCGCTGACCGTCGGCTTGTCCAGATGCAGTACATCGGGATTACGCTTGTGTACTTCATGGAGAATGGCGGGAATACCCCCTGCCCGACCAATGTCCTCAATATGCACGGTGGATAGTGCCGGCGAGACCTTTGCCAAATAAGCTACTTTCTGCGCCAGGTCATTGAGGCGGGAAAGCGGATACTGGATGCCTGCTTCGCGGGCAATGGCGAGGGTATGCAAAACCGTATTGGTAGAACCGCCCATGGCCATATCCAGAATAAATGCATTATCGATGGCGTCAAAGTCCACCAGCTGACGCATGGTCGGTCCGCCCGCCATGGCTAAAGCGACTACTCGGTCAGCCGCCTGGCGCACCAGATCTCGCCGTCCTGCCGCTGTCGCCAGAATCGTACCATTACCCGGCAACGCAATACCCAACACTTCCATCAGACAGTTCATGCTGTTGGCCGTAAACATGCCGGAGCAGGAACCGCAGGTCGGACAGGCCTTATCTTCAATTTCCTTGAGGCGGATTTCGGTAATCTGCCCGCGTTTGAACTGGCCCACAGCTTCAAATGCCGTCACCAAATCAATGGAAGTCCCATCGGAAAGTTTTCCGGCCTCCATCGGGCCACCGGACACGAACACTGTCGGCACATCGCAGCGCAGCGCGCCCATGATCATGCCCGGTACAATTTTGTCACAGTTGGGAATACAGATCAGAGCATCCAGATGATGCGCCTGCACCACGGTTTCAATGGAGTCCGCAATCAACTCCCGGCTCGGCAATGAATAACGCATGCCATCATGCCCCATAATGATGCCATCATCCACGCCTATAGTATTGAATTCAAAAGGAATGCCGCCTGCCGCCCGAATATTTTCCTTGACGATGCGCCCGAACTCCTGCAAATGCACATGGCCGGGAATGATATCAATATAGGAGTTCGCCACACCGATGAAGGGCTTATCCATGTCACTGTCCGTGACCCCGCAAGCCTTCAGGAGGGAACGATGAGGGGTCCGTTCAAAACCTTTTTTGATCATATCTGAGCGCATGTAAACCTCGTGCTGTATTCAGGAGGCCGACGTTTTAACGTGGCCGGAAAGCGGAGCGGCAGCCGGAAAGCATAGTGGCCGACCGTCTGGTTGGTCTGAGGAGTATAGAACCAAGCGCCCGACAGGCCAAGCTATCCCACCTCAGAAATTCAGGTTTCAGCAGACGGTGAGGGTTGCAACCATTCCCGCCAGATGGCAAGCAGGACGGCGAGGATGACCGGCCCCAGAAATAATCCAAGCAGACCAAATGTCAGAATGCCACCCAGCACCCCAAACAGGACGAGCAGAAAAGGAATATGCACTGCGCTGGAAATCACCAGGGGGCGGATCAGATTATCAATCCAGCTCACCACCAGAGCCCCCCAGAGTGCCAGCCCCACACCCGCAGCGATTTGTCCATGGACCAGCAGCCAGATACTGGCAGCCCCCCACACCAGGGGCGTACCAAATGGTAAAAAAGAAAATAACAGCGTTATTACGGCAAGCAACACCGGGGCGGGTAATCCTGCTGCCCAATAGCCCAATCCCGCAAGGGCACCCTGAGCCAGGGCCGTCGCCAGAATTCCGTAAATGACGGCACGGATGGTAATAGCCACAGTTTGCAGATAGTTATCACCCCGCTGACCCAGCACCTGATGGACCATACGCCGCAGCTGATCAAGCAGTTCCAGTCCGTAACGGTAAAAGAAAAACGCCGTAATGAGGACCAACACCAGCAGGGCGGCAAAGCGACCAATCCCGCCTGCCAGCATTCCGATACGCCCCGCCCAGGCGGACAAATCTGGAGACAAAGCCCCCGGCCGAAACTGCGCTTTCCAGGAAGACGGTATTTGTTCAAGCAGGTTCTTTATCCAGCCGTTATGAGTCCATTGAGTGCTTATCAGTATATGGGCATCCTGCTGACTGAGTTCTGTCAGCACATGATGCAATTCTGTGCCCAGAGTCATGCTAAGAAACAGAACAGGGACAATGAAAATCAGCGCCAGCATGAATGTCGCCCCGCAAGCGGCCAGCAGAGGTGGCCAGTGACGGCGCATGGGCTTTGCCAAAGGCCAGGTTGCGTAAACCAGAATGGCAGCCCAGACAATGGCAGGCAGAAAGGGTGCGAGGATTTCCCAGACTAATGCAAAAAAAACAAGGGCAGCGAGAAATTGCCCGAGGGCAAATCGCAAATCGCGAACCGTCAGATCCGCGAGGCGCATGTTTACCTAGAGCCGGGAGACGCCGCTTTTGCGCGCGGCTGCACTCACTGCACCTGCCACCCACTGTCGCAGGCGCGGGTCGAGGGGCTTGGGAATAAAATATTCAGGCCCAAAGCTCAGTCCGCCAGCCCCTGAAAAACCATAGGCTTGTTGAACTTCTTCAGGAACGGGCTCCCGGGCCAATCGCGCCAGCGCATCGACAGCGGCCAGCAGCATCTCCTGATTAATCTGCCGTGCGCGACAATCCAGGGCACCCCGAAATAAAAAGGGAAAACCCAGGACATTATTCACCTGATTGGGCATATCCGAACGCCCGGTCGCCATGATGGCATCTGGACGAAAGTGTTTTACGGCAACGGGATCAATTTCCGGGTCAGGGTTCGCCAGGGCAAATATCACCGGCTTTGCAGCCAGTCCGGACAAAGCCGCTTCAGGAATGGCACCGCGTACTGAAACGCCGATGACCGCATCGGCATCCGCCAGCATATCCATCAGGGTCCAATGCGCAGGTGCCGTAGCAAAGGGCTGGTGCCAGTGCGTCAGGTCGCTGCGGCCTGCATGCAGCACGCCATGCACATCACTCAAATACACCGCCTCAACACCAAGAGCGCGCAGCATCTTTGCAATGGCCAGACCCGCCGCACCGGCTCCAACAATGGCCACTTTAACGCCCTTAAAGACCTTACCCTGCAATTCCAGTGCATTTTGCAAAGCAGCGGCGACAATAACGGCAGTGCCATGCTGATCATCGTGAAAAACCGGAATGTCCAACATTTTTTGCAGGGCTTCTTCCACCTGAAAACACATGGGCGCCGCAATATCTTCCAGGTTGATGCCGCCAAAACCCGGAGCAATCGCCGCCACAACGTCAATCAGATGTTCCGCATCGCGGGCCTGTACTTCAATATCAAAGGCATTGATGTCCGCAAAATGCTTGAAAAGCAAAGCCTTGCCTTCCATGACCGGCTTACCCGCCAGTGTCCCGACATTACCCAGTCCAAGCACCGCCGTACCATTGCTGACCACGGCAACCAGATTACCTTTACACGTGTAGTCATAGGCTTTTTCCGGGTCAGCAGCAATTTCCCGTACCGGTGCCGCAACCCCAGGGGTATAGGCAAGAGATAAATCATCCTGACTTTTACAGGGCTTGCTGGGTATGACTGAAAGTTTACCGGCAGGACTTTGGGCGTGGTAATCCAGCGCCCGCCGTCGCAATTCTGCCTGGGCTTCAGCCTGTTCCATGGATACTTACTGACCGCCGCCGTAACGCTTGCGGAACTTCTCAACCTGACCCGCAGCAGAAACATTGCGCTGCTTGCCGGTATAAAAAGGATGGCATTCGGAACAAAGATCAATGTGAAGATCACGATTGGCCGTAGAACGGGTTTTAAACACATTTCCGCAACTGCAGGTCACAGTGATTTCTTCGTACTTGGGATGGATTTCGGATTTCATAGTTGAGCTACTCTCGGGCCTGAATACAAAGTGGCGAATTATAGGGATAGAGGGGGCAAACGTCCAGCCAATCCTCAGCGATTCATGGAATCAAAAAATTCCGCATTGTTTTTGGTGGCGCGCACCTTGTCGAGCAGAAACTCCATGGACTCCAAAGAATCCATAGGCGCCAGCAACTTGCGCAATACCCACATTTTGCTGAGCAAATCGGCAGGTACCAGCAATTCTTCCCGACGGGTTCCGGATTTGTTGAGATTGATGGCCGGATAGGTGCGCTTCTCGGCCAGGCGGCGATCCAGATGGACTTCCATATTACCGGTGCCCTTGAACTCCTCAAAAATCACTTCGTCCATTTTCGAGCCGGTTTCCACCAGAGCCGTAGCGATAATGGTCAGACTACCACCCTCTTCAATATTTCGGGCAGCGCCAAAAAAGCGTTTGGGCTTCTGCAGGGCATTGGCATCCACACCACCCGTCAACACCTTGCCGGAAGATGGAACAACCGTATTGAAGGCTCTGGCCAAGCGTGTAATGGAATCGAGCAGAATTACCACATCGTGCTTGTGCTCTACCAGCCGCTTGGCTTTTTCAAGAACAATTTCAGCAACTTGAGTATGGCGTGTGGCGGGTTCATCAAAAGTTGAAGAAACCACCTCGCCTTTCACCGAGCGTTGCATATCGGTCACTTCTTCCGGGCGTTCATCAATCAGCAGCACAATCAAATAGCATTCAGGATGATTGGCAGTAATGGCGTGAGCAATTTGCTGGAGTAATACGGTTTTACCGGTTTTGGGCGGCGCCACAATCAAACCACGCTGCCCCTTACCAATGGGCGAAACCAGGTCAATAATGCGTGGTGCCACTTCACCGTAAGCCACAGCATCATATTCCAGACGCAAAGGTTCATCGGGAAACAAGGGAGTCAAATCATCAAAATTGACCTTGTTGCGGGTCGCTTCAGGCGATTCAAAATTAATGCTCTCCACTTTAAGGAGGGCAAAATAGCGCTCCCCTTCCTTGGGAGGACGAATTTGCCCGGACACCGTATCACCCGTCTGCAGGTGAAAACGCCGAATTTGCGAAGGAGAAACATAAATATCATCGGGTCCGGCCATGTATGAGCCGGAAGCTGCACGCAGAAAACCAAAGCCATCCTGCAAAATTTCCAGCACGCCCTCGCCATAAATAGCATCGCCATTACGGGCATGCGCCTTCAGGATATTGAAAATAATTTCCTGCTTTTTCTGGCGAGCGGTACCGTCCAACCCCATTTCCTGGCAGATAACGGCCAACTCAGCAGCAGTTTTCCTTTTTAAATCTGTCAGGTTCATGGCTGTAGCGCCAGGATTTGGCGTCAGCAGAATCTCTTCTTCTTCAAGAAGAATATCTTCGTTGGGAAAAGACTTGGGTGTACGGGGTGATTTACGGCGGGGACGTGGTGTATTCAAAGTTGGCTATCCAGAAATGCCGTCAGTTGGGCTTTACTCAAGGCTCCGACTTTCGTTGCTTCCAGCTTTCCATTTTTGAACAGCAACAAGGTGGGAATACCACGAATACCATACTGAGGGGGGGTGTTGGGATTTTCGTCGATGTTGAATTTGGCAATTTGTAATTTGTCAGCATATTCAACGGCAACTTCTTCAAGAATGGGTGCAATCATTTTGCAAGGGCCGCACCACTCAGCCCAAAAATCAACCAGAACCGGCTTGGAACATTGCAGCACATCGGTTTCAAAACTGTCATCAGACACATACGTAATAGCATCGCTCATGGGAGATAGCTCCTCTGTCTCAGATTGTTACAGCGCTTTGGGTGGAGGTCATTTAGTGTGTTTCATATGGGATAATCCCAAACTCTAGGCACCGGACGGCGCTGGCAGGTTTGATCTTCTTTCAAATTGAAGGTGTGTGAAAGGATAGCACGATATAAACGGTATGCAAGTAGCAAGTTTCTGGACATCTGCATTACAAAGGATTGTAATCAGCGATACTGCAGTAGAATCAAGTTATGGTCAAGCCATAGTCATGAATTGCCATCAAAATTCATTTCCCGATTACCGACACTTTTCCGCAGACTAGCAAAAAGGGAGCACCATCATGTTTGGATTCCATGCTGTCAGACACCAATGCAGGATATGGGAGCGCATGGCATTCGTATGGGGGGTTTAACGGGTCTGGGTGGTGCCGCTTTGGGCATGATCGCCGGGCAGATGGCCGACGATGG
>Ga0172382_10000151_pt1 | contig 118627 bp, 111 predicted proteins | sample Leawel138RmetaG_FD_122245 | JGI IMG/M metagenome (GOLD analysis project Ga0172382, IMG submission 122245) | Leachate microbial communities from a municipal landfill in Southern Ontario, Canada - Leachate well 138R metaG | ecosystem: Engineered > Solid waste > Landfill > Unclassified | place... | reverse complement strand
GAAGCCGAGCAGGCCATCGTCGAGATTCTCCATGGCCGCTATCCGGATGCCGGCATTCAGGCTGAAGAATCAGGCGGCCGCAAGGGCAACCAGGCGACCTGGTGCATCGATCCCCTCGATGGCACCATCAATTTCCTGTCGGGCATCCCGCATTATGCGGTCTCGATCGCCCTGGTCGGACACGCAGGCTGCCAACTCGACGGCGCAGACCCATTGGCCGTCGATACGCCTCTCGTGGGCGTCGTGCTGGATCCGAATCGCGAAGAACTGTTTACCGCGGTGCATGGTCTGGGGGCGTGGCTCAATGGCCGGCGCATTCAATGTTCCGACACGGCCACGCTCGAGCATGCCGTGCTGGCCACGGGCCTGCCTTTTCGAGATTTCTCCTTCGAGTCCCGGTACATGCCGATTCTCGATGCCGCCATGCATGGCACCCGCGGCGTGCGGCGCTTTGGTTCGGCCGCCCTGGATCTGGCTTGGGTGGCCTGCGGGCGGTACGATGGCTACTGGGAGATGGGTCTGGCACCCTGGGATGTCGCGGCCGGTACCGTCCTGGTACGGGCCGCAGGTGGGGTGTGCGAAGATCTCCAGCATCGGTGTCCATGGCCGGAGACCGGTTTTCTGTACGCTGCCAACCGCCGTCTGGCGGCCCCCCTTCATCTTCTGATCGAGCCGCACGCATGAGTACGCCCCTGACCGACACCCTGCAGCGCTGGCTGCCTGAGTTCACCGAAATCCGCAGAGACCTTCACGCCTATCCAGAAACAGCGTTTCAAGAGTACCGCACGGCCGACCGGGTCGCCGCCTTGCTCGAATCCTGGGGCATCCCCGTCCAACGGGGCCTGGGCGGTACGGGCATGGTCGGCACGATCGCTGGATCGGCGCCGGGGCGCACCATTGGCTTGCGGGCCGACATGGACGCCCTGCCCATGACCGAGGCCAACACGTTCGCCCATGCCAGCCGGCATCCGGGGGCCATGCACGCGTGTGGCCATGACGGGCACATGGCCATGTTGCTGGCAGCTGCGCGCCATCTCGCGGCCGAACGCGATTTCAAAGGCACGGTGTATGTCATCTTCCAGCCCGCCGAAGAAGGGGGGGGCGGAGCCAAAAAAATGATCGACGACGGCCTGTTCGATCGCTTCCCGATGGACGCCGTTTTTGGCATGCACAACTGGCCTGGCTTGCCCGTTGGCCATTTTGGTCTCACGGAAGGGGCGATCATGGCCTCCAGCAACAGCTTCGGCATCACCGTGCGCGGGCGCGGCGGGCACGGGGCCATGCCACACCTGGGCGCGGATCCGGTCGTCGCGGCCGCCCAGCTGGTGTCGGCTTTCCAGAGTATTCTCACGCGCAACCTGGATCCACTCGAGTCCGCCGTCATCAGCGTCACTCAAATTCATGCCGGATCGGCCGACAACGTGATTCCGGATACCGCTGCCATGCGCGGCACGGTGCGTACGCTGTCCATCCAGGCGCTCGACCTGATCGAGTCGCGCATGCGCGATATTGCCCTGCAGCTGCCGGTGGCGCTGGGGTGCACGGCCGATTTCGAATTTCGCCGCGAGTATCCGGTCACGCTCAATCACCGGGCCGAAACGGCGCTATGCGCCCAGGTCCTGAGCGATCTCGTGGGGGCCGATCGCCTGGACACCCAGGTTCGGCCTTCCATGGGTGCCGAAGACTTTGCCTACATGCTCCAGGAGCGCCCGGGCTGTTATGTCTGGATCGGCAACGGCGAGGGCGAGCATCGCCTGCCTGGCCATGGGGCCGGGCCCTGCACGCTGCACAACACCAGCTACGATTTCAACGATGCGCTCATTCCCCTTGGGGCTGCCTATTGGGTGAAGCTCGCGCAGCGAGCGCTGCAGCCCGGGTCCGAAGCCGCCTGACAGGCGCCAGGCGCCAGCCGCCGACGGTACGGTGGCCGGCGCTTGGGTTAGCGGGCCACGGCGACCTTCAGGGTGCGGGTCGAACTGATTTTGTCGGCGCCGTCGGGGGTGATCTGCACGGTCACCTGCCGCAGGCGGTACCCTTTGGGCAGCTCGACCGCCCCTGACAGCGTGGTGAACAAGCCCATTTCGAACGATACCGTCGCCAGGTCGACGGAACCGGCATTGCCATTGCTCCAGGTTCCAGAACCCACGAATTTGGCTTCGCCCTTGAAGGGCGGGGCCTCGGATGCCCCCTCTGGGATGTCCTGGATCAGCAGGGCCTCATAGTGCAGCTCGCTGCCGTGCAGCACCATATTCGCGCCGCGGATGCCCGGCAGGCCACCGCGTGGATCGGGAGGGATGGCTGAAATCAGGCTGGACATGCTGGCTTGCATGTCGGCCATCTGCTGGCTGAGCTGGCTGGCGCGGGCAGACTGGGCTTGCTGATCCTGGCGGGCCTGGGTGATTTCCTCGTTGATCTTCTTGGCGTCGGCGACCAGCCGCTGGTTTTCGAGGTGGGTCGTGTTCAAGTCCAGGCGCAGTTCTTCGGATTGCTCGACGGTGAGGCGCTGCGGACCATAGCTGCGCTGCAGGAACACGACGGCACCTGCCCCCAGCACGATGCCGGTAATCAGCAGCAGCAGCCAGCGCGGGATCCCGCGGCTGCGTCGGGTGTAGCCATAGGGGGTGGGCTTGAAGGTAGGGCGTTTCTGACCAAACGACATGGTTGAATTCCTGTAAATCGGTGAACCGGCTTCAGACGTGCCATACAAACCCCCTAGGATAAACGGTTTGAGTGGGTTTCTGCATCCTGTATGGGCAAGCCGCCCTTTTGTGCGGTCGTGTTTTGTTTCAATTGGCTCAGGCGCGGGCCAGCCCGCAGGCCCGCAAGTGGGCGTCCAGCCACGCCAGGCGCTGCGGGGTGCCGACATCCACCCAGAGGCCTGAATGCAGCACGCCGCGGATGCGCCCCGTCTCGATGGCCGTTCGCAGCAGGGGGGCCAGCGGGGCGGGCTGGCCCGGCGCGAGTGCCTCGAAGAGCGCTGGCCGGAATACCCCCAGGCCTGCGTAGGTCAGGGCTGGCGCCAGCGCCTGGCGCAGGTCCAGCCGGCCGTCGTCCTGCAGCACGAAGTCGCCGGCGGGATGGTGGGCCGGATTGGGGACGAGCACCAGCTGCGCCAGCGTGTCGCCGCGCATGTCCTGCGCCAGTTGCAGGGCGTGGACGGGATCCCAGTCGGTCCAGATGTCGGCGTTCACCACCAGGAACGGTTCGCCCTGGAAAAACGGCAAGGCCTGGGCGATGCCGCCCGCTGTTTCGAGCGCCACGGGTTCGGCGGAATACCGCAATTGCACGCCCAGCTTGCGGCCGTCGCCCAAGGCCGCCTCGATTTGTGCGCCCAGCCATGCATGGTTGATGAGGATGTCGGTCAGCCCGGCCTGCGCCAGGGCCCGTATGCGCCATTCGATGAGAGACCGGCCGCCCGCTTCGAGCAGGGGCTTGGGCCGCTGGTCGGTGAGCGGGCGCATGCGCTGTCCGCGCCCCGCGGCCAGGATCATGGCGCGCATCAGAATGAAAACCCGTCGGTTCGGGGCTGCTGCTCGACGTCGTCCAGCAGGCGCAACAGGGGGTGGAACGGCGGATAGCGCCCGGCGACCTGACGCACGTAACCGCGAACGCGCGGCAGGTGCGCCAAATAGCCATGTTTCTGATCCCGGTGTGAAAGGCGGGCAAAGACACCCAGGATGCGCAGGTTGCGCTGCAGGCTCATCCATTCGTACTCGATGTGGAAACGGGCGAAGTCGGGGTCGACAGGCAGCCCTGCCGCGCGGGCGTATTCCCAGTAGCGGATTGCCCAGTCGAGTTGTGCGGGTTCATCCCAGGTCCAGCGGGCATCCAGCGCGAGCGAGGCGATGTCGTAGGTGATCGGCCCGCAGAGTGCGTCCTGGAAGTCGATGATGCCCGGAGCGTCGTCGGGGGCGCCGTCAGGCGCGGGAATCAGGTTGGGAGAGTGGAAATCCCGGTGCACCAGCACCTGGGGCTGCGCCGCTGCGCGCTGCGCCAGCAAGGCGAACACCTCGCCCAGCATTGCGTGCGTGCCGGCATCGACTTGGACACCCAGATGGATTTCGAGGTACCAGTGCGTGAAGATCTGGAGTTCTTCGAGCAGGCGGGGGGCATCGAACACGGGAAGCGCGTGTGCGGGACACTGCTGGATGCGCACCAGGGCGCGCAAGGCCGCGCGATAATGCCGCTGCAGGCCGGCTGCGTCGAGGAGGCCGTCTTCCAGGCATTGCTGCATGTTGTGCGCGCCGAGATCCGTCAGCAGCAGGAACCCATGCGCGGGCGCGTGCGCCAGCACCCGGGGCACGCGCAGGCCGCCACGCGCCAGCCGCTCGGCCATGGCGATGAATGGGCCGCAGTCTTCGTGCGGTGGCGGGGCATCCATGACGATATACGTGCCAGCCTGCCCCCGGACGCGGAAATATCGCCGGAAACTCGCATCGCCCGAGACGGGCGTGAGGCTGTCCAGGGCGATGCCGTGCGTCTGCGGCAGGCGGGAAAGCCAGCGCAGGCGTGTTTCGTCGCGCGAATCGGGGGGGGCTGGGGGGGTCATGACGGGCATACAATCGAACGTGAAAACAGGAAACTGCCCGAGCCGGGCCAGGCTTCTCTATAATACTGGGTCGTTGCCTGCTATGGGTGTGCAGTCGAGCCAGGCCATTTTTTTCATTTCCCGGACCACTGTTTTGTTGCCTTCCATCGTCCGCCCTGTGTTGCTGTGCCTGTGTCTCGTGACGTCGGTCTGGGCAGCGACGCCGGGCGCGCCATCCGGTGATCTTCCCCACGATGCCGATGCGATGCGCATGGTGGGCAGCCTGCGCCTGCACGCCGTGCCCGATGATGCCTTGCCCGCCTTCCTGATCGGCGACCAGGTCACGCGCGATGCGCAAGATCACGTGATCCTGCAGGGGGATGCCCAGGTGCGCCGGCTCGATGCCGTCGTCAGGGGCGACCAGATCACGCATGACCAGGCCAGTGGGCAGGTCGACGTGCGCGGCAACGGGCTGTTGATGCGCGATGGCCATATCGTGCGCGGGCCCCACCTGCGCTACAACATCAAGACCGACCAGGGCGAGATCGAACAACCCCATTTTTGGCTGGGCGCCACCGCGGGCCGTGGCCAGGCCGAGCAGGCAGAAATCTTCAGCCGCGACCACATGCGGCTGACCGACATGCGCTACAGCAACTACGATGGGCCAGACCCCGCCTGGTGGATAGAATCCAGCAAGGTGGATCTGTACATGGAAGACAACCAGGGCGTTGCGCGCAATGGGGTGCTGTATTTCAAGGGCATGCCGCTGCTGTATTCGCCGTACCTGTCGTTCCCCCTGCGCCAAGAGCGCAAGAGCGGCTTCCTGTTGCCCTACTATGGCACGTCCAGCAACGCGGGCCTGGAGATCACCACCCCGTACTACCTGAACCTCGCGCCCAACTACGATGCCACGCTGTACCCGCGCTACATGAGCAAAAGGGGCCTGCTCATGGGGTTGGAACTGCGCCATCTGAGCCCGAGCTCCTACACCGACGCGTTCGGTACCTACATTTCCAGAGACCGCATCCTGAAAGAGCATCGCTGGATGTATTCCGTACAGCATGAACAGGGCCTGGGTGCAGGGTTCAACGCCTACTTCGACGCCCGCAAGGTGTCCGACGACGATTATTTCCGCGACTACTCCTCGTTCACGCTGTCCGACGCGGCCATCACCCACCTGCCGAGCCGGGCGCTGCTGACCTGGTCGGATGATCGGTATTTTTCGGGCTATCTCGAGTACTACGGGTACCAGACCCTGCAGGACTCGACGGGCACGTTCCTGCCGCCCCCCTACGACATTCTGCCGCGGCTGAATTTCACCGCACAGCGATACAACTGGAACGGCTTCGATGTGGTGTCCCAAAACGAGATCACCCGTTTTGTGGCACCGGTTTACCGGGGCAGCGCCTTTCCGGCCCAAAGCGGCCGGCGCATCATGCCCAACGGGACGCGCATGGTCTCGTATACGTCCGTGTCGCGCCCGTTCGTCGAACCCGGGGCGTATTTCACCCCGAAGCTCGGGCTGCATATCAGCCGATACGAGACCGACTGGTTCGAGGGCTCGCCCGACATGGCCCGGTACGCGGGTCGGCCTCAGGGCCAGACCCGCATCCTGCCGATCACCTCGGTGGATGCGGGCCTGACCTTCGAGCGCGATGCGTCCCTGTTCGGCAATCCGTCCGTCCAGACGCTCGAACCGCGCCTGTACTATCTGTACGTCCCGTACCGCAACCAGGACGACCTGCCGGTCTACGACACCAGCGTGGCCACTTTCAATTTCATGCAGGCCTTCGACGAAAACATCTACAGCGGCGGCTGGGACCGCATCAACAATGCCAATCAGCTCACCGCGGGGCTGACCACCCGCTGGATGGATGCCGACACGGGGGTCGAGCGCCTATCCCTGTCGGCGGCCCAGCGCTTTTATTTCGCAGACCAGGAAGTCGTGTTGCCCGGGCAAACCCCGCGTACGGCCGATGAGTCCGATTTCCTGGTGGGGGCGTCGGCTGCCCTGACCGACCGTTTCTCGATCAGCTTCGATGGTCAGTTCGAACAAAAGACCTTCAAGGGCAATCGGCTCAGCGCCGGCGTGCGCTGGACGCCGAAGCGCCTGGCGTCGGTCTCATTGTCATACCGCTACGAGCGCGACCCCAGCATCTACTCCGAGCCCTACAGCCTCATGCCTTCTTCAGCGGACGAACGGTCGCGCGAGCAGGTCAGCCTGACGGCACAATGGCCGTTTTCCCCTCGCTGGCACGCCGTGGGCCGGTATGATTACTCGCTGGTCGAAAAGCGCAACGTGCAGTCGATCGCAGGAATCGAATACCGGGGTGACGGCGGCTGGGCGGCTCGCGCGGTGGTGCAGCGCTACGCCGTATCGGCCGAAGACGCCAATACGTCGTTGTTCCTGCAACTCGAACTCACGGGTCTGGGGTCGTTGGGTACCGACCCCATGTCACTGCTGTCTGATCGCATTACCGGATACCAACCCACGACCCCGGTCATTCCAGAAAAATCCCTGTTCGAGAGGTACGACTGATGTCCCCACTGTATCGGATGGCTTGCATCCTGCCCCTGGCGTTTGCCCTGCTGGGCGGGTTGCCCGCGGCATCCTGGGCGGCCAATGGCAAGGCGGCCGGCAAGAAACCAGTACAGCCCGTGGCCGAGCAGTTTGTCGATGGCATCGTGGCGGTGGTCGACCGGCAGGTCATCACGCTGGCCCAGCTGGATGTCAAGGCCAGGCAGGTACAGCAGCAGATGCGGATGCAGGGCATTCCGGTGCCGCCACCCGAAGCGCTGCGCCGCCAGGTGCTGCAGCAGATGATCAATGCCGTACTGCTCGACCAGGAAGCAAAACGGGCTGGCATACGGGTGACGGAAGCCCAGGTGGATCAGGCCGTGCAGTCGGTGGCGCAGCGCAATCGCATCAACCCCGAACGTCTGCGCCAGGAAGTGCAGGCCACTGGCATGCGCTGGGATGACTACCGCGCCGAGCTGCGCAACCAGCTTCAAGACGAGATGCTGCGCCAGCGATTCGTCCAGGAGCATATTTTCATCAGTGATCGCGATGTAAATGCCTTTCTGCAGGCGCATGCCGACATGCCGCTGATCCTGCCACAGACCGAACCCGAGCCCGAACCCGAGCCCATGCCGGCACCGCCACCGCCCAAGCCCAGCGGCCCCGAACTCTTCGAGGTGGCGCAGATCCTGGTCGAAGTGCCGGATTACGCTTCCCAGGATACGGTCGACGAAAAACGTCGCCAGATCGATGCCCTGCTCAAGAAAGTCCGCAGCGGAGCCGATTTTGCCGGCGTCGCCGCAGCCTCGTCGGACGGGCCCCAGGCGCTCGAAGGCGGCAACATGGGGGTCAGGCCGCTGAAAGACTGGCCCGACCTGTTCGCCAAGACCATTGCCAATCTCCCACCGGGGGGGGTCAGTGGGGTGATCCAGAGTGGCCGCGGCTTCCACATCCTGAAGGTGCTTCAGCGGGGGTGGGCCGAGCCACCGGCACCGCCCAAACAGGTCCGCAAGGCGCCGGCCCCGAAACCCACGCCGCCCAAGACCGCCGAGCCCGGGCCCATCATGGTCACCCAGACGCACGCCCGCCATATTCTGCTCAAGACGTCGCAGGTGGTAACCGACGACATGGCGCGCCAGACACTCGAAGGCCTGCGGACCCGGATCCAGCATGGCGAATCGTTCGAAGAGCTCGCCAGGCGCTATTCCGAGGACGCTTCGGCCCCCCAGGGGGGGGATCTCGGCTGGCTCAGCCCAGGCGAAACCGCCCCGGGGTTCGAACAAGCGATGGACGCCCTGAAAGACGGCGAAGTCAGCGAGCCGGTCCGTTCACCGTTTGGCTGGCATCTGATCCAGGTGGTCGAGCGTCAAAGCAAAGACATGGAAGGCGAATACCGGCGCATGCAGGCGCGCGATGAACTGCTGCAGCGCCGCATCGGGCCCGCCTACGAAGACTGGATCGATCAGTTGCGCAGCCAGGCGTACATAGACAACCGTCTCGACAAGCCCCGCCGCGCTCAAGACTGAAGATGGCGCGACCGGCCCGCAAACGCTTTGGCCAGCATTTCCTGACAGACCTGTCGGTCGTCGACGCGCTCGTACGGGCGATCGACCCACAACCGGCCGACACGATGGTGGAAATCGGGCCCGGCAGGGCCGCCCTGACGGCGCCACTGCTCGAACGGATTGGGCGATTGACGGCCATCGAGCTCGATCGCGATCTCGCGGCCTTCCTGCGTCAGCAGTGGCCCGCATCGCGCTTGCAGATTCTGTGCGCCGATGCGCTCACGGTAGACTTCGGCCAACTGGCGGCGCAAGCGGGGGCGCCCGCCCTGCGCATCGTAGGCAATCTGCCCTACAACGTTTCTACGCCGCTGCTGTTTCATTTGCGCGCCTTCACGGGTTGCATACACGATCAGCATTTCATGCTGCAGCGTGAAGTGGTCGAGCGCATGGTCGCCCAGCCCGGCAGCAGTGCCTATGGGCGCTTGTCGATCCAGCTGCAGCGCAGCTATCGGCTGACCCGGCTGTTCGATGTGCCGCCCGCTGCGTTCGACCCGCCTCCGCGGGTGATGTCGTCGGTGGTGCGCATGCGGCCCTGGCCGCCGCTTTCACAGCGCCAGGCCCTCGATGAACCGCTCTTCGAGGCTTTGCTGGGCAGGGTGTTCGAGCAGCGCCGGAAAATGCTGCGCGGCAGCCTGGGTGCGTGGGCCCGGTCGCTCGACTGGCAGGCGGCCGGCGTGTTGCCCACGGCCCGACCACAAGAGCTGTCGATTGCGCAGTTTTTGGATCTTGCCGACGCCCTGACCGCAGCGGGGGTCGGGGGGCGGCCGCCTGCCGTGTCGCACTGATCAGGCGGCCGGGTTGCTCAGGTGGGCAGGCATTCGGCATAGCCGCGGCTCAGGACCTCGACGTCGCGTTGCGGGACGCGGGCGCTCAGGTGCAGCCGGGTGGCGTCGTGCGGATCGCGCCAGATTTCGGTGACCAGCGTCTCGCCCGGGTAGACGGGCGCCGAGAAGCGCACGTCGAAGGCACGCAGGCGTGCGGGGTCGTGATCGCAGCATTGACGCAGGATGGCATAAGCGGCCAGCGCATAAGTGGCCAGGCCGTGCAGGATGGGGCGCTCGAAGCCGGACGATCGGGCAATGGCCGGGTCCGCATGCAACGGGTTGAAATCGCCCGATAGCCTGTAGAGCAGGGCGGTGTCTGGCGGGATGTCGAAAGTATCGCTGAAGTCGGGGGCGCGATCGCTGGGGGTGGCGGGCAGCGTGGGCAGCGGCTCGTCGCTGGGCTGGCCGGCGCCTTGAGTACTGTAGCCGCCATCGCCCCGCAGGAAGGTCACCTGTTCGATGGTGGCCAGCCGGTTGCCTGCGGCGTCGTCCAGGCGGCGTTCGCTGACCATGATGGCCCCTTTGCTGGCGCCCTTGTCGATGATGCGCGTGACGCGCGTGTAGCCGACCACCTGGCCGGCAGGGGCGATGGGCTGGTGGATGCGCAGGCGCTGCTCGCCGTGCAGCAGCCGGGTCCAGTCGAGGCCGGTGTCCGGTTCGCGCGCCCAGAAGCCGGGATACCCCAGTACCACGGCTTGTGTGGGCAGGGCGCGCAAGCCGCCGGCGACGCCCTCATAGCAGAACGGCAGTGCGCGGTCATCCAGTGGATTGCTGCCGAGCCCGAGGCTCAGGGCGTACAGCATGGTGTCGCGCTCGGTGTAGTGCTGGTGCACAGGGGGAAAGTCACGGTTTTTCAGATGGTGGTAGTCGATGGCCATGGGGTGTGCTCGGGTGGGATCGCAACGAAGTCTTGGTGAGAGGCGTTGCCAGGTCCATGCCTGGCAACTGATATGATAGCCCGAGCATCGCCATCAACCCTTTCTTCCGAGGCCCCATGAGCTCGAAAAACCTGGACATCTCGCACGCCGACAATGGGGTGCTGACCCTCACGGTCGATAACGGTACTTCCCTGAATCTGCTCGATCGGGCCACCATCGCCGAACTGGCAGCCGTCCTGCGCCGGTTGGCGCAGGATGAATCCATTCGTGCGCTGGTGCTGCGTGGCGCGGGCGACAAGGCCTTCCTGGGCGGTGTCGACATCGGGGTCATGGCCGGGCTGGATCCGTCCAGCGCAGCGGCATTCATCACAGATCTGTCCAATCTCTGCGAGGCGGTGCGTGATTTCCCGGTTCCCACCATCGCCTGTATCCAGGGCTGGTGCATCGGCGGCGGGCTCGAGTTTGCCGCCGCCTGCGACCTGCGCATCGGATCCGGGGCCGCCCGGTTCTCCATGCCCGAGGTCCGGATCGGCATCCCGTCGGTCATCCATGCCAGGCTGCTCGCCCGCCTGATCGGCGAGGGCAATATGCGCTGGCTGGTCCTGACCGGGGCAACCATCGATGCCGACACGGCGCTGCGCTGGGGGCTCCTGAACCAGGTCGCGCCTGTCGGCGCGCTGGATGCCGCCGTGGCCGACGCCACCACCGAGATCCTGGCCTGTGCGCCGGGCGCCTTGCGCAGCCAGAAGGCCTTGCTGCGGTCCTGGGAAGATCCGCACATCGAACGCGGCATCAAGGACAGTGTGGCGGTTTTTGCTGGCAGCTACAGGGGCACGGAGCCGCAGCAGCTGATGCAGGCGTTCATCGACCGCAAGCAGAAAAAGGGGCAGAAAAAGGGCTAGAAGGGGCTCGGCCGCTCGGCCGGGGCTAGATCACGCCCCTGGCCCGCAGTGCCTGCAGATCGGCAGGCGCCAGGCCGAGGCGTTCGCACAGGACCTCGTCCGTGTGCTGGCCCAGCGCCGGCGGGGCATGCCGCAGCCGGGCCGGGGCATCGGATAGCCGCAACGGGCTGGCGACGCCCACGACGTCATTGATGATCTCGCCGGCGGGTACCGCGCCGTCCGGATAGCGCTTCTGGTGGATGCGCAGGCCACGCGCCTGCACTTGCGGGTTCTCGAAGGCGGCTCCGATATCGTTGATGGGGCCGCAGGGCACCGCCTTGTCCTGGAACAGCTCGACCCATTCCATGGTCGTGCGCGTGCGCAGGAGTTCGCTCATCAGCCCGACGAGGATGGGCCGGTTCTCTACGCGGACTGCGTTGGTACGGAAGCGTTCATCATTCATCCAGTCGACCCCCACCGCCTTGCAGAACCGGGTGAACTGGCCGTCGTTGGCGATCCCCATCAGGACACGGCCGTCGGCCGTGGGAAAGTCCTGGTAAGGCGACAGGCTCATGTGCACGTTGCCCAGGCGCGGAGGTACGTCGCCCGTGTTCAGGAAGCCCGACGCCTGGTTCGCCAACATGGCCATGCCGACGTCCAGTAGCGACGTATCGATGTATTGGCCGTGCCCGGTGCGTTGGCGCATCTCCAGGGCGGCCAGAATCGCGATGGTCGCGTACATGCCCGACATCAGGTCGGTAATCGCCACGCCGACACGCACCGGCCCGCCCCCGGGTTCGTCATCGCCCCGGCCCGTAATGCTCATCATGCCGCTCATGGCCTGGATCAGGAGATCGTAGCCGGCCCGGTGGGCAAACGGGCCTGTCTGGCCAAAACCCGTGATCGAACAATAAATGAGGCGGGGATTCAAACCGGCCAGGCTGGCGTAGTCCAGACCATAGCGGGCCAGGTTGCCCACTTTGAAATTTTCCACGAGGATGTCCGATTGCCGGGCCAGATCGCGGATGATGCGCTGGCCGTCCTCGCTTGCGATGTTGACGGTGACCGAACGCTTGTTGCGGTTGCAAGAGGCAAAATAACAGCCCTGATCCGTCGGCTGGCCGTCGGCATCCGGAAAATAAGGGGGCCCCCAGTGCCGGGTGTCATCGCCCTCGCCCGGCTTTTCGATCTTGATCACGTCGGCCCCGAGGTCGGCCAGGTTCTGCGTACACCAGGGCCCCGCCAGTACGCGTGACAGGTCCAGCACGCGGAGGCCGGCCAGCGCATCCGTGGCCGGTGTGGATTGTGAATCAGTGGAGGTCATGTTGAATTCCGCAAAAAATACCGGGCAGGCTGTGGAACAGCGCTTTCAATCCCATGACAGGCGCAGTGTCTGTTTGTCGCGAAGGCGTTGCAGGGCGTCGAGGTGGTAATCGGTGTCGTGGCACACGGCCTGCGCGTAGGCCTCGAGGTCCGCCATGGCCCCGGCATCCAGTTCGAAAGACTGGTTCATGATGTTCTTGGTCACCCCGAACGCCACGGGCGACGTTGCGCACAGGCGCAGCGCCAGGTCTCGGGCGGCCTGGTCCAGGGCGTTGCCGTCTTCGAGCACCTGGAACGCCAGGCCGAGTTCGCGGGCTTCGGTGGCGTGGATGACCCGCGTGGTAAAGACGATCTCTTTGGCGCGCTGGCGCCCTACGATGCGCGGCAGCAGATACATGGTGCCCAGATCGGGCGCCAGCCCGACACGGCCGAATACGGCACAGAACCGTGCGCGCCGCGTGGCCAGTATGAAGTCGGCAGCCAGCGCCAGCCCGAAACCCGCCCCATAGGCTGGGCCGTCGACGGCGGCAATGACCGGCTTTTCCAGTTCGATCAGCATATCCAGCCATTCGCGCTGCTTGCGGATGCGGCTGCGCCAGCCGGGCCCGTTCAGCGCACCATCCAGCATTGCATCGACGTCGCCCCCGGAACAGAAGGCACCGCCCGCGCCGCGTAGCACCACGACCCGGATGTTTGCATCATCGCGCGCCTGTTGCACGAGCTCGGTCAGGCGCAGGCGGATTTCCGTCGTCAGGGCGTTGCGTTTGCCTGGCTGGTTGAGGGTCAGTGTGCAAATGCCCTCATCGAGTGTCGACAAGACGGCGGGCGCGGGGGCATCGGTCGTCACAGGGCGTCTTCCTCGGAAAAATACCGGTAACAGGTATAGATGATGAAGGTGCTGGCCAGCAGCAGCAGGCCCAGGGCGCTTGCCATGCCCCAGTTGATCGTGGTGTCGGTGAAGTAGGCCACGTAGTAGCTGATGAACTGGTCGCTTGCGCCGCCCACCAGCGCCGGGGTGATGTAGTAGCCGACGGCGATGATGAAGACCAGCAGCGAACCGGATGCGATGCCGCGGTAGGTCTGCGGCAGGTAGATGCGGATGAAGGCCTGCAGCGGATGGCTGCCGAGCGACACGGCGGCGCGCTCCAGGTTGGGCGAAACGGATTTCATGACGCTGTAGATCGGCAAGATCATGTAGGGCAGCAGGACCTGGATCATGGCGATGTAGACGCCCGTGCGGTTGAACAGCAACGGAATGGGTTCGTCGGTCAGGGACAGCTTCATCAGCAGGGTGTTGATCAGGCCCTGCCGCTGCAGGATCACGATCCAGGCCGATATGCGCACGAGCACCGACGTCCAGAACGGGATCAGGATGATGACGAACACCACGTTTGCCATGTTGTCGGGCATGCGCACCATCCAGTAGGCCAGTGCGTAGCCCAGCACCAGGCAAATGAGCGTGGTGATCAGGCTGATCTCGAACGTGCGCGCGAAGATGCTGACGAATGCCGACTGGTCCGGCGGCACGCGGGCGATCTTTCCGTCGTCATTGACGTGCAGGTCCAGGGACGTCAGCAGGTAATAGGGCGTCCATGCAGAGCTGTTGCGTGCGATGGCGTGCCAGTATTTCAGGTCGGCCCAGCGTTTGTCGATCTTGAGGATATCGCTCGAACCAAACTGCTGGCTCTCGGACATCTCCTTGGGCAACCGGTTGATGGTTTTGAAGATCAGAGAGCGATAGCCGGGAATTTCGTAGTTCAGCCGGCGCGACAGATCGCCGGCCTTGCGGTCGCCACGGATCGCAGCCAGGTCGTGGGCCAGCGCGTTGAAGCCGGCTTCCGGCACCGGTGACTGGCGATCCCACTGAGCCAGCGCCCTGACGGTCTGGGGCAGGCCCGCCACGACCTCGGGGTTGGCCATTGCGCGCACCAGGAGCGTACCGATGGGCACAATGAACAGAATCAGCAGAAACAGCATCAGGGGCGCAATCAGAAAAATTGCGCGCCGGCGCACACGACGCTTTTCACGCAGTGTGCTTGCCAGCAGTGCTGCACTGTCAGGCGCAGTCAGTTCCATCCTTGGTTACCTCTGTTCCGACGGTCAGCGTATCGCCGCCCAGGCGACCGGCGGCAGAACGCCGCCGGCCCCCCAGCCTGCTGGATTCGGTCTCCAGCTGGCCGGGGGTCATGGTGCGTGCGAATTTACTGCGCAGCCCATGCGGCAAAACGCTGCTCGAGCTCTTCGCCATGATCCGCCCAGAACTCGATGTTGTTGCGAATCGCATTCTTGGCGTTTTCAGGCGCATTGGGCAGCTGGGCCAGGACCTCGGGGCTGACCTTGGCCAGACCCGATTTGGTTACCGGACCATACGGGATGGCAGCTGCCGCCCGTGCCTGCTGATCGGGCGCCGTGATGTACTTGATGAACTCGATCGCCTGTTCCTTGTTGGGCGAGCCGGTGGGGACGACCCAGTAGTCGTAGTCATACAGGCTGGCATTCCAGACGGCCTTCAGCGGGTAGCCTTCCTTTTGGGCATCGAAGACGCGGCCGTTGTAGACCGGGGACATGACGACGTCGCCCGCGGCGAGCAGCTGGACGGGTTGCGACCCGGCTTCCCACCACTGGATGTGCGGCTTGAGTTCGTCGAGCTTCTTGAAGGCGCGATCGATGCCTTCTGGGGTGGACAGCACCTTGTAGACGTCTTCGACCGGCACACCATCGGCGACCAGCGCGGGTTCGATGTTGTAGAGCGCGGTCTTGCGCATGCCGCGCTTGCCGGGGAATTTCTCGACGTTCCAGAAATCGGCCCAGCTGGTGGGGGCTTCCTTGGTGAGTTCGGTGTTGTAGGTCATGACGTAGCCCCACACCCAGGTGCCCACGCCGCAATACTCGAGCGCGCCCGGCAGGAAGTCGTCGGCATCGAGTATGCTGGCCCAGTCGATGTCTTCGTAGACGCCGGATTCGCAGCCTTGTGGCATGGAACCGGTTTCACCCTCGATGACGTCCCAGACGACGTTGTTGGCATCCACCATGGCCTTGATTTTGGCTTGCTCGCCATTGTAGGCGACTTCGATGATGGGTTTGCCGGTGTCCTTGGTGTAGTGGTCGAACCACGCCGATTTCTGGGCAGCGCCCCCCGCGCCGCCAAAGTTTACGACCGTGAGGTCTCGGGCGTGGGCCGCGCCGCCCCATGCCAGTGCGGCGCCTAAAAGCAGTGTGCTGGTGAGTTTCAAATGCATCGGGTATCTCCTGTGTGTTTTATGGCTCATTGGTGTCATGGCTCAAGGACTCGTACGAAGCAAGGTTCCACATAGAGCCTGTGTGGTGCTTTTTCGGTTCGAGGACGAGTCGATTCCTGCAACGGAATTTTTACAAAAATCTTGTCGCCGCCTTGCGACAGGCGGAATTGTGCCCGGATGTGGTCGCCCTGGTAGACGTCTTCCTCGAAGTTGGCGATGAAGTGGTTGTTGTCGGCGTTGGGCGTCAGGGTCACCCGCTCCGGGCGGATCGCGATCACGCAGGACGTGCCGCTGGCCAGCGAGTGCACGTTCAAGCCGCGCAACACCTGGTCCTCGGACAGGCGCACCGTACAGTAATCGCCGTCGATGGCCGTCAGCACGCCTTCGATCTGGATGCTGTCGCCCATGAAGCCGGCCACGAAGCGGTTGCGCGGCTCTTCGTACAGGACTTCGGGGACGTCGACCTGCTGGATCACGCCATGGTTGAATATCGCGATGCGGTCGCTCATGGTGAGCGCTTCGCTTTGGTCGTGCGTGACATACAAGAACGTGATGCCCAGCATCTTGTGCAGGTCTTTGAGCTCGAGCTGCATGCGTTCGCGCAGTTTTTTGTCGAGCGCCCCGAGGGGCTCGTCCATCAGCACCACAGAGGGTTCGAACACCAGCGCGCGCGCCAGGGCGATCCGCTGCTTCTGGCCCCCCGAGATCTGGCCGGGATACCGGTTGGCGTATTCGCCCATCTCGACCATGTCGAGCGCCTTCTGTACCCGGGCGCGCCGCTCGTCGGTCGGCATTTTGCGAACCTTCAGCGGGTATTCGATGTTCTTGTACAGCGTCATGTGCGGGAACAGGGCGTAGTTCTGGAACACCATGCCCAGGTTGCGGCTGTGCGGAGGCACATCGTGCAAGTCACGGCCCTGCAGGGTGATGGTGCCGCCGCTGGGCTCTTCGAACCCCGCCAGCATCATCAGCGAGGTCGTCTTGCCGGAACCGGACGGGCCCAGCAGGGACAGGAATTCACCCTTGTAGATGTCGAGATTCAGATCGACCACGACCAGGCTGGTGCCATCGTATGACTTCTGTACCTGGCGAAAACTGACGAGTACCTCGTTACTGCTGTTCGGCATGTCGAATGGTTCCCGTTTGCATGAGAATTGCGCGCAAAACGCCGCCAAAGTCTCGAACTATACCACCGCCAAGCGCTGGATCGGGTTCGAGACTTGGACCAGGCGCCGCCGGCATCGGCTGCGCCAGGCCTGGTGGGCGCCGGACACGGATCAGAGTTCCTCTTGGAGCTCGTTGATGGACTGCTTGAAAATGGCGACGATGTCTTCGGCCTGCTGCGCCGTGGTGATGAGCGGCGGGCAGAAGGCAATGCTTTCGCCGATGCCGCGCAGAATCAAGCCGTTGTCCTGGCAGCGCTGCTGAAGGCGCGGCCCCACCTTGAGCGCCGGGTCGAAGGGCGCACGGGTTTTTTTGTCGGCCACCAGTTCGACCGCGGCGATCAGCCCTTCGCCGCGCACTTCGCCCACCAGGGGGTGGTCGGCCAGTGTGCGCAGGCCGTCCTGCAGCACCTTGCCCGTGGTGCGGGCGTTCTCGACCAGGTTGCGTTCTTCGATGATGTGGATGTTTTCCAGGCCGACGGCCGTGCACACCGGGTGGCCGCTGGCGGTATAGCCGTGCCCGAAGACACCCACGGTGCCCGAATGGTTGCTGATGACGTCAGCCACCTTCTGGTTCATCAGCACGGCGGAAAGAGGCAGGTAGGACGACGTGATCTGTTTGGACAGCGTCATGAAATCGGGCTTGATGTCGTAGAGGTCGGAGGCGAACATGTGACCCGTGCGCCCGAAGGCGGTGATGACCTCGTCGGCGATGACCAGCACGTCGTATTTGCGGCAGACTTCCTGGACTTTCTGCCAGTAGGTGTCGGGCGGAACGATCACGCCCCCGGCGCCGATGATGGGCTCGCCGATGAACGCCGCGACGGTATCCGGGCCTTCGCGCAGGATCATGTCTTCGAGTTCCTGGGCGCAGCGCGTGGCGTAGTCGGCCTCGGATTCGCCCGGCTGGGCATTGCGATACCAATAGGGGGTGCTGGTGTGCAGGATCCGGGGCAGCGGCAGGTCGAAGTCTTTGTGGTTGCGTTCCATGCCGGTGAGGCTGCCCGCCGCGATCGTGACGCCATGGTAGCCCAGCTTGCGTGCGATGATTTTCTTTTTGTCTTTGCGCCCCAGGGCATTGTTGTAATACCACACGAGCTTGACGATGGTGTCATTGGCTTCGGATCCCGAGTTGGTGAAGAAAGCCTGCGCCATCTTGCCCCGCGTGAGCTGCACCAGCTTGTTGGCCAGTTCGATCGACGGAATGTTGGTCTTGTGTGAGAACGTGTGATAGAAGGGCAGTTCCTTCATCTGCTTGTATGCGACTTCGGCAAGGCGCGGTTCGCTGAAGCCCAGCGCCACGCTCCAGAGGCCGGACAGGCCTTCGATGTAGCGTTTGCCGGCCTGGTCGAACACGTAGATGCCGTCGCCGCGCTCGATGATCATCGAGCCTTCTTTGCGAAGCTGCACCATGTTGGTATAGGAGTGCAGTTGATGCTGGGCATCCGAACTGGCCAGTGGTGACAATGTTGACATATGACTTTCCTGTGAGGGTTCAATCTTGGGGTTGCAGCCGGCCGCCATGGAGCGTGCGGCCGCCCGCTTCGGGCCTGTAGGGCGCCCGGCGCCGGCGACGGCTGGCAAGGATCTGGGGGGTTTCGGCCATGGCGACCATGGTGTGGGCGTTTTCGTACCGCTGGCCTGAAAGAAACCTGGTGTCTGGAATGAGGATGTGTTCTGCGTACAACATGAAGGACTGCTGGAAAAATTGCATCCTGGACCTGAACCTACGTGGCCGCCCGACAACGGGCGGCATGCCATCAGGACCCAGAAACCACGGCTCCGACCCTAACATCATCACTCAGGCCGCAGGCAGTGTCAAGGCACGCACCCGACACGCACCCGGCGCGTGCCGGCCGTCGGGCGCGGGGTGTGTAGCGCAGGGCGTGTATCATGTTCGACCTATCTTGTCCGTCCTTGTCGCTGAATGCAAAATGGCTGAGTCTGTCGTGTCGAACCGGTCCGGGAATCCTGCCCATGATCTCGCGCAGGCCGAAGCGCGGGCCGAAAAGAAACGGCTGCAGGCGCTCGGCTTCGCGGCGATCACCGATCTGGTCGGGCGCCATGCGCAGGTGCGTCCCGACCACCCGGCATTGATACTCGAGGACCGTCGGGTCTGTTATGGCGAGCTGTATGCAACCATGCAGCGCGTGGCGTGCCGCCTGCAAGACGATGGCCTGCAGCCGGGCGACGGCGTGGCCATCTGCGCAGGTACGTCGATCGAATACCTGCAGGGGTTTGCCGGGGCGCTGCTGGCGGGGATGGTGGTCGCGCCATTGGCGCCGTCGGCCAGCGCGGCGCAACTGGACGGCATGCTCGAAAACGCGGGTGCCAAGCTCCTGCTGCGCGATACATCCGTGGCAGCGGCCTGGCAGCCCCGTGTGGGCACGCCATGCGTGGCGCTGGATGATGCCCCGGTGGCGGGCGTGCCGTGGTCCCGCTGGCTGGCTGCGCCCGGCGCACTGCCAACCCCGTTCGAGCCAGGGCCGCAGTCGCCCTTCAACCTGATCTATTCCTCGGGCACCACGGGGCTGCCCAAGGGCATCGTGCAGTCGTGGCTGATGCGCTGGATGCAGGTGCGCCGGGCCATCCGCAATGGGTATGACCAGCAGGCCGTGTCGCTGTGCGCCACGCCGCTGTATTCCAACACGACGCTGATTGCCGTCATGCCCACGCTGGCCCTGGGCGGCACCGTGGTGTTGATGCGCAAATTCGACGCCGGCCACTACCTGCAACTGGCCGAGCAGCACCGGGCCACGCATGCGATGCTGGTGCCGGTGCAATATCGGCGCCTGCTCGATCATGCGGCATTCGATCGAGCCGACCTGCGCAGCCTGCGATACAAATTCTGTACCAGCGCGCCGTTCTCGGCCGCGCTCAAGGCCGAGATCCTGCGGCGCTGGCCGGGCCCCCTGGTCGAATACTACGGCCTGACCGAAGGGGGGGTGAGCAGCGAATTGCGCTGTCACGAGCACCCCGACAAGTTGCACACGGTCGGGCGGCCCGCCCAGGGGGCCGATATCCGTTTCATCGATGGCCAGGGGCGGGAACTGCCGCCCGGCGCCCAGGGCGAGATGGTCGGGCGTTCGAATCTGATGATGAACGAATACCACCACATGCCCGACCAGACCCGCGCGATCGAATGGTTCGATGAAGCCGGGCAGCGTTACTTGCGCAGTGGCGACGTGGGCCGGCTGGATGATGACGGCTTCATCATCCTGGGCGACCGGCTCAAGGACATGATCATCAGCGGCGGCTTCAATGTCTATCCGGTTGACATCGAGACGGTGCTGCGGCAGCACCCGCTTGTGGCGGACTGTGCCGTGGTGGGCGTGCCGTCCGAGCGCTGGGGCGAGACGCCCGTGGCTTTCGTGGTGGCCCGCGCGGGTACGGCGCCAGACGCCGGGCAGCTCAAGACGTGGCTGAACGCGCGGGTGGGCAAGGTGCAGCGCGTGGCCGACGTATGCCTGGCCGGCCTCTTGCCGCGCAGCGAGATTGGCAAGGTGCTGAAGCGCGAGCTGCGCGCGGCCTATGAGGCCATACAGGCGGGCGCATCCAGCTGAATGCTGGCGCCGGCCCCGTTGGGGTGCGGGCGCAGGCACGGTAGCGGCCCAACGCCGCGACCCAGCCCGTTCAGGTACCGGTGCGCCGTTTGGCCCGGGCCCGCAGCCACAGCAGGGTGAGCAGCAACGTGGTGGAAAACACCATCAGGATGGTGGCCACCACGGCGATGGTCGGGTTGATGTTTTCGCGTACGCCATTGAACATCTGGCGCGGCAGCGTGACCTGCTCGGGGCCCGCCAGGAACAATACGACCACGATTTCGTCGAATGACGTGGCAAAGGCAAACACCGCCCCGGATATGACGCCCGGCGCGATGATGGGCAGCGTGATGTCGAAGAACGTGCGCAGCCGGCCCGCCCCCAGGCTGTAGCCGGCTTTGGTGAGGTTTTTGTCGAACCCCTGCATGGTGGCCAGAACGGTAATGAACACGAATGGCGTGCCCAACGCCGCGTGGGCGATGATGATGCTGACGTAGCTGTTGACCAGGCCGTACGGGGCGAAGAACAGGTAGATGCCAAGGCCGGTGACCACCAGCGGCACGATCATGGGCGAGATCAGGATCGCCGTGATGATGCCCTTGCCCTTGAATTCGTAGAGCGTCATGCCGGCGGCGGCCAGCGTGCCCAGCACGGTGGCGATGAGGGTAGCGGCCGGCGCAATGATGAAGGTGTTTTTGGTGGCGCGCATCCAGACGTCGGACTGGAAGAACTCGGCGTACCAGCGCAGCGAGAACTCTTTGATCGGGTAGATCAGGAAGGTGTCCTGGTTGAACGACAGCGGAATGATGGTGAGTTCGGGCAGCAGCAGGAACAACAGGACCAGCACGCACAGGGTGGTGTAGGCATAGAACCACGTGCGATCCAGCCAGGTGGCATAGCTGGGAAAGGTTTTTCTTAGCATGTCTCGTGGGAAGCGGTTTGTAGTCAGTTGGCCCGGCTGTCGCGCTGGATGAGCTCGATCTTGTAGCCGTCTGGATCTTCGACGAAGGCGATGACGGTGGTGCCGTGTTTCATGGGGCCCGCGTCGCGCACGACCAGGCCCCCCCGCGCCTTGATGGTGGCGCAGGTATCGTAGGCGTCTTCGACTTCGATGGCGATGTGGCCGTAGCCGTTGCCCAGATCATATTCGGAGGTTTCCCAGTTATGGGTGAGCTCGATGACCGCCCCATCGGATTCGGGCTGGTAGCCCACGAAGGCCAGGGTGAACCGGCCGTCGGGGTAATCCTTGCGGCGCAACAGCTGCATGCCCAGGATCTCGGTGTAAAACATGAGTGAACGCTCGAGATTGCCGACTCGCAGCATGGTGTGCAACAAACGCATGGCGATGCTCCTTTGTAGTCACCTATCCATCATACGCAAAATTCAGCGGGCTGCGGGCGCGATGTCCACCCGTTCGCCGGCATAGCGTTCGGGATTCAGGCGGCGCATCTCGGCCTCGATCCAGTCGCGTACGGCCCGGTTCAGGCTGGCCGGGCTATGGCCTTCGGGAGAAATGGGCGGGCCGAAGGATACCGTGACCAGGCCGGGGGTCTTGAGAAACGCGTTGCGGGGCCAGCATTCGCCCGCGTTGTGGGCCACCGGTACCACCGGGACCCCGGTCTTGCAGGCCAGCAGGGTGCCGCCCTGCTTGTAGCGGCCCGTTTCCCCCGGGGCGACCCGCGTGCCTTCGGGGAACAACACCGGCCAGCGGCCTTCGGCCAGCCGGCGGCTGCCCGTGCGCACCACCTGGTCGAATGACTCGCGCCCTTTGGTGCGGTCGATGGGGATCATGCTCAGCAGGGCCAGGCTCCAGCCGAAGAACGGCACGTAATGCAGCTCTTTCTTGTAGACGAAGACCACGTCTCGCGGCAGCTTGACGGCAAAGTACAGCGTTTCCCAGGCGGACTGGTGTTTGGACAGGATGATGGCCGGCCCGTCGGGGAGATGCTCGCGCCCCAGCGCCTGATAGCGCATGCCCAGAATGACCTTGGCACCCCACAAGGCCATGGCGGGCCAGCCCAGGGTGAGACGGTAGCGCCACCCCAACGGCAGTGGCGCCCACAGGACGCAGCAGATCGCGTAGGGGACGACGGTGACCACCAGGAACGCCATGTAGGCTGTAGAGCGCAGCCAGACCATCAGGCGTCTCCCAGCAGCCGGTCGACCACGGCCGAAAGATCATCGCAGACCTGGGCGCCCGAAGGCAGCCCCCCGGGACCGCCCGCCGCCTCGAGTGTCGCGCGCCCCTTGCCGGTGAGCACCAGCCACGGGGCGCAGCCGCAGGCCGCGCCGGCCTGCAGGTCGCGCAGGCTGTCACCGACCAGGGGCACGCCCGCGAGCGGCACGTCGAACCGCTGGGCAATGTCGTGCAGCATGCCTGGCCGGGGCTTGCGGCAGGCGCAGTCATCGTGCGGTCCGTGCGGGCAGAAGAAGATCGCGTCGATGCGCCCGCCGGCCTCGGCGCAGGCGTCGCGCATGCGGGCGTGAATCGAGCCCAGGGTCTCCATCGTGAACAGGCCGCGGGCGATTCCCGATTGGTTGCTGGCCACCACCACGCGCCAGCCGGCCTGGGACAGGCGGCCGATGGCTTGCAGGCTGCCCGCGATCGGCTGCCATTCTTCGGGTGACTTGATGAACCGATCGCTGTCGTGGTTGATGACGCCGTCGCGATCCAGGATGATCAGCTTCATGGAGCCAGCCTGGAGAGGTCGGCCACCTGGTTCATCAACTGGTGCAGGGCCTGCAGCAGGGCCAGGCGGTTGCGGCGCAGCTGCATGTCTTCGTCCATGACCATGACTTCGTCGAAGAAGCGGGTCACGGCGTCATGGGCCTGCGCCAGCAGGCCCAGGTTGGCCACGAAGTGCCCGGCCTGGAGTTCGGCCTGAGCCTGGGGCCGCAAACGTTCGAGGGTGGCCGCGAGCTGCTGTTCGGCCGGGTCTTTGAGATGCTCGGGGTGCACGTGCTCGGGCACGGCGTCGGCTTTCTTGAGCAGGTTGCGGATGCGCTTGTCGGCGGCCGCCAGGGCCGTGGCTTCAGGGCTGTTCTGGAAGCGCATGCAGGCCTCGATGCGCGCCGGGATCTGATGCACGGGAGGGCGCAGCGCCAGGACGGCGTCGATCGCCGCCCGGTCCAGCGTGGGCATCAGCTGGTGGCGATAGCGCTCGAGCACGAAATCGAGGACGGCCGGTACGGTATCTTCGGCCAGCGTGCCGGCGGCGAACTGTGCGGCGGCTTGCTGCAGCAGGGCCGACAGCCCGACCGGGCTTTCCTGGCTGACCGGCAGCAGGCCACCGGCCACCAGCTGTTCGTAGGCGCTGATCAGGCCCAGGGCCGCCCGCCGCAGGCCATAGGGGTCGCGTTCGCCGGTCGGGACCAGGCCGATTCCCCAGATCCCCACCAGGGTTTCGGCGCGCTCGGCCATGAACAAGACGGCCGTCGTCAGGGTCTGCGCCGTGACGGGGGTGTCCAGGCGGATCTTGTACTGGTCTTGCAGAGCGTGTACGACTTCGTCGGGCTCGCCATCGTGGGCCGCATAGCGTGCGCCCATGATGCCTTGCAGTTCGGGGAATTCGCCCACCATCTGCGTGCCCAGATCAGCGTGCGCCAGCAGGGCGGCGCGCTCGGCCAGCGACACCGAGCCCCCGAGCCGGGGCGCCAGCCAGCCGGCCACCGCCTGCACCCGGTGAGTGCGCTCGAGCTGCGAACCCAACTGGTTGTGGTAGACGCTGTGGGCCAGGTCGGCCACGCGCTCGGCCAGCGGGATTTTCAGATCGGCGTGGTAGAAGAACTGGGCGTCGGCCAGCCGCGGCCGGACGACGCGCTCATTGCCGTGAATGATATTGGTCGGGTCGGCCAGCCGCATGTTGCTGACGATCAGGAAGCGGTTGGTGAGGGCGCCCGTATCCGGCTCGAACAGCGGGAAGTATTTCTGGTTCAGCCGCATGGTCAGGATGAGGCATTCGGATGGGACTTCGAGAAAGGCCGGGTCGAATTGGCCCGCGTACGTGGTGGGGTATTCGACCAGCGCGCAGACTTCGTCCAGCAGGTCGTCGACGTCCGGGCCGCTGCCTATGGTCGCCCCGAAGGCCGCCGATGCCTCCGCGAGCTGCTGTGCGATCAGGCGGCGGCGCTGGGCGGGCGAGGCGATGACGTGGCCTGGATCGGCCAGGGTGGCGGCCCAGTCGTCGGCCGAGGCGATGGTCAGCGGCCCGGCGCACAGGAAGCGATGCCCCAGCGTGGTGCGCCCGGCCTGCAGACCCAATGCCTGGACGGGTACGGTGTCTGGCCCCCACAACGCCAGCAGCTGGTGGGCGGGCCGTACGAACTTCACGCTGGTGTGGCCGTCGGCCAACTGGTATTGCATGACCTTGGGAATGGGCAGATGCGTGAGCGTGTGATCCAGGGCGTGCTGCAGCCCCTGGGCCAGCGTGCTGCCCGCCACCTGGCCCTCGGCATACAGCATGTCGTGCTTGCCGTCATGGCGTCTGACCAGGCTTGCCGGATCGACGTGCGCCAGGCCCTTGGCTTCGAGTTTCTTGCGCAGGGCCGGGGTCGCCTGGCCCTGAGCATCCAGGCCGATGTGAGCCGGCATGAGCTTTTCGGACCGTTCGTGATCGGGGGCCTGGCCGCGCACGTGGGTGATACGCACCGCCAGGCGGCGCGGCGTGGCGAAGGCTTCAGCGGTGCTTGGGGTCTCGAGCAGATCGTGCTCGCCGAGGATCTGGCGTATCCCGTCGGCAAAGGCCTTGCCCAGGGCTTCGAGCGCCCTGGGGGGGAGTTCTTCGGTCAGCAGCTCGACCAGCAGCGTGCGCGTGTCCTGGGTCATGCCGCCTCCAGCATCGGAAAGCCCAGCTGCTCGCGCGACCGATAGTAGGCATGTGCGACGGCTCGCGACAGATTGCGGATGCGGGCGATATAGGCAGCCCGTTCGGTGGTGCTGATGGCGCCGCGGGCGTCGAGCAGATTGAATACATGCGCCGCCTTGAGCGTGGACTCGTAGGCGGGCAGTGCCAGCGGGATGTCGATCAGGCGCCGGGCTTCGGCTTCGTGATCGTTGAAGTGGGCAAAAAGCATGCGGATGCTGGCGTGTTCGAAGTTATAGGCGGATTGTTCCACCTCGTTCTGGTGAAAGACATCCCGATACAGCACGGCCTGGCCATCGGGACGGTGCGTCCAGACCAGGTCGTAGACCGACTCGACCCCCTGGAGATACATGGCCAGCCGCTCCAGGCCGTAGGTGATCTCGCCCAGCGTGGGTTTGCAGTCGAGCCCGCCCACCTGCTGGAAGTAGGTGAACTGGGTGATTTCCATGCCGTTGAGCCAGACCTCCCAGCCCAACCCCCAGGCACCCAGGGTGGGGTTTTCCCAGTCATCCTCGACGAAGCGGATGTCGTGTTCCCGGGGATCGATGCCCAGCGCGCGCAGGGATTCCAGGTAGCGGTCCAGGATGTCGGTGGGTGCGGGCTTGAGCACCACCTGGTATTGATAGTAATGTTGCAGCCGGTTCGGGTTTTCGCCGTAGCGCCCGTCTTTGGGGCGGCGCGACGGCTGCACGTATGCGGCATACCAGGGCTCGGGGCCGATGGCGCGCAGGAAAGTGGCGGTGTGGGAGGTGCCCGCGCCGACCTCCATGTCGTAGGGTTGCAGCAGGATGCAGCCCTGGTCGGCCCAGAATTGTTGCAGCGATAAAATCAGTTGTTGGAATGTGAGCATAGTGTGGCGGTTGGCCCGCTAGGTTGGCAGAATTCGATCGGGGCACGGTCGGTGGCGAACGGCCTCGAAACGGACATTTTATCCAGTAGCGCCCATTTCGTTCATTCGGAGGGGCCTGCGGAACCTTTCAAGGAGTCATCATGAGCCATATGGTCGAAGTTCGACGCGACGAATACGTACTGATCATGCAGTTGAATCGCCCACAGGCGCGCAACGCCATCAACCAGGAAATCGCGCAGCAGCTGGCGGCCGCGCTGGACGAGCTCGATGCCGATCCCAGCCTGCGCCTGGGGGTGCTGACTGGCGCGGGCGGCCATTTCTGCTCGGGCATGGACCTGAAGGAATTCGCCGCGACCGGCAAACGCCCGTACGTTGGCGACCGGGGCCTGGCGGGGCTGTGCGAGCGGCCACCGGCCAAGCCGCTGATCGCGGCCGTCGAGGGCTATGCGCTGGCCGGCGGCTGTGAACTGGTCCTGGCCTGCGATCTGGTCGTCGCCGCGCGCGATGCCCGCTTCGGCCTGCCGGAGGTCAAGCGCGGCCTGGTACCCGGATCGGGCGGCATGCTGCGTCTGCCGGCGCGGATCCCGTATCATATGGCCATGGAGGCCGTGCTCACCGGAGACCTCTACGAGGCCGAGCGTTGGCACGCGCTGGGCCTGGTCAATCGGCTGGTCGAGCCGGGCCAGGCGCTCGCGGCGGCCGTGCAGCTGGCTCACCAGGTGGCGGTCAACGGGCCCCTGGCCGTGCGTGCGGCCAAGGCCATGATTACGCAATCGCGCAACTGGCGCCCCGAAGACATGTTCGATCTGCAGCGCCCGCGCATCGCGCACGTGTTTGCATCCGAAGATGCGCGTGAAGGCGCGCGGGCCTTCGCCGAGAAGCGCGCGCCCGTCTGGCAGGGGAAATGAATCCGCTGCGCGGCTCATGTTCATAGGGGGATCCATGTCTGCCATCTCGATGCGTTCAGCCTTGTTCGTACCCGCCCTGCGTCCCGACCGGATCCCCAAGGCCTTTGCCAGTGGCGCCGATGCGGTGATCGTAGATCTCGAAGATACCGTGGCGCCAGAATCCAAAGCGCAGGCGCGCCAGAGCCTGGCGCGCTATGCCGATGCGCACCCGGGGCAGCCGCTGTGGGTGCGCATCAACGACGCCACCACCCCGTGGTTTGAAGACGATCTGGCCCTGTGCCGCTCGCTGGCGTCCGTGGCGGGCATCATGCTGCCCAAGGCGCAGGCTGCCGAGCAGGTGTATTTGGTGTCCGGGGCGGGCAAGCCGCTCATTCCGGTCGTCGAGTCAGCTGCAGGGCTGCGGGCGCTGGATTCCATTGCGCGGGTCAGCAGCGTGGCGCGCCTGTCGTTCGGCATGCTGGACATCATGGTCGATTTTGGCACACGGCCCGGTACCGATGCGGCCCGCATGATGCTCGACCAGGTCCGCTTTCGCGTGCTCGAAGTCAGCCGCTCCCAGGGCATCGGTGCGCCGCTCGACGGGGTCCAGGCGGATTTCACCGACCTCGACGCCTTGCGCGTGTCGGCCAGCTTCGCCCGGGACCTGGGGTTTGCCGGCATGCTGTGCATCCACCCCGCCCAGATCCCGGTGGTGCACGGGGTCTACCGTCCATTGCCCGAAGAAATCGACTGGGCCCGACGGGTCATTGCGCACGCCGATACCACCGGCGACTACGCTTTTCGGCTGGATGGCAGCATGGTCGATCTGCCTTTGATCGAGCGGGCCCGCCGCATACTGGAGCAAATGACGTGACCCCTTACCTGGATCTGGTGCGCACCATTTTCGAACAGGGCGCCTGGCGGGCCAACCGCACGGGGGTGCGCACACTCAGCGTGCCGGGCGCCAGCATGCGGTTCGACTTGCGCCAGGGGTTTCCGGCCGTCACCACCAAGCGCCTCGCCTTCAAGGCCGCCATGGGCGAACTGGTGGGTTTTCTGCGGGCCGAAGACAGCGCCCGCCGCTTCCGCGAGCTGGGGTGTGGCGTATGGGACCAGAACGCCAACGAAAACCAAGCCTGGCGCGACAGCCCCTGGCGTGACGGGCCCGACGACCTGGGCCCCGTCTATGGCGTCCAGTGGCGCCAGTGGCCGGCATACAAGTTGTTGCCGGATCATGAAGAGGCCCGCATCCAGGCGGCCCAGGCCCTGGGTTACCGGCGGCTGGGCCGCATTCTGGAAGGCCGCGAACAGGAAGGCCACGAACACGAAGGCCACGAACACGAAGGCCACGAACCGCACGTGCTGCTGTACAAGCCGATCGACCAGCTGCGCGCCTGCCTGGACACGCTGATGCGTGATCCCGGCAGCCGGCGCATGCTGTTCCATGGCTGGAACTGTGCACAGATCGAGGAAATGGCCCTGCCGCCCTGCCATCTTCTATATCAGTTCCTGGCCAATCCAGACACGCGCGAGCTGTCGCTTTGCCTGTATATCCGCAGCAACGACGTGGGGCTGGGCACGCCGTTCAACCTGGCGGAAGGGGCCGCGCTGGCGCACCTCATGGCCCGCCTGAGCGGCTACGAGGCGCGCTGGTTCACGTATTTCATCGGCGATGCGCATATTTACGAAACCCACGTCGACATGCTGCGCGAGCAGCTGCAGCGCGAGCCTTACGCCCTGCCGCAGCTGTGCCTGTCAGATAGGGTGCCTGCGTATGCCGATACGGGCCGCTACGAACCCGAGTGGCTCGACCGGATCGAACCGGGCGATTTCACACTGGTAGGCTACCGGCATCATCCGCCCCTGACCGCCCCGATGGCGGTCTGAGCGCCGGGCGGGCGCCCCGGCGGCATGGACGGCAGGTTCGATCAGGCTTCGATGATTTCGATCGAATGGCTGATCTCGGCTGTTTTTTCGAGCATCGCGATGGCCGAGCAGTATTTTTCATGCGATAGCTGAACCGCGCGCTCGACCGCTGGCCTGGGCAAGGCGTGCCCGGTCAGCTGGAATGCGTAGTGGATGCGGGTGAAGACCTTGGGATCCTGCGCGGCGCGCTCGGCCGTCAGGGTGACGCGGCAGGCGGTCAGCTTGTGCCGGCCGCGCTTGAGGATCAGCACGACGTCGTAGGCTGCGCAGCCCCCGGCACCCGACAACAGGGTCTCCATGGGGCGGGGCGCCAGATTCTGGCCCCCGCCGTCGGGGGCGCCGTCCATGGCCAGGACATGGCCGCTGCCGGTACGCGAGATGAACAGCATGCCCTCGGGGCCCTGCCAGTCCAGTGTGCATTGCATGAAATACCCCTATCACGTTCGTGGAAATAAATCACGCAATTTCTGCTGCGGATTTATCATGGATCAAATCTGACGCTACAATATCGCGTTGTCGAAGCCCGTGATACGCGGTTTTGGCGCGCTTTCAGAAACCATCGGAAATGCCCGTGGATACCATCACCGTATTGCTCCTGACATTCATTCTATCCGTCACCGGCCTGGGTGTGTTCATCTGGTCGCTCAGACGCAATTTGTTCGACGACAACCCAGAGGCCGCCAAAGTCATCTTCTCGACGGGCGAAATCGGCCACGTCGAAGATCCGTCGGCCACTCCAGAGCAGCTCGAGGGCCTGCAAAGAACCATGATCGAGGGCGGCACGGTCGCCATCGATGAAAGCAAGGCCGCGCAGCTGCACGAAGAGCTGGCGGACCGGATGGTGTCGGACCAGTCCACGGCCAAGGTGACTTTCGTCTTTCTGTGCTTTGCCATCATCTGGCTGGTGCTGGCGTCCACGTTCGGGCTCATCAGCTCCATCAAGCTGCACAACCCCGAATTCCTGACCGACTACGCCTGGCTGACGTTTGGCCGTACGCGGACCCTGCACCTGAACATGGTGGCCTATGGCTGGTGTCCCATGGCGGCTTTTGGCGTGGCCATCTGGGTGTTGCCGCGCCTGCTCAAGACCCGCCTGTACGGCGGGGGGTTCGCGCTGCTGGGTTGCGCGTTCTGGAACGTGGGCCTGACGGCCGGTCTGGTCAGCATCGCCATGGGCATCAACGATGGCCTCGAATGGCTCGAGGTGCCCTGGCAGCTCAGCATCCTGATCGTCATCGGCGGTGCGCTGATCGCCTTCCCGCTGGTCTTCACGCTGCGCAACCGCAAGGTCAAGCACCTGTACGTGTCCATCTGGTACATGGGGGCGGCCTTGTTCTGGTTCCCGGTGCTGTATCTCGTGGGCAAGGTGCCGGGCGTGCACTTCGGGGTCGAGCAGGCCGCCATGAACTGGTGGTTCGGGCACAACGTGTTGGGCCTGTACTACACCCCCATTGCGCTGGCGTCGGTGTATTACTTCCTGCCGAAGATCATCGGCCGGCCGATCCAGTCATACAACCTGTCGCTGATCGGTTTCTGGGCGCTGGCCTTCTTCTACGGGCAGGTCGGCGGCCACCACCTGGTCGGCGGCCCGGTGCCGCACTGGCTCATCACCCTTTCCATCGTGCAGTCGATGATGATGATCATCCCGGTGCTGGCTTTCTCGGTCAACCAGCACCTCACCATGCGCGGCAATTTCAAGACCATGGCGTACTCGCCCACCCTGCGCTTCATCGTGATCGGGGCCATGATGTACACGCTCAGCTCCTTCCAGGGCTCGTTCGAGGCCCTGCGCAGCATCAGCACCGTGGCGCACTTCACCCACTTCACGGTGGCGCACGCGCATCTGGGCTTGTACGCCTTCTTCAGCATCGTCATGTTCGGCGCCATCTATTTCGTGATGCCGCGCGTGATGGCCTGGGAGTGGCCCTACCCCAAGCTGATCAGCCTCCATTTCTGGCTGGTGACGCTGGGCATCGGGGTGTATTTCGTCACCCTGTCCATCGGCGGCTGGCTGCAAGGCCTGGCCATGCTGGATGCCGCCCGGCCCTTCATGGATTCGGTGCACGTCACCATGCCTTGGCTCGAGGGTCGCTCCATCGGGGGCACCATGATGACACTGGGCCATCTCGTCTTCGCCGCACACTTCGTGCTCATGGCCCTGCGCTATGGCGCCCGGCGTGTCGGCCCCGCCTTGTTGCGTGAACGCAAGTATCAGCCTGAAAATCAGGCAGTTGCAGGTGCCTGATCATGGATAGCGAATACAAACTTCTCAGCGGCGCGATGGTCACTCTCGCGCTGGCCACCGCCACCCTGGTGGTGCTGCCTTATCTTCAGCTGGACGACATGCAGCCGTCCCCCGGGCTCAAGCCGTATACCGAGCAGCAACTGCGCGGTCGGCAGGTCTATATCGAAATGGGCTGCGTCTACTGCCATTCACAGCAGCCGCGCAGCCAGTCGCAGGCGCCGGACTTCCAGCGCGGCTGGGGCCGTGCGCCGGTGGCAACCGACTACTACTACGACCGGCCCCACTTGCTGGGCACCATGCGTACGGGGCCCGACCTCTTCAACATCGGGGCGCGCCAGCCCAGTGTGGACTGGAATCTTGGCCACCTGTACCAACCGCGTGCCTATGTGTCGGGCAGCAACATGCCGGCATTTCCGTTCCTCTTCGAGCTCAAGGACACGGCAGGGGCCAATGACAAGGTCATCAACCTGCCGCCCGAATTCGCCCCGCAGGGCAAGGTGGTCGTGGCCAGCCAGAAGGCACTGGACCTGGTCGACTACCTGGTCGGCCTGGATCATACCTATCCGATCAACCCAGGCGTCGAACTGCCGACATTACCCGATGAGGCGGCCGACAGCCAAGGAGCCCGGAAATGAGCGATTCGAAATTCGTCCAGCAAAAGCGTGAAAACCCCGAGCCCTACGAAGGCAGCCGGCCCATCCCCATCATTGTGCTGACCGTCATCGGCCTGTTGCTGCTGTGGGCGGTGTATCACATGTATTCCACCTTCAACCCCATGCCGGCCTGGGTGGGCGACAATCGGGTCGAGGCCGATTTCGCGGTGCCCGCGTCGGTCGATGGCGCCCAGGTGTACATGGCCAATTGCGTAGCCTGCCACCAGGCCAATGGGGGCGGTGTGCCGGGGGTCTTCCCGCCGCTGTCCAAGTCCGAGTGGGTGGATGCCGACGATGCCGGCGTCATGATCCGCATCGTGCTGCACGGCATTCATGGTCCGATTACGGTCGAGGGCAACGAGTACAATGGCGAGATGCCCCATTTCTCCAAGTTCTCCGACGCCGAGGTGGCTGCCGTGGTCAACCACGTGCGCACCAGCTTCGGCAATTCGGCGTCCGAAACCGATGCGGCTTACGTGGCCCAGGTTCGTGAAGAAACCAAGGGCCAGACAGAACCCTGGAAGGGTGATGAAGATCTGCGGCCGCTGCTCGGCCAATAAGCGGGCTTTGCGCACGCCGGGCGGGTGGGCCGGCAGGCAGGTCCTGATGTGATCCTGCGCTGGTTTCTGGCCCTGGTGCTTGCCATGGCGGCGGGTATCGGGGTCCTGTGGTTTCTGACCGACGGCTTTTCAGCCCTGACGGCCGAAACGGCCCGCAGGCAGTCCGTGGCGCAGCAGCCCAGGCCCATCCCCGATGCACAGGTGCTGGACGATACAGGCCATCTGCAGTCGCTCGATGCCGATCTGCGCGAGGATGGCCGGGTGGCCATCGTCAATTTCTTCTATACGCGCTGCGTCGCCTTGTGCCTGGCGCAGGGATCGCTTACAGAGCAGCTGCAGCAAGTGATCGAGGGCGAAGGGTTGCAGGATCGCATACGCCTGATCAGCATCAGTTTCGATCCACGCGACAAGGCCGATGATCTGGCCCGATATGCCCGCCGCATGCATGCGCGCGATGACGTCTGGCGATTCATGGCCTTCGAGGATCCGCAGCAGATGCACGAGGCGCTGGATCTGTTCGGCATTACCGTGATTCCAGCGCCCCTGGGCGAGTTCGAGCACAATGCCGCCTTTCACGTCGTGACGCCGGATGCGCGCCTGTCCCGCATCCTGGATCTGGATACCCCCGGCCTGGCCTTGCAGGCCGCCCGGGAACTGGCGGGTGCCGCTGGAGTGCAGCCATGATGGCGGGCCGGGCAGCGGCGTGGGCCGCGCTGGCCGCCCTGAGCCTGGCGTTGGCCACAGGCCTGCATGGGCCGCTGACCGCACTCATGAGCCTGCATATGCTGGTGCAGGTGCCGCTGCTGATCCTGGCGGGCGTGTTCGCGCAACAGGCCTGGCACGTTGCGCGCACGGGGCGGTCGGAGGTCGATCCGGGCAGCACAGGCTGGTCGGTCAACGAATACGGCCTGCCTGGTCTGTTGCTGGTGAGTCTGGTGGCGGCGGGCTGGATGATTCCCAAGGCGCTGGACGACGCCTTGCTGGGCGGCGCCGTCACATGGTTCAAGTACCTGGGGCTGCCGGTCTGCGGCTGGATACTGCGGGCTTCGGTGCGGCGCGCCAACATCATCATCAAGGTCTTTTTTCTGGGTAATTTCTGCTGGATGAGCGCGATCGTGGGCATGGTCTATCTGGACCAGCCCGTTCGTTTGTGCAATGCTTACCTCCAGGATGATCAGGAATGGTCGGGCCGGGGCCTGATCGCTTTGGCCATACTCTGGCCGCTGGCCTGGCTGCTGGCCGAAATCCGGCCCATCTGGCGCTTCCTGCATCGCTGACCGATTTTTCGCGAGAATGTCCAATGGCTGCTGATTCGATCCCGGGTGCCCAGGCACCCGACCTGCTTCCACCCCCCGCCCCGGCCGCCCCGGCCTGGGCCCGACGCCACAGTCCGGTGGACCGGCTGCTCGCCGAGCTCGGGCGTGCGTTGCAAGTCCTGGATGGCACCATCCCGCATGCCAGGCCGAACCCGGCCGGGGCGCCTTCGGCCGATGATCCGGTCCTGTCGATACCCGAGGCGCGTCATGCGGCTGGCCTGATGCGGGTCAATCACGTGGGCGAGATCTGCGCCCAGGCGCTGTATCGCGCCCAGGCCATGTTGTGCCGGGATAGGGGCGTACGCGACGTACTGCTCCAGGCCGCCGAAGAAGAAGTCGACCATCTGGCCTGGTGCCGTGAAAGGCTCGATGAGCTCAACAGCCGTCCGAGCGTGTTCAACCCCTTGTGGTATTTGGGCTCGTTCGGGCTGGGGCTGGTGGCCAGCCGGGCCGGCATTCCCTACAACCTAGGCTTCATGGCCGAGACCGAGCGGCAGGTCGAGGAACACCTGAACGGCCATTTGGCTTCGCTGCCCGAGCACGATACCCGGTCGCGGCGTATCGTCACCCAGATGCGCGACGATGAAATCGGCCATCGCAGCACGGCAGAGCGCCACGGGGGGGTGCCTCTCCCGGCGCCGGTCCGGGGGGCCATGCGGCTGATGTCCCGGGTCATGACGACGACGGCCTACCGGCTGTAGGCGCTGGGCGGCCGCATTACCGTTCGCTGATGGGCAACGAGTGTGCAAAAATCCAACAAAGTCATGGCCGATTCCTATTGACAACAAATAATTCTTGCAATGCAGCAAAAAATTAACCTATAATGAATTCATTGGATGTCGCAGCATGTTTTTAAGGGTTTTCCCTAAACATGCAGGCTCGGGCCAAGGCCCTGGTAGCCCGACATGCCCCGGTTGTCTCCTCCACCCTCCTCCTTTGGTGGATTTGGCCCAAGATCTTCCGATCTTGGGCCTTTTTTTTCCGCATCCAGACTGGGCACCCGCCTGCGGGTGGGTCTTCTGTGCCGCAGATCGATGCCGGGTCGCGCCAGATTCTGTTGCAGTTATTGCAGACCTGTGGCGGGCAGGCACGCGACAGATGAACGATAATCAGGGTTTGAACTGATTTTGCCGACCATTCATTGATTGCATCGTCACTGTCCGACGCCCTGAGCTGGCCCATCATCAGCGCCATTGCGTTTCTCGCCGGGGGCCTGATCGTGGTGTCCGAGCGCTGGCATGGCCGCTATACCGGCGACAGCGACCTGCACAAACCGCAGGCCATGCACACGCGGGCCGCGCCGCGGGTGGGCGGCCTGGCCGTCGTGGCGGGCACGCTGGCCGGGTTGCTGGTTCTGGGGCCGCGCAACATGACGCTGAGCTGGTTGTGGCCCGCTCTGTTCGTGGCCGCGCTTCCGGTGTTCGTGGCTGGGCTGCTGGAAGACATCACCAAAGACATCGGGGCCGGCAAGCGCCTGCTGGCCGCCTTCCTGTCGGCCGCCATCGCCTGGTGGCTGCTGGGCGGCATTTCGCGCGTGGGCCTGTCCTGGGTGGACGACTGGCTGTCCGCGTGGCCGATAGGGTCGTTGCTGTTCACCATGATTGCCGTGGGGGGCTGCACCCACGCCCTGAACATCGTCGATGGCATGAACGGGCTGGCGGGCATGATCGCCAGCCTGATCGCGGTATCGCTCGCATTGGTGGCGTGGCAGGTGCAGGATGTGCCCATTTTCCTGATCGCGACCGCACTGGCCTCGGCGACGCTGGGCTTCCTGGTCTGGAATTTTCCCTTCGGGCGCGTGTTCCTGGGGGATGGCGGCGCGTACTTCCTGGGTTTCATGCTGGCCGAGCTGGCTGTCCAGCTGGTGGTTCGCAACCCGGGCGTGTCGCCTTTCTATGCTCTGGCCGTGCTGTTCTATCCGGTGTTCGAGACGTTGTTTTCCATCTGGCGGCGCAAGTTCAAGCGCGGCGTACCGGTGGATCAGCCCGATGCCCTGCATCTGCACCAGCTGGTCTTTCGGCGCCTGGTCCGGATCACCTTCAGCCGGGACCGGCGCCATGCGGTGCCCGCCTTGTGCAATGCCATGGCCTCGCCCTATCTCTGGGTGCTGGCCCTGATCAGCCTGGTGCCGGCGACCGTGTGGTGGGACGACGTGGCCATCCTGAGCCTGAGCATGACGGCGTTTGCGGCGGCCTATATCTGGCTGTACGTCAGGCTGATCACGTGGCGCCGTCCCCGCTGGCTGCTGCTGCCGTCCCTGGGCCGGCGGGTGCGCAATGATTAAAATCCCCTTTGGTGCAACCGATGTCCGGAGAGCGAGTGATGAAATTGAGTGACATCCGCCTGGCTGTCGTGGGTCTGGGCTACGTCGGCCTGCCTTTGGCCGTAGAGTTCGGCAAGCGTCGTGCGGTCCTCGGGTTCGATGTCAACCAGCAACGCATTGCCGAGTTGCGGGCGGGCCGCGACGTCACCCTGGAAGTCGATGCGACCGAGCTGGCCCAGGCAACCCAGCTGCAGTTCTCGAACGATCCCGACGCACTGGCGCAGGCCAATGTGTATATCGTCACGGTGCCCACTCCCATCGACCAGTACAAACAGCCGGACCTGACCCCTTTGGTACGGGCCAGCGAGACCATCGGACGGGTGCTCGAGCAGGGCGACGTGGTGATCTACGAGTCGACGGTGTATCCAGGCGCCACAGAAGAGGTCTGCGTGCCCGTGCTCGAACGGGTCTCCGGCCTGGTGTTCAACCAGGACTTTTTCGCCGGCTACAGCCCCGAGCGCATCAACCCCGGAGACAAGCAGCATCGCGTGGCCAACATACGCAAGGTGACGTCCGGCTCCACGCCCGCGATCGCCGAGCTGGTCGATGCCCTCTATCGCGAAATCATCACGGCGGGCACGCACCAGGCGGCGTCCATCCGGGTGGCCGAGGCGGCCAAGGTCATCGAGAACACGCAGCGCGACGTCAACATCGCCCTGATCAACGAACTGGCCCTGATCTTCAACCGTTTGGGCATCGACACGCAGGATGTACTCGAGGCCGCCGGCACGAAATGGAATTTTCTGCCCTTTCGGCCTGGTCTGGTGGGCGGGCACTGCATTGGCGTCGACCCTTACTATCTGACCCACAAGGCGCAATCGATCGGCTATCACCCCGAGATCATCCTGGCGGGGCGCCGGCTGAACGATTCCATGGGCGGCTACGTGGCCGCCCAGCTGGTGAAGGCCATGACCAAGCGGCGCATCCAGGTGCAGGGCTCGCACGTGCTGGTCTTGGGGCTTGCCTTCAAGGAAAACTGTCCCGACCTGCGCAATACGCGCGTCGTCGACATCGTGCACGAACTGGGCGAATATCACATCGAGGCGGATATCTACGATCCGTGGGTCGATGCCGATGAAGCCGAGCGCGAGTACGGCATGCGGCCGATCGCCGCGCCGGCACCGGGCGCCTATGATGGCATCATCGTTGCCGTTGCCCACGAGCAGTTCCGGGCCATGGGCGAGGCCGCCTTGCGCGCGCTGGGCAAGCCCGAGCACATCCTCTACGATCTGAAGTACGTGCTGGGCAAGCACGAGTCCGATTTGCGTCTCTGAGAATTTTATGTCCTCTTCCTACGATCTGATCCGTACGCAACTGCAGCAGGCACCGCGCACCTGGTTGCTGACCGGCTGCGCAGGCTTCATTGGTTCGAATCTGCTCGAAACGCTTTTGCTGCTCGATCAGACCGTGACGGGGCTGGATAATTTTTCCACGGGTTATCAGCACAATCTGGACGAGGTGCGCGCGCGGGTCGAGCCCGCGCAGTGGGCCCGTTTTCAGTTCATCGAAGGCGACATCCGCGATGCGGATACCTGCCGCGAGGCCACCCGGGGGGTGCAGCACGTGCTGCACCAGGCGGCGCTGGGCTCGGTGCCGCGTTCGCTCGAAGATCCAATCACCACAAACGAGGTCAATATCGGGGGCCACCTGAACACGCTGGTGGCGGCCCGTGATGCCGGCGTGCAGTCATTCGTCTACGCCGCCTCGAGTTCGACCTACGGCGACCTGCCGGGTTTGCCCAAGGTCGAAGACCACATTGGCAGACCCTTGTCGCCGTATGCCATCACGAAGTACGTCAACGAGCTCTATGCCGACGTTTTTTCCCGTACCTGGGGTCTGGATTCCACGGGGCTGCGGTATTTCAACGTGTTCGGGCCCCGCCAGGACCCGGATGGCGCGTATGCGGCGGTCATTCCCAAATGGATCTCGGCCATGATCCGCGGCGAGCCGGTGGTGATCAACGGCGATGGCGAGACCAGCCGCGATTTCTGCTTCGTGGACAACGCGGTGCAGGCCAATCTCCTGGCGGCGCTGGCGGGGCCGCGCGGCCAGAACCAGGTGTACAACGTGGCGCTCAATGCGCGCACGTCGCTCAACGAACTCTTCGGGCACCTGCGCGCCATTCTGGGCCGTCATGGCGTCGAATACCCTCATGCGGCGCAGCATGCCGATTTTCGCGCCGGCGACATCCGGCATTCACAGGCCGACATCACCAAGGCCCGCACCTTGCTGGGGTACGATCCGCAGTTCGACATCCTGCAGGGCCTCGAGTCGGCCATGCCCTGGTATGTCCGATTCCTGCGCTGACCACCACTTATTGATACTGCATCATTCGATGCGGGCGGGCGGGGCGGAACGGGTGGCGGCCTCGCTGGCGGCCTGGTGGCTGGGCCAGGGGCGGCGCGTGACGCTGGTGACCCTGGCGGGCTCTGCGCACGATGCCTACCCCCTGCCGGCCGGCGTGCGGCGTATCGCCCTGGGGCTGGCGCGCGAGAGCCACGGCCCCATCGGGGCGCTGGCCGGCAATCTGCAGCGCTATCGGGCCGTGCGTCGGGTCTTGCGCAGTGAGCGCCCGGACATCGTCCTCGGCATGATGACGCGCCCTTCCATCATGGCCGTTCTGGCGGCGCACGGGCTGGGGGCGCGGGTCGTCGCCACGGAGCACAGCCATCCGCCGGCGCGGCGCCTGCCGCGTTTCTGGGCCTTTCTACGCCGCCAGACGTATCCGCGCGCGTACGCGGTCGTGGCCCTGACCCGACGCAGCGCGCAGTGGCTGGATACGCATGTGCCCGGCGTGCGCGCACGGGTGATCCCGAACGCCGTCGCCTGGCCGATCCCGGGCGGTGAACCCGTCTGCCCGGTGCCTGGTTCGGGCGACCGCCCTTTCGTGCTGGCCGTGGGGCGACTGCACCCTGTCAAGGGCTTCGACTGTCTGATCCGGGCATTCGCGCGGGTGGCCGATGCACAGCCGCAATGGGATCTGGTCATTCTCGGCGAGGGGGCCGAGCGTCCGGCGCTCGAATCGCTGCGCGATCAGCTGGGCCTGCAGCACCGGATCCAGTTGCCGGGGCGCGTCGGCAACGTAAGCGACTGGTACGCCGCCGCCCGCCTGTACGTGCTCAGCTCGCGGACCGAGGGCCTGCCCAACAGCCTGCTGGAGGCCATGGCGGCCGGTTTGCCCTGCCTGGCCTTCGATTGCGAGACCGGGCCCGCCGACATCATCCGCGATGGCGTGGACGGCGTGCTGGTGCCCGAGCGCCAGAATGATACCGCGCTGGCTGCGGCAATGGCCCGGCTGATGGCGGATCCCGCCCTGCGCGCGCAGCTTGCGCGCCGGGCGCCCGAGGTGCTGCAACGCTTTGAGTTGGCGAGGGTCATGAGCCTGTGGGAGGCGCTGTTTCGTGGCGACCCCGAGCCTGGCGACGACGCGGAGCCGGCTTCCGTCACTGACCTGGCTTCTGGCAGCGAACTGGCTTACGGCGCAAAGGACCCAATACCATGAGGTTGCTGTTCCTGCTCAGTTCCCTGCACGGCGGCGGTGCAGAGCGCGTGGCCGCCACCCTGGCCAACGCCTGGGTGCGCCGTGGAATCGAGGTGCGCCTGGTCTGCTGTTATTCGGGACGGGGCAGCAACCGGCAGTCGCTGGACGACCGTGTGCAGATTCAGTGGCTGGTGGACCAGATGCCGCCGGGCCCGGGCTTCATGCGGCCGTTGGCGAAGCTGCGGGCTTTGCGCCGCCTGGTGCGCGGCTATGAGCCCGATCGCGTGCTCTCGTTTCTCACCAACGTCAACGTCACCGCCTTGTTGGCGACCTGGGGCCTGGACGTGCCAGTCGTGGTCAGCGAACGCTCGGATCCCCTGTACGGGCGCAGCGCCGGGCCCTTGTTGCGTGCCCTGCGCCGCTTCACGTATCCTCGGGCGGCGCGGGTCGTCGTGCAGACCGAGACGGGCCGCCAGCACCTGCGTCAGGTGGTACCGGCCGTGCGGCACTGCGTCGTCATCGCCAATCCGCTGCCGCCCGGGTTGCCGCCCCCGAGGCACGCCGAACCCCCTGCAGAGCGCCTGCTGCTGGCGGCGGTGGGCCGTTTCAATCCGGTCAAGCAGTTCGATCGGCTGATCGAGGTGTTCGCCACCCTGGCCGTTGCCCATCCGCGTTGGGACCTCGTGATCTGGGGCGATGGCCCGCAGCGCGACGCCTGCCAGGCGCGGGTGCGGGCGCTGGGCCTGGAGGCGCGCGTTCAGCTGCCGGGCTACCGCCAGCAGATCTGGGCGGCATTGTCGCAGGCTCATGCCTTCATCCTGTGTTCCCGCGTCGAGGGCTTTCCGAATGCCTTGCTCGAGGCCATGGCCCTGGGGCTGCCGTGCGTAGCGACAGACTGCCCGTCCGGGCCGGCCGATCTGACGCGCGAGGGGCGCGATGCCGATCTGGTGCCCTGGGATGACGAGGCGGCCTGGGCGCGTGCGCTGGACCGCTTGATGCGGGCCAGTCCCCAGGCCAGAACGGTGCGTGGACTGGCCGGCGCCGACGCCGTCCGGGCGCGGTATGGGCTGGATGCCATTCTGGCGCGCTGGGATGCACAGGGTCTGGCGTGGTCCGACGCGCACCATGGGCCGGAGGCGGGGCATGGGTGAAGCGCACGGATCGGTGCCCCCGCTGCGCGTGTGGCACGTCATCTCCGGGCTTTGGCACGGCGGGGCCGAGACCGTGCTGCAGCGGTTGGTCACCGCACCCCAGGGCACAGTGCGGCACTGCGTCGTATCCATGCGCGGCCTCGGTGTGCTGGGCCCGCACCTGCAGGCAGCCGGCATCGACGTGATCGATCTGGACATGCGCGGGCCGTTGCGCTCGCTGCGTGGATTGTGGCGCCTGTATCGGCTGATGCGGCAGCAGCGGCCCGACGTGGTCCAGACCTGGATGTATCACGCGGATTTGTTGGGTGGACTGGTGGCCCGCCTGGCCGGGGTGCGGGCCCTGGCCTGGGGGGTGCGTAATTCGGGCGAGCATCTGGCCCAGAGCAGCCGCTCTTCCAGGCGGGCGGCATGGTGGTGTGCGCGCATCTCGGGCGTCGTGCCGGCCGCCATCGTGACCTGCGCGCACCGGGCGGCTCAGGTGCATCGCTCGCTGGGCTATCGGGCGGACCGCCTGGTCGTGATTCCAAATGGCTATGATCTGCAGCGCTGGCGCCCCGATCCGGCCAGCCGGCGCCGTCTGCGGGCGATGCTGGGAGCCGCCGACGACGAGGTGCTGGTGGGATGCGTGGCGCGCTGGAACCCGCTCAAGGACCACGCCAATCTGTTGGCGGCGTTGTCCCAGTGCCGACGCAAGGATCTTCGCCTGCGCTGCGTGCTGGTGGGGCTGGGCATGTCGCCGAACAATGCAGCGCTGATGGCGCTGGCCCGTGATGAGGGCGTGCTGGAGCAGCTGGTCTTGCTGGGGCGGCGCGATGATGTGCCGCAATGGATGGCCGCGCTGGATGTGCACGTGCTGTCGAGCAAGGCCGAGGGCTTTCCCAATGTGGTCTGCGAAGCCATGGCCAGCGGGGCGGCCGCGGTCGTGACCGACGTGGGGGACGCCGCCGAGATCGTGGCCGGGCATGGCTGGGTCGCCGCCCCGGAGGATCCGGGTGCCTTGGCCAAGGCCCTGCAAGCGGCCGTGCACGCCGTGCGCCAGCCCGATTGGCCCTGCCGCCAGGCAGCCGCGCGCGAGTCGGTGGCGCAGCGCTACGGCCTGCAGACGATGGTGGCCCGTTACGAAACCTTGTGGCGGCGGCTGGCCCGGGGCGAGGGTGAACCGGTGGTCGCCCAGGGCAGTACAAGCCCGGGGCCGGGTCGTCCGGCGCCGCCGCGTCTGCTGTTTTTCGTCACCAATCCGGCATTTTTCATGTCGCATCGTTTGCCGGTCGCCGAGGCGGCCCGCCGGGCGGGCTACGAGGTGCACGTGGCCTCCATGGCCGCCCCGGCCGTTGCTCAACTCGAGGCGCTGGGGTTTGCGCATCACGTGCTGCCCCTGTCGCGTACCGGCATGCGGCCCTGGGCAGAGCTGCGCAGCCTGTGGGCGCTGGGCCGCCTGCTGCGCACCTTGCGACCTGCGCTGGTGCATGCGGTCACGCTCAAGTCGGTTCTGTATGGCGGCATCATGGCGCGCCTGATGCGCGTGCCGGCCTTCGTGGCGGCCATCTCCGGGCTGGGCTATGCGTTCATACCCGGGCCGGGCGGGCGGCGGCGCTGGCAGCGCCCCCTGGCGCTGGCGCTATATCGGTTGGCGCTGGGGCACCGGTGCAGCCGGGTCATTTTCCAGAACCCGGCCGATTGCGACGTGCTGCGCCAGGCCGGTGCCGTGCGTGAGGACCAGGTGGTGATGATGCGGGGCTCGGGCGTGGACCTGCAGGTGTTCCGGCCCCGACCCTGGCCGGCCGGGCCGGTCACGGTGGTGATGGCTGCGCGTTTGCTGCGCGACAAAGGCGTGGTCGAATTTGCCGAGGCGGCCCGCATTCTGCACATGCAGGGCAGCCCGGTGCGATGGCGCCTGGCCGGCAGCCTGGATCCTGAAAACCCAGCGTCCATCGATTCCCAGACCCTGCAGGCGTGGCAGGATGACGGCTGGATCGACTACGTTGGCGAATGCGCGGATGTGGCGACGCTATACGCGCAGTCGCATGGGGTCGTGCTGCCGTCCTATCGGGAAGGTTTGCCCAAGTCTCTGATCGAAGCGGCCGCATCGGGGCGTCCCGTGGTGACCACAGACGTGCCGGGCTGCCGGGATGCCATCGTGCCCGGCGTCAGCGGGCTGCTGGTGCCCGTCGGCGATGCGCGCGCGCTGGCCCAGGCCGTGCAGACGCTGGCGGCCGATGAGGCCATGCGCGTGCGCATGGGCGCCGCCGGCCGGGCCCTGGCTGAGCGTGATTTCGGCCTGGCGCAGATCGTGCAGGCCCATTTGGCCGTATATGCCGGCTTGGGCGTGCGGCCGGTTCAGAATGGCAGCGGGTGGCCGGACGGCAGCAGGGCGGACAGTGCCGAGCGGAATTCAGACTGAATCCGGGCCAGCGCTTCGGGGGTGTCGCCTTCGAAGCGCAGCACCACGACCGGGGTGGTGTTCGAAGCGCGGGCCAGGCCGAAGCCGTCGGCGTATTCGGCGCGAATGCCGTCGATGGTGATGCGCCCGGTGGCGGTGGGGAAATCGCCTTGCGCTTGCAGGCGCTGCACCAGTGCGTGGGGTTCGCCCTCGGGCATGGGCAGCTTGAGCTCGGGTGTGGACAGGCCGCAGGGCAGGGCGTCGAGCACCGAGCCAGGGTCCGGGCTGCGCGCAAGGATCTCGAGCAGGCGCGCGCCGGCATAGAGGCCGTCGTCGAAGCCATACCAGCGATCATTGAAGAAGATATGGCCGCTCATCTCGCCCGCCAGGGGCGCCCCGGTTTCGGCGAGCCGCGCCTTGATCAGCGAATGCCCGGTGCGCGACATGAGCGGAACCCCGCCCGCCTCGCGGATGGCCGCGCCCAGGTGCCGGCTGCATTTCACGTCGAACAGGATGTCGGCGCCGGGCTGATGTTGCAGGATGTCGCGCGCGAACAGGATCATTTGCCGGTCGGGCCAGATGATCTGCCCCGACCGGGTGACCACGCCCAGGCGGTCGGCATCGCCGTCGAAGGCCAGGCCCAGCTCGCAATCGGTGGCCTGGACGTGGGCGATCAGGTCCTGCAGGTTGGCCGGGTCGGCCGGGTCGGGGTGGTGGTTGGGAAACAAGCCGTCCACCTGGGTGTAGAGCTCGTCCACCGAACAGCCCAGCGCCCGATACAGGCGGGCGGCGGCCACGCCGCCGACGCCATTGCCGCAGTCGATGGCGATTTTCATGGGACGGGCCAGATGCACCTGGCCGCAGATGGTCTGGATATACGTGTCGACCAGGTCCAGGGCCTGGGTGCGGCCGGCCGGCATCCCCGCGGGCGCCTGGCTGTGCAGCATGGATTCGCGCAGCGCCAGAATGTCCGGCCCGTGCAGTGTGTGCCCGCCCAGCATCATCTTGAAGCCGTTGTAGTCTGGCGGGTTGTGGCTGCCGGTGACCGCAACCCCCGAACCACTGCCGTCCTGGTGCGCAGCAAAATACACCAGCGGGGTGTGAACCAGCCCCAGGTCGACCGTATCCAGCCCACCAGCCCGCAGCCCTTCTTGCAGGGCCTGCGACAGCCCCGGGCTGGACAGGCGCCCATCGTGGCCCACCGCCACGCTGTGGACTGCGGCCGCCCGGGCCCGCTCGGCCAACGCCCACCCCAGCCGCCGGGCAAACCCCGCGTTCAGGGGATCGGGGACGGTGCCGCGGATGTCGTAGGCCTTGAACACACTGGATGGCAGCGAGAGAGAGGGATCCAAAAGAAACTCCGTGATCAGGGGGTGGATGTTCTGAAGCGATTATCGCTGATTACAATATCGGATTGTCACGGATTGCGGGAACAGGTAGGCCGTCATGGATCATTTGCAAGCCTTGCGTGCGGCGGTGGGCGCCGCCCATGTCATTACGGGAGCCGATGCACAGCCTTTCGAAACGGATTGGCGCGAGCGCTACCGTGGCGCCTCGCTCGCCGTGGTGCGCCCGGCCACGACGGCCGAAGTCGCCACCGTCGTGCGTCTGTGCGCCCAGGAAGGCCTGCCCATCGTGCCGCAGGGGGGCAATACCGGGCTGTGTGGCGCCGCGACTCCAGACGGCTCGGGGCGGGCCGTCATCCTGTCTCTGCAGCGGCTGAACCGGATTCGTCACGTGGATACGGACAACGATACGCTCGAGGCAGAGGCCGGCTGCATCCTGCAGACGGTGCAGCAGGCGGCCGATGAAGTCGGGCGGCTGTTTCCGCTCAGCCTGGCGGCCGAGGGCAGTTGCACCATCGGCGGCAATCTGGCTACCAACGCCGGCGGCACGCAGGTACTGCGCTATGGCAACATGCGCGAACTCACCCTGGGCCTCGAGGTGGTGACCCCGCAAGGCGAGATCTGGCATGGCATGCGCGGCCTGCGCAAGGACAACACGGGCTACAGCCTGCGCGACCTCTATGTCGGCAGCGAAGGCACGCTGGGCGTGATCACGGCGGCGACGCTCAAGCTGTTTCCACAGCCCGTGGCGCGCTGCACCGCGTTGCTGGCCCTGGGTTCCATTGGCGCGGCGATCAGCGTGCTCGGGCTGGCGCGCGCCGGGCTGGGCGCCAGCCTGACTGGTTTCGAGCTCATGGCCGCGCCCTGCCTGCTGGACGTGGTGCAGGCCTTTCCGCAGCAACGGCTGCCGTTCGCGGAGCCGTCCGCGCCCTGGTATGCCCTGCTCGAGCTCTCCGACAGCGAGTCCGAGGCCCATGCCCGCGAGCGCTTCGAACACGTCATCGGCGAGGCCATCGAGGCCGGCTTGGTCGAGGACGCAGCGATCGCCGAGTCCGTCGCACAAAGCCACGCGCTCTGGCACCTGCGCGAGAGCATTCCGCTGGCCGAAAAAGAAAAAGGCAAAAGTATCAAGCACGATATTTCGGTGTCCGTCTCGCGCATGGCCGAATTCGTCGAACACACCAATGCGGCCCTGCAGGCCGCATTTCCAGGTATCCGGCACGTGATCTTCGGCCACCTGGGCGACGGCAACCTGCATTACAACGTGGCGCCGGGGGCCGGCTGGGATTCAGGGCGCCTGTTGGCGCAACAAGAGGCCGTGTACCAGCTGGTGCATGATCGCGTGCACGCCGTGGGCGGCTCCATCAGTGCAGAACATGGCGTGGGCCAGCTCAAGCGCGACGTCCTGCCCCGCTATAAAGACCCTGTCGAGATGCTCCTGATGCATCGCATCAAATCGGCGCTTGACCCGCAGGGCATCATGAACCCCGGCAAGGTGCTGGCCTGACGCCCGGCCAGGCCCGCCGTACAGCGCGAAGCGGCGATCCGTGACGAGGCGGGGCCATCTGGGCAGCCCTGTCCGCCTCAACGCTTTTGGCACACCGGGCAGAAATAGGTGGCGCGCTGGCCCTGGACCAGGCGGCGTATCGGGTTTGCGCATTGGGGGCAGGGTTGCCCCGCGCGCTCGTAGACCGCCGCGTGCAGGCTGAAATACGCGCCCGGGGTGCCTTGTGGATCCACGTAGTCGCGCAGGGTACTGCCGCCGGCCGTGAGCGCCTGGTCGAGCGTGCACAGGATGGCGTCGTGCAGGCGGGCACAGCGGGGGCGTGAAATCCGCCCGGCGGGCAGACGGGGGTCGATGCCTGCAAGAAACAGCGATTCGGACGCGTAGATATTGCCCACCCCCACGACGATGCGACCCGACAGCAGCAGGGGCTTGATGGCCTGCTTGCGTCCCTGCAGGTGCGCGTGCAGCCATTCGGCCGTGAAGGTCGGGTCGAAGGGCTCGATGCCCAGGCTCGCGAGCAGCGGATGGGCCAGCACCGGCCCATCGGTATCCGGATGCCAGAGAACGGCGCCGAACCGGCGTGGATCATGCAACAGGAACCGGCCGTCATCGAAGCGCCATTCTACGTGGTCGTGCTTGCGCAGGGGCTCATGCAGGCCGACGCGGCGCAGGGAGCCCGACATCCCCAGATGTATGAGCTGCGTGCCGCCATCGAAGCGGATCAGCAGATATTTGCCGCGCCGCTCGCAGGCCCGGACGGTCTGGTTGCGCAACCGGGCGGGCAGGTCGGCCGGAACGGGCCAGCGCAGGCGGGGCTCGTACACCACCAGTTCGCGCAGGATCCGGCCGGGCATGAACGTGGCGATTCCACGACGGGTTGTTTCAACTTCTGGCAGTTCGGGCATGGCAGGGGTGATAACATCCTCTTTCGATGATGCAATTTTGCCACCAGACGCGCTGTGTCCGCGTTACGGCCCTGGTTCAGCCCATGAGATTCCCCACCTTCGTTCTGGCCGTGCTGCTTGCGCTGGGCGCCGCACGCGGGGGGGCCTGGGCGGCCTCTCCCGAGACGGGTGCGCAGGCCCGAGACGACACCGCCCAGGTGCATCCCGGCGAACCGCCCCGGGTTGAGCTCACGGCCGAGCTGCTGTACCGGCTTCTGGTGGCCGAATTCTCGGCGCAGCACGGATTGTACGATGACGCGTCCCAGGCGCTGCTGGCCTTGTCCCGGGATACACAGGATTCACGCTTGGCGCTGCGTTCATTCCAGATGGCGATGTCGGCGCACAATCTCGCCCTGGCGCTGCGCGCGGCCCGCCAATGGGCCGAACTCGACCCCGATAACCCAGAGGCCGTGGCCGCCTCGCTGGCCCTGTCGGCTTCCAGCGGCCAGACCGACGGGCTTGCGCGTACCCTGGCGCGGCGCATCGCGTCGGCAGACGACCGCGACCAGGCCATCGTTCAGGCGGCCGGAATCGTTGCCCGCATGACCGACAAGCGCCTGGCGCTGGATGTCCTGGACAAGGCGCTGGCCAGTGTCGTCAACGTTTCCAGTCTGGCGCACCTGGCGCTGGCCGATGCCGCCTGGGCGGCAGGCGATGGCCCGCGGGCCCTGGCCGAGGCACGCCGAGGCCAGCAGCTCGATCCAGACTCCCAGGATGCCGCGCAGCGGGTACTCGAATACGGTTTGCGCTTGCAGCCTGATGACGTGATACGTGAAACCCAGGCGTTCATCGACGAACATCCCGGCCAGCGCGGCCTCGAATTGCTGCTGGTCAGCCGGCTGACCAGCCAGGGGCGGTTCGACGAGGCGCTGGCCTTGTTGGCGCGTATGCGCCGGCAGGCGCCCGAAGACTTCGACCTGCTGTACACCGAGGCCGAGGTCAATGCGCGGGCCGAGCGGTATGCGCAGGCGCGCATCCTGCTGGATCAGTACATCGCCATCCAGCAACAGCGGCGCACGGCACTCGACGACCGCGCCACCAGTGCCCAGGCCGACGTGGCCGATGCCCGCCTGCTGCTGGTGCGCATCGCCGAACGTGAGCAGGATCACCGCGAGGCCATCCGCCAGCTGCGCCTGATCGATGACCCGGCCCTGACGTTCCAGGCACGCACCCACGAGGCTGTGCTCTACGGCAAGCTGGGCGACCTGGCACAGGCCAGGGCCACGCTGGACACCATCGAGCCGGAAGATCGCCGCGAGCGCGTCACCATCCGTCTGACGCTGGCGGCCATTTACAAGGATGCGGGGCGCACCGATCAGGCGGTCGAACTGCTCAAGGCGGCCGACCTCGAAATGCCCGATACGCCCGAGATCAAATACGACCTGGGCATGATGCTGCTGCATCAGGGCAAGGTGAGAGAGTTCGAGACGCTGATGCGCCGCATCATCGAACTGGATCCGGACAATGCCAATGCCTACAACTCCCTGGGCTACACCCTGGTCGAGCAGAACCGGGCACTCGACGAGGCCCGCGACCTGCTCGAGCGTGCCCTCGACCTGGATCCGGACAGCCCCTATATCCTGGACAGCGTGGGTTGGTACCTGTATCGCATCCAGGACTACGAAGGGGCGCTCGAATACCTGCACCGTTCCTATGCCCAGATGCCTGCGGCCGACGTGGCCGCCCACCTGGGCGAAGTCCTGTGGCTGCTCGGGCGCCAGGCCGAAGCCCGCGACGTCTGGTCGGGCGCCTTGCGGCGCGAACCCGAGGCCCCCGCCATCCTCGAAACCCTGGAACGCCTGAAGGTGCCCCCGCCATGAGGCTGCGTTGGCTGGGCATGCTGGTGTGGCTGCTGGCCCTGGTGTCTTGTGCCGCACCGTCGCGCATCGGTGGCCAGGCGCCGGCATTCGAACGGGTGGGGCGCTTCGCCGTCACGCTGCAGCCGGCTGATGGGCCGGCACAGGCCGTCCAGGGCGGCTACGCCTGGCGCGATGACGGGACCCGCCTGCTGCTGGATTTATCCACCCCGCTGGGCAACGTGCTGGCGCGCCTCCAGGTCGAGCCGGGTCAGGCAACCCTGCAGCGGGCGGACGGGTCGCGCGAACAGGCGCTCGATGCCGATGGCCTGGTGGCCAGCGTCTGGGGCCACCCCATGCCGGTGTCGGGTTTGCGCGACTGGGTGCGCGGCCGCCTGGTGGCCGGGCAGCCTGTGCAGGGGTTGAGGCAGAATGCAGAAGGCCGCCCCGAAGCTTTCGAGCAGCAAGGCTGGCAGGTGCGCCTGGGGCCGTGGGACGCACAGGGTCCGCGCCGCATTCGCCTGTTGCGCAACGATGCGCAAGGGCGCTGGCAGCTGCAGTTGATCGTCGATGATCCGGCCCCCGATGACGCTGCTGCGGCCCGGTGACGGCCATGAGATTCCTGTACGACGTCCCGGCGCCGGCCAAGTTGAACCTGTTCCTGCACGTGATTGGCCGCCGTCCGGATGGCTACCACTTGCTGCAGACCGCATTTCGTTTCATCGACTTCCAGGATACGCTCGACTTCGAGCGCCTGGACGATGGCCGCATCCTGCGCGCAGGCGCGACCCTGCCCGGGCTGGCGCCCGAACAGGATCTGGTGGTGCGGGCGGCCCGCTGTCTGCAGCAGGCCACCGGCACGTCCTACGGAGCCCGCATCGCCTGCCACAAGCAGATCCCGGCGGGGGCCGGGCTGGGCGGCGGCTCCAGCGATGCCGCCAGCACCCTGCTGGCGTTGAACCGCCTGTGGGGCACGGGCCTGAAGCGCGCCGACCTCTTGCGCCTGGCCCTGACCCTTGGCGCCGACGTGCCGGTGTTCGTGTTCGGCCAGAGTGCGTTTGCCGGTGGCATCGGCGCCGATCTGGTTCCGCTCGTATTGCCGCCGCGGGCTTATGGGCTGGTGCTGCCGCCCTGGCCGATCGCCACGGCCGATGTGTTTTCAGATCCTGATTTGACAAGAAATACAGAATCAGTAAGAATCTCGGTCTTTGCTGACTGGCTTACAGAACATCACGGCCTTTTTGGCCGAAATGATCTTCAGGCAGTGGTCTATGGGCGGCATCCGCAGTGGCGCAGCCTGTATCTGGCCTTGCAGGCGGCGGGCGGGCGTTTTCGCATGACGGGTTCGGGTTCGGGCTTGTTTGCAGAATATCCCGACCTGGCCACGGCACAGGTGCAGCATGATCGAATTGTCAGTAAAATAAGGCCCGGTCGGGCGGTCTTCCAGTCTCGGGTCTGCCGGGGTCTTCAAGACCACCCCTTGCGAGGCTGGGTTGACTGAACATTGGGGAATAGCCAAGTTGGTTAAGGCACCGGATTTTGATTCCGGCATGCGAAGGTTCGAATCCTTCTTCCCCAGCCACTTAATTCGTTCATTGCGGGCAGATTATTTCAGGCTGTTGAATCGGCTCCGGAAAGGGGCAGGAATCAACAGCCTTGTCATTTGACACTTTGGTGCGACAGCATGCCACAAGACCGATTCATGATTTTCACCGGCACCGCAAACCCGCGTTTGGCGGTCGATGTCGTGAATCACCTCGACATGTCCTTGGGCAAAATGACGGTCGGGCGTTTCTCAGACGGCGAAGTTATGGTCGAAATCAACGAAAACGTGCGAGGCAAAGACGTTTTCGTGCTGCAGCCCACGTGCGCGCCCACCAACGACAACCTGATGGAAATCATGGTCATGGTCGATGCTTTGCGGCGCGCCTCGGCCCGCAACATCACCGCGGCCATCCCCTACTTTGGCTATGCCCGGCAAGACCGCAGGCCCCGTTCGGCCCGGGTGTCGATCTCGGCCAAGGTGGTGGCCAACATGCTGCAGGTGGTCGGGGTCGACCGGGTCCTGACCATGGACCTGCACGCCGACCAGATCCAGGGCTTCTTCGACATCCCGGTGGACAACATCTATGCCGGCCCCATCCTGCTGGGCGACATCTGGAGCCGACACTTCGAGAATCTCGTGGTCGTGTCGCCCGATATCGGCGGCGTGGTGCGGGCGCGGGCCCTGGCCAAGCAGCTCGAGTCCGACCTGGCCATCATCGACAAGCGCCGTCCGCGCGCCAACGTATCCGAAGTCATGAACATCATCGGCGACGTCAACGGCCGCACCTGCCTGATCATGGATGACATGGTGGATACGGCCGGCACTTTGTGCAAGGCGGCCTCGGCCCTGAAAGAGCGCGGTGCAGGTTCGGTCTATGCCTATTGCACGCATCCGGTCCTGTCGGGCGATGCCGTGGCCCGCATCCAGGATTCCGAGCTCGACGAGGTCGTGGTCACCGATACCATCCCGCTGGCCGAAGCCGCGCGCAACTGCGGCAAGATCCGCCAGCTGTCGTGTGCTTCGTTGTTGGGCGAAACCATCTTGCGCATTTCCACGGCCGAGTCCGTCAGCTCGTTGTTCGCCGATTGATTTTCTGCCTCTTGCTGGTCGCGGCAAGAGGTGTTTTGCAGCCTGAGGCTGTCTTGTCGTCATGGGGGCCCAGCCCCCGTTTTGGAGTCTTTGATGAAATTTACCGCCACTTCGCGTAGCGTCCAGGGTTCGAGTGCGAGCCGCCGCCTGCGCCGCGCCGGTCGGGTTCCCGCCATCGTTTATGGGGGCAAGTCCGCCCCGGCCAACATCGAACTCGATCACAACCAAATCTACCACGCGCTCAACAAAGAAGAGTTCCACGCGTCCATCCTCGACATGGTGCTCGATGGCAAGGCCGAACCGGTGCTGGTACGTGCCGTGCAGTGGCATCCGTACAAGCCCCTGGTGCTGCACGTCGACTTCCAGCGCGTCGATGCGCGCCAGGCGATCACCACGCGGGTGCCCGTGCATTATCTCAATGCCGATACCTGCCCGGCCGTCAAGTTGGCGGGTCAGGTGATCATGCTCGGCCCGGCCGAACTGAACATCACCTGCCTGCCGGCCAACCTGCCGCAGAACATCGTGGTCGACCTCGGCGGGCTGCTGGGCAACGGGCGCGTCTACCTCGAGGACATCACCTTGCCGCGCGGCGTCACCTATGTGCCGCAGGGCGAAGAAGTCAACCCTCTGCTGGCGCAGGCCAACCCGCCCAAGGGGACTGCAGCCAGCGAAGAGGAAGAGGCCGGGGAAGAAGACGCGGCCGAGTAATCCGCCGGTCCCTCTGGCCGGGCAGAAGACGCGGCTGGTTCATCCCCAGGCGCGCTTGTCCCGGTTTTTTGCGGACCCCCGTCCGGCGCAGGCCGGCGGGGGTTTTGTCGTATGATGTCAGCTTTGCATGCACGGGGCCGTTCATGATGCCCATCCGCCTGATCGTGGGGCTGGGCAACCCCGGACCCGAATACGAAATGACCCGCCACAATGCGGGTTTTTGGCTGGCCGATCATTTTGCCGATGATCTGCACACCCGCTTCACGCTCGAGAAGCCATTTTTTGCCGAAGTCGCCAAGGCCCGCCATGCCGGCCAGGCGGTCCTGTTGGCCAAGCCGGTAACCTTCATGAACCGCTCGGGCCAGGCCGTAGGTGCGCTGGCGCGCTTCTACAAGCTGGATCCTGCCGAAATCCTGGTGCTGCACGACGAGCTCGACCTGCTGCCGGGCGCCGCCAAACTCAAGCTGGGGGGGGGCCACGCCGGGCATAACGGCTTGCGTGACATCCAATCCAGCCTGGGTACCCCGAATTTCTGGCGTTTGCGCCTGGGCATCGGCCATCCGCGCAGCCTCGGGCTGGCCCAGCAGGTCATCGGTTTCGTACTGCACCCGCCGCGCAAGGAAGACATGCCAGGCATCAATGAGGCGATTGCACGTTGCCGCAGCATTCTGCCCCGGCTGCTCGATGGTGAATTCGATCGGGCCACCGAGCAGCTGCACCAGGGCAACCACGCGCGGGCCTGATCGCGATGCTGGGGCTCGCTCGTCCTGCCGGCTTGCCCACCATGGGCCAGGAAATCGTCGATTTCCTTCGGTTCATACGCCGGCCCCAACTGGGGCGACGCACGGGCGCACGCCCGACGGGCAGTAGCCTGTCAGTCGACTTCTCGCTGGGTGCGCCATGGTGGCGCATCTTGCACTGGGCCATCTTGCTCTGGACCTTGAATATTTTCGTGTTCGCCCCACTGGCCCTGTCGGCGGCCACGGCACTGGGGGCCGAGCATCGGCTGAACATCCAGCAGCTGCCCTGGCTCACAGCGCTTCTCTGGGCCCCGATCATCGAGGAGATGACGTTCCGCTATGCGTTGCGGCGCCCAGCCATGGTCTGGTGGTTCGTGCCGCTGATGGTGGCGATTCTGGTGCAGGGCCCGGCGCCGGCCTCGGCCATGCTCGCCTGCGCCGCGCTGTTGCTGGTCATGGCGCCGCGCTGGTATCAAGCCGGCCACCGATGGCAGCGGGGTTGGCGCTTGTCGTGGGCGGCCCGGCGCCGCTACCGGCAGTGGTTTCCGTGGCTGTTTCATGCGGCTGCCATCGCCTTTGCCGCCGTGCACCTGCTGAATTTCCGGCTGGCCACGGTCAGCTGGGTGGTCTTGCCGCTGCTGGTGCTGCCGCAGTGGGTCACTGGCCTGGTGCTGGGCTGGCTGCGGGTGCGCCGCGGGGTTGGCGCCGCCATCGGGCTGCACGCGGTGTTCAATGGCGGGCCTTTGTTGCTCATCGCGCTGGTGCTGTATTACTTTCCGGAACTGGCTGTTCAATAGGGTCATGCGGCCACGGGCATGCACAGCTGCCCAGAGTTGAGGACGCTTTTCCATGGCGGGCGGTTCTTTGCGTGTGCCAGCCCGGCACGGTGCCCGGCACGGGTACAATGGCCTCCTGTTTTCGTCATCTACTCGGCAGAAATCTCATGGCATTGCAATGCGGCATCGTTGGCCTGCCCAACGTCGGCAAGTCCACCCTGTTCAACGCGCTTACCAAAGCCGGCATTGCGGCAGAAAACTATCCATTCTGCACCATAGAGCCCAACGTGGGCGTGGTCGAAGTGCCCGATGCGCGCCTCGCCCAACTGGCCGCCATCGTCAAGCCCGAGCGCGTGGTGCCGGCGGTGGTCGAGTTCGTCGACATTGCCGGCCTGGTGGCTGGCGCCTCCAAGGGCGAGGGCCTGGGCAACCAGTTCCTCGCCAATATCCGGGAAACCGACGCCATCGTGCACGTGGTCCGTTGTTTCGAAGACGAGAACGTGGTGCACGTGGCCGGTCGCATCGACCCCATTGCCGATATCGAGGTCATCAATACCGAGCTGGCCCTGGCCGACCTGGCCATCGCCGAGCGCGTCCTGCAGAAAAACCGCAAGCTGGCCAATTCGGGCGACAAGCCCGCCATCCGCCTGGTGGCGCTGTTCGAGCGCATCCTGGGCGCCCTGGACCAGGGCCGAAGCGTGCGCAGCCTGGGCCTGGATGCGGATGAGCAGGCGCTGATCAAAGGGTATGGATTCATCACCGCCAAGCGGGCCATGTACGTGGCCAACGTGCGCGAGGACGGCTTCGAAAATAACCCGCACCTGCAAGCCGTGCAAGACTATGCGGCCGGCGAGCGGGCCCCTGTCGTGGCGGTCTGTGCCGCCATCGAAGCCGAAATCGCCGATCTCGATGACGCCGACAAGGCCGTATTCCTGGAAGACATGGGCATGAGCGAGCCTGGGCTCGACCGCGTGATCCGCGCCGGCTACGAACTATTGGGCTTGCAGACCTATTTCACCGCCGGCGTCAAGGAAGTGCGCGCCTGGACGGTACCCGTGGGCGCCACCGCACCCCAGGCCGCCGGTGTGATCCACACCGACTTCGAGCGCGGCTTCATTCGCGCACAAACCATCGCCTTCGAGGACTTCATCGCCTACCAGGGCGAGCACGGCGCCAAGGAAGCCGGCAAGATGCGCGCCGAGGGGAAGGAGTATGTGGTGAAGGACGGGGATGTGATGAATTTTTTGTTTAACGTGTGATCAACGTCTGACGATTTTTGCTGGATCTTTGAGGATACGCTGCGGCGTCGGCCTGCGGCGAAGATGAAAGCGCGGCGCGACCATGCCAGCCCCTCACGACCGGTCCAATGTTCAGGAAATGGGGTAGTCAAACACTGGTAATGAGGCATTTTTAGAGACAATACCCCATTTAATGGCTATGATTACCCCATTTAGAGAGTCCGGGCTTACATTCCCATGCACTCGCTTACACCCGAGTACCTCGCCGCGCTTCGCTTCGATGGCACCCAGGCTGCGACTTTGCGCAGGCCAGCGGCACCGATACGGCCGATATGCCCCTGCACGGCTTCACCGCCGTTGATCTGGGATACCAGCAAGGGAACGCCGTCTCCAACATCGTCAACAAAATGGACGAGGCACCCTTTGCCGCGACGTACCTCGGCCTGTTCGACCAGATCTGGAACGACCCCGAAAAACTGGAGGACGTGACGGCTCAGATCTGCGAGCATATCGCCTCGGTCTATCGGGAGAACTCGCCAGAGAGCATCTACTTTCTGATGCTCTACAATATCTTCAACGAGTTCCTCGACGACATCGACGAAGACGTCCTGCTCAACGACCGCACTGGCTACCAGGACACCCTGATCTGGAACAAGCTCTTCTCACTCATGATGCCGTCTACCGGCAGGTGCTGACCGACATTAAACAGCGGATTCGCCACGCCCAGACACGGGCGGTGATGGCCGTCAATGCCGAACTGATCCGGCTGTACTGGGAGATTGGTGCGCTGATCGACGCTCGCCAGCACCAGGAAGGCTGGGGCTCGGGAGTGATTCCTACACTGGCCCGCGATCTACACAATGAATTGCCGGAGGAAAAGGGCTTTTCCGAGCGCAATATCAAGCGGATGCTGGCCTTTTACCGGGAATATCCGCATCTGCAATTTGTGCCACAGTCTGTGGCACAGACGGGGCCGAAACTGAAAGTGCCACAGCCCGCTGCGGGTGCTGGCCACCCCGTCAGAATCTCATATCCCGCATTCTTGGCCGCGAGGGCAGGAGCAGGGAATGGCAGCAAACTGAGCTTAGGGTTGTACGTCTATTGTGATAACATGACGTACAAAATACAGGAGTCTATAGCCATGACGACGAATGCCCGTTCCGCCCGCCTCGGGTTGCGCGCCACGCCAGAACAGGAGGCCGTGCTGCGCCGCGCGGCCAAGGTGGCTCACAAGTCGATGACCGACTTCATCCTCGACAGCGCCTGCCAGGCTGCCGAACAGACCTTACTGGACCAGCGCCTGTTCCTGGTCTCCGGCAGCCAGTCCCAGGCCCTGCTGGACATGCTGGACCGACCGGCACGGGACAACCCCGGCCTGAAGGCGTTGTTCTCGCGCCCGGCACCCTGGGATCGCTGATGTCACTGACCGCGCCGCAGGCGCTGGATGCCGAACACGTGCTGGACGGTTTCGAGTGCGGCGAGCCGAGTCTGGACGACTGGTTGGTACGCCATGCCCGGCAGGCTCAAGGCAGCGGTTCGGCCAAGACCTACGTGGTCATGGACGGCGCGCGCGTCGTAGGCTACTACAGTCTGACCGTGGGGCAGATCGATACCCTGGAGGCTCCGGAGCGGGTCCGCGGGGGCATGGGCGCCTACCCCATTCCCGTGGTCATCCTGGCCCGAATGGCCGTGGCGCGGGACGACCGGGGGCGCGGTATCGGCGTGAGCATGCTTCAGGATGCGATCTGGCGTACGCTGGCCATCGCCGAACAGGCTGGGGTCCGAGCGCTGTTGACGCATCCGATTGACGAGGAAGCGTCGCGGTTCTACTTGCGCTTTGGCTTCGAAGCTTCTCCCGTCCGCGATCAGCAGTTGCTGTTACTGCTCAAGGACGCGCGGAAACTGCTCATGCCACCGTCGACCTCGACCAAAAAGAAGAGATAAACGCCCAGGGATTCACGCACCTTCACCGTTCAGCAGATGTATCAGGATCGGCGCCAATGCCGCGTTCCGCCTGCAAGGGGATAAGGCAACACGGGCAAAACGGCATCTGTTCGTACCCGCCAGAGAGCATCCACATATTCCAGACCCACCATAGCTCATCAGAGCTATATTCATCTTGCGCTGGGCCGCTTACATTACAAGCTCCGTATCACTCACCACACGGAGCACCCCCATGAAAAGCAAGCCCGAATTTATCGTCAAGCTGCAAGAACTGTCCAGACTGGCGCCAGATCTACTGCAGGATTTGCGTACGGCCACCACCGAGCAGGAGGCGGCCGACAAGATTATTGCGGCGGGTGGCCGCCACGGCATCACGCTGGAGCACAACGACGTTCATGATTTCCTGGCCGTCAGCGCCCAGCAGGCCCGGATCATCGCGACGGTGCATGAACTGATACAGGCCGATCCCGCCTTGGCCGAGACGCTGGGTCAGGCGTCAGATCAGCAAGAGGCGATGGCGGCCATCATGGCGGCTGCCGAGCGCCAGGGGGTGTCGCTGGATGCCGGCCACCTCATGCCGCTGGACGCCGTTCGGAATATCAATCTGATGGGTGAGCTGGACGATGTGGCTCTGGAAGATGTGACGGGTGGCGTCGGCGTGCTGCTCGCCGGTGCGTTGCTGGTTTCCATGGTCGGGCTCGCCGGCACGGTGGGGCTTGGCGCACTCGCTGCAATTTGCAGAAGTCAATCCCTCATTTAACGGCCTTCTTCAACCTTCTTGGTTGCAGGCATTCCATTCTCCTCCCACACGGAGCATACTCATGAGAAGCAATCCCGAATTCATTGCCAGGCTGCAAGAACTGTCCAGGTTGGCGCCTGATCTGCTGCAGGATTTGCGTACGGCCACCACCGAGCAGGAGGCGGTCGATAAGATCATGGCGGCTGGTGGCCGCCATGGCATCACGCTGGAAGATCATGAAGTGCGTGATTTTCTGGCCTTCAGTGGCGAGCAGGTCCAGATGATGGCCACGGTGCACGAACTGATGCAGACAGATCCGATCCTGGCTGAAGCCCTGGAGCAAACGTCGGATCAGCAACAGGCCATGGCAGCCGTCATGGCGGCTGCCCAGCGCCAAGGGGTCGGCCTGGATGTCGCCGATTTGGCCATACCGCTGGAAACCATCCGTCAGCTCAACCGAACGGGCGAACTGGACGATGCGGCATTGGAAGATGTCACGGGCGGTTCCCTGCTTGTGATTGGCGCGGCCGCCTTGCTGATTGGCACTGGGGCAATCTCGATTGGGGCGGTCAGTGCGAGCGCGGCGGGCCTGATCACCGCCCTAGTCCTGAAAAATTACTGAGAGCGCACGGAGCATACTCATGAAAAGCAATCCCGAATTCATCGCCAAGCTGCAAGAACTGTCCAGGTTGGCGCCTGATCTGCTGCAGGATTTGCGTACGGTCACCACCGAGCAGGAGGCGGTCGATAAGATCATGGCGGCCGGTGGCCGCCATGGCATCCCGCTGGAGAACAGTGACATCCGTAATTTCCTGGCCTTCAGCGCCCAGCAGGCCCGGATCATCGCCACGGTGCGTGAACTGGTCCAGGCCGATCCCGCTCTGGCCGAAACGCTGAGGCATGGGTCAGACCGGCAAGAGGTCATGGCGGCCATCATGGCGGCAGCACAACGTCGGGGGGTCGCGCTCGACGCAGACCAGCTGGCCATACCGCTGGACGCCATTCGCAACATCAATCCGACGGGCGAACTGGACGATGCGGCACTGGAGGATGTGACTGGCGGCATCGCCTTGACGCTCACCATAGGCGCCTTGGTGATGAGCGCTCTCGGGGTCGCCGGTGTCACGGTATTGGGGGGGGTTTATCTATATATGGAGAATCAATCCTGATCCGGTTATCCGACGACCCTTTTGGTTGCAAACGTTCTATCCGCCCACACACGGAGCACGCTCATGAAAAACAATCCCGAATTCATCGCCAGGCTGCAAGAACTGTCCAGGCTGGCGCCTGATCTGCTGCCGGATTTGCGCTCGGCCACCACCGAGCAGGAAGCTGTCGACAAGATTATGGCGGCTGGCCATCGCCATGGGATCACGCTGGAAGATCATGAGGTGCGTGATTTTCTGGCGTTCAGTGGCCAGCAGGCTCGGATCATGGCCACGGTGCATGAATTGATGCAGGCAGATCCCGGTCTGGCCGAGACGCTGAGGCACGCGTCGGACCAGCAAGAGGCCGTGGCGGCGGTCATGGCGGTCGCACAGCGCCAAGGGGTCGCCCTGGATGCCGCCGATTTGGCCATACCGCTGGCAACCATCCGCCAGCTCAATCAAACGGGCGAACTGGACGATGCGGCATTGGAAAATGTCACGGGCGGTTCTCTCCTCGTGCTCGCCGCGGCCGGTTTGTTCATTGGCTCCGCTATTGTCAGTATTGGTGGGGTGGCCACAATCGGGGGCCTGCTCATCGATAAAGCCCTGAACGATCGCTGAGGCACGCAAGCGTAGGTGACTCAGGTGTTGTCCAGGCGGCGAGCAAGCAGGGCGGCGCGGCCCCGGGTCGTGACGTCGAGCCTTTCCAGGATGGCGCTGACATGGTGCCGTACCGTCCACTCCGATACCTGCAACTGGCGGGCGATTTCCTTGTTGCTCATGCCCTGGGCCAGGCTGTGCAGGACCTCGGCCTGGCGCTGGGTCAGGCCGAGCCGCATCAGGCTTTCGGTGTCGGACAGGTCATACCCGGCACCAGACGCCGTGGTGGCACGGCGCAGGTTGCTGATCAGCTCCCTGACGGCTTCGCGCTGATCCAGCACCGCCTGCAGGTGGGAGTCATCTTCCTGGGTTTCTGGGGGATCAATGGCGGCAAACCAATGGGCGGTGATGCCGCGCTCTTGCAGGGATACCACCATCAGGGGCGCGATGCCTGGGTCAGGCGCGGACGATTCGGCCGGCTGCACAGGGCTGGCCAAATCGGGTGGAATGGCTGAACCCGAGGGTGGATCGGCGAACGGGCCAATTTCGACGATGGTCAGGTCGGTGGCTTCGGACAGGCGTTTTTCTGCCAGGGGCAAGAGCTCGCGGGGGTCATCGGCGGTATACAGCGTGACGCTGTCGTGGAATTCGGCAAGCACGTGCTGCAGCGCCTCCCGCACGCGCGGATGATCGTCGACGAGAACCAGCAGTTTTTTTTTGGCTGTCACAACGATGAAAGTTGTTTCAAAATATAGAGTAGTGAATATAATGAATTCGTAAGCCGATAGGAAGCAAAACATGCTGCAGGACATTCCAGGATCCGGCACCGGGGCATTGCGCTGTTTTATCACATGCTTCCGCGATGATGCCGATTTTCGTACGTTGGCACGCAATGATATTCGGGCGGCGCTTGCCCAGGCCGGCATCTCTGTTCCTCATGGGGTCAGGGTCGAGTTCGCATCGAACGCCGCCCGTGCATTGAGTATGGCCCTGGATCATCCTGCAGACGCCAGCGGCCAGGATCGTGAGCTCGAAGACAACGAACTGCAGGCAGTTGCCGGTGGGACAGACCGTCAGGCCAGTATGGAAGAGGTCAGGAGCTTTCTGAGCATCTTCAAGCATTCGAAGGCATGAGCGGCCTGTTCCGGCAGGCGGCGCTCGACAAGATCTCCAGTCCTGACCAGCTGGACAAAATTGTCCGGGTGGTGCGCCCCGTTCATGGTGTGGGGGTGGCCACTGTCCTGGTGATCGTGCTGGCGGGCCTGACATGGAGCATCTTATCCACGGCGCCGGTGACGGTCAGGGGGCAGGGCATCCTGCTGTCTGCAGACGGGATATTCGTCGTCAGCTCACCCAGTGAAGGGCGCATCGAGCGCCTGCTCGTCGAACCGGGCGATGCGATTCATAAAGGGCAGACGGTCGCGCTGCTGACGCAACCCGTCGCCCTGGACACCATGATGGCAAAAAAAGCCGAACTCGACGGTGCGCGGGATTTTCTGCTGGCCAGGCAGGCCAGCCAAGGTCGTCACCAGGGCATGCAGGAAGAATTGCTCGAGACCAAGCGGCAGGCCTTGTCCGAGCAGCTCGAAAAGCTCAAAAGCCAGCATGTCGTGCTGCTCGAGCGACGCCGCAATCTGCAGGCCTTGCTGGCCAAGGGCTATACAACCGCCAGCCGCCTGAATGAAACGGCCACTCAGCTCGCAGATCTCGAGAACCGCATTGCCAGCGCGAACAATGAGCGTATCGAGCTGCAGGTCCGGCGTGAAGTGGAAGAAACCCAGGAGCGTCAGGAGATCCACGAGGCGGGCCTGCGGGTCCAGGCGCTCGAGCGCGAACTTGGCAACATGGAACGAGATTACGAGCGTCGTCGCAGCCTGCAGGCGCCGGTGGATGGCACCGTGGTTGAATTCGATGCCGATGTGGGCGATCAGTTGGGCACCGGGCAGATCGTCATGCGGCTGCTGCCGTCTCACGCCGGGGGCACCCAGCCCCTGAAAGCCTATACGTTCGTCTCCAACGAGGATGGCAAGAAAATCGAGCCAGGGATGCAGGCGCACATCATGCCATCGACCACCCGTTTGCAAAAAGATGGTTTCATCCAGGGCACTGTCTCGAGCGTCGCCAAGATCCCTTCCACCCGCGAGGGCATCATGCGCCGGCTCAAGAACACCGCCCAGGTCGATGCCCTGCTGAAATCGGGCGCGCCGTTCGAGGTCGAACTCGAGCTCGAGACCGATCCCGCGACGCCCAGCGGATTCAAATGGTCCTCGGGCGTCGGCCCCGATATCAGCATCGATGTCGGGACCATTGTCGCTGCCGATGTGGTCGTCGACCGGCACCGGGTCATCAGCCTGGTCCTGCCGGCCGTTGATTACGTCTTCCGCTGGTTGGGGATACGATGAATGCGGGCCCGGCCACCCTGTCCGCCAAGTCGGGCGGCAAGGCGGCTTTGCCGCGCACGCGCCGGGCCAAGACGCCGACCATCCTGCAGATGGAAGCGCTCGAATGCGGGGCGGCGGCGCTGGCCATGGTGCTGGCCTATCACGGGCGCTGGGAACCTCTGGAGACCTTGCGCGCCTTGTGTGGCGTCTCGCGCGACGGCAGCAAGGCCGTCAATATTCTCAAGGCGGCTCGCAGCCTTGGGATGAAAGCCAAGGGCATGCGGCTGGAACCCGCTGGCCTTGCGACCATCGCCCTGCCGGCCATCCTGTTCGTGGACATGAACCACTTTGTAGTGCTCGAGGGCATGCAGCCAGGCTGGGTGTACCTCAATGATCCGGCGGTGGGCCGTCGCAAGGTCAGCGCCGCCGATTTTGACGGCATGTTCAGCGGCATTGCGCTGGTGTTCGAGAAAGACGCCTCGTTTCAGTCGGGCGGCGCTCCGAGGCGCACCGTGCACGCCTTGTATGCGCTGGCCAAGGGGTCGCTGCCGGCCATGCTGCTGATTGCCGTGTTTGGCGTGCTGCTGGTGCTGGTGGCTTTGTTCACACCGGCCTTCAACCGGGTGTTCATCGATTATTTTCTCATCGAGAATCTCCAGGCCTGGCTGGCGCCGCTACTCATCGCCATGGGGGTGGCCATCGTGGCGTCCGGCCTGGCGACCTGGTTGCTGGCCAACCTGGTCACCCGCCTGAACATCAAGCTGTCGTTGCTGCTGGGCGGCAGGCTCTGTTGGCATTTATTGCGTCTGCCGCCCAGTTTTTTCACTCAGCGTCATGCCGGCATGATCAGTGCCCGTTTGCCGTTGGCCGGGCAGGTTGGCGAGCTTGCGTCACGACAGCTGGCCCGACTGATCAGCTGCGTGACCACGCTGGTGTTCTTCACCGCGCTGATGCTGCAGTACCACGTAGTGCTCACGCTGGTTTGCCTGGGGCTGGCGGCGGCCAACGCCCTGGTTTTCTTCTGGCTGCAGAAGCGGTTGGGGGAGGCCTCGGAAAACATCTACCTGCAGGCCGTCAAAATGAGCGGCAAGGTCATGCAGGGGCTGCAGATGATCGAGACCCTGAAGGCGACGGGCGCGGATGACGTATTTTTCTCCAAGTGGAGCGGGCTGCAGGTCTTGTTCATCAACGCCCAGCAGCGGGTGGTGCACATACAGACGCTGCTGGCATCGCTGCCGGCTTTGACGGCCGCGCTGACCAGTGCACTGGTGCTGGCCCTGGGCGGCTTGTTCGTCATCGATGACACGCTCACCGTCGGCATGCTGGTCGCCTTCATTTTCATCATGGGTTCCTTTACCACGCCCGTCGAAGAGCTCATGCAGATCGCCGGCCTGCTGCGCAGTGCCCAGGGGCCGCTCGCCCAGGTCGACGACACCTTGCGCCATCCGCTGGCCCGCGAATTCCAGGATGAACCGGCTGCCGACGGGCGCCTGCACGCTCAATTGACGGGCAGCGTTCTCCTGCGCGACGTGAGTGTCGGTTATTCACCGCTCGACCCGCCCCTGATCCGAAACCTGGATATCGACATGAAGCCGGGCAGTCGGATCGCGCTGGTGGGCGGTTCGGGCAGCGGGAAAAGCACCATTGGCCGCCTGATCACTGGCATGCTCGAGCCAAGCGCCGGAGAAATCCTGTTCGATGGCAAGCCGATTGCGCAATGGCCCAGACAACAGATTCGCGCTTCGCTGGCGGTGGTGGATCAGGAGATCGTGCTGTTCGAAGGCTCGATCCGTGAGAACCTGACGCTGTGGGATGACTCGATGCCGCTGGAGCGCGTGGTGCGGGCCGCTCAGGACGCCATGATCCACGATGAAATCATGGGGCGCCGCGGTGATTACGACGGCCGCATCGAGGAAGACGGGCGCAATTTCAGCGGCGGCCAGCGCCAGCGTCTGGAGATTGCCCGGGCGCTGGTCGGGAATCCGTCTGTCCTGGTGCTCGATGAAGCCACCAGCGCGCTGGATACCATCAGCGAACAGGCCATCATGTCCAATCTGCGCCGGCGGGGCTGCACCTGCATCATCATCGCCCACCGGCTCAGTACCATCCGCGACTGTGACGAGATCATCGTACTGGATCGCGGCAGGGTGGCCGAACGCGGCACGCATCAACAATTGGTGGAAAAGGGCGGCGTTTATCGTGATCTCATCGAAAACTGACGCGGCCCCGCCTTGTGGCCCGGTCTTGCGCAAGGTGCTCGAAGGCGCCGCCCTCCAGCAGGTGGCGGGCAACACCCCTTTTCTGCTCGACCAGCCCGACGTCTGCTGGTGGCTGGAGGCGGGCAGCATCGAACTGTTCGTGCTCGAAGCCCGCGAAGGGCAGGCGCATGGGATCCGCCAGCATTTCACGTCGATCGAACCGGGCACCTTGCTGTTCGGGATGCCGGAGGACGACGATGCCGGGCCCGATGCCGGCGCGACCCTGTTGGCCGTGCCCCACGTGAACACGTTGGTGCGTCGTCTCGATCTGAACAGCCTGCGTACCCTGGGGTCGGATGCGGCCAGTGATCTTGTGGGCCCGGTCAACCGCTGGATCATGGCGGTTTCGGCAGGCCTGGCCCAGTATGCCGCGCCCAGTCCGGTCATTCACCTGGCTGCCCAGGCGGGTTCGGCGTTGGCCGTACAGGCCAATCAGCGCGTCGCGGCGGCGCAGGGTGTGGTGTGGCTGGAATTTCCGCGGGACACGTCGCTGTTCCTGGACGCTCAGGACCTGCCGCCGGGCGCGGGAACCTGCCTGTTTCCGCTCAGCCCCGACAGCTGGATGCAGAACGGCACGGCGCTCGAGCTCACGGGGCTGGACACCGCGCACTTGCTGTGGGATGGCCGCTTGTGGGCCGGGCTGGAGGTCTTGCACGGCTTGCTGCTGCCCGCTGCAAGAATGAGCCTCATGCTGGCGCGCGTGGATGAATACAACCGTCTGCGCCAGCGCCTGGATTCCGCCGACCGCGACTGGCGAGGCGGCCTGGGCAGTCTGGGCGGGGTATTGGACGGCAAACGGGCGCCCATGTTTGCCGCGGATGACGGCGATCCGCCTCTGGTGCAGGCGTTGCGTGCGGTGGGCCGTGCCGAGGGCTTCGAGATACGGCTCCCGGCACGGCGTTCATTGGGGACGGCAGACCTTCAGGCCGATCTGGCCGCGATCCTGCAGGCCAGTGGTTTGCGCAGCCGCCCGGTGGTGCTGGAGCGGGGGTGGGAGCAGCACGATACACAAGCCATGCTGGGCTTTGCCAAAGAGAACGGCAGGCCGCTGGCCATTCTGCCCCGGGCGGGCGGGTCCGTGCAGGTCGCCGACCCCGGGGCCAGGCAGACGTTCGAGGGGCGACAGGCCGTGGACATGCTGGCAGACAACGCCTGTGTCATCACGGCGCCGCTGCCGTTCAGTGCGCTCGGCTGGAAGTCGTTGCCGGTTTTTACGCTGAGGCGCGGCTGGCGCGATCTGCTGGCCGTACTGCTGGCCGCCATGTGCGGGGGGCTGCTGGGCATGGCCGTGCCCATTGCCTCGTCCTATCTGATCGATACGGTGATTCCTGGCCACGACCGCAACCACCTGGTGCAGGTCGGTTTGATCCTCGTCGTTCTGGGCCTGGCCACCTTCGTCATGTCCTATGTCGGCGGGCTGGCTTTCAGCCGCTTCCAGGGGCGGGCCAGCCCGGCCCTGCAGGCCGCCCTCATCGACCGGCTGCTGCGCTTGCCGGTTGGTTTCTTCCGCGATTATTCCGCCGGCGATCTTGCCTTGCGGGCGAGCGCGGTCACCCAGATCGACCAGATGGTGTCCGGCCGGGCCACCCAGATGCTGCTGGGCGGCCTGTTCGCCATCTTCAGCTTTGCGCTCATGATGTACTACGACTGGCGGCTGGGGCTGTGGGCGGTTCTCTTGACGCTGCTGTATACGGTGTTGACGTTGATTTTTATCGGGTTGCAGCTGCGCCAGGAGCGCAATCTCGCCAGGCTCGACGGACAATTGCAAAGTCTGGTTCTGCAACTGGTGATGGGGATCGTGAAGATACGCCTGTCGGCATCCGAAGACCGTGCGTTCGCCCGCTGGGCCACGCCGTTCTCGCAGTTCAGCCAACTCGGCGTGATCGCGGCCCGCTATACGAATTTGCAAGCCTTGCTCAATGCCGTTTTCAGCCTGCTGCCGCTGGCCGTGTTTTTCCTGGTACTGGGGTATTTTCGGGATCCTCACGAAATCAATGTGTTCGCGGTCGGCGGGCTGGCCGCTTTTCTCACGGCTTTCAACAATTTCCGTGGCGGTGTCACCCAGATGACCGAGACGGTCGTGACCCTCCTGGCCGTGCGGCCGTTGTTGGAGCGTGCCATGCCCATACTGGCGGCGACGCCCGAATTCAGCGACGACAAGGACGACCCGGGTGTGCTGTCGGGTACAGTCGAATTCTCCGGGGTGTCCTTCCGTTATGCGGCAGACGGCCCGCAGGTGCTGAACGATGTTTCCCTGTCGGCGAGAGCCGGCGAGTTCGTCGCCATCGTAGGCGCCTCCGGCTGTGGGAAATCCACCCTGATGCGCATGCTGCTGGGATTCGAAACCCCGGAATCGGGCCGCATCCTGCTCGATGGGAAAGACATGGGCGAAATCGACGTGTTGGCCGTGCGCAGGCAGATGGGCGTGGTGTTGCAGAGCAGTCGCCCGATGGCGGGGTCGATCTACGAGAACATCGTCGGCGCCAGTCACCATGGGCTGGCCGACGCCTGGGACGCGGCCCGCAAGGCAGGGCTGGCCGAAGACATCGAGCGCATGCCCATGGGCATGCACACGGTCGTCACCGAAGGCGGTTCGCTGTCGTGCGGGCAGATGCAGCGCCTGATGATCGCGCGCACCATCGTGGGCAATCCCCGCATCCTGGTGCTGGACGAGGCGACCAGCGCGCTCGACAATCGCATCCAGGCCATGATCACCGAGAGCCTGGAGCGCTTGTCGATCACCCGCATCGTGGTGGCGCATCGGCTCAGCACGGTGGTCAAGGCCAACCGCATCTATGTCATGGACGCGGGCCGGATCGTAGAGCAAGGCAGCTTTGAACAATTGATGCGGATGAGCGGGGCCTTTTCGCGCCTGGCCGCCGCACAACTCGTATGACGGTGTCCATCGTGAAAAATCCAGATACGAACGTCAAGGACGCGCTGCACGGGACCGCGGGCCGCCTGCTTGCCGCAGTACGGGTTCGGCGCGGCTCCGATCGCCCCGGTTTGTGGGCCGGCCTGCTGCTGGTTGCGCTGGCGGCGGGCTTTGCCGCCCATGGGCCGGCCCAGGCCCAAACCCTGCAGGAAGCCATGGCAATGGCTTATCACAACCATCCGGCCCTGATGGCGCAGCGCGCGGCCTTGCGTGCACTAGAGGAAGACATCGGTCAGGCCCGTGCCGGATGGCAGCCGTCCTTGACGCTGCGCATGGGCGCAGGTCATTACGAAGACGGCTATCGTCTGGAGCAGGGGGGCAGCGTTCAGACCCGCCGCGATAGTTCGGATGTGCGCCTGACCGCCACCCAGCCTTTGCTGAATTGGTCCACCGGCCCCGCGGTGGAAGCGGCCACGGCGCGTGCCCGGCAGGGCCGTTCCGAGCTGCTGGTGACCGAGCAAAACGTCATGCTGGAGGTCGGCGATGCCTATCTGAACGTGCTGCAGTATCGCAAGCTGCTGGCATTGCATCAAGCCAATGAACGCAGTCTGGCCAGGCAGGTCGAGTATCTCGGCGAGCATTTTTCACGTCAATTGGGAACCCGGACCGAGTTGGCCCAGGCGCAGGCCCGCCATGCGGGCGCCGTGGCGCAGTTGGATCGGGTCAAGTCCGAGCTGGAGATCTACAGCAGCGCCTTCATGCGCCATGTCGGCGTGGCCCCGTCGGCACTCCATTTCCCCGATGCGTTGCCGCCGCTTCCGCCCGCGCTCGACACCATTCTGGCCGTGGCGACCGAGCACGCGCCTGCCGTACTCAGCGCCTATCAGGGTGCGCAGGCCGCACAGGCGGATGCTGAAGCGGCAGAAGGGCGGCTGATGCCGTCCGTGAGCCTGGATGTGGGCGGTGGCTGGATCAACCGCCCCGATCAGGGTGTACACAGCCGCCACGATGCCTCGGTGCAGCTGAACCTGAACATCCCCCTTTATCAAGGGGCTGACCGCGCACAAGTGCGCAGCGGAAAAGAACGGGCCATTCAGCAGCAATCGCAGTGGCGCAATGCGCGGCTGCAGGCCCGCCTGGATGCGTCGGATGCATGGCAAAAGTGGCAGTCGGCGCGCGCACAGATCGAGGCTTTCGACGCGGCGATTGCAGCCAACCGGGTGGCCTACGAAGGGGTGGACGCGGAATATGCCGCGCTGGGCGAACTGACGTTGATCGAAGTCCTGAACGCCCGGCAGGAACTGTTCCTGTCGGAGGTGTCGCTGGTGCCGGCCCGCACCGACGCCGCACTGGCCCACCTGCGCCTGCTGGCGGCGCAGGGGCGCTTGACCGCAGAAGGCCTGGGGCTTGCGGTGGCCGGGCCTTAGGGGTTGCCTGGAGCATCCGGAGTCAAGGCGGCCTCAGCGTCATGAGGGATGCGGTGCACCGTCGCTTGGCTGGCTGCGGGATACCGGTTCGCTATGATGTATTCGTAGGCGCTCTTGATGTCATCTTCCAGGGCGGCGCATGCGCTGTCTGAATCCTGCGCCTCCAGTGCATCGATCAAATAGGCATGGTACGTGAAGGCGGTGCGCCCGGACGGGTAGTCTGCGCCTGAATGCACCACGTAGTTCAAAATGGGCCCCACCCTCAGCCACAAAGACTCGATGAGCTTGACCAGCACGGGCATCCGGGCCGCTTCATACACGGTGTAATGCAGGGTCTTGTTGGCCAGGATCGCCTTGCTTTGGTGCGGGTCCCCCGCATCCATGAGGGTCGCGAATTGGTTGTTCAGCTTGCGTAGCTTGCGGATCAGGGCGGGCGTGACGTAGGGCACGGCGCAGCGCACCGCATAGCTTTCCACGTGCAGCCGTATGCGGGTGACTTCCAGATACTGCTGTGCCGACATGACAGGTACGCGCACGGATCGATTCGGTTCGACCTCGAGCGCCTGGTCCGCCACGAGTTGATGAACAGCCTCCCGAACCGGCATGATGCTGACCCCCAGGGCCTGGGCGGTGGAGCGCAGCGACAGCCTTTGCCCGGGCACGACCTGACCGGACAGGAGGAGCTCCTTGAGCAAGGACAGCGCGTCGGCGGCCAAGGTGCTGCGGGCGGGCAAAGGAGGCAGTAAAGGCTTCATGAAATCAGGGGCTAGGGTAATCACTAACTGCGATCTGTGATCACGGATGTTTAATATAAACAAAAATGGAATACAGGGGAAGTCGCATGCTCGACCAAGGTTTCAGACGCTGGTTCAAACCGTCCCAGGAACTCGTGGTCACCGGCCTTTTGGTCGCCCTTTTTCTTTTGTTCTCGATCTTGCTCCCAGGGTTTCTGGAAGCGAACAATCTGGTCAACCTGATCCAGAACGTGTCGATCATCGGCATTTTGGCGTTGGGTATGGGGTTCGTGGTCATCGGCAAGGGCATCGACCTGGCGATGGTCGCCACAATGGCCATCACTGCGGCCTGGACGGTCTTGCTGCTGGGCGACGGCGTGCCCTCGGTCGCCGCCGTGCTGCTCGGGCTCTTGCTGGCCGTGGGCATCGGCTTGCTCAGCGGATTTCTCATTGCCTACGTAGAGATTTCATCCTTGTTCACGACGCTGGCCATGATCTCGGTGATCTATGGTTTTGGCCAGCTGGCGCTGGTCCACTCAGACCTGACCTACGTGCCCGATGCGATCACCTGGATCCCGATGCTGAACCACAAGGTCTTCGGGATCCCGCTGTCGGTGATCTGGTTCGGCCTGATCGCCTTCCTGATGTCGATCGTGCTTCGGTACACGAAGATCGGCCGCTATATTTATTTCATCGGCGACAACTACCAGGCCGCGCGGGTAACGGGGCTGCCGGTGCGCCCGATCATCCTGATCCAGTATTGCGGCTCGGCTGTGATTGCCTACGTGACGGGCATCATCGGGGCCTCGGTGCTCAATACCGTCAATACACGGGTGGTGAATTCCACCTTGATCTATGACGTGATTCTGGTCGTGGTGCTGGGGGGGATCAGCCTCAGCGGCGGCAAGGGCCGGGTGATGAACATCATCGTCGCGACCTTGCTGATCGGCATATTGCTCAATGGCCTGACGATCATGAACGTACCGTTCACCGTGCAGAACTTGCTCGAAGGCGCTTTGTTGCTGGTTGCCTTGGTGATCGACAGCATTCTCAATCCGCGCGATGAGCAGACGGCCCAGCAGGGCGATATTTAACACCTATTCCATAAGAGGAAGACAATGAAGAAAGCATGTGCATTTGTACTGGCGGCCAGCATGGCGGCGTTTGCCGGCCATGCGCTGGCCCAGGGCAAGTTCGTGGATGAGCTGGCCGAGCAATATACGCAGGACGTCAAGGGCAAGCGGGTGGCGTTTCTGGCCCTGTCCACCTCCTTTGACCTGGCCCAGATGTGGTCCAGGGGCATGGAGAAATTCGCCGAGCGCAACGGCATCGACTACACCGTGCGCAATCCCAACTGGGACAGCCAGGCCGGCAGCCAGGCGCTGACGGACCTCATCCGCGACAAGTACGACCTGCTGGTCGTGCAGAATCCGGACGTACAAGTCTATCGCAAGCTGCTCAACCGGGCTCAGAAGGCAGGTATCCCCGTGGTCCAGATCAATCTGAAGTCATTGCAGTCCACCGACGCCTTCGTGGGGGCCGAGTGGGCCGAACTGGGCCGGATGCAGGCGCAGATCGCCTACGACTGGTGTGCCAAAGAAAAGGGCGGCAGCGGCGAAGTGGCCTTGATGCAAGGTACACCCACCAATCCCAACACATTGCTGATGGTCCAGGGGGTCAAGGACATCATCGAGCAGCACCCCGGTCAGCTGGAGATCGTCTCCAATCAAGTGGCCGACTTCGACGCCACGAAGGCGCATGGGATCGCCTCCACCGTCATCAAGCAGCATCCCAACCTCTGCGCCTATATCGGCACTTGGGATGGCATGGACCTGGGCGTGGCCAGCGCCGTGGAAGATGCCGGCAAGATCAAGGACATCAAGGTCATCACCAATGGGGGGGGCCGCCAGCCGCAGTGCGATCGGGTTCGCAAGGGCCTGTATGACGCGTATATCAGCTACAACGCCTTCCGGCAGGCGCAGGACCTGACGGTCACCATGGCCCAGCTGCTGCAAAATGGCCACAACCCGGACGTCAAACCCTATGCCATCTATACCCCGTTGACCGTCATTACCCAGGAAAACCTGAACGATGACTCATGCTGGGATTTTGACAAAGTCGAAAAAACGGAGTTCTAGGACAGTGTCCGGATGTGAGCCCATATGGAAAAGGTCATCAAGTTCCTGCGTTACGACGTGCTATCGACGAGATTCCTGGGAGAGCTGCTGAGCAAGAACTGGATCGATAATTTCATTCCCACGCTGTTCTTGCTCATCACCCTCCTGGTATTCATCCCGACCGGGGTGAGTCTGTTCACGGCAGGGGGGCTGGTCGACCTGATGCGTCAGGTGGGGGAAATCGGTTTCGTTACCTTGGGCATGAGCATCGTCATGCTGGGCGGCGGCATCGACTTGAGTGTGGGCTCCATCTTCGCCGTATCCAACTTTGTGGCGATCACCACCATTCAGTATCTGGACTGGCCGCTGTATTTTGCCATCCCCGCCACCTTGCTGGTGGGGGCGGCGTTTGGCGCGGTCAACGGCGTGCTGGTGGGGTTTTTCGGGGTGCGTGCGTTCCTGGCCACCCTCGCCACGCTCATTATTGGCCGTGCCATTTCCGATATCCTGGTCTTGAATTATTCGACTACGGTCGGGCTGGCCTTTGGCGGGTCCGATCTCTGGGAGTCGCTGGGCGAAGACGCCTTCCTGGGGGTGCCCCTGAGCATGACCGGGCTGATTGTGGCGCTGGTGCTGTTCCACCTGATATTGACCCGGACCCGTTTCGGCTGGAATATCTATGCCACTGGGGGGTCGCGGCGTTCGGCCTACAACATCGGCATTCCCATCAAGCGCCTGATTTTCACGACGTATGTCATGTCGGGTGCGCTGACGGCGCTTGGTGCGGTGTTTTATGCGGCACGGCTGGCCAGCGTCGGGCCCGAGACCGGGATTGGGCTGGAAATCACTGTGCTGACCGGGGCCATATTGGGGGGCGTCAGCCTGGGCGGAGGCAAGGGGTCCGTCTACAAGATCTTCATCGGCACCTTGATCGTCCTGATCATCACCAATGCCTTGATCAATCTTGGCGTGGGCAGTGGCGTCACGCCGCTGGTGTTCGGCATATTGTTGCTGGTGGCTGTGGCTATTGATGTACGCTGGCTCAAGAACCTGCGCAAGATCAAGAATCACCTGTATGTGGCGCCGGTCGCATTGTCCCTGCCCCCCGCACCCGACTGTCGCCCGGGTGCTGGCGCGCCCTGGGAAGTCAACGATCGGCTCAAGGGCGTAGGCGCCATCGGGCTGGGCGAGCTCGATGGCCCTGAAGACATGATCTTCGATAGCCAGGACAATCTCTACACGGGCCAGCGCCAGGGGCATATCGTGCGTTTCTTCGCGCCCGACTATACGCGCTCCGAGACGTTCGTCCACATTGGCGGTCAGCCATTGGGGCTGGCCATGGATGCAGAAGACAACATTCATGTCTGTGTGGGCGGCATGGGTCTGTACAAGGTCACCCCAGAGCGCGAGGTCATCTTGCTGACAGACGAAACCAACCGCAGCCTGACGTCCATCCTGGATGATTCGCGGCTGCGCATGCCCGACGATCTCGACATTGCGCCGGACGGCCGTATCTTCTTCAGTGATGCCACCGTGCGCTTCTCCAATACCGAATGGCCGGTGGATTCGATAGAGGCTCGAACGAACGGCCGGCTGATCCTGTATGACCCTCATACTAAAAAGACGCGCACCGTATTGCGCAACTTGCGCTTCTCCAACGGCGTATGTGTGACCCTGGACGGCGAATCGCTGCTGGTCGCTGAAACCTGGGGTTGCAGGGTGACCCGCTACTGGTTCGATGGTCCAAACAAGGGGCGCACAGAAGTCGTCCTCGACAATCTTCCGGGCTACCCAGACAATATCAATCGGGCGTCCGACGGCAACTACTGGTGTGCGATCGTCGGGATGCGCGGCCGGGCGTTCGACCACATGTTGCGCTTCCCAGGTGTGCGGGCGCGCATGACGCGTCGCCTGGGGAACGACGAGTGGCTGTTCCCCAACCTGAATGACGGCTGCGTCATCAAGTTCGACCTGCAGGGAACGGTCATGGAATCGCTGTGGGATCCCACCGGTATTTCGCATCCCTACATCACTTCGATGCGCGAGCACAAGGGCAAGCTGTATCTCGGCGGGATCTCCAATAACCGCATTGGGGTCCACGAACTGTCGGGCGTGGACATGGGTTGGACCAGCCAGTTCAGCTACTGGGGGAAGAAATGATCCGTACCTTGCGCGGCGTGCATGATTGGTTTTTTGGGCAGGGTGCTTATGGCGTGACGGTTCCGCCCATGGATGGTCCGTTCCGGCCCAATACGCTGCTCGACCTGGCCGAGGGCGCGAAACAAGAGGGCGAACCCGACAATCTCCTGCGCTGCGGCGATCATCTGTTTTTCAGCGTAGGTCACGTACTCTATGAGCGGACCGGCGCGCAGAGCCGCGCAGAGGTGGCCCGCTTTCCCAGCGGCGTGCTGGCGCTTGCGTGCGATGGACACGAGCGCGTCGCTGTGGCGTTGGCTGGCGAAGGGATACGCGTGGGTGCGCCGGACCGTTTGATGGATGTCTCGGCCGTGTCCGTGGGGCGAACCGATTGTGTGACGGCCTTGTCTTTCGGGCCGCAGGGAGACCTGCTTGTCGCGGTCGGTTCGGATGAGAACTCGTCGCTCGATTGGGCGCGCGACCTTCTCGAACGGGGCGCGAGCGGTTCGCTCTGGTCGGTGTCGTCCGATGGTGTCGCGCAGCCACTGCGCACAGGCCTGGCCTGGCCGGCTGGTGTGGTTATCGACACGCAAGGCCGCGTGGTCTACAGCGAGGCCTGGCGGCATCGTTTGGTGAGGTATACGCAAAACAGCGGCGATGCCGTCGTGCTGGATGCGTTGCCGGCCTACCCGGGGCGCCTGGTGCGCGAAGGTGCGTCGTTCTGGCTATGCTTGTTTGCGCCCAGGCGCCAACTGATCGAGTTTGTATTGCGCGAAGAGGCCTACCGCCTGAGCATGTTGCAAGACGTGGAGCCCGAATACTGGATCGCACCCAAGCTCAGGGCCCGCGGTGGCTATCTCGAGCCGCTGCAGTGGGGCGAGGTCAAGCAGCTGGGGATTGCCAAGCCCTGGGCGCCCAGCCTGTCTTATGGTTTGTTGGCGCGCCTGGATGAAGCGTTCGTCCCCCGGGGGTCGTATCATAGCCGCGCGGATGGTGTACGGCATGGCGTATGCAGTGTGGCCGTCGTGGGCAACCAGATCCACGCGACGTCCCGTGGCAGCATGGAACTTCTCACGCTGGATATCTAGATGATCATTGACGTCCCAACCCTGGAGCTGTGCCGTGAGTAAGGTGATATTCAGCCTGCAAGACGTATCCAAGGAATTCGGTGGCAACTACGCGATCAAGGGCATCGATCTGCAGCTGGTCGCCGGCGAGATCCATGCACTGGTAGGAGAAAATGGCGCCGGAAAATCCACGCTGTGCAAGATCATTGCGGGGGTCTATGCGCCATCCGAGGGTACCTTGCACATCGATGGCCAGCCGGTGCAGTTCCGCAACCCCACCGAAGCCCTGGACAGCGGCATTGCCATGGTCTATCAGGAAACCAGCCTGGTCTCGTCCATGACTGTGGCCCAGAATCTGTTCCTGGGCAGCGAAAAACGGTTCTACCGGCTGCGGGGCCTGTACATCAGCGCCCAGCAGCTGCTGGGCTCGCTCAGTTTCAATGTGGATCCCTGGGCGACGGTGGGCACCTTGGGCGCTGCACAGAAGCAAATGGTGGAAATCGCGCGCGCCGTGCGCCAGCATGCCAGGGTCATTATCTTCGATGAGCCCACTGCCACACTGACGCCCGAGGAGAAACACTATTTCTTCATGTTGCTGCAGCGGCTGTGCAAGGAAGGCATTGCGATTCTGTTCATCAGTCATGCCATCGAGGAAGCGCTGAGCTGGGCCACCCAGATCACGGTATTGCGGGATGGGCAGCTGATCCGCAACGACCTCGCCATCAACATGACCAAAGACTCCATCATCAAGGATATGGTCGGGCGCGAGTTGTCCGGCGAGGCGTATCAGCCGCAGCAGCGCGCCGACCAGAAACCGGTCAACACCACGCGCATCCTGAGTGTGGAAAATCTCTCCATGGGCGGGATCGTGCGCAATACCTCGTTTTCCATCTATACCGGCCAGATTACCGGCCTGTTTGGGCTGGTGGGCTCGGGTCGCTCGGAGACGGCCAAGGTGATTGCCGGGGTCATCAAGCGGAACCATTTTTACGGTGGCGTAGTCCGCTACCAAGACCGGGAGGTTCGCTATCGCACGCCAGGGCCGGCGGTCAACAGCGGTATCGTCTACATCACCGAAGATCGCAAAGCGGATGGCTTCTTCGAGAACATGACCATCCAGCAGAACATCGAAGCGGGTTTGCTGGTCAAGGGGTCCACCCAGCTTGGTTTCCTCGGGTCCGACTATGCCAAAGAGGAAACCGAAAAATGGAAAAAAATCTTCCAGATTCGGGCGATCAATCCGGCGGCCCGTATCGTCGAATTGTCGGGCGGCAACCAGCAAAAGGTGGTGGCCGCCAAATCATTGGCCCAAGCGCCCCGGCTGATATTTTTCGATGAGCCGACGCGCGGCGTGGACGTGGGGGCGATCAGCGAGATCCATAACGTGATTCGCGACTTGGCTGACAGCGGCTTGGCCGTCGTGGTGATTTCATCTTATCTGCCCGAGATTCTGAAGTTGTCAGACCGGGTTCTGGTCTACCGGTCCGGCCGGGTGGTCGAGGAGTTCGATGCCGACGAGGCCACAGAGGAAGGCATCATGTATGCGGCAGTCCACTGAGGGGCCGGCCGCCGGATAGCCCGTCCGCGCAGCCGGCCCATCCGCACGGGCGGCACGGGTCGGCTGGCGGGCCTGTATGGATCGAATGGATCAGAAGGCGACCTGATCGGCGCCTTTCAGGCAGAGGATTGCGCGGGCTTCATCGGGGGTGGCGACCTCGAGGTTCAGGGCCTCGAGAATGGTGCGGATGCGCGTCACCTGGTCGGCGTTGGATTTCGCCATTTCGCCTGGCCCCAGCCAGAGCGAGTCTTCGAGCCCGACACGCACGTTGGAGCCCATGGCGGCGCCGATGGTGGCCAGCGGAATCTGGTTGCGGCCCGCACCCAGGATAGACCATTGGTAGTCGTCGCCAAACAGCCGGTCGGCCGTGCGCCGCATGTGCATCAGGTCTTCGGGGTTGGGCCCGATGCCACCCAGGATGCCGAACACCGACTGGATGAAAGGGGGGCTTTGCACCAGCCCCCGATCCACGAAGTGGGCCAGGTTGTACAGGTGGCTGATGTCATAGCATTCGAATTCGAAGCGCGTGCCGTTTTCGGTGCCCTTGCGCAGGATGGTCTCGATGTCCTTGTAGGTGTTCTTGAAGATCAGGTCGCGGCTGTTTTCCAGGTGCTGGCGTTCCCAGTCGTGCTGAAAGGTCTTGAAGCGGTTGAGCATGGGGAACAGGCCGAAATTCATCGAGCCCATGTTCAGCGAGGCCAGTTCGGGCTTGAAGGTCATTGCCGGGCGCATGCGCTCTTCGACCGTCATGTGCGGGCTGCCGCCCGTGGTGATGTTGATCACCGCATCCGTGGCCTGCTTGATTTTCTCCAGAAATGGTCGGAAGTATTCCGGATCCTGGGTGGGCCTGCCATCTTTCGGATCGCGGGCGTGCAGGTGCAGGACGGCGGCGCCGGCGCGCGCGGCTGCAATGGCATCGTCTGCAATGTGCTCTGCGGTGACCGGCAAATACGGCGACATGCTGGGTGTATGGATCGCGCCGGTGACCGCGCAGCTGATGATGGCTTTTTTCTTGCTTGCCATGATGGTGCTCCTTGAAAAATTCGATATCGATGCGAGTGCCCGCAGGCCGGCTTGGCGGGGCGGGATCAGCGTTCGCCCGCCTTGTGCCTGAGCAGTGCCATCAGATGTTCATCGCGCCAGACGCGCCGGTCCTTGAGCTGCTCCCGTGGCAGGATTTTCCGCCGCTCGGCGTCCAGCGCCTCGATCAGGGCCTGCGGCCAGGGGGTGGTGTCCGCTTGTTCGAGCGCCAGCTCGTTGTAGATGGTGCCGTACCGTTCGCAGTAATCGCGCAAGCCGTCGGGCGCATTCAGGTCGATGGTCTCGAATGGCCCCATGAACGACCACCGCAGGCCCAGCCCGTTCTTGAGGGTCAGGTCGAGATCCTCGACGGTCACGCAGTCGTTCTGGACCAGGCGGAAGGCTTCCCGCAGCAAGGCGCCCTGCAGCCGGTTCAGGATGAAACCCTTGATTTCCTTCTTGACGACGATGGGGGTTTGCCGCACGCGTGTCAGCAGGTCGTGCGCTTTCGCGACCACGGCCGGATCCGTCCATGGGGCGCCGCACAGCTCGACCACGGGGACCAGGTAAGGGGGGTTCACGGGGTGCGCCACCAGGCACCGGGCACGGCCGGGCAGGTGTTCCGTGAACCGGGAGGCCGCGATGCTGGATGTGGAGCTGGCGAGTACGGCATCGTGTTTTGCCGCCACATCCATGCGGGCAAAAATCTCTTTTTTGACCTCTACGGATTCGGGCAGGCATTCCTGCACGTAGTCTGCATCGGCCAGCGCCTCTTCGAGGGTCGCAACGCGCCGGATCCTGGCCAGCGCATCCTGGCTGGACGGCACCAGCCCGGCATCTTGCAGCTTTTCGGTCAGTGCGGCGATCATCTCGCCGGCGCGGGCGAGTGCTTCGGGGTCGCCATCCCAGAGCGTGACCTCGAGCCCGCCGCGGGCAAATACGATGGACCAGGCCTGGCCGATGAGGCCTGCCCCTATGACGGCTGTTTTCATGGGTTCGTCATCCTGATAGTGTAAAAAGACGTTGGCAGGGTCAGCCTGCGAAGCGCTGTTCGGGGACTCCACGGATCCCCAGCCCGGTGATCATGAAGACGCTGCCCCCCAGCACTGAATCAGACGGGAATCGGGGCAGCGGGGGGCGCGACATGGAGGTGACGAACAGGATATCGAGGTGCTCGCCGCCAAACATCACGCTGGTGACGTTCTTGACGGGCATTTCGATGATGCGCTCGACCTGGCCGTCCGGGGTATAGCGCACCAACTGGCCTTCATAGACCTGGGCATTCCACAGGCAGCCCTCGGCATCCACGGTGGACCCATCCGGAGAGCGGAAGTTCGTACCCTGGATTTTGGTAAAAGTACGCCGGTTGGCGATCGCCCCGGTATCGAGATCGTAGTCGTAGGCCCAGATTTCTTCTGCCCAGGTATCGGCAAAATAGAATGTCTTGCCATCCGGACTCCAACAGGGGCCGTTCGACACGACGATCCCGTCCTGCAGGCGATGGACGGACAGGTCGGGATCCAGGCGGTACAGCGCGCCGTTGGGCCCTTCTTCCATGGTGTCCATACTGCCGAACAGGAAACGCCCTTTGGGGTCGACCTTGCCGTCGTTGAGCCGGTTGTTGGGCAGGCCGGGCTCCGGGTCGTGCAGCAATTCGACGGCGCCCGTTTTGAAGTCGACGGTGTGCAGGCCGTTGGCCAGCGATGCAATCGCCCCTCCGGAGCGTCGCAGGGCCATCGAGCCGATTTTTGTGGGCACCTGCCAGGCCCGGATTTCCCGGCCGTCGGCGGTTGCACGGAAGATCCGGCCGTCGGCGCTGTCTATCCAGTAGAGGCGTTGCTCGTCAATGTCCCACAAGGGGCCCTCGCCCAGCGTCGTTTTCACGTCGACAAACACTTCAATCTTCATTTTGCGCTCCTAAGAAAACCGCTCTTTGAGGCTGGCCACCGCCAGCAGCAGAACGGAACCAAAGATGATGGGCCGCACGGCGTAGGGCAGGCCACTGCCCGACAGCAACATCTGCAGGGCCGTGAGCAGCAGCACGCCGGCCAGCATGCCCAGGTAGTGTCCGCGCCCTCCGGTGATCAGCCCGCCGCCGACGACGATGACGGCGATCGAAGGCAGCAGGAAATCATCCCCCATGCCCAAGCTGGCCTGGCCCGAGAATCCGGTCAGCAGCACACCCACCAGGGCGGCGCACAGGCTGGACAATACGAACACCAGGATGAGGGTGCGGTTGGTCGGGACCCCCGACAGCAGTGCCGCCCGCTGGTTGCTGCCGGTGGCGTACACATGCCGGCCAAAAGGCGTGCACGTGAGCAGGAACACGGCAAAGGCGACGAAGGCCAGTATCAGGTAGGCGATGGGCGTGACGCCGAAGAGCTTGGCCGTCATCAGCCACGAGATGGCAGGCGCCGGAAAGCCGCTGGGGGTGCCTTGGGAATAGAGCAGGGCCAGGCCCTGCAGGATCCCGTTGGTTGCCAGCGTGGCCACGATGGATGAAAATCCGAGCACGGCCACCATGATGCCGTTGAGCAGCCCGATGGCCAGCCCGGTCAGTGTAACGACGAGGATGGCCTGGAGCAGGTGCTCGTTGGAGCCTTGTGTGATGCCGGTGAAGATGAAGGCGCATAGGGCGATGGTCCACGGCAGCGAGAGGTCGAGGCCGCCCGTGAGGATGACGGCGCCCTGGCCCAGGGCCAGGATGATCAGGAAGGTGGACAGGACGATCAGCGAGTTCCAGTACGACCACCTGAATATGTTGAGGTCCAGGATCACTGCGGTTGCCAGCACGATCGCGATCAGGGCGACCAGGGCGGGCACGGACAGCAGGATGTCTTTCCTGTATCGCTTCAGCAGCCCGACGTGGGGTGGTGGGGTGCCGGATGAGTGTGCGATGTCGATGCCCGCCAGGTCATGCGGCGGGCGCCGCCGGGCGCGGCCTTGCTGTCTGTGAAAGCGGATGCGTGCCAGCATGCGCGCGACGGATGCGCGCAGCGGCGAGCCGGCCCCGAGCGAATTCAGCAAGACGGCGATGATCAGCACCACCCCCTGGGCGATCGTGGAATAGTATGCCGATACACTGAAGATCAGCAGGAGGTTCACGATCACCATGAGAATGTAGGCGCCCAGTGCGGAGCCCAGGGGGCCGCCGCGGCCACCGCCCAGGCGCGTGCCGCCGATGACGATGGCCGCGAAGACCGGCAGCAGCAAAGAATTGCCGACCAACGGGTCTCCGGAGCCTGTCTGCGCCGTCAGGAACAGGCCGGCCAGGCCGTACAGTGCGCCTGCGGCACAGTATTTCAACAGTAGGATGCGCTGGACCCGCACGCCGACGGCGCCGGCCGATGCCATGTTGCCCCCCACCGCATACAGGTGCAGGCCCCAGGGGGTGCGCTTGAGCCATGCCCAAAGCGCCAGGCACACAAGGATCATGAACCCCGCGGTCGGCATGAAATCGGGTATCAAGTCACCCATGAGGGTCGCGCTGATGACTTCGGGGACTTCGCCGCCCGGCGAGTCCATGATCAGCAGCGTGATGCCCTGGAGAATGAACATGGTGGCCAGGGTCACCACGATGGACTGCAATCGGAGATAGGCGACCAGCAGTCCGTTGACCAGCCCGCATGCGGTGCCGATTCCGATGGCCAGCAGCAGTGTCGCCACGAAGGTGCCCGGCCCGTCGCCTTCGACGATCTGGCTGGCCAGCACCACGTTCACCAGTGAAATCACGGCCCCCACAGACAGGTCGAAGCCGCCCCCCAGAATCACCAGGGTGCCGCCGATGGCCGCGATGGCGAGCGTGGTCCCCCCCTGGACCAGAAGCATGAAGTCGAAATAGTCGAAGCCGGCGCCACTCTTGAGAGAGACCATGGCTACCAGCAGGAACAAGACGACTGCGGCGGCAATCACGCTGCCGAATTGATCCAGCATGCGGCCATACGAGTGATTAGGCATGCATCGATTCCGTTTCTGTGTGCGGTTGGCCCAGCATGGCGGACACGACGGCGTGCTCGGTGATCTCCGGCGCCTCGAAGGTGCGGGTGATGTGCCCGCGATAAATGACGTGGATCTTGTGGCTCAGATGAATCACTTCGGCGATTTCCGTCGAGTAGAACAACACGGCGCCGCCGAGCCGGGTGTAGTCGAGCATCAGCTTGTAGATTTCGTGCTTCGTACCGACGTCGATGCCGCGCGTTGGATCGAACAGCAGCAGGATCCGGCTTTGGGCCAGCAACCACCGTGCAAGGACGATTTTTTGCTGGTTGCCGCCGGAAAACGATCCTGCGTCCATCCACAGCGCCCTTTGGTCCAGATTGATGCGCTCGAAGACCCGTGCGGCACCGGCAAGCTCGGTTGCCTGGCGGATCGCGCCACCGCGCGTCAGCCGCCCAAGTATGGGCAAGGACGCGTTTTTCAGCCCGCTTTGGTTCAGCAGCAGGCCTTCCGTCTTGCGGTCTTCGGGCACGAAACCGATTCCGGCGTGCTGGATCGCGCCGATCGGGCCGGTGTGCAGCCTCGCCTGGCCATCGATCAGGATCTGGCCCGAGGCCGGCAGGCGCAGGCCGAAGCAGGCCTCGAAGAGGTCGAGCTGCCCCATGCCTTGAAGGGCTGCGATGCCGAGGATTTCCCCTTGGTGCAGTTGCAGGCTGGCATCCCGGATCGCGCCCGAGGAAAGGCTGTGCAGCTCGAGTACGCGGGTGCCTTCGCTGCGGGTTTCGCGCGCCGGAAAGACGTTGTGCACCGAGCGGCCGGCAATGAGCTCGACCACTTCATCGTCGGTGTAGTCGTCGACGAGACCGGAGGAAATCAGCTGGCCGTTGCGCAGGATCGATAGATCATCGCAGAACGCGCGCACTTCTTTCATGCGGTGAGAGATGAATATGGTGGTCAGGCCGTCGGCTTTGAGCCGGGCCATGATGTCGCCCAGCCACTGTACGTCGACCGATGACAACGTGGACGTGGGTTCATCGAGCAGAAGGATTCTGGGCTTTCTGAAGATGGCGCGCGTGATTTCGATCTTTTGCTGTACCGTCAGGCTGAGGTTCCGGATCGGTTCGTCGAGATCCACTTCGAAGTCCAGCGCCGCCATGTGTGCCAGGATGCGCTTGCGCAGCTGCGTGCGGCGTATCATGCCGCTGGCGTGCATGGCCGCCCGCGGCAAGAGCATGTTGTCCAGAACCGACAGCTCCGGAAGCATGGTCATTTCCTGGAAGGCTGTTTGTATGCCCAGCGCCTGGGCCTTCAGCGGCGTATCCAGGCTGACCTGCTCGCCAAAGACCTCGATGTGCCCCGTGGTGGGGGGCATGAGCCCCGACAGCAGCTTGACGGTCGTGGACTTGCCAGCCCCGTTCTCGCCCAGCAAGGCATGGATGCGCCCTGGCTTGATATCCAGCGACACATCGGAGAGCGCGATGACCGGTCCGAACCTTCTGGACAGATGGTGCAGGCGCAATGCGCTGTCGGGTTGTGGCATGTCGGGGCCTTGCTGGGCTTGGGTGGACAATGGGGTGCCTCCGGGTGTGCCGGGCTCTGGTTATTCCTGGTCCGGCTCCCCGTTCAGCGCCGCTTCCAGGCCCAGGTTCCGGGTCTCGGGTGAATAGATGGAGGCAAACCAGCCCGGGTTTTTCACGATGGCTGGCATGAACACGTTGCAACCGTCATCCATTTCTTTCCAGGTGCCATTCTGGCAGAGCTTGACCGTCTCGTTGGTGATCCTGGGCAGTGGCAGAATCACTTCCTGGGGTACGGCCTTGCCGTCCAGGGCTTCGACCGCAAGCTTCAGGGCCAGTGCGCCCGAGTACGGAACGGACGCATAGGAGAAGCGCGGCGCACCCAGCGGCGCATAGGCGCCGCTGGCGCCTTCCAGCTGTGTGTCGGGCGGCAGCATCTGGATGCGTCCGCCGTTGGAGCCTTCGCCTGCGCAGGGCAGGAGGTCTTCGGGTTTGCGGTCTGCTTCGAGCTGCATGGCGTTGGCCGTGTAGCAACCGACCTGCATCCACAGGCCGTCGATGTCGTCCCAGTCTCGCACCGCCATGATTTTTGTCAGCTCGGTGCGGGCGACGGCCTGGCTCCACATGCCCGGGCTTTCGTTGACCACCTTGATCTCGGGATGTTGTGCGAATACGGACTTGGCGCCCTCGGTGCGCAGCTTGTCCACCGAAGTTCCGGGCACCCCGGTGATCATGACGATGTTCCCTTTGCCACCCATCTGGTCCACCAGCCATTCGGCCGTGGCGACGCCGGCCTCTTTCTGGTCGATGTGGATGTTGTGCGCACAGGGCTCGGTCACTTCGCCATCATAGGCGAACACCTGGATGTCTTTCGAACAGGCCCGCTTGATGACCTGGTTGAGGGCCGTGGGCGAGATCGGGTAGACGACGATGGCGTTGGCACCGGCCTGGATCATCGCGTTGATCTGCTGGATCTGCTTTTGAGCGTCGGCGCCGGCGACCTGGATTTCCAGGTCCACCTTGTCGCGCAGTTCGGGCGTCTTGGCCATGGCCTTGATCATGTTGGTGGCCTCGGCCTGCCAGTCATTGCCGATGTAGCTCATGCTGAGGAATATCTTGTATTTATCTGACTGCGCATGCGAGGCGGGCGCCAGCATCATGGCCGATGCCGCCAATAGGGAGGTCGCCAGTATTTTCATGCCCTTGGTACCGTTCATTTCAGTCTCCTGGTGAAGGAAAGCCGGGGCTTTGCCCCGTCTCATCGAATGGCCGTGCCGCGGTGACGGTGCGACACCGTGTGGCCGTGGATTCAGATCAGCGCCTGCGTGTGGCCATCGACCGCCAGCGCCTGGCCGCTGACGCACGCGGCGGCGCCACTGGATGCGAACAGCACGGTGTTGGCCACATCCCGCGCCGTCACCATGCGCCCCAGCGAGGCCTGTTGTTCGTACTGTGCGGCGACGTCTTCCACGGGCTGGCCCAGGGTCTTGGCCTTGGCGGCGATGACCGCACGAATGCGGGGGCCATCGACGGCCCCGGGCAGGATGGCGTTGACCCGGATGCCGTATTTGCCCAGCTCGATGGCCAGGGTCTTGGTGAAGCCAACGACAGCCCACTTGGACGCGGAATAGGGCGCGCGCCCCGCAAAACCCAGGTGCCCCGCCGCGGACGACAGATTGATCATGACCCCCGAAGCGGACTGCTTGAGCAGCGGGATGGCCAACCGCGCGCACAGGAACTGGCTGGTAATATTGACCGACAGCGTGCGGTTCCAGTCTTCCAGGGTCAGCGTTTCGACGTAGCCTGTCGGGCCCGCGACGCCCGCATTGTTGACCATGACATCCAGGCCATTCAGTTTTTGGGCCACCTGATCGAACAAGGCCTGCACGCTGGCTTCATCCGATACGTCCGCGGGCCAGGTGATCAGTTGCGGATCCGTTTTTCGCGCTTCAGCCAGCCGGTCTTCATCGATGTCGCACACCATGACCTTCGACCCGGCTTCCAGGAATGCGCGTGCCATTTCCAGGCCCAGGCCGCTGCCGCCGGCTGTGATCAGAACTTTTTTGTCTTTCATGCTGATGTGCTCGAACATGGTGTGCTCCGTAGGATATCCGTGTGAATGTCTGGTCTATTGGGGCGTTTGGGTGTCAAATGGTCGCGTCATTCAAGATGGCGGTTGCATGGATCCGGCCCGCTGTTACTGTTATATTAATTCTGTGTGATCACAGATCACAGTAAGTGTTTTCCCTAATCATGGAAGGACATCATGACCAAACTCCTGAACCCGTTACCTCCTCGCGGCACCTTGGGCACGGATGTCCTGAACCGCATCAAGGAACTGCTGCTCACGGGCCGGGTCATGCCGGGCGATCGCCTGTCGCTGCGGTCCATGGCGGAAGCGCTGGGCGTGAGCATGATGCCGGTCCGCGAAGCCGTCTACCAGTTGATTTCGGATCAAGCGCTCGAGGTGGCCCCGAACCGCTCGATCCGGGTTCCGGTCATGACGGCCGAACAGTTCGCGGAAATCACCCGGATCCGGCTGCTCATCGAAGGCTATGCCGTACGCGAGGCAACCGCGCACGTCACACCCGACCTGATCCAGTCGCTGCGCGCGCTGAACCAGCAGCTGGCCGTGCGCATGGGTGAAGGGGGGGCCAGCCTGGGACAGGCGGTTCTGCTCAACAAGGCGCTGCACTTTTCGTTGTATGAAACGGCGCACATGCCCATGCTGATGAAGATCATAGAATCTTCATGGCTGCGGATTGGGCCGGTCCTCAATTATGATTTGCGCTCGGGGTCGGAGCGCACGGAAAACCGTACGGCCGTCGGGCACCACGAGCGGATGATCGATGCCCTGGGCGCGGCGGATGCAGATGCCGCGTGCGCCGCGCTTCAGGATGACATCAAGAGTGCGTACCGCTACATTGTCGAGAAACAGTGGCCGAAGAAGAGTCGGGAAGCGGTGGCCGCAGGTGGCCCGGCTCTTTAGACAAAAATCATCTTCAAGGCGGCCTGCAGCACGGGCAGGTAGGTGCGCCTGACATCGCCCGGGTCAGTGCGCAGCACGTGGGTACTGATGTTGATTGCGCCGGCGACCCCCGCGTCATGCGCCATGACGGGGACCGCGATGGCGCATAGCCCGGTTTCGAGCTCTTGGTTGACGATGGAATAGCCGTTGGCCTGATCTGCAGCCAGGATCTTGAGCAGTGCATCGACGTCGACGACGGTGTGTTCGGTATGCCGCAGCCGGTTGGATGCCTGCAGGATCGCTGCCTGCCGATGGCGCGGCAGTTGCGCCAGGATGGCACGGCCCATCGAGGTGCAATAGGCCGGCAGCGTGCTGCCCACGTGCAGGCTGTTGCTCATGATGCGCATTTTCTCTTCTGCCGATCGGGCCACGTAGATGATCTCTGTGCCATCGAGCACCGCGAAGGATGATGATTCGCCGGTTTGGGCCGTGATGTCTTCCAGTATGGGCTGAAGCGCGGCAGGGAAGCCCGACGACGCCAGGTAGCCCTGGGCGAGCGTCAGGATCTTGGGCGTGAGGCGGTATTTCCGGTCGATTTCCAATACGTAGCCCAGGTTTCTCAACGTGATCAGGATACGCCGGATCGTGGCCCTTGGCAGGCGGGTTCGGCGTGCGATGTCCGCCATCGACAGCGGGGCATGGTGGCGTGAAAAGACTTCCATGACAGCGATCCCGCGGGCGAACGACAGCAGCCCGTCGTCTGCGGCCGCCGGGGCGAAGGGCGATTCGGGCGCGACGATGCGTGTCTGGCTGCGGGTGGGATGGGAATCGGGCGACATGTGGGTGGCCATGACCCTTTGAGTGTTGGATTCAGAGATGTACAATGTTCGCATAGAGAACATAAGTTCGGCAAACGACCCTACCAGAGAGACCCCTGTTGAACAAACGCTATCCTGATGTCGCACACGCCCTGCAGGGTATCCACGATGGCGACACCATCATGATCGGCGGGTTCGGGTTGGCAGGCCAACCCGCCGCCCTGATCGACGGCCTGGCCGACCTGAATGTCAAGGGGCTTACGGTCATCAGCAACAATGCCGGCAATGGCGATACCGGGCTGGCGGCCCTTCTGGCGCGCGGGCAGGTGCAGAAAATCATCTGTTCGTTTCCGCGGCAGCATGATTCACACGTGTTCGATGGCCTGTACAGAGCGGGGAAGATCGAGCTCGAACTGGTCCCGCAGGGCAATCTGGTGGCTCGCATCGAGGCGGCGGGGGCCGGCCTGGGGGCCATTTTCACGCCGGTGGGTTACGGCACGGATTTGGCCAAGGGCAAAGAAGTCCGGGAGATCAATGGCCGGCATTACGTGCTCGAATACCCGCTGCATGCCCAGGTGGCCCTGGTAAAGGCCCATATGGCTGACGTATATGGCAATCTGGTGTACCGCAAAACAGCCCGCAATTTCGGGCCCATCATGGCCGCTGCCGCAAAAATGGCCGTGGTGCAGGTGGCGCATGTCGTGGCTGCGGGCCAGCTCGATCCCGAAACCATCGTGACGCCGGGCATCTTCGTGCAGCGCGTCGTGCAGATCCCGCCCCAGGAGTAATCATGTCTTACACGCGCATGAACAAGGAAGCCATGGCGCGGCGCGTCGCGGCCGATATATTCCCGGGGGCGTACGTCAACCTGGGTATCGGCCTGCCCACGCTGGTGGCCAATTATCTCGATCCGGCCAGGCACGTGATGCTGCACAGCGAAAATGGCCTGCTGGGCATGGGGCCGGCCCCCGCCCCGGGCGAAGAAGACCCAGACCTGATCAATGCCGGCAAGCAGCCAGTCACCATGATTCCCGGCGCCGCTTTGTTCCATCATGGGGATTCGTTCGTCATGATGCGCGGCGGCCACCTCGACATCTGCGTGCTGGGGGCCTATCAGGTGGCGCAAAATGGCGATCTGGCCAACTGGCATACGGGCGATCCCGATGCCATCCCGGCCGTGGGCGGGGCGATGGATCTTGCCGTGGGCGCGCGCAATGTCTGGGTGATGACCACCCACACCACGCGCGATGGTCAGCCGAAGCTCATGAAAACCTGCCGCTACCCGCTGACCGGCCTGGGGTGCGTGAAGCGGGTGTATACCGACCTGTGCGTCATCGAGATTCGCGATGGCGCCATGCATGTATGCGAAATGGTCGAAGGCCTGTCATTCGACGCGCTGCAGGCCTTGACCGATGCACCTCTTCAAAGGCCGACGTTGTCGGCCTCCAGCACCCGCTCGGCGCGGTAGCTCGAGCGCACCAGGGCGCCAGCCACCACTTCGCGAAAACCCATCGACAGGCCGAGCCGGCGAAATTCTCGAAACTGCTCTGGTGTAACGAAACGCTGTACCGGCAGATGGTTTTTGGTCGGCCGCATGTACTGGCCCAACGTCAGAATGTCCACGTCGTGAGCGCGCGCGTCTTCCATGGTCTGGATGACTTCGTCGTCGGCCTCGCCCAGGCCCAGCATGACGCTGGTTTTGGTCAGCGTGTGTGGCGCATGCGCCTTCGCGAATTTCAGTACGTCCAGGGTTTGCTGATAGCCGGCGCGCACGTCGCGTACCACGTGCGTGAGGCGGCGCACGGTCTCGATGTTTTGCGCAAATGTGGTGAGGCCGGCATCGAGCACCGTCGCCACGTCTTTTTGCCTGCCCTGGAAGTCGGGGGTCAGCGCCTCGACCGCGGTGTCTGCCGAGCGCCGATGAATGGCCCGGATGCAATCGGCGTAATGCCCCGCACCACCGTCGATGAGGTCGTCGCGGTCCACCGAGGTCAGTACGACGTATTTCAGCTGCATCAGGACCACGGCTTCGGCAACGCTCTCGGGCTCGTTGTGGTCGAGCCAGCCGTGCGGATTGCCGGTGCTGACCGCGCAAAATTTGCAGGCCCGGGTGCAGACCGAGCCCATCAGCATCAGCGTGGCGGTGCCGCGGCCCCAGCACTCGGCAATGTTCGGGCATTTGGATTCTGCACAGACGGTGTTGAGCTGGTGGTCGCGCACGATGTCGCGCACTTTCTCGTACTGGCTGCCGGCCGGAATGCGCACCCGCAGCCAGGCGGGCTTGGGCCCGACATCCGCTTGCCCGGCCAGGGCGCTGGGCCGCATGCCGTCTTTGACGGCCCGGGTGCCCTGAGGGCTGACGAATTTGGCACCTGGGCGCACGCGGGCACGAATGGTTGGGATTTCTGTGGTCATGTCGAAGGTTCAATGGCGGTCAAGAGGTGTCGGGTGGCTCGGGGCGGGCTGAAGTCGGTCGCGGATTCCCAGGCGGCTGAAAAGATCCGGGCCAGCGCATTGCCCGCGTCGACCACACTGCAGTGTACGCCGCATGCGGCCAGGTCGACCGTTTGCAGACCTGCCTGGCCGCAAGGGTTGATGCCCAGGAAGGGGGTCAGATCCATGTCGACGTTCAGGGCGACGCCATGGTAGGCACACCCCTTGTGGACCTTGACGCCCAGGGCGGCAATTTTTGCCAGCTGCGTACCCTGCGGGTGGTTTAGCGCGGATTGTGGTACGTACACGCCGGGTGCGCCAAGCTTGCGGCAGGCTTGCGAGAGCCCGCACTGCAGAAGCAGGTCCAGCACGGTTTGCTCGAGCAGGTGCACGAGTGCGTGTGCGGAGACCCGTCTGCGACGCAAGTCTACCAGGGTGTACAGAATGACCTGGCCGGGCCCATGATAGGTGACCTGGCCGCCCCGATTGCTGCGTACGACGGGGATGTGGCGCGGGTTCAGGACGTGCTCTGGCCGGCCTGCCTGGCCCAGGGTATAGACGGGCGCATGCTCGACCAGCCAAAGTTCGTCCGCCGTGTCCGGCTGCCGTTTTTGGGTGAAGTCCTGCATGGCCTGCCATACCGGCAGGTAAGGGGCAGGGCGGTCCAGCCAGCGGTGTTGCATTCGTATCGTCCAGGCAAGGTGCGAGTACGCTATTGTGGCATGATGCACGCTTCGGAGGTATCCGACAGTGCGCAAAGCCGGAGGTCAACAGTGAAGATTTTCAGGGCAACAAATCATGCCGGGCATTGAGACGCTGGCCGGGTTTTTTGGCGCGGCCCTGCTGCTTGCGCTCAGCCCCGGGCCGGACAATCTCTTCGTGCTGGTGGTGTCGGCCCAGAAAGGCTGGCAGGCGGGTCTTGCGGTGGTGGTCGGCCTGTGCCTGGGGCTGGTCGCGCAGACTGCGGCCGTCGCCCTGGGCCTGGCGGCGCTGTTCCTGGCGTCGGCGGCGGCCTTCATGGGGCTCAAGGTTGCCGGGGCCGTCTATCTGGCGTATCTGGCCTGGGGGGCGTTTCGCGCAGCCGCGCGCGCGGGCGACGTTGCCCTCTCGGCAGGTCATTCGGATGCGGCACCCGGCAACGGGTTCCATCCAGCGCGCATGGTGGGGCGCGGCATCGTCATGAACATCACCAATCCCAAGGTATTGGTGTTCTTTCTGGCCTTTTTGCCGCAGTTCGTGGATCCTTCACGCGGAGAAGTCGCCCTGCAGATCGTCCTGTTCGGTAGCGTGTTCATTGTGGCGACCCTGCTGGTATTCGGGGGTATTGCGTGCTTCAGTGGCAAGGTGGGCGACACGATACGGCGCTCTGCGGGGGTGCAGCGCTGGCTGAACCGCATCGCGGGGGCGGTGTTCCTTGGGCTCGCCCTGAACCTGCTGTTCATGCGCCGCTGACGAAATGCGCGCGCAGCAGGGCATCGAATAGCATCATGGCGCGGCTGCCCGGCTTGTCCTTGTGCTGGATACGGTACAGCGATCGCTCCAGCTGGGGCAGGGGGGACCGCAGCTCGACCAGGCGGCCCTGCTCGAGCCATTCCGCGATCACGTGGCGCGACAGGCAGCTGATGCCCATTCCGGCTGCAACGAGCTGCTTGATGGCTTCCGACTGGCCCAGTTCCATCACCGCTTCCAGGCGGCCCAGATGAGGCAGCAGCAGCCGTTCGACTTCTTCGCGGGTACCGGAGCCCGGCTCGCGCAGGACCCAGGGCGCCCGGGCGAGTTCGGGCAGGGACACCGGGCCGCGGGCCAGCGCATGATCGGCGGCGGCAAAGACGCACATGCGGTCCGCTTGCCACGGGGTCATGAGCAGTTCAGGGTGGTGGCTGGGGCCTTCGACAAAACCCGCGTCGATGCGCAACTGGGTGACGGCCTCGACCACGTCGGCGGTGTTGCCCACCATCAACTGGATCGAGGCGCGCGGGTGCGCCTGCCGGAAGCGAGCGAGTAAGGCGGGCAGCAAATGATTGCCGATGGTGGTGCTGGCCCCCAGGCGCAGGAAGATGCCGGCATCGTCCGTGAACAGGCGTTGAAGCTCCTGTGCCTGGTCCACCAGCGTGCGAGCCCTGGGCAGAAACACATGCCCTTGTGCGTTCAGCAGCAGCTTGCGCCCGATCCGGTCGAACAGCGGCGTGGACAGGCCCTTTTCAAGGGACAGCAGCGCCTGGCTGGCGGCTGACTGCGTCATGCCGGCGCGATCCGCCGCCGCCGTGACGGTGCCCTCATCGACAATGCCAAGAAACACTTCCAGTTCACGCAAGCTGATATACCAGGACATGGCTGAATCAATAAGTAAAATCGATTGAATAAATAAAAAGTATTTGTTTTATTTCTTTAATGATAGCGCGTATTCTGGTCATGCGCGCTGGCAAGGGGCCGGCGCTTTTTTTGGGACCCTGCATGACCACCCTGACGCGCCGCATCCATTTCACGGGCCCTATGCAGCCTCTGCCAGGCCTGTTGCTGACCCTGGCTATTGCACTGGCTGCGATGGGCTTGTCAGGGCTGTCCTTTTTATCCGATGCGGGGATGTCGGCGCTGACGCTGGCCATTGTGGCGGGCATGGTGCTGGGCAACACACTGTATTCGCGCGTGGCTTTTCAGTGCGGTGCCGGGGTGGCGTTTTCCAAAGCCAAGCTGCTGCGTCTCGGGATCATCCTTTACGGCTTCCGGTTGACGTTCCAGGATATTTTTTCGGTCGGCCTCGAGGGGCTGCTGATCGACGTTCTGGTCATCATGTCCACATTCACTCTCGCCTGGTGGGCCGGGCACCGGAAAATGGGGCTCGATGAGCAAAGTGCCATACTGATTGGCGTCGGCAGTTCGATCTGTGGTGCCGCCGCTGTGCTGGCGGCCGAGCCGGTTGTGCGGGCGCGCGCCGACAAGGTGGCCGTGGCGGTCGCCACCGTGGTGGTGTTCGGCACCCTGGGCATGTTTCTCTATCCCTTCTTGTACGCGCTTGCCCAGCCCTGGGGGCTGAGCGAGTCCGCTTATGGGATCTTTACCGGCTCTACGGTGCATGAAGTCGCCCAAGTCGTCGCTGCGGGGCGCGCGGTGGGCGAACTGGCCGCCACGAATGCGGTCATCATCAAAATGCTGCGGGTCATGCTGCTGGCCCCTTTTCTGATCGTGCTGGCCGCCTGGATCGCGCGCCGCTCTACTGGATCGGGGCATGCTGGTCAGGGCGCGTTCTGGCGGACCATTCCTTGGTTTGCGGTGGCTTTCATCGCCGTGGCCGGGTTCAATTCGCTGCACTGGCTGCCCGCACAGGCGGTTCAGGCCTTGTTGGTGCTGGACAATCTGGTGCTCACCATGGCGATGGCGGCGCTGGGGCTGACCACGCATGTCTCGGCCATACGCCAGGCGGGTACGCGGCCGCTGATGCTGGCGGCCTTGCTGTTTGCCTGGCTATTGCTGGGCGGGGCGCTGATCAACGGCCTGGTAATGTGGCTGTTTTGAATCAGCCGGCGCCAGGGCCCAGGGTGTGGCTTGGGTACGCCATGCAGGCACCCAGGATACGGATATAGCCCTGGGCATGCAGGGCCGGGGCCAGCAGCGATGCCATGCGCAGGTCCAGGCACAGCGATGCCAGCGACAGGCTGACCAGGGTGTGGTCCCCCCGGAATGAGCGCCTGTCCACCTGTGCCGGGGTGCCCGGTGGGGCGTCTTGCCATTGCAGTTGCTCGGGACGCACCATGATCATGGCCTCGCCGCGCGTTTCGCCTTGCCCCGGGTGCAGCGGCACGGTGCCCAGGGCACATTGGGCCGCGTGGGTATCCGCCTCGCCCGACAGGAACAGGGCGGTGCCCGTCAACCGGGCCACCGCCGGGCTGGCAGGCTGCCAGTACACGGTTTCCGGGCGCGCACATTGCATGATGCGCCCGTCCTGCATGACGGCCAGCTGGTCGGACACTGCAAAAGCCTCGCCTGGATCGTGCGTGACCAGCACCGTGGTGGTGCCCGTCTGGCGCAGGACCTGGATGACGTCTTCACACATGTTGCGCCGCAGGTCCAGGTCGAGCGCGTTGAAAGGCTCGTCCAGCAGCACCAGATCCGGCCCTGGCGCCAGTGCGCGCGCCAGCGCCACCCGCTGCTGCTGGCCACCCGAGAGTTCATGCGGGTAACGCTTGCCCAGGCCGTCCAGCCCCGTCAGGGCAAGGACCTCTTCGATGCGGCGTTGCGGGTCGTCGCCCCGTACCAGGCCGAAGCGCACATTGCCTTCCACCGTGAGGTGGGGAAACAAGGTGCCCTCTTGCGGCACGTAGCCGATACCGCGCCGCTCGGGCGGCACGAAGGCGCGCTCGGAGGCCATGACCCGGCCATCGAAGGCGATGCGTCCGCGCTCGAGCGGCTCGAACCCGGCGATCAGCCGCAGCAGGGTTGTCTTGCCGCAGCCTGAAGGGCCCAGCAGGGCCAGCACCGAGCCTTGCGGGATGTCGAGCTCGATGCCCCGCAGGACCGAGGTCTGGCCATATTGTTTGTGGACGTCGGTAATCGTGATGTGGCTCATGGGGCCTGATACAGCATGCGGCGGGTAAAGATCCAGACGGGCACGATGGAGACCAGCACCAGCAGCGCGGCAAAGGGCGCCGCTGCCGCGTATTCGGCATCGACCGTGTACATCCAGACTTCCGTCGCCAGTGTAACAGTGCCGGTTGGGGCCAGCATCAGGGTGGCGGTGAGCTCGCGCACGATCTCCAGCATCATCAAGGCCAGGGCCGCACCGATGCCGGGCGCGATATTGGGCAGGATCACAGTGAGAAACACCATGAAGGGGCGGCGCCCCAGGCTGCGGGCGACGGGCTCGAGTTGCGGGGGCACGAGCTCGACCGAGGCGCGCAGCGACGATTGCGCCAACGGCAGGTACAGAATAGCGTATGCCGCCAGCAGGACGGCCACGCCCTGGTACAGGGCGGGCGCCAGCCGGATCGATAGATAGACCAGCGCGAGCGCTACCACGACGCCGGGCAGCCCGTGAACGATGTAGGGCAGGCGCTCGGCAAATTGGGCCAGGGGGCCGCGGTGTCGCACCGACAGCAGGACCAGGGGAATGGCCAATGCGCTGGTGAGCAGCGCACCCGAGGTCGCCAGCGACAGCGTGCCGCGCACGGCGGGCCACAGTTGGGCCATGCCGGTGCCCGCCGAGCTGCCGTGCGCCAGCCACCAGGCCAGCGTGATCAACGGTACGCCCAGCGACAGAAAACCCAGTGCGCCAAAGGCGCCCAATACCGGCCAGGTGGCGCGCCGCAGGCGCAGCGGCTGGGCGATCCGGGCACTGCCCCGGCCGCTGCGCGACACCCGCCGGCGGCCTCGCAGGCGCATCTCTGCCCAGGCCGCCGGAATGCACAGCAGCATCAGGACGACCGACTGCAGGGCCGCCGAGGCGCTGTCGAATTGCAGTTCGTAGGACTCGAAGATGGCCGTGGTGAATGTTTGCACACGCAGCAGCGCCAGCGCGCCGAATTCAGCGAACATGTGGGTGAGCACGAGCAGGGCGCCGCCGCCCAGGGCGGGCAGCAGCTGAGGCAGCAAGGCATGCGTGAAACTGCGCCATGGGCCGTGCCCCAGGGAGCGCGCCACGTCTTCGCAGCCCGGATCCGTGCTGCGCAGAGCGGCAGCGACGGGCAGATACACTAGCGGATAGCTGGACAGGGCCAGAATGAAAATAGCGCCGGCCAGATTCTGAAAGGCCACATCGATGGACGCCCAGGCATAACTGGACACGAAGGCCGGCACGGCCAGCGGCAGGCCGGCCAGCACACGCCAGGCCCGGCGCCCGGGCAGGTCGGTGCGCTCCACGCACCAGGCCACCGACAGGCCGATCAGGGCCGACAGCACCATCACGCCCGTGGCCAGCGTGATGGTATTGACCAATAGCTCTGCTGTGCGGCCGCGGAACAATTCGGCCACCGAGCCAGCCAGACCCGTCTGCAGCGTCCGAACTGTGACGTAGATCAGCGGCAGGGCGACCAGCCCCATGGGCAACAGAGCGGCCACCGCCAGCCAGTTGGGGCGGATGCGCCTGAACCGGCGCTGGCTCAGGCTCAGGCTGGTCACGCCAGGCCGGCCTCGCGCCGCAGCACCAGGGCGTCGGCCGCATCACCGAGATCGGCTGGGCTGATGGCCGGAGGATTGAGGCTGTCGAACGGCTTGAGATCGAACGGTGACTGTACACCCGGACGCAGCGGATATTCTGCGACGGTGTCGACCATGGCCTGCTGGCCTGCCTGACTGACCATGAAGGCAACGAGTTTCTGGGCGGCCTGCGGGTTGGCGGCCGTTTTCAGTATCCCGGTTGCCGAGACCGTGATCAGGCCGCCGGGGTCGCCTGGCCCGGCGTAGTGTATGGCCGACTGCATGTTCTCGGCACCGACTTCTCGGGCGACGATGAACCAATAGTAGTTGTTCACCAGCGCCGTGGGAATTTCGCCGCGTTCCACCGCGCGCATGGCGGCCATGTTGCCGTTATAGATGCGGCCGTATTTCTTCAGGCCCTTGAGCCAGTCCAGCGCTGCCTCGCGCCCCTTGAGCAGCTTGATGGCGATGATCTGCTGCTGGAAGGCGCCGCTGGTGGGCACGAAGCCGACCCGGTCTTTCCAGGCCTCTGTGGCCATGTCCAGAATCGAGGCTGGCAGTTCTGACTCTTGCACCAGATTGCGGTTGTATACGGTGACCCGGCTGCGGGCGGTGACGCCCGTCCAGGTGCCATCACGCGACCCGTAGCCCGGTATGATCTGGCTCAGGGTGTCCTGCGGCAGGGGCGCCAGCAGGTGATGATCGTCCAGCGCGGCGACGGGTGGGCTTTCTTCGGCAAAGAACAGGTCTGCCGGCGAGCGGCTGCCTTCTTCGATGATCTGGTTCGCCAGCTGGGTGCTGCTGCCCTTGCGGATCTGCACCTCGATACCCGTAGCCTGCTGGAAGGCATCGATCAGCGCCTGCGTGGTTCGGCTGTGTTGGCCGTTGTAGAGCACCAAGGTTTTGGCGTCGGCGGCCCGGGCTGGCCGCATCCATGACGCAGCAATCAGCGCCCCGCTGCCCAGTACCAGAGTGTTGCGTAAGAAGTGGCGTCGTGTGAGATGCGTCATGGTCGAAACTCTCGATAAATGTCAATCTGCATTGTATGTCAAATAAGAATCATTATCTTTGCGGTTTGGGAAAATTTTTGACGTGTGCTGCGGGTTCGGTCGCCCGCCGGCGCTGCGTCCCCCGATATCCGCGTCCCTTGATATTTCAGCGGCTGTCCCCAGCTATTCAGCCAGCGGCTGTGCACAGGCGGTGCGCGGCTGATCTGTTCAACCTCGATACACACACCACGCACACATCACTATGAGCCAAACAGACACACAAGCGGCCGATACCCTGGGGTTTCAGGCTGAGGTCAAGCAACTGCTGCAGCTGATGATCCATTCGTTGTACAGCAACAAGGAAATCTTTCTGCGCGAGTTGGTCTCCAACGCGTCCGATGCCTGCGACAAGCTGCGCTTCGAGGCGATGGACAAGCCCGAATGGATGGAAGGGGGCGGCGAGTTGCGCATCCAGGTCGAGTACGACAAGGATGCCCGTACCCTGACGGTGGATGACAACGGCATCGGGCTGTCGCGCGAAGAGGCCATCGCCAACCTGGGCACTATTGCGCGCTCGGGCACGCGCGAGTTCTTCAGCCGCCTGACCGGCGACGAACAAAAGGACGCCCAGCTGATCGGCCAGTTTGGCGTCGGTTTCTACTCTTCTTTCATCGTTGCCGAAAAAGTGTCGGTCCATAGCCGGCGGGCGGGCCTGCCGGCCGCCGAGGCCGTGCTCTGGGAATCCGACGGCCAAGGGGAATTCACCATCGGTGCCCTCGAAAAGCCCGAGCGCGGCACCCGCGTGACGCTGACCTTGCGCGCCGATGAGGATGAGCTCCTGTCGGGCTGGAAGTTGCGCGACATCCTGCGGCGCTATTCCGACCACATCTCGCTGCCCATCCAGATGCGCAAGGAAGAGTGGGACGCCGAGAAATCCGAGCAGGTGGTAAAGGACGAGTGGGAAACCGTCAACCAGGCCAGTGCGCTCTGGACCCGCAACAAGGCCGACATCACCGACGAGCAGTACAAGGAATTCTACAAACACGTCAGCCATGACTTCGAAGATCCGCTGGCCTGGACGCACAACCGGGTCGAGGGCCGCAGCGAATACACCCAGCTGCTCTACATCCCCAAACGCGCGCCCTTCGACCTCTGGGATCGGGATGCGCGCCACGGGGTCAAGCTGTACGTGCGTCGGGTCTTCATCATGGATGACGCCGAGCAGCTGCTGCCCGCCTATCTGCGTTTCATACGCGGCGTGGTCGATTCGTCCGATCTGCCGCTGAATGTCTCGCGCGAGATCCTGCAGGAAAGCCGCGATGTGCGCGCCATCCGTGATGGCTCGGCCAAGCGCATCCTGGGCCTGCTGGACGAAATGGCCCAGGAGAAGCCCGAGCAGTATGCGGAATTCTGGGAACAGTTCGGCCAGGTCCTGAAGGAGGGCGTGGGCGAGGATACTGCCAACCGCGAACGCATTGCCGCGCTGCTGCGCTTTGCGTCCACCCAGTCCGACAGCCCGGTTCAGAGCGTGTCATTGGCCGACTATGTGGCGCGCATGAAAGAAGGCCAGACCAAAATCTATTACCTCAGCGCCGATTCGTATGCCGCGGCGGCCCACAGCCCGCACCTGGAAGTCTTCCGCCGCAAGGGGATCGAAGTCCTGTTGCTGTCCGATCGGGTCGACGAGTGGATGCTGTCGTACCTGCGCGAGTTCGACGGCAAGTCCCTGGCTTCCGTGGCCAAGGGGGATCTGTCGCTCGATGCGTTCGAGGACGAAGCCGAAAAGAAGCAGCAGGCCGAAGCCGCCGAGGCTTTCAAGCCGACGCTCGAGCGCCTGAGCAAGGCCCTGGGTGAGCGTGTCAAGGAAGTTCGCGCGACGGCCCGGCTGGTCGATTCGCCCGCGTGCGTGGTGGTCGACGAAAACGAACTCAGCCCGCATCTGTTGCGCATGCTGAAGGCCGCGGGTCAGGAAGCCCCCGAGCTGCGTCCCATCCTGGAAGTCAATCCACAGCATGCGCTCGTCAAGCGCCTCGAAGCCCAGGATGACACCCAGTTCGCTGAATGGGCTGAACTGCTGCTCGATCAGGCCCTGCTGGCCGAAGGCGCGGCCTTGAAGGATCCAGCCGCGTTTGTGAAGCGCATGAATGCGCTGTTGCTGGGGTGAGTTGGCAGTCGCGTTCCGACAACGATATCCTAGAGCCAGCCATGGCCACGCTGCCACGCAGGGGGATTTAAAACGCCCGCTGCGTGGCAGCCTATACTTTCACAAGACAGTGTCCAACTACATAAATGGTTAGATAAGCTTATGAAAGGACTGGATATCCCATCTTTGGAGGTGTTCGTTGCCGCGGTCGAAGAAAAAAGCCTTTCGCGAGCTGCCGATCGAGAGAATCTGGTTACGTCGGCGGTAAGCAAGCGGATCGCCGAGTTAGAGAAAAAGCTAGAGCGTACGCTTTTGCTTCGCCATGGCAGGGGTGTGGAACCTACGCCAGCAGGCACATTGCTGTATCAACGGGCAAAAAACATCTTGCGCAGCGTGCAATTGGCCGAGATGGCGGTCAGCAAATATTCTATCGACGGGATGGCCAAAATCAGATTGGCCGCCAACCCCTCCACGCTGCTTCAGTTTTTGCCTGGCAAGATGGCTGCATTCTTTAAGGGTCGTACCAATGTCAGCATCGACTTGGTCGAGGCGCATAGTTTCGATATCCCTCGCATGGTGGCGGAAGGTAGCGTGGATATAGGTATATACCATGCCAAGTACCCGGCAGCCGGTGTCACGTCATTTCCCTTTGTGAATGATCGGGTCGGGTTGGTCGTGCCGCTGGGCCATCCTCTCGCGGATCGTCAGGAACTTTATCTAGAGGATGCGCTTGACTATGACCTGCTGGGATATTTCCCTTTACATTCGCTCGACAAATTCCTGGCATATGTCGGGCCAAGTCTGAGCCGTCCGCCCACCGTGAAGCTGCAGGTGTCCAACTTCGAAACGCGCTGTAGCATGATCAGGGAAGGGCTGGGGATAGGGATTGTGCCCGAGAGGATCGCAAGTCATTATTTGGGCAGCATGGGATTGACCTTGCTGCGTCTGAAAGACGACTGGGCCGTGAGAAATTTCTTTGTTTGTGTACTGAGTGAAGCCGATAGCAGCTCGATCGTCATGGAGTTGCTATGCAATTTGAGCGAAGACGTGGCGCATAATGTTTGAGCGCAAGGCCCCTGTTTGTGAGAATCCAGGGCATGCCCAAAGCTGTACGTTGTAGAGCGTTTAATCGTATAGCAGCTCGTGCGGGTCTCAATGGATGGCTGGAATGTGCTTGTGCCAGTTGGTATGGCTCTGGAATAGATGTCCTATGGACAATAGAAGGTTTTCCTGATGTGCTGCAGAAATAATTTGAACTCCAATTGGCAAGCCTTCGTTGGAAAATCCTGCTGGAAGCGATATAGCACAAGTGTTCAGATAGTTCACGGCGCGGGTGAATGAGCCTATTGCAATATGGTCGGTGATAGTCGACTCAATAGGGCAGGCGGGGAATGGTGTAGTAGGTGTTAAAAGAAAATCATATGATTTCATCCACTCTTTGAAAATATCGATGCAGGCTTGGCGGCGCTCCAACGCAGAAAGAAATGTTCGGGCAGGAATGTTCTTGCCGGTTAATATACGGTTTCTTACGTAGGGATTCATAGGCGATTCGGGGTTTTCCACATACTCCCTGTAGATATGATACGCTTCGGTCATCGCTATCAATCCATTTGCATCTTTCATTTCCGAAAAATCAAGAGGGAAAGATCCATCTACTACATCGATGCCAAAAGACTTGAATGTCCGCACTGTATCGTTCATTACCTGCCTGACGTCATCATCAATTTCGCACGGATATGCTTCCTCTTGCAGTACGGCGATCTTCAAATTGGACACTATTTGTTTTGCAGGCAGTAACGACTCTGCCATCATTGCCAGCGATGAATCATCGAGACCATAGAAGCGGGAATCATGCAAGACACCAAGTATCAATGCTGAATCTAATGCAGAACGACTTAAGATGCCGATCGAATCGAGGCTGGGTGACAGGGGAACATTCCCGCGCATACTGATTCTACCGAATGTGGTCTTCAGCCCTGTCAGGTTATTAAGCGCGGATGGAATACGCACCGATCCACCCGTATCAGATCCAATCGCAACCGGCGCCAGCCCGGCCGCAACGGCAACAGCAGAACCACTGCTTGAGCCACCTGGAATACGGTGATGGTTCCAATCCCATGGGTTTCTCGGGGTACCCATCAGCGGATTGGTGCCGACGCCTCCTGCAGAAAATTCGACCATGTGTGTCTTTCCGATCACTATCATGCCAGCCGATGCAAGCTGCTTATAAATCTCGCTTGTCTGATTGCTTATACGGTTTATCCAAGCCGGTGATCCTGCCGATGTGGCATGTCCTTCTATCTCGCAAATATCCTTAAGCGCGATAGGAAGCCCCAACAGCATACTGGATGGCATGCCACGCTTTAGCATGAGATCGGCTGCTCGAGCGTGCAGCAATGCCTCGTCTGCGTATACCGAAACATAGGCGGACGTCTTGCCGTCCAATTCTAGAATTCTATTTATGAAGGTGCTGGTGACGTCTGCACACGTATAGCGTCCATTTCTTATACCGGAGATAAGCTCCATCAAGCTGGAGTGCGCGATTTCATCCATGATGTCTGGCCATTATTTTGGTATAACCTGTCGGAAGCCCTACAAAAGTCATAAGTGATTTGCCTTGGCGAGCGAATTGGCGTTAACGAAGAATACGACCGCGATCTGCATCCGAGCTAATCCGAGAGATTTCGTCAGTTACTTCTTCTTCAATGAGTTCCAGTAGATTGATCGACATATTTCTGGAAATATGTTTTCCGATAATCACCATGCGAGTTGTATGGTCTTCTGAAGGCCAATTTTCGAGCCATGTAATGGGGTACAGAACGTGCTGCATTCCTTGCACTACGGCTGGCTTCCCCGGCTCTTCCTTGATATTAATGAGCCCTTTTATCCGTAATAGATGCTCCCCATAATTGCTAACGAGCGCTTCGAGAAATAGGGACAATGTAATCGCATGCAGCGGGCTTTCGCGCACCAAAGAGAATGATGTTATTTCATCATCGTGTCTATGCACGTGATGGTTCACACTCGAACCGTCATCAGTCATGAGCCATTCGAGAAAATACTCGGCGCCAGTTGCATTTGCGTAACTTCCCTTAAACAAATCCGTAGGAGCCATAATGCCTAAAGTAGCGCGGTGTATAACAGCTCTCGGATTTATGGAAGTAATGGAAGCCAGCATGTCTGGAGGCTCTTCATCTAACAGATCATTCTTGGTTATTATAATGTGATCAGCGCATGCTATCTGACGGGCAGGTTGCTCGTAGGAATGCAGTGTATCGATTCCGCTTAAGGCATCAAATGTTGTGACTACACTCTGTAGCTTGAAGTCTGATAATATCTTGTCGTCTGTGAGTATTGCTTGGATGATTGGGATGGGATCTGCCAGGCCTGATGTTTCTATGATGACCTGGTCGAACGGTACAATATCGTCCTTTGTTCGCCGAAGGACGAGATCGTAAAGTGTAACCAAGAGATCGCTGCGTATCTTGCAGCATATGCAGCCTGTCGTGAGCTGGATATAATCCTCGTTGCTGGCTTCAACCAAGTCGTGATCCAGCCCGATTTCGCCAAATTCATTGATGATGACCGCAGTACGGTTCAACTGGGTAGAATGCAGTAGGTTTCTCAATATGGTTGTTTTCCCACTGCCAAGAAAGCCAGTCAGCACCATAATAGGAATTTTCATGACAAATCATCCAATTTGCTGATTACACGCAGTGCCGTACTACTCTTTATACCAAACTGATCCCGCAGGTTTCCCAGCAAACCAATTATTGACAAACAAGGCAATTCCTGCTTGTCTTCGCCACTTCTTGTCTGGATCCACCAGCGAACAGGGTGATCGGTTCGAGATGCTCGATTTATGGATATGAATATGTTCTTTTTTTCATGATGAATTGTTATCCCCTTGTTCTGTTGCCGGATAAAATAATCATCTATGCCCCACGACTTCAGACTTTCTGCGATTACGATGAAAATTTTTTCCATTAGAGGATGCGTTTGAATATATAAATGATTGTCCCCATGTCATAAAATTCCTGCGTGTATGTTGTCGGGAATCCTCCTGAATAGATATTTGCCGTCATTCAGATCTCCAAAGAATTTCCCGTCTTCGACCATGATCTTCCCCCTTAATATAGTCATGGACGGCCAGGCATCGACTTCATGTCCCTCCCATGGCGAATGATCCGACTCATGAAGCATCTCGTTGGTGATTACAGTTTTCAGTGCTGGATCCAGAATGGTGATATCGGCGTCGCTCTTCGCTACGATCGCTCCCTTGATTGGATACAGACCCATTATCTTGGCAGCATTGGTCGAAGTGAGATTAACGAATTCGTTAAGCGAAAATCCACGCCTTCCAACCATTTCTGTATACATGACGGCCAGTCTAGGCTCTACCCCGGCGTTTCCTCCTGTGGTATTGTCTATTCTGTTGCCTTGTAATTTTACTGAAAGCGAACAACATATTTCATCTGTCGCAATTGTATGAATTATGTTATTTTTCAATCCGTTCCAGAGTGCATCGTGGTCTTCCTCATATTTAAGGGAAGGATAGGTATGATAGATTTGTCCATTGGGACGGGTGTAATCCTCTGCTGTGAACATTACGTATTGGTGTAGCGTTTCCCCGTAAATCGGAAGGCCCTTGCTCCTTGCCTCGTGGATCGCCGAAACGCCTGATTCGGCACTAACGTGCATAAAGTAAACGGTAGTTCCTGGTACCTTGCTTGCCAAGTGTATGACCCGCCGAAAAGAAAGATCTTCAGACAATGCATTGTGTACTTCGGCAAGATGTTTGAATTCGACTCTACCTTCATGGAAAAGCTTGTCGTACATATGCATTACAATGTCATTATCCTCTCCATGGATAACGCACATGCCGCCATGGCGTGATGTAACCTTGAAAGTCTCCCAAATATCTCCGAAACTTAGCATTCTCCCGCTTCGACTGGGTGTAATGTCTGTCGTAAATATTTTCATCGTGGGGTAGCCGTCTATGATCGCATCCCCTATCTGATCGAATATTTCGTATGGAAGCTTTCCCTGAAGCATAATGTGATAAGAATAATCACAATAGCAATTTCTGTGCCAATCACCATCTCGGTTTCTTATGGCTTCTTGTATGGTATTCCCATGTTCCCAGCGTGCAAAATCCAATAATGTTGTCGTACCTCCGAATAGGGCCGCTCGGCTGACTACCTCTGGACCGGCCGTATACCACCACGTCCCATCGAGCCCAGGTTGGGGCCAGGCACAATGAACATGCGGATCGATGCCGCCCGGCATGACGATTTTCCCAGTAGCATCAATGAATCTACGTGCATTCTCCCGTTTTAGAAGGCCTGGTACGGAAGTCGAGGCGATTTTTCCGTCTTTAATGGCGACATCCAGTTCCTCAACGCCATATGGCGTTACCACTCTATCACTTCGTATAATAAGATCGAACATGTTTCACCTATAAATAAGTGCTTATATCGTGATCCACATCGGGATCCGAAGTTCCAATATATCCCCAACAAACGAAGACTTTATTTTATGAATATATAGGAGTCACGTGAATCCCGTCCGAATTGGTTGTACGGTGATTCCGATGGTTTTATTGATGGGCGGATGCATGTTTATTGGTAGATCAAAAACCTAAAATAACCGCCAAAGATCGTCATCGTCAAGCAACTCCGTGTTGGTTCCATCAAATATTTTCCTACCGGATTTTATGACGATTGCGCGATCCACATACTGCAGTGCGGTCTGTATGTTTTGCTCCACTATGACTAAGGTTGCGCCAGTCGCTTTATTGACCTTGGAAATATTTTCGAAAACATCACGGACGATGATGGGAGCTAAGCCCGTAGTGGGTTCATCAAGCAAAAGGACCTTGGGATGCGTCATAAGCGCCATTCCCAGCGCCAGCATCTGCTGCTGCCCGCCACTTAAAGAGTCAGCTTGTTGCCGGTGTCGCTCTTTTAATATTGGAAATAGTTCAAAAATCTCTTCCTTCAGGTCAGATTCGTGCCTTAGACCAGATATTTGCAGATTTTTTTCTACGGTGAGGCTTTTGAATACGTTGTTTCCCTGAGGAACAAATCCAATCCCCCGTCGGACATTCCGGTCTATTTTACCGGGCAATATTCTCTCATCCTCTACGGTAATGCTGCCCTCTATATGGTCAATATCTCCAATACAGGATTTTAATATTGTTGTTTTGCCAGCGCCATTGTGGCCGAAGATGCCGACTTTTTCTCCTTCACGAATTTGAATCGTAATGTCATGCAGTACCTTGAGTTTGTTATAATATGCGCAAACATTATTAAGATCGAGCATTTTTGTCTCTTATGTAACGCGTGTCAGCTTGATACGCTAAGTACCAAAATATAATTCGGTCAGTGTTTTGCTTGCCAACAGATCATCAATTTTCCCTCGTTCAAGGATCTTTCCATTAGACATGAAAATCGCGTTGTTGCAAAGGTCCTTTATGAACGAGATATTATGCTCTACTATGCAGATCGCCTTTCCTGAAGCGGCTTCCTCATGAATAATATTTTGCATTGTCTCGTAAGCCTGCCCTTCGACACCTGCCATAGGTTCATCCAGCAGCAAGCAATCACCGTCGTTCATCAGAGCTCGGGCAAGACCGATCAGCTTTTGTTGGCCAAATGATATGTCAGTAATTCTCTGATGCGCAAGATCCTTCAAGTTCATACGCTCTAATATAGACATTGCCTGCGAGAAAAGAAGCTTATCATTGTTTTTGACCTTAATTGGCCTGAGTAGGATATTGAGTAGACTTTCTCCAGGGTATATGCGTGGCGCGATGAGCATATTATCGATGACGTCCATCGATTCGAATAGCCGCATATGTTGCCACGTTCTTGAAATTCCCAGGCGTGCACGTCGTGATAACGGGAAGCCGTTGATTTGTGTTCCCGAAATCTTGATGAGACCAGCGTCTGATTGAATCACTCCGGAAATGAGATTGAACAGGGATGTTTTTCCTGCGCCGTTTGGTCCGATTAGCCCAAGTATTTCGCCGCGACGTAACTCGAGTGAAATATTATCTGCGACTAAGATGCCGCCAAAACTCTTGCAGAGATCTGTAATTGACAGAACGACTTCAGAATCATTTCTTTTCATGAGCTCTATCCATTTCCGAAGTGATCAATCCTTTGGGTTTCAGGAAGAGAAATAATATTATAAGCAAAGAGAAAATAAGTCCTTGCAGATTTGCCATTATGTTTTGTGGCAAATGTAAAAAACTTATGGCTTGTGGAAGAAGTACTAGTAGAATGGCGCCTACCACTGGCCCCCACACGGATCCCATACCACCTACCACTACCATGGTCAGTATCGTAGTTGACTGTAAGAGTTCAAATTGGTCCAGACTTATATATTGATAAAAATAGGCAAAAATGCTACCGGCTATCCCGGCCATCCCTGATCCTATTGCAAATATGGACAGCTTCAGGTGAATGGCATCGCGGCCTAATGTGACGAATGCGAGCTCGTCATCCCGCATGGCCCTAATGGCGCGCCCGTATGGTCCACCGATAAGCCAGTGCACAAAAAACACGGAACAGGCTGCAAGACACAGTGTAAGTGTCGCGAAATAAATGTTCCTGTTGCTACCTTCTATGATGTTTGGAATGTTCCCCAACCCACTCGCGCCACCAAGAAAGTCTATATTTTTTATGATCTCCAAGAGCCCCAGCTGAAATCCGATGCTTGTTATTAGAAAATAGTCCCCCGAAATCCTAAGAGAAGGTATGGAGAGAAATGTCGACATTATAAGTGCGACTGCTCCACTGGCGATTATGATGACTATGGGGCTGTAGGTGTAGTGAACAGATAATATAGCCGTCGTGTAGGCTCCAATCGCGAAAAAGATTGGATGGGCTATACTCATGAGGCCCGCGTAGCCAATGATCAAATTAAAGCTGACGCTCAGTATAACGTATATACTGATGATGACGAGAAGGGATATTATGTATTCCATGGTCTTGGCGTTGAATATAAATTGAATGTAAATTCACCTGGCCATTATTTCTTTTGCCTTCTGAAATTGACCCCACGCGGAAAGAACAGAATTGTTATAAATAGAAATAGATAGAGCATCGATCCCTGCCACTGTGACGGAATTACGAATATGCTCAATCCCTGAGTTATGGATAGCACCAGTGCGGCTATTGCTGCTCCGAATATATTTCCCATTCCACCCAATAGGGTTGCGATGACTGCGAACAGCATCATTTGTATCGGCGTTTCAGGAATTATGAGCGCTCTCATGCCCAATAGATACATGCCTGCGGTGATCAACATCGCGGTCAGTACGAACGTGATCAGCCATGTTCGCTGTGTATTGATGCCGTGAATTTTGGCAAGGTCGGCGTTATCGGCGACTGCTTCGATATATTTCCCCTGACGGGTGTGGTTGATGAACAAATATAAGAAGACTAATATAAGAATCGTGGTGGGTATCGCCATGAGTTCCCAATGAGTAACTACGATGCCCTGGACAATTATTACCGAAGACAGGATACTGGGCCTCAATGAAACCGGTTCCGTGCCGAAAATCATTGCCAGCAGGTAAAACAGGAAATAAGAAACTATCAGTGTGAGTATAAAATATGTCAATCCTGGGGATTTTCTGGCTCGTAAGGTTTCGAACCCATATTTCTCTAGGATGATGCATCCCGCTGCAGTAAAAACAAAACCTATGGCGATGTTTAACCACATCGGGAGATGCAGGAAGTTATAGCCGGCATACATGACATAGAAAGACAAGCTCATGAGACCGGCCTGCGCGAAATTCCATATTTTTACTACTTTGAGTACGAGTGCGAAAGCTACCGAAAATAATATGAGATAGGTGGAGGCGCCAAGCCCTGTCCATAGTGTCTGTAGAATAGCCATCGGATCTACCATTCGTTAGTCCCTCTTTGATCTACCCGCACATGGGTAGAGCTTGACGCCCATGCATTAATTTATAGTAGCTAATGGTTCGAATTTTCCATTTTCCACAGTCAGCAAATAGACTGGCTTCAATACCCTGTGGTCATCACTGAAGGTGACATAACCGGTTAGCGGAAGCTCGAAACTCTTTATGTCCAGCAATGCCTTTCTCATGTTTTCGCCGGTGATGGGCAGATTGTTCTTGAGCACCCACCGGTACAACTCCGCAATTATATATGGAGTATCATAATTATATTGAGTGTATGGCATCCCATTTGGGACCCTATTATAATTTTTCATCCAGCGTTCAATATATGCGGGCATGTTTTCATTGTCGTTAACACCGGGAGACAGTGAAGTAACAATCAGGCCTTCTGCAGCATCGCCAAGCTGTTCAATCACTTTTGGATTGAAGCCAATAGAGTATGTGGATATTCTTTGCGTGAGTCCAAGCTGTCTAATTTGAGCTACCAGCTGTGGAAGATCGCCAACGAGTCCATGGATATGGATGATATCCGGATTTGCTGCCTTGACTTGAAGGACCAAGCTGGTGAAGTCGGTTGTTTTTGGATCGTACGCTTCGTAAGAAACTACTTTCCCCCCAGCTTCCTCGAATATTTTTCTGTATATCCTTGCACCAGGAATTCCACTGTCATTGTTTATGTACAGAATGGCAGCTTTCTCTTTTTTGAGTACGTCGTGCGTATATTTTGCCAAGGCCGTTACATCTACATCAGCCAAGGGAAACACAGTGTACACGTAATCTCCAAGCTCAGCGATGTCAGGGGAATTCGCACCTACACTGAATTCGATCACTTTTTCGCGATTTGCAATCGGCGCCACCGCCTTGACCACTGAACTCCAGGATGTTACCAGCGCGGGGACCTTGTCTACGTTGATCAGGCGGTTTACCGCATTTATACCGAGTTGCGGGTTTGCCTGGGTATCCAGGGCGATCATTTCAAGAGGATGCCCGTCGACCCCGCCGCTTGCATTGATGTCGTCGACTGCCCATTGCTGCGCCGTAACCTGATCCGCACCAAATAGCGCTTCAGGGCCACTCATGGGTAGGGCTACTCCAAATTTCAATGGCGGTTTTGTTTCTGCGACCGCGTTGGTGATGGGCAGGATCGCCATACCCGATAGCATGGCAGCCATAAACACCATAGTTAAGCGATTTGCTTTTTTCATGTTCATAATCCTATTGTCGAATGTCTCACTGAGATTTTCAGAATGGTTTGCTTCTTAATTCATATGCCTGCCTTTCTGAGGTTCTTGCGCGCGTCGTTCGTCTTGGTTGCGATGGGTTCGTCAACTGGCTATTGTCATAAAATTATTTCTCCTTTGACCTCATGTTATGCGGTATATGGTCTCTGCTTGAGCGAGATTTCTTGTGTTTTTCAAAACGGGATAGCTGCTACAGTCGACGGTCATGTCCCCGTTCGCGTTCTATGGCTGCTTTTTCCCCCGTTCTTACCGCATCTTAGCAGCATAATATGTTTTTGCTTTTCCGCTTTGGAACAGTTTCATTCATATTCCTATGGTTTTTGAGAACACAGTCTTCACAAATTTTCATGTCTGGCCCCCGTTGGGTTCGGTATCGTCATGGGTGTATCTGGTGTGTCCAAACTAAGGAATATAGCGCCGAATATGATAAATCGAAATGCAGTTCTTGCCGATTTGGTGGCACGCGCAACTGGTCTATGCGAGGCAGGGTTCAGCACAGAGGTAATGCATGCAGCCAAGCGGGTCTTTCTGGATTGGTTGGCCGCCTTGTATCCAGGGACGCAGATCGCTCCAGCGACATTGCTGCGGCAGGCTTGGCATGACGAGATCGGCTATGGTCGGAGTCGTTTGCCAGGGGTACAGAACACGGCCTTCGCCGCCACAGCGGCTTGGATCAACGGTTCCGCATCGCACGCCGTGGAGCTGGACGACATTTTCAAGGACGGTTTGTATCATCCAGGCTGCCCGGTGATCGCAGCTGCATTGGCCGCAGGTGATCAAGTTCAGTCGTCCGGCGTGAATTTTCTGCATGGAATTATTCTTGGTTATGAGGTTTCTACGCGTATTGCGGCCGCCATTCAACCTGCCCACTATCGTTACTTTCATACGACGGGTACCGTTGGCTGCATAGGGGCAGCCAGTGCAGCAGCAGCTGTCCTGGCGCCAGGAAACGCGCAAGTGGCACTGCATGCGGCGGCTACGGCGACCAGTTTTGCGAGTGGCTTGCAACAGGCTTTTCGTTCCGATGCAATGACCAAGGCGTTGCACGCGGGCCATGCGGCTGCAGTGGGGGTACGGGCAGCTCAGGCGGCTGCGCAAGGGGTCACTGGCGTGGCGGACATATTGGATGGTCCAGTAGGGTTCGGGGCCGCACTCGCAGAAAGTCCTGATTGGTCTGGCATAGCGGAGGACCTTGGGGAAAAGTTCAATATTACTCATATGACTCACAAAGTGCATGCCTGCTGTGGCCATACTTTTGCGGCCATCGATGCCGTGTTGCAGTTGCGCGGTACTCATGGTTTGCGGGCAGAGGAAATCAGCCGTATTGAGGTATATACGTATGGTGTGGCCTTGGAAGTGGTTGGCAATGCAGAGCCGGTATCAGATTTTGAAGCCAAGTTCAGCCTTCCGTATGTCGTATGTCACGCGCTGATTGAAGGGGGGGTAGATCCTACGTCATTCACACCAGAAAAATTGGCAGACCCGGAAGTCCGGGCGCTGATGGCGCGGGTCGTGTTGCATGAGGATCATGATTTAAGCGCAGGCTTTCCACAGCGGCGCGCTGCTCGTGTTCATATCACAAGGCATGATGGAACAGTGCTTGAACATTTTTCTCCGCATAGAAAGGGCGATCCGGAGGATCCGTTGTCGGACGCAGATCTAGATCAAAAATTTCTGCGCTTGACCAGCGCTGTTATGGGCGACAAAGCGGCACAGGCTTTACGGGATCAAGTATGGGATTTGGACAAACTTGATCTGGGCGACTTGATCCTATGAATACATTGGTCAATCAAGATGATTTCATTCGGGCATTGATGGATCCGCGTCGCGTGGCGCTGGTTGGCGTATCAAGCAATGCAAAGAAAAATACGGCGCGACCCCTGCTTTTTATGCGCAAACATGGATTTTCAGGTCGAATTTATCCTGTCAATCCACAGCACGATGAGGTTCTTGGCGTCCAAGCCTATGCTGCGCTTTCCGAACTACCGGAGCCCGTTGACCACGTATTCATTATGGTCGCCCATGATTTGGTGGAAGACCTATTGGAAGAATGCGCGACAGCTGGTGCCAAGGTGGTTACGGTTTATTCTGATGGATTTGGTGAGTCAGGACCAGATGGGGTACAACGCCAGGCGAAGCTGGTTCAGCGTGCTCGGGCCCTGGGCCTGCGGTTGTTAGGGCCAAATTCAATTGGCCTGGCCAATATCGCGTCGGGCTGCATTATTTCCGTTAATGCCGCGTTTGCTGCCGATGACTTGGTGCCGGGTCATGTGAGTATGGTTTCCCAAAGCGGGTCTATGATGGGATCGCTCTTGTCGCGTGCTGCGGCTCGTGGCTTTGGTTTTGCCAAGTCGATTTCAGTAGGGAACGAAGCAGATATTTCGGTGGGTGAAATTCTGAACGCCCTCGTTGACGACGAGAATACGCATTCAATTCTGCTTTTTCTGGAAACTATACGCGAAGCGCCCATTTTGGCAGCGGCGCTGCGCAGGGCGTATGACGCGGGCAAGCCCGTCATCGTATATAAACTAGGGCGTTCCGAGTTGGGCGAGGTTCTGTCCAGATCGCATACGGGAGCCATTGCCGGCGATGACGCTGCCATGGGCGCGTTCTTGCGGGCACATGGGGCGATACGCGTGCGTACGTTGGAGGCCTTGTTCGAGACTCTGCCTATGGCCGAGGCGTATGCAAAAGATGCAGTACCCATCCATGATCGGAAACCTCGCGTCGCGATCATGACAACCACTGGAGGCGGTGCTGCAACGGTAGTGGATGCCATGGGATTGATGGGTTTGGAGGCGGTGTCTCCGCCGGTAGAGTTTGTAGAGCGGATGGCACAACGTGGGCTTCGTTTACGCCCATCTCCGGTGATTGATTTAACCATGGCCGCTAGCGGTGTGCAGTATCAGGATTTACTCGAACAATTACTGCAAGCGCCCTGGTGTGACGGCGTATTGAGTGTAGTAGGTTCTTCTGCGCAGTTTCATCCAGAATATGCGGTACGTCCTCTGATTGGGGCGCATCGGCCAGCCGACAAGCCTTTGGCTGTATTTTTAGCACCGGAAGCTGGGACGTCTTTGCGTCTTTTATATGAACAAGGCATTGCCGCCTTTCGTACTCCTGAGTCATGTGCTGATGCCTTGTCGGCATTTTTGTACCGGAATGCCCCTGAACCAACAGACGTAGGAGGCGGCGTCCCAATTTGGCCTGCAGACGTGCCCAAGCAAGGTCCGCTCAATGAATTCGAGGCTATTCAGGTGTTCGATGCGTTAGGTATATGTACTGCGTCGGCGCAATTGCTGCAGGGGTGCCAGCAACAGCATGACCTTCCATACCCAGTGGTGGCCAAGATATGTTCACGCGATATCCCCCATAAGACTGAGGTCAATGGGGTGCGTACGGACATCATGACGGCCGATGCATTGCAGGAGCAAACACAGGATCTGCTGGCCGATGTGGCCCGCCGGCGCCCTCAGGCCCGCCTGGATGGCGTTCTGGTGCAATCCATGGAGCGTGGGCTGATCGAACTCATCTTGGGTTACCGGCGTGATCCGCTGGTGGGACCTACCGTAATCCTTGGTGCCGGAGGTATTGCGGCGGAGCTCAATCAGGATTATTCCATCCGCCTTGCCCCGGTCGGCCTATCTACGGCGCGGCAGATGATTACCGAGGTGCGTCTGACGCGGCTCGTGCGCGGCTACCGGAATCTTCCGCAGGGGGACATCGATGCGCTGGCCGACGCCATCGTGCGATTCTCGCACCTGGCCGATTTGGACAGTCCGGTTGTGGAAGAGGCCGAAGTCAATCCGCTATTCGTGCAGGAAAATGGGGTCGTAGCCATCGATGCCCTGGTCCGTGTGGCGTGAATCTACCGCGCTCTGCAAACCGATCCATGATTTCAACCAGGAGTCGATGATGTACGCATTTTCCCTGACACCCGAGCAAAGGGATTTCCAGACGGCCGTGCGCCGGTTTGCCGAAAAAAACCTGCGTGATGGCGCTGTGGCAAGAGCCCATTCTCGTGAATACCCGTGGGATGTCGCGAGGGCCATGGCGGGACAGGGCTTGCTCGGGTTGATTATTTCCGAACAGGATGGTGGCGTGGGTGGGACCTTGATGGACGCGGTCATCGCCATAGAAACAGTGGCTTCTGTGTGTCCACGTAGCGCCGACGTGGTCCAGGCAGGAAATTTTGGAGCAATTCGCGTACTGGCCGAGTACGGTAGCGGCTTCCAGAAAGAAAAATACCTGCAGCCGTTGTTGCAAGGCACAGCGCTGATTTCGGTAGGCATGACCGAGCCCGATGCCGGCTCGGCCGTCACCGAGCTCAAGACCACGGCGACTCGCGACGGCGCGGGATGGCGTATCCGGGGTTCGAAGATTTTTACCACGCATGGGCCTCATGCGGACTTCATCCTCGCTTACGTGCGCTTTGGTCCGGGCACGCGCGGCATTGGTTCGGTCATGATCGAGACGCGTGCCGAGGGTGTGCGCCTGGGTAAGCGCTCGGCGTTCATGTCTGACGAAGAGTGGGTCGAGATATTCTTCGATGATGTGTACATTCCAGACGAGCAGGTTGTGCTGGGTGAGGGGGGGTTCAAGAAGCAGATAGCCGGCTTCAACGTCGAGCGCATCGGCAATACGGCCCGTTCATTGGCCCTGGGCCGCTACGCGTTCGAGGAAGCGCGCCAATGGGCGCTGCAACGCCAGCAGTTCGGGCGTCTGCTGTGCGAGTTCCAGGGGCTGCAATGGAAGTTTGCCGATATGCAGATCAAGCTGGATGCCGCGCAACTGCTGCTGTATCGTGCAGCCTGCAATGCTGACACCGGTTTTCCGTCCGCTGCGGAAACTGCGATTGCCAAAGCCTATTGCAACCAGGCAGGGTTCGAGATTGCGAACGAGGCGCTGCAGGTCATGGGCGGCATGGGGTACAGCCGTGAATCCTTGGTTGAATACTGCGTAAGACGCTGTCGGGGCTGGATGATTGCCGGTGGCTCGATCGAGATCCTGAAGAACAGGATCGCCGAACATGTATTCGACCGCCGATTTTCACAGCGTGCCGGTGGCGCGCACTGAGCTGGAAGGCAGGGCTGGGTTTGCAAGCCCGGTTCAGCGAGCCCGATTCAGCAAGCCCCCGCACTGCCATCATCGGCGGCTGGCAGTGCGGCATCCGGCCACCCTGCCTCCACCCCATAACGCGGCCAGTCGAAGGCGGGTCCTGGATCGGTCTTGCGCCCTGGAGCGATGTGTTCGTGACCCCGGACGTCGGCCAAGGGGTGGCGCGCGCGCAGGGCTGTGGTCAGTGCCGCCAGCCGTGTGTATTGGGCCGGCGTATAGGGTATGTGGTCGGTGCCCTCGAGCTCGATGCCGATCGAAAAATCGTTGCAGTGGGTGCGGCGCCTGAATGAAGAGACACCAGCGTGCCAGGCGCGGTCGGTGGTGGCCGCAAACTGAACGATCATGCCATCGCGGCGGATCAGGAAATGCGCGCAGACCTTCAGGTCGCGGATGTTTTCGAACCACGGATGGCGGCTGACATCCAGCGTATTGCAGAAAAAATCAATGATCGCATCGCCACCGAAATGACCTGGCGGCAGGCTGATGTTGTGCAACACAAGTAGCGTCGGGTCTTCCTGGCCAGGGCGCTGATCGTGGTTGGGGGAGGGCCGGCGCAGGATGTCTCTGGCGGGCGCCAGCCAGCCGTCGCCTTCGAGCACCAGGGTGTACATATCGCGCGGCAGCGCAGCACCTGGCAGGGCGCTCGATGCGGTGCGTGCCTTTGCGCGCGGGCTCACCTCTTGAGCCCCATGCGGGCGTGTTCGGCGCTGCACCAGGTGCGCCCCTGGCTGAGGAATGCCTCGGAACGGGGCAGGTAGACTTGGCAGTGCGCGCAGCGCACCATGGTTTCGGCCGCCTGCTGCCCGATCTCGGCCTGGCGCCGTTCGGCGAGGTGCCGGGCGCGGGCCTTTTGTTGGGCGAGGATGCGTGAGACAAGGAGGACCGCCAGGATGACGACGGCCCACAGCAGAAACTTAGCCAAGCGGAGCCCTTTGCAGTATGACTTCAAGAACGAAGCGGCTGCCGGTATACGACAGCAGCAGGAAGACAAAACCGGCCAGTGTCCAGCGCAGCGCCGTGCGCCCGCGCCAGCCCCGCAGGCGCCGGCCCGTCAGCAGCACACCGAAGGTGAGCCAGGATAGCAGCGTGAAGACGGATTTGTGGTCCAGTGGCAGGATGAGGTCGCTAAACTGCAGCGATACGATGATGCCTGTCAGGATCGAGAGGGTGAGTACAATGAAGCCGATGCCGATCAGGCGGAACAACAGCTGCTCGAGGGTAAGCAACGGGGGCAGCAGGCCCATGGCCTTGTGCATGGGCCCTGCATCGTCCTGCGTCAGGATGGGGCGGTGCAGGTGGCGGTCGAGCGTGGCCATGAGCAGGGCATGCAGCGCCGAGACCGTCATTAGGCCGTAGGCGACCATGGAAATCAGCAGGTGCAGGCGAAGCCAGTCGCTGCTGGCATGGGGTACCAGATAGCCTTCGGGGAACAGGGCAGCCAATATGCAGGCCAGCGCAGCGGCTGGCAGCAACAGCAGTTGCAGGCTATCGAGGCGCAGCAGGAAATTTTCGATCCAGAATACGATCATGCCCAGCCAGAAGGCGACCGACAAAGCCAGGGCCCAGCCCAGGTACAGCCCCTGAGGCACCAGAATCGCCGTGCCCAACCCGGCACCATGGAGGATAATGGCACCCAGCAGGCACACCCGGCCCAGGCGTGGCGAGATGGGTGCAGAAGCAGCCCAACTGGCCAGATCGGGTTCGGCGGCGGGGCGGATCGAAGGGCGCAACAGCGGGCGCCAGACCGCCAAGCCCAGCAAGGCGTAGGCCAGTGCAGCAAGCAAGTGAAATACAATGCTGACGGACATGGTTTCGTTGGCGTTTGGCGGCTTGCACAACGCAAGCAGTAATCTTTCATTTTAAGCCCTGCCTGCTGCATCAACCAGTTTTTGGATTTTTCTATGCTAGACAATCTCACCTCCCGCCTTTCGCGCATCGTCAAGACCATGCGGGGCGAGGCCCGGCTGACCGAGTCCAATACACAGGACATGCTGCGCGAAGTGCGCATGGCGCTGCTCGAGGCCGATGTGGCCCTGCCGGTCGTGCGCGAATTCGTGGCACGCGTCAAAGAACAGGCGTTGGGCCAAGAGGTCGTTGGCAGCCTGAATCCGGGCCAGGCGCTGGTCGGGGTGGTGCACAAGCAACTCACCGCTCTCATGGGTGGCGACCTGGGCGATGGGGCTGCCGAATTGTCGTTGGCCGTGCAGCCGCCTGCCGTCATCCTCATGGCGGGTTTGCAGGGGGCGGGCAAGACCACCACCACCGGCAAGCTGGCCAAGTGGCTGTCCGAGGGCGGGCATGTCCAGCAGGGGCGCAAAACGGGCAAGAAGAAGGTTCTGGTGGTCAGCGCAGACGTCTACCGCCCGGCCGCCATCGAACAGTTGCGGACGGTGGCGGGCCAGGTGGGGGTGGACTTCCTGCCAACGGACACCCAACAGAAGCCGTCCGATATCGCCAGGCAGGCCTTGGATCATGCGCGGCGGCATCACCACGACGTGCTCATCGTCGATACGGCCGGGCGCTTGGGCATCGATCAGGCCATGATGGATGAAATCGCCGAACTGCATGCGGTGCTCGAACCCGTTGAAACCCTGTTCGTGGTCGATGCCATGCAGGGTCAGGATGCCGTCAATGTCGCTCAGGCGTTCGCCCAGGCGTTGCCGTTGACCGGGGTGGTGCTCACCAAGCTGGATGGCGACGCGCGGGGTGGCGCAGCCCTGTCGGTGCGCCAGATCACGGGCAAGCCCCTGAAGTTCGTGGGGGTCTCTGAAAAGCTCGATGGCCTCGAACCCTTCCATCCCGAGCGCATGGCCCAGCGTATCCTGGGCATGGGCGACATCGTGTCGCTGGTCGAGCAGGCACAAAAGAACATCGACATCGCCGAAGCGCAGAAGCTGGCCTCGCGGCTGAAGTCCGGTGCGCGTTTCGACCTGAACGATTTTCGCGAGCAACTGCAACAGGTCAAGAAAATGGGCGATATGGGATCCCTGCTAGAGAAGCTTCCAGCCCAGTTCGCCCAGGCAGCGGCGCAGGTGCAGGGCGGCCAGGCCGAAAAACAGTTGGCACGCACCGAAGGCATACTCAATTCGATGACGCCGCTCGAGCGCAGTAAGCCCGAGCTCATCAAGGCTTCCCGCAAGCGCCGCATCGCAGCCGGGGCCGGCGTGCCGGTGCAAGAGGTCAACCGCCTGCTCAAGCAGTTCGATCAGATGCAGGGCATGATGAAGCAGATGAAAAAGGGCGGCATGGCCAAGATGATGCGAGCCATGGGTAATATGCGTGGTCTGCCCGGCATGAGCGGGCGCCGTTAAGCAACGCCGTGGCGCCTGCTTGCCATGACCCGCTTGTTATGCTTGGCCCACAAGCCTAACCGCCACCCACGGCCGTGATGATCTCTATTTGATCGCCCTCGGCCAGCAGGGTATTGGCGTGGCTGCTCTTGGGCACGATCTCGCCGTTGCGTTCGACGGCGATGCGCTTGTCTTCGAGGCCCAGTTGGGCGAGCAGATCGCGTATGGTGCGGGCATTTTCCAGGGTGGTGCGTTGCCCATTCAGATGCAGGGTCAGGCTCATGGCAGGGTCTCGTCAGGCTTGGGCAAAGTGGTCGGTGGCGGCCAGCAGCTGTTTCAGGATGCCGGGCTCATCATAGGCATGGCCGGCATCCGGAACCAGGTGGAACTCGGCGCGCGGCCAGGCCTGGTGTAGATCCCAGGCTGAGCGGGCCGGGGTGCAGGCATCATAGCGCCCTTGGATGATGACCCCCGGGATGTCCGCCAGCTGGCTGGCCTGGGCCAGCAACTGGCCCTCCTCGATGAAGCCGTGATGGTGGAAATAATGGTTTTCGATGCGGGCGAACGCCAGGGCCGCCGCGTCCGTGGCATGCGAGTGCAGGTGTTCCGGATTGGGCAGCAGGCTGATGGTGCGGCTTTCCCATTGTGTCCAGGCGTGGGCGGCCTGCAAGCGCAGCGTATCGTCCGCGCCAGTCAGGCGCCGATGATAGGCGGTGATCAGGTCATGCCGTTCGGCCTCGGGGATGGGGGCCAGGTAGTCCTGCCAGTAGTCGGGGAACAGCCACGAGGCGCCTTCCTGATAAAACCAGCGAAGCTCGGCCTGGCGCAGCAGGAAGATGCCACGCAGGATCAGAGCGGCGACCCGCCGTGGGTGGGTCTGAGCATAGGCCAGCGCCAGAGTCGAGCCCCAGGAGCCGCCGAACACCACCATGGTGTCCGCTTGCAGGACGGTGGTTCGCAGTTCTTCGATGTCGGCGATCAAGTCTTGCGTGGTGTTGTGTTCGAGGCATGCCGATGGGGTAGACCGGCCGCAGCCGCGCTGGTCGAACAACAGGATGCGGTAGCGTTGCGGATCGAACAGGCGGCGATGGTGGACGGCACAACCCGCCCCCGGCCCGCCGTGCAGAAAAATGACCGGACGGCCTTCGGGGTTGCCGCAGAGCTCCCAGTACACCAGGTGCCCTTGCCCCGCATCGAGATGGCCTTGCGCATAGGGCGTGATTTCAGGATACATCGTGGCTCGACCTTGGTTTGGCAAAGATGAGATCATGGCTGGCATGGCCCAGACGCAGGCCCCGCCGTTCGAATTTGGTTTGCGGCCGCCAGGCGGGCCGTGGCGCGAAGCCGTCATGAAGATTCTGCAGCCCCGGATGGTCGGACAGGACCGCCAGCATATGTTCGGCGTAGGGCGCCCAGTCGGTGGCGCAATGCAGATAGGCACCCGGAGCCATGCGGCTGACCAGCAGTTCGATGAACGGGGCCTGGATCAGGCGCCGCTTGTGATGCCGCTTCTTGGGCCAGGGATCGGGGAAATAAATGTGCACGCCGGCGAGGCTCGCAGGCGGGATCATGGTTTGCAGGACTTCGACCGCATCGTGCTGGATGATGCGGATGTTGCCCAGGCCGTGCTCATGGATCTGCCGTAGCAGTGCTCCTACGCCGGCCTGGAAGACCTCGATGGCCAGAAAGTCTTCATCTGGCCGGGCCTGCGCGATCTGGCGCGTGGTTTCCCCCATACCGAAGCCGATCTCCAGCACGACCGGGGCCTGCCGCCCGAACACCTGCACAAAGTCCAGCGGCGTGTCTTGCCAGGGTACGGACCATTGCGGCAGCCAGCGTGCCAATGCGTCTTCCTGGGCGGCGGTGATGTGGGCCCGACGATGCACGAAACTATGGATGTGCGTGCGCCCCGAAGGGCCCAGCGACGTGGGTGTGGGCAGAGGGGATTTGGAAGGATTCAAAATACTGATAAAATGCAAAGCTTCGGGGTTTGTGGCAGCGCTTCATTTTAGCAAGATCTGCCATCGTGGCCCCCCGGCGGGTGTAGTTCAATGGTAGAACGGCGGCTTCCCAAGCCTCAAGCGTGGGTTCGATTCCCATCACCCGCTCCATATCGACTTTCCACGGACTTCCACAGAACGCCAAGAAAGGTCGTAAACTCTTGTCAGGATTGAGATTTTTAGCAAACCTTGATCCACTGGGCTCTACCCCATAAACGGGGGATGGGCATTCACTAGACACGGTTGATGACACCGTTCCAACCGCATTGAGCCAAGACTCTCATGCGGTAATTCTCAAAGTTTCTGAAGCCATAGGCCCTG
>Ga0172382_10000149_pt1 | contig 118796 bp, 91 predicted proteins | sample Leawel138RmetaG_FD_122245 | JGI IMG/M metagenome (GOLD analysis project Ga0172382, IMG submission 122245) | Leachate microbial communities from a municipal landfill in Southern Ontario, Canada - Leachate well 138R metaG | ecosystem: Engineered > Solid waste > Landfill > Unclassified | place... | reverse complement strand
CCTTGGAACAATACGCGCAATACGGCATCTTTGGCGATGTCCGGCTCGTAAATGGTGTCTCCCACCACCAATCCGGCGATTTTTAATTGGGTAAATGCCAATCTTTTTGATTTCCCTACAATATCGGGCAATGCAACCGGTCGCCAAGTTTTGGGGTTGGACTTAATGAAAATCCGACGGCCTTCTTTTACCTTAAAGCCGGCTTCCGGAAAAAATTCCAAAACCGCAAAGGCGGGTTTGGTGGAATCGTATTTTACGCTGTCGATTTCATACAATAGCCCGAGTTCATCGAGATGTTTGGTGGCTTCTTGGATTTTCATTTTGGATAAATCCGGGATTGCAATCTCCTCGTTGTGGTTGGTATAAGCATCCAGCCAAACCCGAAACGTAAAATGGTATAATCCGTAAACAAGCACTACCATGAGTAAAATACTTACCCAGAACTGCCACTTTGTAAATGCTTTTAAGAATCTCATTGAACCGTAAATTCCGGACAAATATAGAATAAAATTTATAGTTTTGCTTTCTCTGATTTAACCTTATCTTTGGTTAATTATTATAATTTCTATGTTAAATGTGGCCGTGGTAGCGGGTGGGTACTCTGACGAGTATGTGGTTTCCCTCAAAAGTTGCGAACTGGTTTATGAGAGTTTGAACCCGGAAAAATACAGGCGGACGCGGGTTCGGATTTTAAAAGAAGGTTGGTTTGCGGAGATTGACAACCAAAAATACCCTATCCAAAAAGAGGATTTCAGCTATTTTAGAGACGGCCAAAAACAAACATTTGATTGCGTGGTTAACATCATCCACGGAACGCCCGGCGAGGACGGTTATATGCAGGCTTACTGGGAGCTCATTGGAATGCCTTATACCGGTTGTAATTTTTACCAAGCTGCATTGACATTCAACAAAAAAGATTGTATCGCGGTACTGGAAAAATATGCAATCCCCCATGCGGAATCCTTTTATATTCACCGGGATTTACCCTATGATTTAAACGAAATCATCGAAAAAATAAAACTGCCCTGTTTTGTCAAACCCAACCAATCCGGATCCAGCCTCGGTATTTCAAAAGTAAAATCTTTCGAAGAACTCCAACCTGCTTTGGAGAAAGCTTTCAAAGAAGACCAAGAAATTTTAATCGAATCCTTTTTGGACGGCACCGAAGTTTCAGTCGGCGTTGTTAAATTCAGAGGAGAAACCACCGTAGTGGGCATTACTGAAATCGTTTCCCACAACGAATTTTTCGATTACGAAGCCAAATACGAAGGTGCTTCGGAAGAAATCACCCCTGCCAGAATCGATGCAGCAACAACGCAAAAAGTAGCAGAAACCGCCATTCGCGCTTACGAGAGTTTGCAGATGACGGGCATTTCCCGCTCGGAATTTATTCTCGTTAACGGGGCACCTTACTTTTTGGAAATGAATACCCTGCCGGGATTTTCACCGGCCAGTATATTCCCGCAACAGGCCAGCCATGCGGGAATTGCTTTGACAGACTTGTTTGACAGTGAAATTGAATTGGCATTAAACAGAAAAAATTTATGGAACGCATAGCTGTTTTTCCGGGCTCATTTGACCCGATAACTTTGGGACATTATGACATCATCGAGCGTGCCGTGCCTCTTTTCGACAAAATTATCGTAGCCATCGGCCAAAATGCGCAAAAAAATTATATGTTCTCACTCGCACAAAGAAAAGCTTGGATTGAAGCTTCGCTGAAACAATTCCAAAATGTGGAAGTAGATATGTATGAGGGCTTAACAGTTGATTATTGCAAAAAGAAAAATGCGCAATTCATTCTCAGAGGCCTTCGTAACCCTGCCGATTTTGAATTTGAAAAAGCCATCGCCCATACGAATCGAGCCATCACCGGCCGGAATATCGAAACCGTATTTTTACTGACTTCTTCCGGTAAATCCTATATCAGTTCCAGTATTGTACGCGATGTAATCCGAAATGGCGGAAATTATGAAATACTCGTTCCCGCAGCCGTCAGGGTCAGTTCTTCCTGAAGCGGTTTTTCAAAATCGAGGCTAAATTGATCGGGCAGCAAACGGAATGAACTTCGGTGGTGAATGGTAGTACCGAATTCGGCAATCGCTCGGCGGTGTTCGATGGTCGGATAACCTTTATTGCGCTTCCAGTTATAAGATTCAAATTCTTCATGTAAACCGCGCATATAGGCATCCCTGTGTGTTTTAGCCAAAATGGATGCGGCCGCGATGTTTAGGAAACGCGCATCTCCCTTTACCATACATTGATGTGGTGTATCTTCATAAGCTTTGAACCGGTTGCCGTCCACGAGGATATGATCCGGCCGGGTTTTCAGTCCGTCCAAGGCAAAGTGCATGGCCAGAATGCTGGCGTTTAAAATATTGATTTCATCAATTTGTTTTGGTTCTACATAAGCCACCGACCAAGCCAAGGCGTTTATTTCAATGAATTCCTTTAGTTCATCACGTCTTTTTTCGTTGAGTTGCTTGGAATCATTAATGAGTTGGTTATCAAAATCTTTACCCAAGATCACGGCGGCAGCAAAAACAGGCCCGGCCAAGCATCCTCGGCCAGCCTCATCACAACCGGCTTCGCTATGATTATTCAAAAATTGCTTTTTCATTCGGTGGAAAATATAGTAAATAATTGATTTTTTTAACAGTCATATATTAATTTATAGTTAAATTCGCTCTATAAACATTAAATTCTTTAACAAAATGAGTACAAAGTTAAGAGGTTTACTTGTTGTTTTTGGGATTCTCTTCGGAGGAATTCTCATTGCACAAGAAAAAACGGTCACAGGTACTGTGACTGATGCAAATGGGTTTACTCTGCCGGATGTAAGCGTTCGCTCTTCTTCCGGTGAAGAAGTATTCACAGATATGGACGGAAATTTTTCCATTCAAGCAAGCGAGGGTGAAGTGCTCACCATCGAATCGTTTGGAATGGATATAGCAACTGTGGTAGTGGGTGCCAGCAATACCTACAATGCCACTTTGAGAGACGGAGGTGCCATAGAGCTGGAAGGTGCTGTGGTAACGGCCTTGGGGATTACTAGGGAGAAAAAATCCTTAGGGTATGCGACGCAGGAAGTAAGTGGAGAAACCCTTTCGGCCGTTCCGGTACAAAACTTTGCGGATGCGTTATCAGGCGAAGTAGCGGGATTGGATGTGAAGTCCTCGGGAACTATGGGAGGATCCACCAATATGGTGGTACGAGGATTCAACTCTTTATTAGGAAGCAACCAGTCCTTAGTAGTTGTTGACGGAACACCGATAAACAACAATACCTACAATACCGCTGACCAAACAACCGGTAGAGGAGGGTTTGATTATGGTAATGCTGCTTCAGACATTAACCCAAATGACATTGAAAGTATTAACGTATTGAAAGGTGCTGCCGCGACTGCACTTTATGGTTCCAGAGGTCAAAATGGTGTAATTATGATTACCACTAAAAAAGGAAAGAGATCTAAAGGAATTGGCGTTGAAATCAATTCGAGTATAACTATTGGATCAGTTGACAAAGAAACATTACCCAAATACCAAAAGAAATACGGACAAGGATATTCAAATGATGGTAGCCATCCCTTGAATCCGTACTTTGATGAAAACCAGATAAATGGCGGATTAGGCGCTCAATTGGGTGCTGACGCCTCGTATGGAGCAGAGTTTGATCCTACATTAATGGTATATCAATGGAATTCAATATATCCGCTATTATCTACTTATAATCAAGCGACCCCTTGGGTTGCTGCAAAAAATGACCCCAATAGCGTATGGAGAACTTCAGCAACATATGTAAACTCTGCATCATTTTCCGGAAGTAATGAAAATGGGAGTTTCCGATTTGGGTACACTAACTATTTACATGACGGAAGTTTGGAAAACAGTAACCTTACCAGAAACACCTTGGATTTTAGCGGAGAATATGAATTCACTGACAGGCTGACTGTCAGTACAAATATAATTTTCACAAATAACAGAGGAAAAGGACGTGTAGGTACAGGGTATGATGGTTGGAACCCCATGCAAGCATTTCGTCAGTGGTGGGCTGTTAACGTTGATTTAAATGAGCAAAGAGATGCTTATTTAGCGACACGTCAGAATATGACTTGGAATGCAAATTGGAGAGCTAGTGAAGGGAGATATGTCCCCGCATATACTGACAACTACTACTGGACTCGTTATGAAAATTATCAGACAGATGAAAGAAACAGATATACGGGAAACGCAACTGTTAATTATGAATTAACTAACTGGTTAAGTGTGATGGGTCGGTTTGCCTTTGACAATTTTGATGAAATCCGAGAGGATCGTATGGCAATAGGTTCAGCGGGGGATTATGCAAATGGGAGATATAGATTGATGAAACAAACTGTTTCTGAAAACAACTACGATTTGATGTTAAATGCAAATAGAAGTCTTACTGATAATATTACTTTGGACGCGTTAGTAGGTTGGAATTTACGTGTGAATCGAGTTGATCGGTTTGATGGAGAAACGAACGGGGGATTGCTAATACCAAGAATCTATTCATTAGCCAATACCAAAGACCCTTTAACTTCAGATCAATTAGACCAAATTCAAGGAACGAAAATGGTTGACGGCATATATGGACGTGCTAGTGTAGGGTTTTATAACTTTTTATTTTTGGAAGGATCTATTCGAACTGACCGCTCCTCTGCCCTTCCTATAGAGAATAACCGATATTGGTATCCTTCTGGATCTGTTAGTTTTGTGTTTTCTGATTTAATAGATGGCAGTTGGTTAAGTTTTGGTAAGTTAAGAGGAGGCTATGCAGAAGTTGGTAATGATACTGATATGTACAACCTTTATAATACATATACTTTGGTTCCTGGTATATCAGGTGGATCTGCAACTAACCCAGCACGATTTAACAATTCCAATTTAGAAGAAGAAAGAATGAAAGAATTTGAGATAGGTTTAGAAATGGCTTTCTTCAAAAATAGAATCAGTTTTGATGTCTCTTATTATGACCAAAAAACAGAAGGGTTGATTACTCCTGTGGATATCTCTGCATCTTCGGGAGCACGTTCTGTTTTCTTAAATGCAGGTGACATGACAAATAAAGGTATTGAAGCACGCTTATCTTTAACTCCAATTAGAACAGAGGATTTTTCTTGGCAGATAACAGCTAACTTTGCTAAAAACACAAATGAGGTAACTAAGCTTTACGAAGACATTGAGTACCTTCAACTAGCTTCTTTACAAGGAGGTATATCAATTGGCGCCCAAGTAGGAGAGGCTTATGGTGTAATCAGAGGAGTAAATTATGAGTTTGATGCCAATGGCAATAAAATCGTAGGAGAAGATGGATATTATTTAACTACAGATAATACTTCTGTATTAGGAAACATGAATCCAGAATGGACTGGGGGAATTAGAAACATGGTAACTTATAAAAACTTAAGTTTAAGCTTCTTAATTGACATCTCGAAAGGCGGAGATGTTTTCTCTTTAGATACTTTCTACGGATATTCTACGGGATTATACGACAACTTTACCACAGGGTTAAACGATTTAGGAAACCCAGTCAGAAATCCGCTTGAAGAGGGTGGGGGAATTATCTTACCTGGTGTAAAAGAAGATGGTACTCCAAATGACATCCGTATCATCGCTTCTGATGGATATAACAACCCATGGGGTTATACTTTAGGTTCTACAGCTCCACGAGCGGCACATGTTTATGACGCCTCTTTCGTAAAACTAAGAAATGTAACCTTAGGTTACGACTTACCTTCATCTTGGACTGGAAACTCATTTATTGATAAATTTACAGTTTCCCTAATTGGACGTAACTTATGGATAATTGACAAAAATGTTCCTTTTTCAGATCCTGAAGCAGGTTTAAGTGCTGGAAATATCCAAGGATATCAGTCTGGTGCTCACCCTACGATGAGAGAAATAGGGGCCAGTATAAAAATTCAATTCTAAAATTTGTAATAATGAAAAAATATATTATGATATTCGGGGCTATTGCCTTCCTTAACTCTTGTTCTGATGAGCACTATGAGAGTTTGAACGTTGACCCCGTCAATCCATCAACGGTTCCTGCTAGCTTCTTGGTTTCAAATGCTACTGAAAGTTTATTTGACCAAATGGTGAATACGAATGTGAACACCAATATTTTCAGGCTTGTTTCACAATATTGGAATGAAACAACCTATATTACTGAAACAAACTACGATTTAGACACTCGTAATATTAATGGTAATATTTGGAATGAACTATACACTGACGTATTGTATGACCTGAAGGACGCAAAGTTGAGAGTAGATGAAGACGGCTCACTTACGGATAGCGAAAAAGCAAATCAGAAAGCTATCATTGAAATATTAGAAGTTTATACTTGGCAAATCCTAGTAGATACTTTTGGAAACATTCCATATTCTGAAGCTTTAATGGGAGTAGAAAACCCGTCACCTGCTTATGATGACGCTGCTACAATTTATGCAGATTTGATGGTTAGAATTAGCTCAGCAATTTCGGCAATCGACTCTGGAGGAGAAGGCTTTGGTGGAAGTGACATTATTTATAACGGAGATATGTCTGCTTGGAAAAAAATGGGTGCTTCTTTAAAACTTAGAATGGCTATGCAATTAGCAGACGTTAATCCATCTGCTGCTCAAACGGCCGTACTTGAAGCTGTAAGTAGTGGAGTATTCTCTTCAAATGCAGACAATTTCACCATCCCATATACCACAACTCAACCTACCAACAATCCTCTATATGATGATTTGGTTCAAAGCGGGCGAACCGATTTCGTTGCGGCAAATACAATTATTGATTATATGAATCCTTTAAATGACCCAAGAAGACCTGTCTATTTCAAAGAAAATTTAGGTGAAGGTATATTCCTTGGAGGAGAATATGGGAGTCCTACCAATTATAGTTTGTATTCTCATCCTGGTGAAATCTTAGAATTACCAGATACCCCAGGTACATTATTAGATTATGCAGAAATTGAATTTCTATTAGCTGAAGCTGTGGAGAGAGGGTTCGCTGTAGGTGGAACAGCAGAAAGTCATTACAATGCAGGAATAAATGCTTCCATGGAATATTGGGGGGTAAGTTCTGCTGATGCTGCTACTTATTTAGCGCAGTCTGATGTAGCTTATTCTTCCGCTCCCGGAGGTTGGAAGGAGAAAATTGGAAAACAATTTTGGATAGCCATGTACAACAGAGGATTTGAAGGGTGGACTACTTGGAGGAGATTAGATGCACCAACGTTAAATATTGCCGCCGCAACAAATACTCCTGTACCTTTTAGATTTACCTATCCTGCACTTGAGAAAAATTTAAATTCCGCAAATTATAATGCAGCAGCATCTGCAATTGGTGGAGATAATTTGAATACTAAACTATTCTGGGACGTAAACTAATCCCAACCCAATAAATTTTATAAGAACCCCGCAATGCGGGGTTTTTATTTTTGCGCCAATGCCGTAAATTTGGAAAATGATTCCACCCTTAGCTGAACGCATGCGCCCCAAATCACTGGAAGAATTCATCAACCAAAAACATCTGGTGGGTGAAAATTCTCCCATCCGCATCATGTTGCAAACCGGACATATTGCTTCCATGATTTTCTGGGGTCCGCCGGGAACAGGAAAAACTACGCTTGCGCAACTCATTGCCGAACTTTCCAAAAGGGCATTTTATGAATTGAGCGCCATCAGTTCAGGTGTCAAAGAAGTTCGTGAAATCATTGACAAAGCCAAAAACCAAAACCTTTTTTCGGGAGGTCAGTCCCCTATTCTATTCATTGATGAAATTCACCGTTTCAATAAATCCCAGCAAGACAGTTTGCTGGGTGCCGTGGAAAAAGGTTGGATTAGTTTAATTGGTGCAACAACTGAAAATCCCAGTTTCGAAGTCGTTCCGGCTTTGCTTTCACGTTGCCAGGTTTATACTTTGAATTCCTTGTCAAAAGAGGATTTGGATGATTTGATTAACCGGGCCATTTCAAAAGATGAATTCCTCAATAAGAAAAACATAAAGATTGAAGAAACCGATGCTTTAATCCGCTTTTCAGGAGGTGACGCGAGAAAGCTATTGAACGGTTTGGAATTAGTGGCCAACAGCTTTTCGGCCGATGAAAAAATCCTGATTACGAATGAAATTGTTACCCAGAACATTCAGCAAAACTTAGCCAAATACGATAAAAGCGGAGAGATGCATTATGACATCATTTCGGCTTTTATCAAATCTATACGCGGTTCAGACCCAAATGGAGCAGTCTATTGGCTCGCACGGATGCTTGAAGGAGGCGAAGACCTGAAATTCATTGCCCGGAGGTTGTTGATTTCGGCTTCCGAAGACATCGGCAATGCGAATCCTACTGCTTTGGTAATTGCCAATAATGCTTTTCAGGCGGTCAATACCATTGGTTATCCGGAGTCGCGGATCATCCTGAGTCAGTGTGCGGTTTACCTGGCGAATTCACCCAAAAGCAATTCCACGTATGAAGCCATCAACAAAGCCCAGCAGCTTGTCCGGCAAACCGGAGACCTGCCGATTCCGCTCCACTTAAGGAATGCACCTACCAAACTGATGAAAGATTTGGATTATGGGAAAGATTACAAATATGCGCATTCCTATGAAAATAATTTTATAGAACAGGAATTTCTGCCCGAAGAAATCAAAGGAACCGCTTTCTATGAACCGGGATTGAACGCGCGTGAACAAGCCGATAAAGAAGCACTCCGAAAAAAATGGAAAGGTAAATATGGGTATTAATTTTAATTTGTCAAATTAAAATTCAAAAATCAGCCCGAAATAAGGCAACGTAGTATTTCTATCCTGTTCCCCAATTTCCAGCAAATATTTTTGTTCAGACTGAGGAGCCAAAGGGTTGCCAATGATCCCGTTATTACTTCCATCCCTTTGCAAATTTACCACCGGAAGTGCACTTGGGTTATTGGAACCGTACACATTCACAATATCCACATAAGCCGTTAACTGCCATTTTTTAAACGTCCATTTTTTCTCAGCCCGGATATCCAACTGATGGGCTAAATTTCCGCGAATTGAATTCAATTCACCATAATTTTGAAGCGGCCCGTTGGAAATCTTCCAGATTTCAACCAAAGAACTTCTCTCCAAATCATAAGGTGTCTCGGGCAAACCGCTTTGCATACGGAATCTTGCACCCAAGTTCCAGTTTCGGTTAAAATATTTCCCTGCAGACAAAGTCATAATATGTCGGCTGTCCCAAGAGGAAGGCAGCAGATTTTCATTGCCATCGCTGAATTTTGAAAAACCAAAAGTATAAGCGGCAATACCGTAAAAGTCATTGAGGGTTCGTTTTTGAACCAATAATTCGACACCATAAGTTTCGCCCTTACCACGCGCATCCAAAGGCTCATTCCCAACCACTCCGAAATCTGCACCGATGTTGGCCAGACTGATTTGGTTACGCAAGGAAAACGGATAGTTTTCATATTGTTTGAAATAACCTTCTACTGTAATTCTCAAATTACTTTTTCCATTGTATTCGAATCCGCCGACTAAATGCGTATTCCGAATGTATTCCAACGTTTTTTGGTTGGTATAATTTCCCTGTTCTTGATATCCTAAAGCGGTATATGCAGGCAATTGGTAATAAATTCCTGTGTTGAAATTGAAAGCGAAACGCGGCGCAAACCGATAACTCAATGAAAACCGCGGTGAGAACTGTTCCAAAGGATTATTTGTCAATGAAGAATAATCACTGCCGTCCAACCGCATTCCGAGTGAAACTTGGACTTTATCACTAAAAAACTTCCTTGCGGTTTGTGCATAGAAACCATATTGTGTCAAATCTAAATTCACATCTAGTTCATCTGAATTCACTGCGGATTGGGTCACGTTATTGATGAAAGAACGGTTTTTGTATTTGGCAAAATTGATGTTCGTGCCATAAGAAAATTGAAAGCTCCCCCAATTCAAACTCCGGTCGATTCGGATTTTATTTTCGATTTCCTGGGAATGGTAATCGAGCAAAAGGTTTTCCGGTTTTTCATCGTTCCTGTAATACTTGACGGCTTGGTTGTCGAGCCTATTTTGGCTATAGGTAAACAACCAGTTCCCATTGCTAACGAGCCTTCTGTATCCCGCTCCCAGCGTATAGTTCCACTGAGGTGAATTGGGCAAACGGTCAATCAAAGTCAAATTGGACAAACTAGGCTCTGCGTTTTCATTGAATTTAAATTGATCAATCGCACCTACGCCTAAAAAATACAATTCATCCCCTGAATTAAATTTTTTGGAAACCTTAAAAGTAGCATCATAATAAGAAGGCAAAAACGGCAAGCCAAGGGCCTCAAATAAAAATTGCAAATTGGATTTCCGGACAGAAAACAATCCTGTCCAGCTTTGGTTTTTACTCAGTGGCCCGTCCGCCATTAATTGCATATCGTCCAGACCCAGAATGGCTTTGAATCCCATTTTGTCTCTTCGCGCCTGTTTCAAATTAAACTCAAACAAAGCCGACAAAACCCCGTTTCGCCTGGCCGGGAAAGCACCGCTGTAAAAGTCCACATCTTGAATAAAATCAACCGTTAAAATTCCGCGTGGGCCACCGCTGGCACCTTGGGTTTGAAAATGGTTGATGACCGGGATTTCTATCCCGTCCACATAAAATTTATTTTCTGCCGAGGCACCGCCCCGGATGAACAAATCGTTTCGAAAACTCGCTGTACTTCCTACGCCGGGAAAACTCAGAATCGCTTTGGAAACATCCCGGTTGGAACCCGCGTTCTTCTGAATCTCTTCACTCGAGATATTGCGGAGCGACAATGGGCTTTCAACCGTAGTTCTATACGTTTTCCGAATGACAACTGCTTCGCTCAATTCCAATAAAACCGACTCCAATCCTACGGAATAGCTCAGGTTCTGATTGGGAAGAATGGCTATATCGTCCAAATAGCCGGAAAAGTAACCTTCTGCCGAGATTTCAAAACTGTAATTGCCCGGTGCCAAGTCGTCAATCTGGACAGTTCCTTTACCCGAAGCAGAACTTTCTGAATTTAAAATAAAAACGGTCGCATTCAGCGGCTCCTTGGTAAATTCATCGAATACCCTGAAGTTGATGCTTCCTACTTGTGCAGTAAGAGGAATGGTCATCAATAGAAACAAAAAGCTATAAAATTGGGACATCCGGAATGTTTCCGCAAAAATACAACACTACCTTCTGAATGGTACCGGAATCTTTTATTTAAGAAAATTTATTCTCATCGAATTTCATCAAACCTACCAAAATAAAAGATCCTTTTGCCGCCCCATATAATGAAAAGAATACCGAGAAATCTTGAAACCTTTCGGAAAAGGGATAGATTCTTTTCCTATATTTGTCTGATGCACAGACTCTCACTAAACACCAACTGCCGTCATTATGTTTTTTATGGGCTTGTTTTTTAGGTGATGTATTTTTAAACGTTTATAAATGACAGCAACAATAATCGGTGCCCCATAAAGGATTTATGTGATTATAAGTGTTTGAAAACGGTTGGGAGGATTGCTGATATTTTTGAGTGTGTCAATGTGAAAACCACCCGCACAAACAGCAGATTTGGTTTTTGCCGACAGGCAAAGCCAACGCTGAAATGCGAAGCATTCACGAACACCGATAAAAATTGAAGTGACGTGAGTAAAAGCTGTTTTTTTGCCAACGCTCGGACAGAATGAACTAAATTTGAAAACGATATAAAGAAATAAAATATAAATGGCCAAACAGAAAGTACCCGTGCGACAAGCTCAGGGCAAGAAGGAAAAAGCGATTGAAGAAACCTTGTGGCAAGCCTGCGACAAGCTGAGAGGTTCAATAGAACCTGCGGAGTACAAACACGTAGTACTCGGACTGATTTTCCTGAAATTTGCCAGCGACAAATTTGAGCAACGCAGAAAAGAACTGATTGCCGAAGGCAAAGAAAAATACGTGGAAATGAAAGATTTCTACGCAATGAAAAATGTATTCTACTTGGAAGAAATTTCACGGTGGAGTTACATCATCAAAAATGCGAAGCAAAACGACATTTCCCTAAAAATTGACACGGCTCTCAACACCATAGAGAAAAATAACCCTGCGCTGAAAGGTGCTTTGCCCGACAATTATTTTTCTCGTTTGGCATTGGAGAAAACCAAGCTCGCTTCCTTACTCGACACCATCAACGAAATTGACACGCTCAAAGACAACGGACAAGATGTGATTGGACGTGTCTATGAATATTTCTTGGGCAAGTTTGCCCTTAAAGAAAGCAGCGGAAAAGGCAAAGGCGAATTTTATACGCCCAAAACCATTGTGAACTTGATGGCGGAATTGATAGAACCCTACAAAGGCATCATTTATGACCCTTGCTGTGGAACAGGCGGAATGTTTGTGCAGTCTATCAAGTTTATTGAAGCCCATCAGGGAAGCAAAAAGGAAGTTTCCATTTACGGACAGGAAAACACGCCAACCACATACAAATTGGCGAAAATGAATTTGGCCATTCGTGGAATTGCTGCCAATCTTGGCGACAAACACGCAGACACTTTTTCCAACGACCAACACAAAGACCTGAAAGCCGATTACATTATGGCAAATCCGCCTTTTAACCTGAAAGATTGGCGGGGCGAAAACGAACTCTTGGACGACCCACGTTGGATGGGCTATGAAGTGCCACCCAAAAGCAACGCTAACTATGGTTGGATTTTGAATATGGTGAGCAAACTTTCTGATAATGGCGTAGCAGGTTTCATTCTTGCCAATGGTGCACTTTCGGGCGGTGGAGATGAATATAAAATCCGCAGAAAGTTGATTGAAAACGATTTGGTGGAAGCCATTATTATCATCCCAAGAGATACATTTTACACGACTGATATAAGTGTAACGCTTTGGATTTTGAACAAAAATAAAAAACAACGGAAAGTAATGGTTAATGATAAAGGATTAATGGTTAATGAAGACAAGAGCATTAACCATTCACCATTAACAACTAATCATTATAAGAACTACCGAGACCGCACAGGTGAAATTCTGTTTATGGATTTAAGACGTTGGGGCAGCGAATACGAGAAAAAATACATTGAACTCACCGAAGACGACATACAGCAAGTAGCCCTAAACTACCACAATTGGCAACAAGTGGGCTATGAAAGTACCTACAAAGACATACCCGAATATTGCAAATCTGCCAGTTTTGAAGATTTGGAAGCCAACGATTTTTCGTTGGTGCCGAGCAAATACATTGAGTTTGTGGACAAAGACAGCGGCATTGACTTTGACACCGAAATGAAACGCATACAACAGAATTTTAGAACCTTGTTGCAAGAGGAAAAGGAATCGCAGGAGCAACTGATTCACGCTTTTAAAACTTTGGGTTATGAGTTATGAGTAAAAGCAAGAAAATTGAGGTACAAGGAAATGAAATCACCGTTATTGGCAACAATGAACAAGACTATATTTCCTTAACAGATATCGCCAAACACAAAACGGATGACACAAGTGCGGTAATTGGGAATTGGATGAGAAACCGCAATACCATTGAATATCTGGGTATTTGGGAAACCTTGTACAACCCCAATTTTAAACCCATCGAATTCGAGGGGTTTAGAAACCTTTAATCTATTTTACTATTTGAAAATGAGTCAAACTAAAAAAAATACAATTGAAGTTAAAGGTATAACTATATCAGTGCTGTATTCGCAAGAAAGCGATTTTATTTCGTTGACTGATATTGCAAAAACAAAAGAAAATGATTCTAGGGCTGCTGATGTCATAAAAAATTGGATTAGAAACAGAAGTACTCTTGAATTTATTGGAACTTGGGAACAATTGTATAATCCCGATTTTAAAGTGGTCGAATTTGACCACTTTAAAATGAATGCCGGCCTAGCTAGTTTTGTATTAAGTCCCGGAAGTTGGATTGAAAAAACAAATGCGATAGGCTTTATAGTAAAAAGGGGGAAATATGGAGGCACCTATGCCCACAAAGATATTGCCTTGGAATTTTGCTCGGCCATCAATCCAACTTTTAAGCTCTTTGTCATCAAAGAGTTTCAACGCTTAAAAGAAGAAGAGCAGAAACAGTTGGGTTGGTCTGCCAAACGGGAGTTGGCAAAAATCAACTATCGAATTCATACAGATGCCATAAAAGAAAACCTGATCCCAAAACACTTGAGCAAACAACAAATTTCTTTTGTGTATGCCAATGAAGCTGACATTCTCAATATGGCCTTATTTGGAAAAACAGCCAAACAATGGCGTGATGAGAATCCTTATAAAAAAGGAAATATGAGAGACTATGCCAATGCATCACAACTGATTTGCTTAGCCAATTTAGAAAATCTGAATGCGGTGTTTATTAACGATGGCTTACCACAAAGCGAACGCCTAACAAAGCTCAATCAAATTGCCATTAGCCAAATGAGCATCCTACTGCAAAGCCTGTCTGCCAAGGCACAGGCAGGCCATACCCAATTGTTGAATCCTAAAAATTCCGATGATGAGTTATAAGAAGATTGGTCTATACATCCGAGAAGTTGATAAGAGGAATACCGATTCAAAGATTACTCTTTTGAGAGGAGTTTCTACACGAAAAGTCCTGATTGAGTCGGTTGCAAATATGACTAATGTTAGTCTTCATAACTACAAGATTGTTGAAGTTGGGCAGTTCGTTTATGTTGCTGACACATCAAGAAGAGGAGAAAAGATTGCTATTGCTTTAAATGATGAAGAAACCTGCATTGTTTCAAGTATCTACACTGTTTTTGAAACAGACCAAAATTATCTTTTACCGGAATATCTTTTCATTTGGTTTAATCGCACGGAGTTTGACAGATATGCTCGTTTCCATTCTTGGGGTAGTGCAAGGGAAACTTTTACTTGGGATGATATGTGTAATGTTGAAATACCCATTCCCGACATTACCGAACAACGCAAATACGTTGCCCTATACAAAGGCTTGCTCACCAACCAAAAAACCTACGAAAACAGCTTGGAAGATTTGCAGCTGATTTGCGATACCTACATTGAGGATTTGATTAAGAAAGAGCCGCTAAAAAGATTGGGAGAGTATATTGAGCAATCAGATGAACGGAATAGGAGTTTACAAGTATCGTTTTTGCAAGGCGTTTCTACTTCTAAAGTTTTGATTGAAACTAAGGCAAATACAAGCGGAGTAAATTTCTCAAACTATAAAGTAGCTAGAACGGGTGAATTTGTCTATGTGGCGGACACTTCTCGCAGAGGAGACAAAATTGCTTTGGCAATGAATAGTGCAGAACCTTGCATTGTCTCAGCTATCTATACAGTTTTCAAAGTCATTAAGCTAGAAGAATTGCTTCCAGAATATTTGTATCTGTATTTCCAAAGAACCGAATTTGACCGATACGCTCGTTTCAACTCTTGGGGAAGTGCCAGAGAGACCTTTGATTGGGCAGATATGTGTGATGTGAAATTGCCCATTCCGAGCATAGAAATACAAGAAGCCATAGTAACCATTTACCACACCTTAGAAACCCGCAAACGCATCAACGAACAGTTAAAAGAAAGCATCAAACCGCTCTGCCCTGTGCTGATGAAAGGGGTTGTGGAGGGTATGGAAGTTGAAATAGTAGAAAATTAGGATTATGTTTATAAAAAGCATCCAAATAAAAAACTATAAGCTCTTTTCACCAGATGAGTTCTTTGAGGTTAATGATTTAAACGTTCCTGATAATCAAAACAATGGTTCAGGATTGACGATTTTTGTTGGCGAAAATGGTTGTGGAAAATCGACTCTTTTGGATGCTTTTGCAATGCCCTATGTTTCTTACAAAACTGATTCCTTTTCTTTATCTGACATTAATAATCCGAATGAAAAAGTTGAAATAAATATTCTTACGAATGAAGTATATACCTATAAAGGAACTATGCCTAAAATTGAATTTAAAGGCAAAGGTTTTGTATTCAAAGGAGGTGTAAGAAATAGAGGTAACAAAGACTTTTTGTCTTCAATGGTTGTAACAGACCAACAGTATATTAAAGCAGATGGCGAAACGAAACCAAAGGATAACACGCCTGATTTAAGATTATCTGTCAACAATCCTTGGAGTGGCTCAAGGTTCAATGATATTGAATACCTAATTCTTGACAAAAACAGAACATTTCAAACACGAAAAGGCACTTATAACGACACGCGCTTTGACAGGATAATAGAAGATTTGAATTATCAATATGTTCAAAAAGAAGGAAATCCATTAGACTGCAATGAGACTTTAAAAGACGTTAAGAATATTGAAGGCAAAGGGGTAATTGGAGGTATTAGTGAGGCAATTGCTAAATTTTCAGAAATAAGTGGAAATCGATTAAAACTTAAAATAATTGATAATTGGAAGCCTTTCGCAAATGCCTTTTTTGGAACAGATAAGGAGGATTTACAGTCCATTCATCTAAATCAATTAGGTTCAGGGTATGAAATGATATTTTCCTTAATCTACGCATACTATCTTTCAAAGAAAGGAAATAAGAAACTAATAGTCTTGATTGATGAACCAGAACTTCATCTACACCCAAAGTTACAATCTGACTTTATTGATTTATTGTTAGAGTTTTCCAAAGATTCTCAAATTATTTTGACTACTCATTCACCACTGTTTATTAAGCAAGCTATGAGTAATAATAATGTTCAAGTTAGAATCTTAACGAAAACAGAAAATTCTGTATCAGTTGCAAATCCTGAATTAGCTGTATTACCTTATGTGTCTTCTAATGAAGTTAATTTTATTGCTTTCAAACTTGCTACGGAAGAATATCACAATGAACTCTATGAAAGACTTATGCAGTTGAAAGCAACGAGTAATAGAATAAAAGACTTTGATATTTCTTTTTTTCAAACTGAAAAGGGAGAACCAAAAGATTCACCTTGGATGGGGCATCAAAATGAGGTTACTATTCATACTTACACAAGAAATCAAATACACCATCGAGCAGATAATGGAGTGGCGAATTACAAGAATTTAGAGTCTTCAATTGAACAAATGAGACAATACTTAATAGAAATTACAGAAGAAATCAAATGACCAGCGACATCCTCATATACCAAAACCCGGACGGCAACATCAAAATAGATGTTCGCTTGCAGGAAGAAACTGTTTGGTTGACACAAGACCAAATGGCTACACTTTTTGGCAAAGCTAGAAATACAATAACCGAGCATATTCAAAATGTTTATGAAGAAGGTGAATTAGAGCAAAATCGAACTAGTCGGAAATTCCGACAAGTTCGAACGGAAGGAAAGAGAGCCGTAGAAAGAGAAATTGACCACTACAATTTAGATGTTATCATTTCGGTTGGGTATCGGGTAAAGTCGGTTCAGGGTACACAATTCCGTATTTGGGCAACTCAGCGTTTAAAGGAGTACATCATTAAAGGCTTTACGCTCAATGATGACCGCTTTAAATCGGGCAGCTCAATGAACTATTTCAACGAACTGCAAGAGCGCATTCGGGAGATTCGCCTTTCGGAGAAGTTTTTTTACCAAAAAATCAAAGACATCTACGCCACCAGTATCGACTATGACCCGAAAGACGAAAAAACCATTGAATTTTTCAAAATCGTGCAAAACAAATTGCTTTGGGCCATCAGTGAGCAAACCGCAGCAGAATTGGTTTATAGGCGTGTGGATGCCAGTTTGCCCTTAATGGGAATGCTGTCTTACGACAAAAAACAAGTGGCTTCCATTAAAAAAGCAGAAGTAAGCATTGCCAAAAATTACTTGAATGAAGATGAAATGAAGCTTTTGGGCTTGTTGGTGGAGCAATATTTGGCATTTGCCGAGACAATGGCACAGCAGCAAACCCCAATGTATATGAAAGATTGGATTGGGCGATTGGACAGTATTTTGCAATTAAACGGCAGAGAGTTGTTGACGCACGCAGGAAAAATTTCGCATAAAATGGCATTGGAAAAATCGGGAGAAGAGTATGAGAAATTCAAACAACAGCAAAAAACCATAGAAAAAGAAGCCAGTTTGAAAGAGTTGGAAGAGGATATTAAAAAATTGAAAAAGTCTTGAACTATGATTTTTAAATGATTGAATGAAAGCTATGATTGACGAAAAGTATAAATATTCCGAATTGACAGGCAAAATTATTGGCTGTGCTATGGAAGTGCACAAATATTTGGGTAATGGTTTTCAAGAAGTAGTTTATCAAAGAGCCTTGTCCATTGAATTAAATATGCAAGGAATTGCCCACGTAAGAGAACAAGAAATGCCGTTACAATACAAGGGTTTTGATATTGGAACAAGAAGGGTTGACTTTTTTATTGAGGATAAAATAATGTTAGAAATCAAGGCTGTCAAAGAATTGGAAGATGTTCATTTGGCACAGGCCATCAACTATTTGGAAGCCTACGGAATGGAAATCGGTTTGTTAATTAATTTTGGAAGTACATCGCTTCAATTCAAACGGGTAATGAAACCCAAAAGAAATCAAAGCCCATCAGAGAATCAGAAAAATCATAGTTCAAGACAATGAGTAAGTTTACCGAAGCGAAATTAGAACAAGCATTTATAGAGCTTTTAGGAAATGAAGGCTATCCCCATTTTGTGGGCAGTAGTTTGGTGCGTACAGATGAAAGCGAAGTAATCATTGAAGAAGACCTAAAAACCTACTTGCTAACTCGCTATCAAAATGCCAATCTTACTGAAACAGAAGCGCAAGCCATTATTCTGCAACTCAAAACGCTCTCTTCGGCAGACCTATACGAAAGCAACAAGAAAATAATGCAATGGTTGGCAGACGGTTTTATTCTGAAACGAGAAGATCGTAACCAAAAAGACATCCATATTTCGCTGATTGATTATGCAGGCTTAGACCGTCAGCGACAAAGTGAAAATTTAGACATCATCGCTGCTGAACCTGAAGCACAATATCCACCTGACACCAATATTTATAAGTTTGTCAACCAATTGGAAATTGTTGGCACAGAAAAGCGTATTCCAGACGGCATTTTATACATCAATGGATTGCCTGTGGTGGTTTTTGAATTTAAAACAGCCATTCAGGAAAACACCACCATTCACAATGCTTTTGTTCAACTGACCACTCGCTACAAAAGAGACATTCCCGAACTGTTTAAATACAATGCCTTTTGCATCATCAGTGATGGCGTAAACAACAAAGCAGGTTCATTCTTTGCCCCTTACGAGTTTTACTATGCTTGGCGAAGAATTGCAGGTTTGGCAAAAGACGTGGACGGCATAGACAGTATGTTCACTTTGGTTCAAGGAATGTTGCATAAAAACCGCTTAAGGGATATTATTCAGAACTTCATATACATTCCCGATTCTTCCAAAAAAGACGAGAAAATCGTTTGTCGCTATCCGCAGTATTACGCAGCACGCAGTTTATACGAAAACATCAAAAAAGCGGAGAAACCTGATGGAGATGGAAAAGGTGGAACTTACTTTGGAGCAACAGGAAGCGGAAAGAGTTTTACAATGCTTTATCTCACCCGTTTGTTGATGAAAAGCAAGCATTTTGAAAGTCCAACCATTGTACTCATTACTGACCGCACTGACTTAGACGACCAACTTTCAGGACAATTTACCAATGCCAAGCAATTCATTGGCGACAATGCTGTGGAAAGCGTAGAAAGCAGAGCCGATTTGAGAATCAAAATGCAAGGTAGAAACAGCGGTGGCGTATTTCTAACCACCATTCACAAGTTTACCGAAGACACCGAACTGCTTACCGAAAGAACCAATGTAATTTGTATTTCGGATGAAGCCCACAGAAGCCAAACCAATCTTGACCAAAAAGTAAAAGTCACCAAAGATGGTGTGAAGAAAACCTACGGTTTTGCGAAATACCTACACGATTCTTTACCCAATGCTACTTTTGTAGGTTTCACAGGAACACCAATAGATGCTACTTTGGATGTGTTCGGAAAAGTCGTTGATGCTTACACAATGACAGAATCGGTACGAGATGAAATCACGGTTCGTATTGTTTATGAAGGACGAGCTGCCAGAGTTGCCTTGCATAATAGCGAATTAGAGAAGATTGAAAAATACTACGAAGAAGCAGCCGAAGCAGGCGCCAATGAATACCAAATAGAAGAAAGCAAAAAGGCAACTGCCACAATGAACGCCATTTTGGGTGACCCAGACCGTTTGCTGAAGTTGGCAGAAGACTTTGTTCAGCATTACGAAAACAGAGTAAACGAAGGTGCCACTGTAAAAGGCAAAGCAATGTTTGTTTGTAGCAGCCGTGAAATTGGCTACGAGTTTTACAAAAATGTAATCGCCCTAAAACCTGAATGGGCGGAAATACGAATTGCGGAAGAAGGAGCTGTTTTAACCGACAAGGACAAAAGGGAAATCAAACCAATGGAGCGTATCAAAATGATAATGACCAGAGGGAAAGACGACCCAAAAGAAATGTACGATTTGCTCGGCACAAAAGAATACCGCAAGGAATTGGACAGACAGTTTAAAAATGAAAAATCCAATTTCAAAATTGCCATTGTAGTCGATATGTGGCTCACAGGTTTTGATGTGCCTTTCTTGGATTCCATCTACATTGACAAGCCTATTCAGCAGCACAATTTAATTCAGACCATTTCAAGAGTTAACCGAAAGTTTGAAGGAAAAAACAAAGGCTTGGTTGTCGATTACATAGGCATCAAGAAAGCTATGAATATGGCTCTTGCCAAATACAACAAAGGCGAAAGAGAAAACTTTGAAGATATTCAAGAATCGCTGATTGTGGTCAGAAACCATTTAGACCTTTTGGCTAAAGTGTTCCATAAGTTCGACTGTTCAAAATATTTCGGTGGTGCAGCTTTAGAACAGTTGAACACTTTGAATATGGCTGCTGAATATGTTCAGTTGACCAAAGATTTGGAAACCCGATTTATGGGCTTGGTAAAACGATTGAAAGCAGCTTATGACATTTGTGCAGGAAGTGAACATTTAACGCAGAAAGAAAGAGATTATACGCATTTCTATTTGGCTGTTCGTTCCATTGTTTTCAAACTAACCAAAGGCAGTGCACCCGACACTGCACAGATGAACGCAAGAGTTCGGGAAATGATAAAAGATGCTTTGGAAAGTGATGGCGTTCAGGAAATCTTCAAACTCGGTGACGAAACACAAAGCGAACAAGACCTTTTTTCAGAAGACTATTTGGCCAAGATTGACAAAATCAAGTTGCCAAACACCAAAATCAAATTGCTTCAACAGCTTTTAGCCAAAGCCATTGGAGAGATGAAGAAAGTCAATAAAGTAAAAGGAATTGACTTCTCTAAGAAAATGCAAACCTTGGTAGAACGCTACAACGAGCGAAAAGAAGATGACGTTTTGCGAAGCGAAGTTTACGAAGAAATGGCAGAGCATCTAACCAATTTGATTTGGGAAATTCAAAAAGAATTTTCCGCAGGAGACGAATTGGGAATTGACTTTGAAGAAAAAGCCTTTTACGACATTTTGAAAGATTTATGCATCAAATATGATTTCAAATATCCCGAAGACAAACTAATTGTTTTAGCCCAGGCTGTTAAAGATTTGGTGGACTCGCAAGCCAAATATCCCGATTGGAGCAAACGGGAAGACATAAAATCTGCCTTGAAGGTCGGACTGATCATTCTCTTGGACGAACACGGTTATCCGCCAGTAGAAAGAGACGAAGTATATAAAGACATATTTGAACAAGCAGAGAATTTTAAGAAAAACAGAGTAATAACGAAATAATGCCAACACTAACAACCATATTGTCACGTCCCACCACCCATCGCTCAACCCCAAACTTGTCGGCGTGTTTCTGCCCAACCGCAAACCCGAACTCGTACCGGCTAACCATTCGCCCGGCGGACAAAGTGCACAACTCTTATTTTTCAATAACTTAACGGGATTATATATAAAAGAAAAATTATATGGATTTTACCAATGAATTATTAAAAAATTTTGTAGAGAAACTGCGCCCCCAAGATGAAGAAATACGCAAGAAATTGGATATGGGCTATTCTTGGGATGGCAGCATGGTTCTACTTTATGAAATTCGGCCGCAATGGGATAACCCCAAGAACATCCTCCACCACAACTTTGCCAAAATCCGGTTTTACAAATCTCGGGGTGAATGGAATTTATATTGGCCGCGTGCCGGCGGAAAATGGGAAGCATACGAACCCTATCCCGTGGCGAAGCATTTGCAGAAATTATTGGATGTGATTGAGGAGGATAAACACCATTGTTTTTTTGGATAAAATCTGATTAGAAGCGGCACCATCCAAAATTCACCCTGAAGATTAAATTTCATTTTGTTTTATTTTGAAAAATTTTCTTAATTACTTTAACGATTCTTTAAGAGATTTTAACTCAAACTTCACAAAAACAAGCTGATTTCGGCATTCTTTAGCCCAATTTAGGCCATACTTAAAGCGTACCAAAGGCATACCAAAGGCATGGATAAAGCATTACGAAAGCGTGAATGTTAAGAGTCTCTTAATATTTCTTCTTTATTTATCCACTTCAATTCCTTGTTTTTTCAGAATGGATTTTACCCATACCGCAAATACCGTCAGGTAAATGAAACAAAGCACCGGGATAATGTAGGATTCATGGATGCCAATGATGTCCGCCAGTTTCCCCTGAATGGGCGGGATAATCCCTCCGCCCAAGATCATCATCACCAGAAAAGCGGAACCTTGCGCCGTATATTTCCCGATTCCCATCAGCGACAAAGAGAAAATCGAAGGCCACATGATGCTGCAAGCCAATCCGCCGGCCAAAAACGCATAAATGGCTACCGTTCCTTCCGTCAATAAGCCGGTGAGCATTGCGGCAATTCCCATCAACCCAAACACAAATAAAGTGATGGCCGGGCGGTCTCTGCTGATGAAAAACATAAGGATTTGAATGGCCACACAAATTACGTAATAATACAGCGGAGACATGTCTTTCTGGGCAATGGTATTGACGCCGATAATCACACTGAAAGCAATCAGCGGGACAATGATCAACGCCAAGGTTTTTTTATTTTTATTCAGGTTAAATACAGAAACGGCTCCCGCCCAGCGGCCAATCATCAAACTCCCCCAATACATGGAAATATAGGGTGCTATTTCCGAAGAAGTATGTTCCCCGAATGCGGGGTCTTTAAGCAATTCACCCAAATTACTGCCGATGGCCACCTCCACACCGACATACGTAAAGATTGCCAGCATCCCCAAAATCACTTGCGGATACTGCATCGCCCCCCAACCTGCCGCTTTCTTTTTCGCCAGAAAATAAGCGACCATCAATCCGCCCGCTACCGCAAGCAAAGCCCCAAAGAGCCAGTACATCCGGTACATTTCCAAATCGGACAAAGCTTCAGCCGTCAAAGCACCCAAATCCACCTGATAAGTCCTGAAAACCGGAATGAAACAAACACTCAACAACAGCGTAATGATCACCAAGGTGAGAATGGCTTTATTGGCTTTCTCCATGGGTTCGTTGACGATTCCAACCGGTACCTTTTTGGAAAAATAAAACAAAGCTGCAGCTGCCATGAACAACAATCCCACACCGGCATACAGGTAAATCACTTTGTCCAAGGGCAAAGCCGCGATGTCTTCTTCCTTAACCGCTACAGCCGTTCCGAACAAAGTAAAAGCGACGATCAGCGGGCCGATAGTCGTTCCAAAAGAATTGACGCCTCCGGCCAAGTTGACGCGGCTCGCACCGGTTTTGGGATTGCCCAATAAAATGGCAAAAGGATTGGCCGCCGTTTGCTGAAGCGAAAACCCCAATGCGACGATGAATAACCCAATCAGCATACCGACATATTCGTTGACTTCTACCGCGACAATCATCGCACCTGCACCCAATGCGGAAAACAACAATCCGTAAACGATGCTTTTTTTATAACCCCATTTCCCCACCAGATCTTTGCCCGATAAGCTCCCGAAAATGAAAAGGAACAAAGCACCTACATAATAGGCCGTATAAAAAGCGAAATCGATTAACTGCGACTGAAACTGGTCTAAATCAAAATATTCCTTACAAAAAGGAATGAAAATATTGTTGCCCGCTGCGATGAATCCCCAAAAGAAGAAAACGGTAATCAGGGTATAGAGCGCAGGGTAATTGGTTTTGATTGGATTGGTTTCCATAAATTAGATGAGATTAAAAACGGCCAAAAGTTAATTATTTTAACGGAACCGGAAGTAAAAAATTCATGGTGAAGCCTACTTTATCCCAAATAATAAGAAATATCTAATAAAAATCACGCCCGTTTTAGCCTTAAATCTTTATCCTTAGCTTAATTTTGTGGATTAATCATTTGAGAAATGACCAGAATAGAGAAGATTTTCTTTTCCACCCGAACCATGACCGTCTTATTGTTTATTTATGCAATTGCGATGGCGGTCGCTACCTTCATTGAAAACGATTACGACACCCCGACGGCCAAAGCCCTGATTTATGAAGCCAAATGGTTTGAAGTCCTCATGTTGTGGCTCATTGTTTTATTTTTGGTTAACATCAAACGGTACAACCTTTTGAGGCGCGAAAAATGGCCTTTGCTGATTTTCCACCTGTCTTTTGTCTTTATTTTCCTCGGCGGAGCCATCACGCGTTACATCAGTTTCGAAGGCCAAATGCCGATATCCGAAGGAGAAACTTCCAATGAAATCATTTCAGACCGAACTTATTTCAAACTGTTGATCAACGACGGCGAACGTGCCTTACAATACGACAACCTGCAGTACATGATGTCGCATTTCAATGCCAAAGAAACCAATTGGCTCTTGAAAAGAACTTTCAAAGGAAAGTATCAATTTGACGATAAGGTCGTAACCTTAAAAACCTTGGACTATGTCCCTTTGGCGAAAGATTCCATCCGGCAAACCCAAAACGGTAAAAAAATGCTCGAAGTGGTTTCCATGGGCGAATCCGGACGAGAGAGCAACTTCATTGCCGAAGGTGAAATCAAAGACATCGGCGGGTCTATGGTCAGTTATAACCGGGAATTGCCCGGCTCAATCCAACTTTTTGACCAAGATGGAACCCTGAAAATGAAATCTCCTTTCAACGGACAATTCATGAGCATGGCCGGTCAGGAAGTCGGAATGGTAACCGACTCTGCTTTGTTGGCACAACAATCCGGGAAAATCGTTTTGGATTCGGTACAGGACATCAATTTCCGGACGCTTTACACCGTTAACAATTCGAATTTCATCATTCCCAAACCGGCTTTCCGGGGTGAATTGGTTTATTACAAAGGCGATAAATCCAATCCAATGGACAAAGAACTTCCGGCAGCCATTGTAGTCGAAGTCAGTTCCGGTGAAGAGAAAGATACGCTGACCATCATTGGTGGCAGGGGGCTCACATCTTTTAGCAAAGACACCCAAATCAACGGTTTAAACGTTTCTGTCGGTTATGGTTCCAAAATCATCCACACACCTTTTTCCATCCGCTTGGACGATTTCATCTTGGACCGTTACCCCGGTTCGACCAACCCTTCCTCTTTTGAAAGCGAGATTACCCTCATCGACGAAGGCAAAGAAACCCCGCACCATATTTACATGAACAACGTAATGGACTACAAGGGCTACCGTTTTTTCCAAGCAAGTTATTTTCCCAACGAACAGGGAACCGTCCTTTCGGTCAATGCCGACCGTTGGGGAACCAATATCACTTACTTGGGTTACTTTCTCTTGTTCTTCGGAATGTTTGCCACGCTCTTCTGGAAAGGGACCCATTTCTGGAAACTGAACGCCCAATTGAAAAACCTGCATAAAAAGAGTTTAATCCTGATTCCGTTTTTATTTTTGGCAGGATTGGGACTTGCCCAAGATTCCATCAAAGGACATTCAAAACCCCTGACGCCTGCCACGCAATTTACACATCCGGACTCGTTGGGGCAAAGGATGATGGTCGATAAAGCCCATGCCGATAAATTCGGAAGAATCCTCGTTCAGGATTTTGAAGGTCGTATCAAACCGATGAATACACATTCCTTGGAACTCCTGCGTAAGATTTACAAAAAAGACCAATTCAATGGAATCTCCGCCGAACAATGGTTCATTTCCCTGCAAATCGACCCGGCGAGCTGGGCTGATGTACCGCTGATCAAAGTCGGAACCAAAGGCGGTGACCGTTTATTTGCAGAAACAAAAGCCACCAAAGAAGGTTATACTTCTTACCTGAATTTGGTCAATCCCGAAACGGGACAATATATCTTAGAAGAATCATACAGTTCCGCCTTTAGTAAACGTCCTGCTGACCGTACCAAATACGATGAAGAAGTCATCAACGTAACCGAAAGGTTCAATATTTTCAACAACGCCGCATACGGTTATTTCACCAAAATCATCCCCGTTAAAAACGATCCGGGTGAAATGTGGACCAGTTGGTTGTACAGCAGCGAAGAAAGTTCCGTAGAAATTGATTCTATCGCTTATGATTTTATTACCAATTACCTGAATACCATCAAAAAAGGAATGCGGAGCGGCGATTGGTCCGCAGCTGACAAAGCTTTGGCTGAAATTGACGCATACCAGAAAGAATGGGGGAAAAACGTATTGCCTTCCCAAACCAAAGTAGATGTGGAAATCCTCTACAACAAATTCAATGTTTTCTTTTGGTTGATGATTGCCTATTGCATGATTGGGGGAATTTTGATTCTGCTCACCTTCATTGAAGTTTTGAGTGCCCAAAACAAATTCGGGAAAATTATTCATTATTTCACGCTGTTTTTCATCTGCTTATTGGTATTGGTATTTACCCTTCATGCAATCGGATTGGGCATCCGATGGTATTTGTCGGGACACGCGCCTTGGAGCAACGGCTATGAAGCCATCATCTTTATTTCTTGGGTCGGTGTCTTGGCGGGGCTCCTGCTCTACCGCAACCGAAACGCTTTTATTCCGGCTACGGGAGCGATTGTTGCGATGATTATGATGGGATTTGCACATGGCGGTTCTATGCTCGACCCGCAAATAACACCCCTCGTTCCTGTGCTGAAATCTTATTGGCTGATGGTTCACGTAGGCATCATTACCTCCAGTTACGGCTTTTTCGGATTGTCGGCCGTAATTGGCATCATTGCTTTGGTTTTGATTTTATTCAAACCCACGCCAAAAATCAAGCGTTCCATTCAGGAAATAACCATCGTAAGCGAAATGTCGGCCACCATCGGGCTTTTCGCACTCACCATCGGAACTTTTCTCGGCGGGATGTGGGCAAATGAAAGCTGGGGGCGATACTGGAGCTGGGATCCGAAAGAGACCTGGGCGTTCATTTCGGTCATCGTTTACGCCATCGTTTTGCACATGCGGCTCGTTCCCGGATTGCGTGGCAAATGGGCATACAACGTAGCGAGTATGTGGGCGATTTGGGCCATCATTATGACTTATTTCGGTGTGAATTATTATTTGTCGGGACTGCATTCTTATGCTGCCGGCGACCCAATTCCGATTCCGAACTGGATTTGGTTTACCTTGGGCGGGATGTTGGTTTTAACTTTGGTTTCGTATCTTCGGGACAAGCAATTCAATCGAAAGAAAAAAAATAAAAAATGAAAACTTTAACTTGGATTTTTTTAATCTGCCTGATAAGCTGTCAGGCTCAAAATAATAAAGCGATGAAAACGATTTATGACTATAAAGTAGAAGACATCAATGGTGAAACCTTTGATTTTGCCGATTTAAAAGGAAAGAAAATACTGATTGTCAATACCGCTTCCAAATGTGGATTCACGCCACAGTTTGACGGTTTGGAAAATTTATACCAAAAATACAAAGACCGGAATTTTCTGATTGTCGGATTTCCTTCCAACGATTTCGGGCAGCAGGATCCGGGAACCAATGAAGAAATTGCGGAATTCTGTCGTTTGAATTACGGCGTCACTTTCCCGATGATGGGTAAAATTTCCGTCAAAGGCGACAGCATTGCACCGATTTATGAATTCCTGACCCAAAAGGAACTGAACGGCAAAAAGAATTCTTCCGTAAAATGGAATTTCCAAAAATACCTGATCAATGAGGACGGGACTTTGGAGGATTATTTCTATTCGATCACCGACCCGGAAAGTAAGAAAATCACAAAGTGGATTGAAAAAAATAAATCCTAAGCAGTACGCATGAAACTGGATATTTTAGCCATCGGTGCCCATCCCGACGATGTGGAATTAGGTTGCGGTGCAACTGTAGCCAAGATGGTTCATTTAGGAAAAAAAGTAGGAATCCTTGATTTAACACGCGGGGAACTGGGCACGCGCGGAACCGCTGAAACCCGTGATTTGGAAGCGTCAGATGCCGCAAAAATCTTGGGTACCACCGTTCGGGAAAATTTGGGTTTCCGGGACGGATTTTTCACCAATGATGAAACCCATCAACTCAAAATCATCGAAGCCATCCGCAAATACCGTCCGGAAATCATTTTGTGCAATGCCGTTGACGACCGCCACATTGACCATCCAAAAGGCGCGGAACTGGTGGAAACAGCCACATTCCTTTCCGGTTTGCGGAAAATATATACCGGGCAGGAAGCTTGGCGGCCAAAACATATTTTTCATTATATCCAATGGTATCCGCTGAAACCCGATTTTGTATTGGATGTTTCCGGTTTTGTAGAAAAGAAAAAAGAGGCATGCTTTGCCTATAAAACCCAATTCCACAATCCTGAAAACCCGGAACCGGATACACCGATTTCTTCCAAACATTTTATGGAAAGTATAGAAAACAGAGCCAAGGACTTAGGTATGCTCATCGGTACCGAAGCAGGAGAAGGATTCTTGTTGAAAGGCTATTTGGGCATAAAAGATTTTGAAGGATTCATCTGAAAATAATTTTGGAATTCCTAAAAAGCTGTATATTTGCAGTCCATTTGAAAAATGGTGGTTGTAGCTCAGTTGGTTAGAGCGCCGGATTGTGGTTCCGGAGGTCGCCGGTTCGAACCCGGTCATCCACCCCAAAGCCCTTGAATTTCAAGGGTTTTTTTATTTTTTATATTCATTTTTGAATGATTACCAATTAATCTTAAGAACCCGTCTCCAACCGGCTGCGCAACATACACAAAACTGCGATTTCGGTTGAGGAAAGGTTTTGGTGGTCTTTCAACAAACGATTGACTTCTTTTTGGAAGTATTTCAGCGTTTTTCCATCCAAGTATTCCTCAATCACCCTCGGGTCGATATAGGAACTACGTGCGACGGCAGGCGTATTGCCCAATTTTTCACTCACCGCAACGACCGCTTGGCGGATGTTTTTATTCAATTGGTTTTGGCTGATTGCTTCTTCGGCCTCCAATTCATCCAAAGCAATCGCAGCAATCATGGTTCCCGACCAGGTTCTGAAGTCTTTAGCTGAAAACTCATCCCCCATGATTTCACGGATGTATTGGTTCAAATCATCACTTTTCACATCGGTAATTTGACCGTTTTCATCAATATATTTAAAAATTTCGTAGCCTGATAAATCATCAATTTCCTGAACTATTTTCGCCAAACGCGCATCGGTAACGTGTTTTTCCTGTTCAATCCCCGATTTTCCTTTGTACGAAAAAATCAATTCATTGCCATTGATTTCCAAATGCTTGCTACGCATGGTGGTCAGCCCGTAACTTTCATTTTCTTTCGCATAAACTTCGCTTCCCGGACGGAAAAATGCAGCCTCCAATAAGCGAACCATAGCGGCCAAAACTTTTTCCCGGGAAAGCTTCTTTTTGCGGAGATGCTGGCCGGTCACGCGGCGCATGTGTTCCAACTGCTCCGCAAACTGGATAATCCTGTCAAACTTTTGCCGGTCTTGTTTTTGCCGGAAAGAAGGATTGTAAATATACTGTTTACGCCCTTTGGCATCATAGCCCGTCGCCAAAATTTTGGCTCTTTTCTTTTCGGAAATCTCGACTTTCGTCCAAGCCGGGGGAATTACAAGCGATTGGAAATAAGCCTTCCATTCCGGGTCGTTCACTTTTTCACCATTCGAATCGGTGTATCGGAAACCTTTGCCACTTTTGTGTCGGTGAAACATCTTTGAGATTTTAATTAAAATTAGAGAATTAATCCATACGATGGATTCCAAATTGGAAATTCAATCGGATAATTGTCCTGATTTTTTTGAATTCAATGAGACCAAAGTTCAAAACCATTTTTTAGATTTGTGAAATTATTACATTTAACCAAAAATAAACCATGAATTATTATAAAATCGGCAGTTTAGAAGATTATTTCAAAATTTACAACAAATCGGTTCGCAATCCGGAAGAATTTTGGGGAACGATTGCCGATGAAAATTTTACTTGGTACCAAAAATGGGAAAAGGTATTGGAATACGATATGATCCATGCCGATATCAAATGGTTTATCAACGGAAAATTAAACATCGTCAAAAATTGCATCGACCGGCACCTGAATAAAAGGGGAGATAAAACCGCCATCATTTTTGAGCCCAACGACCCGAATGAACCCGCTCAACACATCACTTACTTGGAATTGCACGAGCGTGTATGTAAAATGGCGAATGTGCTCAAAAACCAAGGCATCCAAAAAGGCGACCGGGTTTGTATTTACCTGCCGATGATTCCGGAGTTAGCGGTTTCGATATTGGCATGTGCCAGAGTGGGCGCGATTCATTCGGTGATATTTGCCGGGTTTTCCGCTTCAGCGGTCGCTTCGCGGATCCAGGACTTGGATTGCAAAATGGTCATTACCGCCGACGGTGGTTTTCGTGGTGCGAAATCCATTGATTTAAAAGGGATTGTTGACGAAGCATTGGAACAGAGTCCTTCAGTCAAAACAGTTTTAACCGTAAAGCGGACAAATTCAGAAATTCAAATGAAAGAAGGCCGTGACCTATGGTTACAACCTTTATTGGACAAAGCGCCACAAGACCATGTGGCCGAAATCATGGATGCGGAAGACCCTTTGTTCATCCTCTATACTTCCGGCTCTACCGGAAAACCAAAGGGAATGGTACACACCATCGGCGGATACATGGTTTTTACCGCTTATACATTTAAAAACATTTTCAATTACAAAGGGAACGATGTTTTTTGGTGCACTGCCGATATCGGCTGGATCACAGGTCACTCCTACATCGTTTACGGTCCTTTGCTGAATGGCGCCACCACTGTTTTGTTTGAAGGAGTTCCTTCTTACCCGGATTACGGCAGGTTCTGGGATGTCATTGACAAACATAAAATTACCCAATTCTACACGGCTCCGACGGCCATCCGCGCATTGGCAAAGGAAAATTTAAGCTTTGTAGAAGACCACGACCTTTCGTCCATCAAGGTTTTGGGTTCCGTTGGCGAGCCCATTAACGAAGAAGCATGGCATTGGTACAACAACCACATCGGCCGGAAATCGGCACCTATCACAGATACTTGGTGGCAAACCGAAACGGGTGGCATCATGATTGCGCCGTTGCCGTTCATCACCCCCACCAAACCTACTTATGCGACATTGCCGTTGCCCGGCATCCAACCGGTCTTGATGGATGAACGCCGGAATGAAATCACAGACAATCAAGTCGTAGGGAGTTTGTGTATAAAATTCCCCTGGCCCGGAATCGCCCGAACTATCTGGGGTGACCACCAAAGGTTTATTGACACCTATTTTTCTGCTTTCCGCGGAAAATATTTCACCGGTGACGGAGCCTTGCGCGATGAAGTAGGTTATTACCGGATTACGGGCCGTGTGGACGATGTAGTGATTGTTTCAGGGCATAACCTCGGGACAGCACCCATTGAAGATGCCATCAACGAGCATCCTGCCGTTGCCGAATCTGCCATTGTAGGTTTCCCGCACGACATCAAGGGAAATGCGCTTTACGGATATATTACGCTGAAAGAAACCGGTGAAACCAGAGACCGCAGTAATTTGAGGAACGAAATCAACCAACACATCGCCAGCCACATCGGCCCGATTGCAAAACTCGATAAAATCCAGTTTGTATCAGGACTGCCAAAAACGCGCTCCGGAAAAATTATGCGCAGAATCCTTCGTAAAATTGCGGAAGGGGATTTCTCTAATTTTGGTGATACTTCTACTTTATTGAATCCCGAAATTGTGGAGGAAATTAAAAACGAAAGGATTGATTAAATATTAACAGCGATAAGTTGACTTAAGCACTCTTCAATCATTGTATGATTTCTTAATGGGTCTTAAGCAAATATGTTATACACACTTAATGTTATAATTTTAAATTAACTCAAACCGTTCTTAATAGCTCCTTTTTATTTTTTTTCAAAAATCTGACAAGAATCATTTGTTCATTTTCGAACGCTGTTTTACATTTGCATTGACAAAATTGTTAAACAATTAAGTTTAACTTCTAATTTAAACCGAAATGTCAGAACAAGAAAATGAATTAACGGAAGAATTAATCAAATCCACCGCGAAGCGGCTTTTTTTTAGGGAAGGCAAATTCAACGCCACTACCCAGGAAATTGCGGATGCCGCCGGTGTGAACCGCACTTTGATCAACTATTATTTTCGTTCAAGAAATAATTTGTTTGAACAAGTTTTTGAAGAAGCACAAATTGAAGAAACCAAAAAATCCGAATCTATTTTGTTTTCGGATAAACCTTTTAAGGATAAAATCGCTGAGTTTATTGATTATTCGATGGAGGTTGCACTCGAATATCCTTACCTCGAAATCTATCTGGTAACGCAAATCAATCAAGGTTGTGCTTTCAACAAACAAGACCAAGTACAAAAAGTTTTACCTGAATTCTTCAAACAAATTCAAACGGAAATAAAAAAAGGAACCATTCGAAAAATGGAACCGATACAGTTTGTAATGAACGTCATTTCACTGATCAGTTTTCCGCTCTGCATGCGGCCATTGATTCAGGAATCCATGCAGATTGACAATGCAGCGTACAATAAATTATTGAAGGACAGAAAGAAAATTATTTTAGACACACTATTTGTAAATTAATTAGAATCCGAGATTTATGAAATCATATTCAATCACTTTGCTTATACTTTTTTCTTTTGGAATTAGTTTATCGGCACAAGAAACGCAAACCCTCACCCTCAAAGACGCCATTGCTTACGCGCTTCAAAATAAAGCGGAAGCTAAAAAAGCAAAACTGGGCATCGAAAACAGCGAATACCTTATTCAGGAAGCACGCGCGGGTGCCTTACCAAATATCAGCGCCAACGGTTCTATTACCTATAATCCGATTTTACAGGAAACAGCAATTCCTTCCGATGGATTTCCGGGAATGCCAACAGACGAGCCTTTTCTCATTCTGGCCATGGGTCAAAAGTGGAATTCGGTTGCCGGTGTTTCATTGACCCAAAATATTTTTGACCAAACGGTTTTCACCGGATTGAAGGCTGCTAAAACCACACGGGAATTTTATCAGATCAATGCACAATTAACGGAAGAACAGGTCATCGAAAGAGTGGCTACCGCTTATTACAATGTCTTTGTTCAAAAGGAACAACTTGAAACCATCGACAGCAGTTATGTGAATATTGAAAAAACAAGAGACATTATCAAAAGTCTTTACGATAACGGTTTGGCGAGGAAAATTGATTTAGACCGTGTGGAGGTTCAGTTGACCAACATCAAAACCACAAGGCAACAATTATTGAATGCGGTTCAATTACAGGAAAATGCGTTGAAATTCTACATGGGAATGCCGATTGCCCAATCGATTGAACTAGTTGAAGAAGAATTTGAAGTAGAACAAATTCTTTTGGCCAATGAAATTGATGTAGAAAATCGTAGCGAACTGAAACTGCTCAAAAAACAGGAAGAACTTCTGGAATTGCAGATAGACGCCCGTAAATCCGCTTATTATCCGACTTTGTCGTTGACTGCCGGATATAATTATATGGGGCAGGGCGATAAATTTCCAATCGGTTCCGGTTTGGAGGACGGTGTTTATTGGTCGGATTTTGCTTCAATCGGTTTGAATTTACGCATCCCGATTTTCAGCGGGTTTGCTACCAAAGCGCGTGTCAGTCAGGCCGATATTGAATTAAGAGAACTTCAGGTCGATATAGACGACACTAAATTAGGCTTGGATTTGGAATATCAAAATGCGAAATCGCAAATTGAAAACAACCTGATTGCCATTGAAAATCAGCAGGAGAATGTAGCTCTGGCACAAAGAGTTGTAGAAAACACACAGAATAATTATCAGCAGGGATTGGCTACTTTGACCGATTTGTTAGAGGCGCAAAACACATTGGTTGATGCCCGGAATAATTATTCAAATGCCGTACTGCAATTCAAACTGGCAGAAGTTCAATTGTTAAAATCAAAAGGAGAATTAAACACATTAATACAATAAATAAACACACCTATATGAAAATTTTAAGAATCATCATTACCGTAGTAATCGTAGCAGCCTTGTTGGTTTGGGCTGGAATGACACTGGTAAATAATAAGAAAAAATCTGAAGAAGAAACCCGCATTGTTGCGCAGGTAAATGAAAGCGTGGCGGTCAATGTAGAACAGGTGAAATTTGAGAATATTTCCACAGACTATGTAGCCAACGGGACTTTTGAGCCATTTCAACAAATGGTTTTCCCTTCGGAAATCAGCGGAAAAGTATTGAAAGTCATGGTCGATGAAGGAAGTTATGTAAGGGTTGGACAGACCTTAGCAGTAATTCGTGGCGATACACAATCCGTTGACCTGACTGCTGCTCAGGCGGCTTATCAGAACGCATTGGCCGATAACCAACGATACGAAAACGCTTTTAAAACCGGAGGCGTAACACAACAACAAGTGGACATGTCGAGGTTGAATTTAAAAAATGCCAAGGCACAACTTGACCATGCGAAAATAAAAGTTGGAGACACAAACGTGCGGGCGACCATTAGCGGGATTGTGAACGTACGGTACATTGAACCCGGTTCCTATGTTTCTCCCGGAACGCAGATGTTTGAAATTGTAAATGTTTCCAGTTTGAAATTGCGGGTAGATGTTAATGAAAATCAGGTTATCAATTTAAAAACCGGAGATAATATCAAGGTAAAAGCAAGCGTTTATCCCGATAAGGAATTCGTAGGAAAAATTACATTCATCGCCCCGAAAGCAACGGCTTCCTTGAATTTCCCGGTTGAAATTCAGGTAACAAACAGTGCCGGAAATGAACTGAAAGCCGGTATGTACGGAACCGCTGTTTTCGCTTCTTCCGAAGATGAAACCCAATCCAAACCCGTATTGGTAGTGCCGAGAGAAGCCTTTGTAGGCGGGCTGAACAGCAACGAGGTTTTTGTAGTGAAAGACAGCCTGGCTCAGTTGATTAAAATCACTTCCGGACGAAACTTCGGAAACAAAGTAGAAGTACTCAACGGACTGGAAGACGGACAAACCGTTGTAACCAGCGGGCACATCAACCTGACAGACGGAACAAAAGTGAAGATTATTAAATAAAGCGAAGTTCGAATTTCGAAATTCGCATAGCGAGAAAAAAATGAAATTAGCAGAAATATCCATAAAAAGACCCACGCTCATCGTGGTGCTGTTTACCATACTCACTTTAGGTGGTTTGTTTTCCTACACCCAGTTAGGATACGAACTCATCCCTAAATTTGAAGTCAATATCATTACGATTTCGACCGTTTATCCGGGTGCTTCGCCTTCCGAAATCGAAAATACCGTGACCAAAAAAATCGAAGACGCGGTTTCATCTCTGGAAAACATTAAGAAAATCGAATCAAAATCCTATGAAAGCCTTTCGGTGGTTATGATTCAGTTAAATCCGGGGACCGACACCAATTATGCGCTGAACGATGCCCAGAGAAAGGTCAATGCCATACTTGCCGATTTGCCGGAAGATGCTGATCCGCCTTCTTTGGTGAAATTCTCCATGGACGACATGCCGATTATTACCATTGCGGCGACATCTTCCATGAACAGTGTGGAGTTTTACGATTTGCTCGATAAAAAAATTCAACCGATTGTTTCCCGTGTTCCCGGTGTGGCCCAGGTGAATTTAGTGGGAGGCCAGGAGCGTGAAATTCAGGTGAACCTCAACCAGGCACAACTGGAAGGTTATGGTTTATCGGTTTCGGCTGTCAGCCAGATGATTCAGGCTTCTAATCTGGATTTTCCGACAGGAAATGTAAAAACCCGTGAAAATTCAACCCTAATCCGTTTATCGGGAAAATATAAATCGGTCGATGAATTAAGAAACCTTGTAATCAGCAGCCAGAATGGCGTTCAGATACGTTTGGGCGATGTGGCGGATGTTCAGGATACCCAAAAAGATGTGGAGAAAATCGCCCGTCTGAATCAAAGCGATGCGATTCTGATTCAGGTGATGAAACAATCCGACGCCAATGCCGTAGCGGTAAGTGAAGCTGTTCGCGAAGCAGTATCCAAAATTGAACAAGATTATGAATCACAGAATGTAAGCCTGAAAGTGGCCAATGATACTTCCGAATTCACGGTGGTTGCGGCAAACAATGTGATGTTCGATTTGTTCCTCGCGATTTTCCTCGTTGCCGTTGTGATGCTCTTGTTTCTGCACAGCATCCGGAACGCACTCATTGTCATGGTTTCCATTCCGGCATCTTTGATTGCCACTTTCATCGGGATTTATTTTATGGGTTACACCCTGAACCTGATGAGCCTGGTAGCACTTTCTCTTGTCGTGGGGATTCTGGTGGACGACGCCATCGTGGTATTGGAGAATATCCACCGCCACATGGAAATGGGTAAAAATAAAGTTCGTGCGGCTTATGACGGAGCTGCGGAAATCGGTTTTACCGTATTTGCAATTACTCTTGTAATCATAGTGGTATTCCTCCCGATTTCGATGAGTAACGACTTGGTGTCGAACATCATCAAGCAGTTTTGTGTGACGGTAATGATCGCGACCGGTTTCTCGTTACTGGCTTCTTTTACGATTGTTCCCTGGCTGTCGTCCCGATTCGGAAAACTGGAACACCTGACCGGGAAAAATTTATTCCAAAAATTTATTTTAGGATTTGAAAGAATCCTTGAAAATTTCACCCACTGGATTTCGGGTTTATTGAAATGGTGTCTGAAAGCTTGGTGGACGAAAGTTACCACAATGATAATAGCCATTCTATTGTTTTTCGGGTCATTCTCATTAGTAGGATTGGGATTTGTCGGATTTGAATTCTTCCCGAAAATGGACAGAGGAGAATTTTTAATCCAGATTGAATTACCAAAAGATGCTTCTTTGGAACAAACCAATTTTGCCATACAAAAAGCCGAAAAATATCTGAGAGCCCAACCTGAAGTAGTGGATATGATTACCATGGTCGGACAAACCAGTACCGGATTCGGCGCGAGCCAAGCGACCGGTTATCAGGGCGAAATCAATGTGATTCTGACCGATAAGGAAGAACGCGATGAAAACACCTTTGTGTATGCGGCAAAAATCCGCCGTGAACTGGAAAACGAACTGGTAATAGCGAAAATAAGTACAATGCCGGTGGGAATCATGGGAGCCGACCAGGCACCGCTGCAATTGATTGTGGTAGGGTCAAGCCTCGATAGCGCGATGGTCTTTGCGCGTAAAGCCGAAGCTGAATTACGGAAAATTCCGGGTTCCTCTGAAATTGAACTTTCGGTAGAAGACGGTAACCCTGAAATAAATGTCCAAGTGGATCGCGATAAAATGTCGGCACTGGGACTGGATTTAAGTACGGTCGGGATGACCATGCAAACCGCTTTCAGTGGTAATACCGATGCGAAGTTCCGAGCCGGGGAATATGAATACGACATCAACGTTCGTTATGACCAGTTCAATCGTTCCAATATTAACGACGTTCGTAATTTGGTATTTCTGAACAATCAAGGCCAGAAAATAAAATTATCTCAATTTGCAGAAGTAAATGAAAGTTCCGGCCCGAGCGTTTTGGAACGTCGTGACAAATCGCCTTCGGTGAACGTAAACGCACAGGTTGTAGGACGTCCGGTGGGTGATGTGGCGAACGAATGGCAGGCCAAATTTGAAAATATCAAAAAACCGGTCGGTGTAAGTTATATGTGGGGTGGTGATATGGAAATGCAGGGAGACGGTTTCGCAACGCTGGGAATCGCTTTGCTGGCTGCGATTATTCTCGTTTACTTGGTGATGGTCGGTTTGTATAACAGTTACATCCATCCGTTTGTGGTACTATTTTCCATTCCGCTTTCATTGATCGGCGTTATGGTAATTCTGGCATTGACCAATAATTCCATCAATATTTTTACGATTTTAGGGATGATTATGTTGATCGGGCTTGTATGTAAGAATGCGATTCTATTGGTGGATTTTACAAATCACCGGAAAGAAGCCGGAGAATCGACCTTTAATGCTTTGGTGCAGGCCAACCACGCAAGGCTTCGTCCGATTCTGATGACGACCATTGCGATGGTGTTCGGGATGATTCCGATTGCGATCGCCAAAGGTGCCGCCGCTGAAATGAACAACGGTTTGGCTTGGGTGATCATCGGAGGTTTGATTTCATCTTTATTTTTGACCTTAATCATCGTTCCGGTCGTGTATTCTATTTTTGACGGAATTACCCGAAGGTTAAGAAGGAAAAATAAAACCGATTATGCGGTGGAAATGGCCGCGGACTATGAACCCCGCGAAATAAGTGACGACGGATTTACGCCGAAGCATTAAATACCTAATACCTAATTAAGATTTAAAATAAGTCGGGACCCCGAAATACCAAGGGTTCCCGACTTTCATTTTATGGAATGTTAATTTTCATTTTTGCGCTTGGATTAATTGGAAATTTGCCTAAATTATGTAAGCGGTAAATGCAAAAATTTAAGTCAAGCGCCCATTCTTCCAAAGTGAGTGGCGCAACCCTTCTGATTACGCTGGGAATCATCTATGGTGATATAGGAACGAGTCCATTGTATGTTTTTAAAGCGATTATTGGTGAAAAAAACATCACGGAGACATTGGTTTATGGAGGGGTTTCTTGCGTCTTCTGGACACTGGTTTTCCAAACTTCCGTCAAATATGTATGGTTAACGCTCAAAGCAGATAATCAAGGAGAAGGTGGGATTTTTTCACTTTATTCTTTGATTCGGCGTTATGGAAAAAGATTGGTCATACCCACCATGATTGGAGCCTCTACCCTATTGGCGGATGGCATCATCACGCCTGCCGTTTCCGTTACTGCTGCCATTGAGGGTTTAGGGATGATTAATGGATTGGGACAGATTTCAGTTATTCCGATTGTGTTGGCAATTATAAGCTGCATTTTTTTGCTCCAAAGGTTTGGAACCGAAAAAGTAGGAAAAGCCTTCGGTCCCGTCATGGCTGTTTGGTTTACGCTGTTATTGACAATGGGCATTTTATGGATTTTAAAATATCCTGAAGTTCTCAAAGCGATCAGCCCACATTATGCTTATTAATTATTGGTAGAATACCCGCAAGGATTTTGGGTTTTGGGTGCCGTTTTCTTGTGTACCACAGGAGCCGAAGCACTTTATTCCGATATGGGTCATTGTGGCCGGAAAAACATAAGAATCACTTGGGGTTTTGTGAAAATTTGTTTGATAGCTAATTATTTGGGACAAGCAGCTTGGCTTTTGCACCAAGAAAACCTGCATTTGGACAATCGGAATCCTTTTTTTGAATTGATGCCGGGATGGTTTCTATTTGTAGGAATCATTATCGCAACATTGGCGGCAATTGTCGCTTCCCAAGCTTTGATCAGCGGTTCTTATACACTGATTAATGAAGCCATTAATTTGAATTTCTGGCAAAAAGCGGCCGTTAAACAACCGACAGAAACCAAAGGACAGATTTATATCCCGAGCATCAACACGATTTTATGGTTGGGATGTATTTTTATCGTTTTGTTTTTTCAGACTTCTTCCCGGATGGAAGCTGCTTATGGATTGGCCATCACCGTTACCATGATGATGACTACTTACCTCCTCGCATTTTTCCTTGTTTTTAAACTGCGGTGGAACAAATACTTGGTTTTAATGCTGTTGGCTTTGTTTTGTGCCATAGAACTTTCTTTCTTTACGGCCAATTTAATGAAATTTCATGACGGCGGGTATGTAACGGTTTTGGTTGGTGGAATATTTTTCGGGGTGATGTATGTTACTTATTTCGGAAAGAAAATCAATACCCGTTATACCCGATTTGTGGATTTAGGAAAATACGCTCAACTCCTGAAAGATTTGAGTACGGATACAGCCATTCCCAAATTGAGTACCCACCTGGTCTATATGACCAAATCCAACCGCCAGGAACAAATTGAAGCGAGTATCATCAAATCCATTTTTGACAAAAAACCCAAACGTGCCGATATTTATTGGTTTTTCCATGTCAACCGGACTGACAGCCCTTATGGTCTGAATTATGAAGTTTCTGAATTGGTAGAAGAAAAAGTTTTCAAAATAATCCTGAACATAGGATTCCGTACCCAACCCCGCACGGAACTATATTTCAAGCAAATCTTAACCGAATTGATTCAATCGAAGGAATACAATTTACACCAACTGAAAAACAGTTCTTTCAAGTATAACCGAGATTTGAACTTTCAATTTATTATTTTGGAAAGATACATTTCAGTCGAAAATGAATTTGCCCTGCACGAAGGATTGATTCTTAAGGCTTATTATTTCCTGAAAAAATTCGCTCAAAAAGATGCAAAAGCATTTGGGCTTGACCGAAGCGATGTTTTGATTGAACAGGTCCCATTTGTTTATAAGCCTTTACAGGATTTACATTTAATCCGGAAAATGCCTCATTGAGTCGGTTTGTTTTCTTATTAAATTGTTTTTTTCCAGATTATAGTCTTTCCAAAGGAAAGAATTTGGCAATAAAACAAACAGATTACCCTAAAATTTCCAATTACCTCTTATTTAAACTACCAATTTACTTTTGGTTTAAATTTTAGGCAAGGATTTTGTATTTTTGTGGAGGCCGATTTTACCCGAACTTAATTTCTTCAACAGCAGATGGAACATCACTTACCACACTTAATTCAGGATTTATCGCTAATTTTAGGTGCAGCAGTAATTACCACGCTGATTTTTAGGAAATTAAAACAACCTTTGGTTTTAGGTTACATCATTGCGGGATTGCTGGTCGGGCCTGAAATTCAATTCCTGCCTACCGTGGTGGACAATGCCAGCATCAGCACTTGGGCATCTATCGGAGTGATTTTCCTCTTGTTCAGCCTCGGGCTGGAATTCAGTTTCAAAAAATTGATGAAAGTTGGCGGAACGGCTTCTATGACTGCTTTTACAGAGATTATCTTCATCATGTTCGCAGGCTATTTTGTCGGCCAATGGATGGGTTGGAATACGATTGACAGCATATTTCTGGGCGGGATGCTCGCGAGTTCCTCGACGACGATTATCATACGCGCTTTCGACGAACTCAAAGTCAAGTCGCAACCCTTTGCCCGAACCGTTTTCGGGGTGCTCATCGTGGAGGATATTGTGGTGATTTTACTCTTGGTTTTATTGCCGACTATTGCTATCAGCCAGCAATTCCAAGGAGCGGAATTGTTCTTTACCGTCCTTCGCTTGCTGTTCTTTTTATTGGTTTGGTTCTTGGCGGGAATCTTCATTGTCCCCTCTTTATTGAAAGCAAATAAAAAATTAATTGACAATGAAACCCTGATGATTTTGGCAATCGGCTTTTGTTTCGGGATGGTGGTTTTGGCTACGAAAACCGGGTTTTCTGCGGAGTTGGGGGCTTTCATCATGGGGTCTATTTTTGCGGAAACCACCAAAGCTGAACGCATTGAACATGTATTGAGTTCCGTCAAAGATTTATTTGCGGCTATTTTCTTTGTTTCAATCGGGATGATGATCGATTTGAATTCCATGTGGGAATACATTACACCCATTCTCATCATCACTTTATTGACCATATTCGGGAAATTTTTCTCCACAACACTCGGCGCATTGCTCTCTGGCCAAACCCTGAAACATTCGGTTCAAGTGGGGATGAGTATGGCGCAAATCGGTGAATTCGCATTTATTATCGCCACTTTGGGATTGACGCTGGGTGTCACCAGCGATTTCCTTTTCCCGATTGCAGTGGGCGTTTCGGTCATCACTACATTTACGACTCCTTACATGATTAAAAGTTCCAATTGGTGTTACCAAGGATTACAAAAAATCCTTCCTGAACGATTGCTGTTGGCCATTGATAATTATTCGAATTACAACCGGGGCGTGCAAGGAACCAGCCAGTGGCGGAAAATCACCCGCTCCATCCTGCAAATCATCCTAATCAACGGATTCATTTCATTGGCGATTATCATTCTGTTTACCAATTATTTATACCCTTACCTCATGGAAAGGATTGACAACGGGCCTTTGGTGAAACTATCGGTTTTGGTATTAACCGCTTTGGCGATATTGCCGTTTTTATGGGCATTGATCAACAAGAAAACCAGTTTACTGAAGAATGCCGGTTCCCGGGGAATGATTAAAAAATATACCTGGATGCCCTTTTCAGCATTGAACATTATCCGGATACTCATCGGTGTCTTATTGGTGATTTTTATGATTGACCGTATTTTCAACGGTTGGCTCGCATTTGCGATTTCAATCGTGGTGATTATCGGTTTGATATTGATTTTCCGAAAGAGAATTCAAAAGGTTTATGACAGCATTGAGAAGCGTTTCATTTTCAATTTGAATGAACGGGAAACCAAAAATAAAATACCGGGATTTACAGATGCCGAAAACGCCAATATTCCTTGGGACGTCCATTTATCGGAATTTGAAATCCAACCGAACAGCCTTTGTACGGGCAGCCAACTCGTTGACTTGGAATGGCGGGAAAAATACGGTGTAAACGTAGCCTTAATCAAAAGGGGCGATGAATATTTTTATGCCCCCGACCGCTTCCAACGGGTGTTCCCTTTTGATACGATTTACGTTTTGGGAACCGACGATCAAATTAGCCTTTTTCAAAATGAATTGGAAAAAACCCATCACGAGAACGGCAACACTTCATTGACCGAAGATGTTTCCATTCAGAAAGTTATATTGTCACATGAAAATGATTTGATTGGCAAAAGCATCAAAGAATCCGGCATTCGCGACAAAACATCCGGATTGGTGGTTGGGATTGAACGAACCCGTGAAAAAATCCTGAACCCGAGTTCCGAAGAAATCCTCAAAGCTACCGACGTGCTCTGGATTGTCGGCAACCGGAAAAAAATCCGGAAATTCCAGAAATATATTTCGGGAGAAATTAGCGAAACAGATTTATAAAAGATAAATTTTTTACTTCCGTCCGATTCGGGAGAAGACCGGGAAAACCACCTTTTGGGAAGCCGCTCCGCCCCAAGCTTCTTCGAATTCATCTTGCATTTGATCCAAGGGGTTATATCCTTTTTCACGGATGAAATGCTGCAAACCGGACCAACTGTTGAGGTAGCCCGTTAAATGAGCCGGTTCCCATTCGTCATGGATATGAAAGTCGGGTATTTTGATTTCTTCTAAAGGAAACGGAAGATTCACATAATGTTCTTCCACATATTTGCGCTCCCCGTCCCAAAATCCGTCCAAGGTTTCTTTGTATAATTTCTGAACCAATTGGTTGATTTCGGGCGAAAGCCGCGGCAGGTCATATCCGGCTACCGCAAGGATTCCATCCGGCTTCAACACTCTTTTTGCTTCTTTGAAAAACAAATCAAAATCAAACCAATGAATGGCTTGGGAAACCATAATCAAATCGAAACTACCGTCTTCGAAATCGGTCTGTTCGGCAGGTTGTCGGGAATATTTGATGTTGGATTTCTGAACAGCGTTCTTCAATTGTTTTTCACTGATGTCCGTCGCTTTAACTTGTTTGAAGAAATTCGAAAGGATGTAAGCCGATTGCCCGTTGCCTGTTCCGCAATCCCAAGCCAAATCACGGCCGGGAGCCAATTCAATCACATAATCAAAAAACTCAATAGGCAAAGTAGGCCTGAATTTGGCGTAAAATTCGGATTGTTCAGAGAAGTTATCTTTCATGGGAATTCTTTAATTTTATTGCAATTTAAGCATTTTATGAAGAAAATAGTCGTTTTGACCGGAGCGGGCATCAGTGCCGAGAGCGGGATTTCTACTTTTCGGGACGCGAATGGTTTGTGGGAAAATCATGATATTATGGAAGTTGCATCTCCCCAGGGTTGGCGAAATAATCCAGAGCTGGTACTGGATTTTTATAATTTGAGAAGAAGGCAGTTGAAAGAAGTTCAGCCCAATGCCGCACATTATTTTTTGAAGAATCTGGAAGAAAAATACAAGGTAACCATCATTACGCAAAATGTAGATGACCTGCATGAACGCGCCGGTTCCTCGAATATCATTCATTTACACGGTGAATTGCTGAAAGCCCGAAGTGTCGAAAATGAAGATTTGATTGTGAATTGGCAGGAGGATATTCATATTGGAGAACTGGCCGAAGACGGCGCACAACTTCGACCGCATATCGTTTGGTTCGGGGAAATGGTACCGATGATGGGACCTGCAATAGACGAAGTTTCCGATGCTGACGTTATGTTGGTAATAGGCACTTCGCTTCAGGTTTATCCGGCAGCTTCGGTGATTGATTATATGGAATTCGGAAAACCGATTTATGTGATTGACCCGAATTCGGTTCCCGTTTCTTCGAATCCATATATCAAAGTCATTCAAAAGAAAGCGACGGAAGGGATTCTCGATTTGGATTTGTAAGTTGCTTTTTTATTCCGATTAAATTTCCGTTTTTTGAAGAAATCATTTAAATAGATTTTAAAATAAATTAATGAAGAAAGTTTTTGCAGTAACCGCCCTTTTATTTCTAATTCAATCGCTCAAAGCCCAACAGGATTCACCTTTTTATATGGATTCACTTCAGATAAAATGGGTCAATGAGAAATACGATTCCATGAGCTTGGAAGAAAAAGTCGGACAGTTGTTCATCGTTGCGGCTTATTCAAATCGCGATGCTGTACACGAACTGGAAATTGAACAATTGGTAAAAGAAGAAAATATTGGCGGTTTGATTTTTATGCAGGATGATGCTTTGAAGCAGGCCGAACTGACCAACCGTTATCAGAAAGCTTCCAAAATTCCTTTGCTGATCGGCATGGATGCCGAATGGGGCTTGGCGATGCGTTTGAAAGATGTGGAACGATTTCCCTGGGCAATGACCATCGGGGCGATACAAGAAGATAACTTGGTAAAAGAACTGGGAATGGCAATCGGAGAACAGTCCAACCGGATGGGTGTTAATTTTAATTTTGCGCCGGTGGTGGATGTAAATACCAATTCCAAAAATCCGATCATTGGCAATCGTTCGTTTGGTTCCGATGTCGAAAATGTGGCAAGGAAAGGCATCAATTATATGTTGGGAATGAAAGAAAAAGGCGTTTTGGCGTCCGCTAAACATTTTCCGGGTCACGGCGATACCAGTCAGGATTCTCATCATACGCTTCCCGTAGTCGGCCATGATTTGCAAAGGCTGAATTCCATCGAACTTGCACCATTCAAGCAATTGATTGAAGCCGGGGTTCCTTCGATTATGGTTGCTCACTTAAATATTCCGGCATTGGACGACAGTGGTTTACCGACTACTTTATCCAAAAAAGTAGTTACGGATTTGCTAAAAAATCAGTTAAATTTCAAAGGATTGATTATAACCGATGCTTTGAACATGGCCGGAGTTGCAAATGCTTATCCGGCCGGAGAAGTCGATCTCAGGGCGTTTGAAGCAGGAAATGACATTTTATTATTTTCTCAAGATGTCAAAACGGCGAAACTCAAAATCATCGAGAAAATCAATTCGGGAGAAATTACAGAAGAACGGTTGGCCGAAAGCGTGAAGAAAATACTGATGGCCAAATATTTTGTCGGGCTGAACAACTGGAAACCGATTGACAGTAAAAACCTCGTTGAGGATTTGAATTCAGTAAGATTTAGCGAACTGACTTATCGTTTGTATGAACAAGCAGCTACCGTCCTTAAAAATGAGAACAACACCATTCCTTTACAAAATTTGTCTGAAATAAAAGTGGCTTATGTGCCTTTGGAGGAAGCCGAATACCAGAATTTTTATGACCGTTTACAGTTTCATGTTCCGGTCGAATTGGTAAATATCAAATCCTCATCTGAAATCTCCAAACTTAAAGGTTATGATTATGTAATCATCGGTCTGCACAAATCCAATGAAACTGTTTACAAGAGTTATAAAATTTCGGAGAATTCAAAATCGCTCATCCAATCAATCAGTGCACAAAATTCTACGATTCTGGCTTTGTTTGGAAGCCCTTATGCTTTGATGGATTTAGATTTAAATCAAACCAAATCAGTACTGGTTTTTTATCAAAATCTCAATACAACCCAAGATGTAGCAGCGGGATTGATTTTCGGAGCTTCGGACACGCAAGGAAAACTGCCGGTTGATGTCAATGAGGAATGGAAATTCGGGAAATCGCTTTCTGTAAACGGGATTCAACGATTGGGTTTTGCGGAGCCGAAAGCAGTTGGAATGAACGCTGATTTGATTTATAAAATCGATCGTCTTGCGGAAGACGCCATCGAAAAGGGAGCTACACCCGGATTACAGATTGTCGCGACCAGAAAAGGAAAAGTAATTTACAACAAATCTTTTGGTTATCAATCCAATGAAAAGAATCAGATTGTAACACGGGAAAATCTGTATGATGTGGCATCTGTTACCAAAGTCACCGCTACCTTGCCTTTGCTGATGAAAGAAGTAAGTGAGGGCAGTTTAAATTTAGACCAAACACTTGAAAGCATAGTTCCTCGCGCCGGCTCTACCAATAAAGCCAATCTGAAATTGAGGGAAATTCTTGCGCACCAATCGGGATTGCCACCATGGATCGGATTTTATAAAGAGTCAGTAAATGTAAAAAACGCAAGATTGTATTTGGATTATTATTCGAGAAAACAAGATGAAGAACATCCCATAAAAGTCACGGACAATATTTACATCATCGGTACCATCAAAGACACGATCATGGATGATATTCTTTATTCGCCACTCGGAGCCAAGAAATATGAATACAGCGACCTCGGATATTATTTGTTTCAGGATTATCTGGAAAGAAAATATAAGAAACCTCTGGATGCTTTGGCGAATGAATTTTTATACGAACCGATGGGTTTGCGGCATACGACTTATAATCCTTTGGGTAAATTTGAAAAGCAACAAATCATTCCTACTGAACGCGACCGTACCTATCGGAATCAATTAGTTCACGGCTATGTTCACGACCAGGGAGCAGCGATGATGGGTGGCGTAGCTGGGCATGCCGGACTTTTTTCAACGGCGCAGGATCTGGCTAAAATAATGCAGATGTACCTCAATGGCGGCTCGTATGGCGGTGTCCGGTTTTTCAGTCCGGAAGTGGTTCGGGAATTTATCAGAAGCCAGTTTGCCGGCAACAGGCGAGGGGCAGGTTTCGACAAAATGAGTGGGAAAACCGATTGCAAATGTCCGTCCGGTGAAAGTTTCGGGCATACCGGATTTACGGGAACCATGGTTTGGGCCGACCCAAAGGAGGAAATTGTTTTTGTGTTTTTGTCGAACCGGATTCATCCTTCCGTTGATAATGAAAGCCTTATTAACAAAAAGTACCGCGAAAACATCCGGCAGGTTTTGTATGATGCGGTGGTGAGGTAAATATTTACAGATATAGAAAACAATAGTTTCTCGTAAATTTGAAAAACTAAAAAGTTATTATGACGACCATTGAGAAACAAATTGAACAAAAAAATAAAATCCTGAAAGGTTTGGAAAAGCCTATGAAAATTTGATTCAGTTTAAAATCAAAAATAACAGCGTTTTAGTTATTCAAAAGGATGATGAAATTATCAAGGTTAATCCAAAGACGCTGAAGTAATCAATTCTCTTCCTCATCCGGCTCAATCCCCGGCGGATTAAACAATCCCCAGTCGTCCACCACATAATTCCAAACATCAAATGATTTGACCCATTCGCGGAACAATAATTTGAAATTTTCTATTTCACTTCGGATCAAATCGGTGTAATCGTTTTCTTCTATTCGTCCCAAATCCAGATAGCCCACCGTAACCGAAATTTCCCTTGCTGCCTTGCGGATGATGGCTGCATTTTCCATACGGATGTCATAAAGATCACCACCTTCTGCACCTGCGACTTTTGCCGGAATGATTATTGCATTTTCTGTGATCATATCAAGTTGAAACCTTAGCGGAGAATTTTCATCAATTTCAGATTTTTCCAGAAAAGCATTCAGCCCGTCTACCAGTTTCATAATTTCCATCGCCTTTATCATAATCGGCATATCGTAAACTTCTTTTCGGTTCATTTTATTATTGGTCTAAATATTCATTCCCTTCTTTGTCCAGCCAACCTTTTTGCCCGTTAGGAAGTGTAAAACGGGCGAAATTTCCATCAAAATTCCCTAATTCTATGTATTTGATTTCTTTCATTGTCGGGTAATAGGTAGATAAACCGTTTTTTTCTATGCGGTAGGTATCTTGATCAACCGGGACTACTTTATCTAAGTTTTTAGGTAATTCGTTATTAACTCGAACTATACTTTCAGGTGGATTTTCTAAAACTAAATATTCGATTGTATTTAAATCGTATTTTCCATTTTTTGATTTACAATATAATAAAATGGGATATGCCTTATCGTAATCAGCTTCCGAATAAAGCGTAAAAGACCCAAGTAAATCGTCATAATACCTTATAGAATCGTATTTGCCCGTGTTGTATAGTTTTCCTGTTACTTTATGTTCATAATTATAAAAGGTTGTATCTCTTGAAATCCAACTGTATTTTCCAAAATCATCTCCATTTGACGCCATGTAAAAACCATCATTTTTTTTGATAATTCTTAATTCAACCTCTCTATCAGGAAACATATAAGATAAATCAACAAAATCAGGCCCGTCTCCTCTTTTATACTCCTTGCCAAGCAAATTGATTTTTCTGACTTTGTTTTTCTGGAGGATTTGAACATAAGGGAAATACTTGTCAGCATAAACCGCCCTTATATTTTTGAGTGGTAATTTCTGAAGACGGGAATTATAAATGCTGATGTTTTTGTTTTGATAAGTCACTATAAATGGACTTTTGACCTGAATGGAGTCAAAGGAATCGTTCAATACATTTTGCCCGAAAACATTTTTATAAATGATTTTACTATTTGACAAGGTGTCTGTAAAATAATTTCCAATTCCGCTGTTTAAATCAATAGCATTTAACTTTCTTATTTTACTGACTCTGCTTTTATCATAGGGATAGTTGTGTAAAAGTGTAGGTTGATTTTTATAGGAAATGACAAAGCTGGGTGTAAAACCGGCAAAACACAAAACTTCCTTTCCGTTTTTAAACTTTATCACAAAATATAAATGGGATGACTCGCGATAAGTCCGTTCTTGGTCGGAATAGAAATCAGTCCTGATATGGACGAAAGTATCAATGTTCAGCGCAAAAAACCGATGGATTTCATCCTCTTCTTTTGCAGTGAACATGAGATTTTTTATTTTATTGAAATCGTACGGAGTTAGGTCAGATGCGTGAAAAATATTTTCGTCTTCGACTTCGGTTTTAAGCATTTCTAAACTTGTTTTTTCGAGTTTGAAATTGACGCTGTCTGAAATTTTGTTGGGAAAATTAAACCTCAGTTTGTAAAGTTCATTGTCTTTTTTGATAATGATTCCGGTGTTTTTACTGACAAATTCTAATTCGCCGCCGGTAAATTCAAAGGTTTGTTGCCCGAAGCCAAATGCGCTTGTAATTAAACACAATATGCACACAATTAATTTCATGGTTCAATCACGGCAGGGTGAAATATTTGTGGATATTCTTCTTTATTCACACTTTTAATTTCTTGTATAAATAAGAGTTTTTGTTCGTTTGTCAAATCATCAAGCAGATATGAAGTACAATGTTCGCCTTCTTCACCAAAACTATTGGAATCCTTATTGATTGATAAATTGTTTTGTTCTTCGAAAAGCTTGATTTTGTTTTGCACAGCTTCATATGAATCCCATCTATCGTCCCTTGGACAACAAACGGATCCATAGCAATCATAATAATAAAATTTTACTTCGTTTTCTTTAAGCTTCGTTTTTTGGAAGATGAATTTTGTAGTGTTCAGCAATATCAGGGTATCTACTGTGTAACCTGTGTTGTTCCTTTTGATATGGTAAACCAGTTCCCTATGGGTATCCTTTATGTGGATATCCAACTTTTTTTGTTCTTCTATCATTTTTTCATGAAACCTCCAGTCTGGTGTAAACAGGAAAATTTCATTCTGGCCGGGTAAAAAAGATTTTCTTTCAAAGAATAATTCTACGGGGATTTGTTCATCATTAATAAAAATGCCAATCGGATTTTTTTCAGCCGTGATAGGAATGTCAATCAAAAAATTATAACCATCAGTAGTAATATTTTCTTTATTAATTAAAATCACACTTTGAATGGTATCTTTAAATTTTACTTTAGGAACCGTTTTTTCAGAACTATTTTTCCCAAAGTCATTTGGTATGCCGATTTCTGATTTTTGTTTATGAAAAATCTGTGGGGTTTGTGCCTGAAGATTTTGAAACAAAAGAATTGACAAAGTAAGTAGTAATAAGTTTTTCATGAATGGTTTCTATCATAGATGTAAAAAACAACCGCAAGGTTGTATGCAAGCTAATTATTTAAAATAACTTTGACAAATTCTAATTTCTGAATTCTAACTTCTGATTTAATATGAAAAGCATTTGTGTTTTTTGTGCTTCCAGTTTGGGGAATGACCCGGTTTATGCCGAAACGGCTTTTGAACTTGGGAAATATTTAGCTGAAAATCAAATCGATCTGATTTATGGTGGCGCACAGGTTGGACTGATGGGCAAAGTAGCGGAAGGAAGCCTTTCTCACAACGGAAAAGTCACCGGGATTATTCCGGGATTTCTGAAAACCAAGGAAATCGCACATGTCAGCCTTACCGAATTAATCACCGTCAAAACCATGCATGAACGCAAAGCCCTCATGCACGACAAATCAGACGCTTTCATTGCGCTGCCGGGCGGATTCGGAACCTTGGAAGAATTGTTTGAAATCCTTACCTGGGCGCAACTGAGTTTACACAAAAAGCCGATTGGGATTTTGAATATCAACGGTTATTATGACCCGCTGATTCAATTGGTAGAAAAAATGATTTATGAAGAATTATTGAGAAACGAATACAAAGGAATGTTGCTCATCAGCGACAGCATCGAAGACCTGATCAGCCAGATGAATTTATACGAAGTGCCTTTTGTCAATAAGTGGTCCGGAGCGGAAATCCTCTAAATAAATCAATATGAAATGGACAAATGCGGTTATCATCCTATTGGGGTTTCAGGTGACGGCATTTGCCCAAATCCGTGACTCCGCCATTACCGAACTTCAAACGGCCACCATCACCCATTTTATGGTGAACGACAGCCTTCTCAACGTTCCGGTTTCGATTTCTATTCTCGATGAAAAATCCATTCAATCCAATAATTCAACCGAAATCTCTTGGGTGTTGAACAAAGCACCGGGTGTTTTTATGCAGTCGGGGAGTATCAATACCAACCGGATTTCCATTCGGGGTTTGGGCGCACGAACGCCTTACGGAACCAATAAAATCCGGGGGTTTTATGGAAACATTCCACTGACTTCAGGCGACAGCGAAACCACGATTGAAGATTTGGATTTGGAACAGATTTCTCAAATCGAAATCATCAAAGGGCCGATGTCCAGTATTTACGGAGCAGGGCTTGGCGGTGCGATTTTATTACATCCCCAAAAATCAGATTTCAAAGGAAGTGAATTCCGGTTTTCGACGACGGTAGATTCATTTGAATTATTGAAAAATAATTCCGGATACAGTTGGAACGGCGATCATTCCTCTATTCATTATGGTTATTCCCGAATTCAGTCCGACGGATTTCGGGAGAATTCGGATTATTTCCGGGAAGGCCATACGATTTCGGGAAATGCTTATCGGAACGAAAAACACCGTTTGTCGTATTTGTTCAATCAAACCTATTTGAAATCCTTTATTGCGAGTTCGATTAATGAAAATGATTTCGAAGAAAATCCTTCTTCGGCGGCAGCAAACTGGCGTGCAGCAAAAGGTTACGAACAATATACCAATTGGATGGGCGGACTGGATTATGCCTATCAAATCAGTCCGAAAACGGAATTGGCCGCAGCGGTTTATTTCGCCACCAAAGAAGGATACGAACCCCGTCCGTTTGACATTCTCACACAAAACACCCAAACTTATGGCGGAAGAATTCAACTGAATGGAAGTTCTATTTTTAATCTGCCGGTTCAATTTGTTTTGGGTGGTGAATTATTTCAGGACGAATACGACGGAAAAACCTTTGAAAATCTCTACGAAACCAATGATGGAAACGGTAGTCTACAAGGAAATCAATTGACAAATACCCTTCAGGATCGGTTTTTTTATAACTTATTTGCTCAAATCCGAATTCCGATTTATAAAAAATGGGAAATTCAAGCAGGATTGAATTTTAACCGGACACAATTTGATTTGACAAATGCATTTCCGCAGGAAGATTTTGATCAGTCCAAACATGCATACGACCCGATTTTCTCACCGCAAGTTTCGCTTTTGTTTCATCCGAATAAAAACCAAAGCTTTTTTGCTTCTTTTAGCCGAGGTTATTCCTATCCGTCGATCGATGAAATGCTGAATGAAGACGGGTGCGTAAATACTTCCATCCAACCCGAAACGGGCAATAATTTGGAAATCGGTTATAAATTGTTTTCGCCCAAATTCCATCTGGAAATTTCAGCTTATCGGATGACGGTGAAGGATTTATTGGTTTCGGAAAGGGTGGCGGAAGATCAATACATTGGTGTAAATGCAGGAGAAACTTTGCATCAGGGAATTGAAATTTCCTCTCATTATAAATTTGTTTTGAATCGGAATTGGATTTTCACGCCATCGGTTTCGGCTTCGATTGGGCAATATGAATTCGAAGATTTCGACCACAACGGAAATGATTATTCGGGCAATGAACTTACTGGCGTTCCGGCCAATTTGGTCACGGCGGGATTTGAACTGCGGATGCCGTATGGATTTCGCTGGCTAGCCGATTATTATTTCGTAGATGAATTCCCAATCAACGATGCAAATACAGTTTATAATAAATCTTATCAGCTTGTCAACACCAAACTGGATTGGGAAAAAGAATTCTGGAATCAACTAAAACTCGGACTTTCATTTGGAGTCAATAACCTGACCGATACGCATTATGCATCGATGGTTTTGGTCAATGCCGCAGCATTTGGAAATGCTTTGCCGAGGTATTATTATCCGGGAAATCCCGTGAATTTCTATGGACAGTTAAGGTTGAGATTAAGGTTCTAAATAAATTAACTTTCAGATATTTCGAAATACATTAAATTCGTAGCATAAATTTTAACCGATGAAAATAGGAATTGTATGTTATCCGACTTATGGCGGTAGCGGAATCGTGGCGACGGAATTGGGTATGGATTTGGCTGAAAGGGGTCACGAAGTTCATTTCATCAGTACCAGCCTTCCGGCGCGGTTGGACATTACGCAGTCCAATATTTATTTTCATAAAGTATATGTTGAAACCTATCCTTTGTTTCATCAATACCAGCCTTATTCATTGGCTTTAAGCACGATCATTGTGGACATTGCGCAATCTCAGGGACTGGATCTGCTACACGTACATTATGCGATTCCGCATGCTTATGCGGCTTATTTCGCCAAACAAATGCTCCGTGAAAAAGGAATTGAGCTTCCGGTGGTCACTACGCTCCACGGAACCGATATTACCTTAGTCGGGAATCATCCGGCATACAAGCCCGCAGTAGAATTCTCCATCAACCATTCCGATAAAGTAACCGCCGTTTCAGAAAGCCTCAAAAGAGAAACCTATGAATTGTTTTCATTGAAAAAAGAAATCGAAGTGATTCCAAATTTCATTGACAATGAACAATTTGAAACTTGTTTCGATTGTGGTTGCCGTGAAAAAATGGCCAACCAACAAGAGAAGGTCATTATCCATGTTTCAAACCTCAGGAAAGTGAAACGCTTACCGGATGTTATCAAGGTTTTTTATGAAATCCAGAAAGAAGTGCCTTCCAAATTGATCATTGTAGGCGAAGGGCCGGAATGGGAAAAAGCCAATAACCTGATCCACGAATTGGGTATTGCTGACAAAGTAAAAAGTTTGGGGAAAATCAACGATTTGTACAATGTCCTTTGCTCATCTGATTTGTTCTTGCTTCCTTCCGAAAAAGAAAGTTTCGGTTTAGCCGCACTGGAAGCGATGGCTGCGCGGGTTCCCGTTATTTCTTCTGACGTCGGCGGAATTCCCGAAGTCAACATCGACGGCCAAACCGGATTTGTACTTCCCTTGGGCGATGTAAAAGGGATGGCAGAAAAATCCATCCAACTGCTCAAAGACAATTCCTTGTTGATGCAATTCAAAGAAAATGCAAAAAAGCAGGCCGAGCGGTTCGATAAAAAGAACATCCTTCCCATGTACGAAGATTTGTATTTCTCGGTTTTGGAAAAAGTAAAATAGCTGATTGCCATACCAAAACCATCATTGATTTATTGAGAATCGTTCTAAACTAATGTCGGAGCGGCATACAATGACAATTTTCATTGTTAAAACTTTTTAACTTTTCTAAATTTGTTTCTCATTCAATCAAAAACTGCTTTATGGCAAAAGAGTCTCTGTTCCGTTCATCCATCGGAAAGAAATTTACAATGGCTTTATCGGCACTTTTTCTGCTGGTATTTTTGTTGCAACATTTTATCATCAACTCCCTGGCGGTCATCAGCCCGGACGCATTCAACGCTGCCTCTCATTTCATGGGTTACCAGCCAATTGTACAGTATGTCGTCCAACCGATATTGATTTTTGCGGTGATTTACCATTTTCTGATGGGGCTGATTTTGGAATTCGAAAACAGAAAAGCCCGCGGTCCGGTTGGTTATGCGGTAAACAAGGCAAATGAAAATTCCTCTTGGTCCTCCAGAAATATGATTTGGAGTGGAGCGGTCATTTTGGCGTTTTTGGTTCTTCACTTGATTGACTTCTGGGTTCCGGAAATGAATTATAAATACATTGACGGTGAGATTGAAGATGCCCATCGTTACCACGCAGAACTCATGCACAAATTTGAGAATCCAATACGTGTCGGAGCTTATATAATCGCTTTCTTCTTATTGATGATGCATTTGCTGCACGGATTCCAATCCGCATTTCAATCCATCGGCGCAAGACACCGGAAATATACCCCATTCATCAAGTCTTTCGGGAAAATATTTGCCATTGTAATCCCTATAGGATTCATGTTGATTGCCATTTTCAGTTACCTAAAAAACATTGAAGTACTATGAGTAAATTAGATTCCAAAATACCTGCAGGAGACATTGCCGAAAAGTGGAAAAAACACAAGGAACACCTTCGTTTGGTGGCTCCAAACAACCGCGGTAAAATCGATATCATAGTCGTAGGCACAGGATTGGCCGGTGGTTCGGCAGCAGCTACCTTGGCCGAAATGGGATACAATGTAAAAGCTTTCTGCTACCAAGATTCTCCACGCAGGGCACATTCTATCGCTGCGCAAGGCGGTGTGAACGCGGCTAAGAATTACCAGAATGACGGCGATTCCGTTTACCGCTTATTTTACGATACCATTAAAGGAGGAGACTACCGGGCTCGAGAGGCAAATGTTCATCGCCTCGCGGAAGTTTCCGGAAACATCATAGACCAATGTGTGGCTCAAGGCGTTCCATTTGCACGCGAATACGGCGGATTATTAGACAATCGGTCGTTTGGAGGAACACAGGTTCAACGGACATTTTATGCGGCCGGGCAGACGGGTCAACAATTGTTACTGGGTGCTTATTCCGCCATGAACCGTCAAATCGGGAAAGGTAGAATCCAAATGTATAACCGCCATGAAATGCTGGATATGGTTTTGGTCAACGGGAAAGCCCGCGGAATCATCGCCAGGAATTTGGTAACCGGAGAAATCGAAAGACATTCCGCACACGCTGTGGTGATTGCGTCCGGCGGATATGGAAATGTGTTCTTTTTGTCGACCAATGCTATGGGCAGCAATGTAACAGCAGCTTGGAAAATCCATAAGCGGGGGGCTTATTTCGCCAATCCTTGCTATACCCAAATACACCCGACTTGCGTTCCGGTTCACGGTGCCCAACAATCCAAACTGACTTTGATGTCGGAATCCTTAAGAAATGACGGAAGAATTTGGGTTCCTAAAAAAATTGAAGATGCGGTAGCGGTGCGCGAAGGAAGGTTGAAACCGACCGACATCAAAGAAGAAGACCGGGATTATTATCTGGAAAGGAGGTATCCGGCCTTCGGGAATTTGGTTCCGCGGGATGTGGCTTCCAGAGCAGCAAAAGAAAGATGTGACGCCGGTTTCGGAGTGGAAAACAACGATACCAAAGAAGGCGTATTCCTCGATTTTTCAGCCGCAATCAAACGTTACGGAAAAGAAAAAGCCTTGGTTTCAGGTGAACATGAAGCTTCCGAAAAAAGAATCATCGAACTGGGAGAAGAGGTTATTAAAGCCAAATACGGCAACCTTTTCCAGATGTATGAAAAAATCACGGCAGACAATCCCTACAAAACCCCGATGAAAATTTATCCGGCGGTTCACTACACCATGGGTGGGATTTGGGTAGATTACAACCTGATGAGCTCCATTCCGGGCTGTTATGTTCTAGGAGAAGCAAACTTTTCAGACCATGGAGCCAACCGATTAGGTGCTTCCGCTTTGATGCAAGGTTTGGCAGACGGTTATTTTGTAATTCCTTATACCATTGCCGATTATCTGGCAGATGACATCCGAACGGGGAAAATCCCGACCGATTCCATTGAATTCGATGAGGCGGAAAATTCGGTCAAAGAAAAATTGAACTTTTTCATCAACAACAAAGGAACCAATTCAGTTGATTATTACCATAAGAAATTAGGCCACGTCATGTGGAATAAGGTAGGCATGGCCAGAAACGAACAAGGGTTGAAAGAAGCCATTGTGGAAATCGAGGCAATTCGCAAAGATTTCTGGCAAAACGTAAAAGTACCGGGGACATTGGATTCCTTGAATCCCGAACTGGAAAAAGCCGGGCGTGTCGCCGACTTTTTAGAACTTGGACAACTCATGGCGATGGACGCCTTGGAAAGAAGAGAATCTTGCGGAGGTCATTTCCGGGAAGAATACCAAGACGAGGAAGGGGAAACCTTACGGGACGACGAAAATTTCAAACATGTTGCGGCTTGGGAATATACAGGCGAAGACATCAAACAGGAAGTCCGTCACATCGAACCCCTGAATTATGAATTCATCAAAATCGCAGCGAGAAACTACAAGTCTTAATCCCGGTTAATGGTTTTACCGGAACTATAATAAAAAGAATATGGCATCTAAAAATATCAATATCAAACTCAAAATCTGGAGACAAAGCAATGGCAAGTCAAAAGGGAAATTTGAGAATTATTCACTCAACGGCGTGTCGGTTGACAGTTCCTTTCTGGAAATGCTTGACATGCTCAACGAACAATTGGTGGGCGAGAACAAGGAACCCGTCGCCTTTGACCACGATTGCCGAGAAGGGATTTGCGGTACTTGTTCGCTTTATATCAACGGCCGTGCGCACGGACCCGACAGAGGCATCACGACCTGCCAACTCCATATGCGGATGTTCAATGACGGTGATACCATTACCATCGAACCTTGGCGTTCAGCGGCATTTCCGGTTATCAAAGATTTGGTCGTGGACAGGAGTTCTTTTGACCGCATTCAACATGCCGGTGGATTCGTGTCCGTGAATACTTCCGGAAATACCATCGACGGAAACGCTATTCCCGTTCCCAAATACGATGCCGACAGAGCTTTTGAAGCAGCCACCTGCATCGGTTGCGGAGCCTGCGTGGCAACTTGTAGAAACGGTTCGGCCATGTTGTTCGTGTCTGCCAAGATTTCTCAGTTTGCCCTTTTACCACAAGGAAAAGTAGAAGCTCGGCAACGCGCGCTCAATATGGTAAAACAAATGGACGATGAAGGATTCGGGAACTGTACCAATACCGGTGCCTGTGAGGTAGAATGCCCGAAAGAAATTTCATTGGAAAATATCGCCCGTATGAACCGGGAATACTTGAGTGCCAAAATCCTTTCGGAAGAAACTTAATCGAATTAATAAAATAAATGAATCATATAAGCCGACGGAAATTCCTGTCGGCTTTATTTTTTAACTTAAATTCGTAGGATGGATTTAAATAGGATTTTTGAAAACAACCAAAACTGGATCAAGGAAAAACTAACCGTTGATGCGAACTACTTTGAAAAATTAGCCGACGGACAGAATCCGGAAGTATTGTACATCGGTTGCTCCGACAGCCGCGTATCGGCTGAAGAATTGATGGGCGCGCAACCGGGAGAAGTATTCGTTCACCGGAACATCGCCAATATGGTCATCAGCATTGACCTGAATATGATGTCGGTCGTGAATTATGCCGTTTCCCATTTAGAGGTCAAACATGTAGTGGTTTGCGGTCATTATCTTTGCGGCGGCGTGAAGGCTGCGATGGAGGCTCAAGATTTGGGGATTTTGAATCCTTGGCTCCGGAACATACGCGACGTTTACCGCATCCACAAAGCGGAACTCAATTCGATTCCCAATGAAACGGAACGTTACAGCCGTCTGGTAGAACTGAATGTGGAAGAACAGTCTTACAACCTTTTGAAAACGGCAGCAGTACAAAAGGCTTATCTGGAAAGAGGCTTACAAGTCCATGGTTGGGTTTTTGACATGCAAAACGGCCAACTGATTGATCTGAAAATCGATTTCCAAAAGAAACTAAAAGAAATCATGGAAATTTACAATTTAACGAAATGAAAAAAGCGGATATCTTTCCCATGCCGGATTATTATGACCGATACATTCAATTGGTGGATGATTTGACGCTCAACGTAGCTTTTGACAAATATTTCACCCAAATTCAAAACCTGAATCAGGACGTTTTAAATGAATTAGACGGCCGAACCTATGCACCCGAAAAGTGGACAATCAAAGAAATTTTACAGCATTTAATCGATTGGGAAAGGATTTTTTCTTACCGTGCCATTATTTTTGCACGAAAGGAAAACAATATCCCGCCCGGCCACGACGAAAACATCCTTGCTGCCAATTCCAAAGCCAACCAACGCGATTTAGAGGAAATCATTGATGATTATCTTTTTGCAAGACGCAATACCCAATCACTCTACAATAGTTTCGATCAAGCAGATTTAACAGCGGTCGGCAAAAGTCTGAATTACGAAATGCCGGTTTTGGCACTGGGCTTCATCATTCTTGGCCACCAAATCCATCATTTCAACATCATACGCGAGCGGTATTTACCGTTAACAAGTAGGCATCAACCGTTAATTCTTGGAAAGAACGGTTATTGAGCAGTTCTATCTGTTTATTTAAATATTCTTTAGAAATTCAAATTCAAACTTCCTGTTTTATATCATCCCTTTCTGCGCTGATATTAATGTTTCCCTAACATATTTCGTTGAGGCGGTTTCGTATCTTTGCACTGAAAATAAATTGTTCTCATGTGTGTTAAGAAAAGGAGTTGTGCTCAATCGGGTGCAACTTCTTTTTTTTAGTGAATTTTTGTACTTTTGAAAAGATTCATAAAATGAACCAATCGGATTTCGATTTAAGCAATTACAAATGAAAAGAACAATCATTCCCTTAATTTTAGCTCTCGGCCTACTTGGTTTATGGGCTTGTAAAAAAGAAGAGCCTAAGATTATTTACAGTGATGAATTGGCAGAAAGCCCCCAAAACGATTCCTTAAAACTATACGCCAAAGTCCGGTTGGATACCGACATTTCCCATTTGACCGAAAAAGAAAAAGCCATGCTTATCCTTTTTATTCAGGCGTCAGAAATCATGGACGAACTTTTTTGGATGCAGGCTTATGGTGACAAAAATGAGTTATTCACCAAAGTCCCCGAGAACCTCAGAAACTATACGCTCATCAATTACGGTCCTTGGGACAGGCTCAACAACAACCTTCCTTTTGTTCCCGGGTTTCCCCAGAAACCCAAAGGAGCGAACTTTTATCCGGCCGATATGGGTGTAGAAGAATTTGAAAAAGCCAACCTTCCGGAAGGGAAAAACCCTTATACCCTCGTCCGCCGCGATGGCCAAGGGAAACTTTACACCATCCCCTACCATGAACATTACAAATCCCAAGTCCGGAAAGCGGCCGATTTATTGCGAAGGGCAGCTTCATTTGCAGATGACGTCGGCCTCAAAAACTACCTCAACCTGCGGGCCACCGCCTTGGAGACCGATAATTATTTCGAAAGTGACATCGCATGGATGGATATGAAAACCAATCGACTTGATCTGGTCATCGGCCCGATTGAAAATTATGAAGATGAACTTTTCGCTTATAAAACCGCTTACAGTGCATATGTATTGGTAAAAGACATGGAATGGTCACAAAAACTGGAAAAGTACGCATCCTTTTTACCGGAATTGCAATCCGGGCTTCCGGTTGATGATCAATACAAAGCCGAATCACCGGGAACGGATTCCGATTTGAATGCTTATGATGTAGTCTATTATGCAGGAGATTGCAACGCAGGCGGCAAAACCATCGCCATCAACCTGCCCAACGATGAAAGGGTACAACTCCAAAAAGGAACCCGCCGTTTGCAGTTAAAGAACTCGATGCGTGCTAAATTTGATAAAATCATGTTACCGATTTCTGAAATCCTCATTGATGAGTCCCAACGGAAACACGTAACATTTGACGCGTTTTTTTCGAATGTGATGTTCCACGAAGTCGCTCACGGATTGGGAATTAAAAATACTATCAACGGAAAAGGTACGGTGCGCGACGCGCTGAAAGAACAAAATTCACACCTCGAAGAAGGCAAGGCCGATATCCTGGGTTTGTACATGGTCAACCAACTCCATCAAAAAGGAGAAATTCAGGGTGACCGTAAAGATTTCTACGTCACTTTCTTGGCTGGAATATTCCGTTCCGTTCGATTCGGGGCAAGTGCACATGGTTCGGCCAATATGATTTGTTTCAATTATTTCCAAGAAAACGGCGCTTTCGAAAGAACCGAAAAAGGAACTTACAAAGTGAATTTCGAGGAAATGGAAAAGGCCATGAATGGGCTTTCGGAATTGATTTTGACCCTTCAAGGGAATGGTGATTATGAAGGCGTGAAAAAACTGACCGAAGAAAAAGGCCATATTTCCCCGGAATTACAAAAAGATTTAGACAAACTCAAAGCAGCAAAAATACCGGACGACATCATCTTTGAACAAGGCGTGAAAGTGTTGGGATTGTAAGGATTGAAAATTAAAAGAATTATTTTCAGCTTAATTTAGACAGAGATACGAATATTCCTTATTTTTGCAAACCCAAATGGCTGCGTAGTTCAATTGGATAGAATATCAGATTTCGGCTCTGAGGGTTGGGGGTTCGAGTCCCTCCGCGGTCACATAGAGAAGGATTGTCAGTTCGGCAATCCTTTCTTTTTTTATGAAGTTGAAACGTTTACATATCCATCACCATCAATGCAATCAGGTATAAAAAACAAAGGATGATTAATACCACTCCCCAACGTTTTCGGTTTCTTTTGTAGCTCATCGTTGTAATTTTGAGGTATAATCACAAAAACCGCACCACCGCAATTTACTCCGGATTAAACAATTGACGATATTCAATTTTGAGCTTGGTAAGTATTTTGATGTATTGGTTAAAAAATATTGTTATGAAAGAGCGATTCAAAAAGAGAAGGATTTGGTATGTGGTGCTTACCATCCTGGCGATTCTGGTAATGGTCATTTCACTCATTTTTTCACTTGATTAAAAAAATCTTTATGAAACCCATTGAAAAAATCATCATCGCAAGCGTGGTTGGTACCAGTTTCATGACTTTATACAGTTATTGGAAAAGTAAGCAGGAGAACGAAAAATACGTGGAGCCTGAATTACTCAACGAACTGATTGACCAGTCGGAAAACCTTCCCGACATTGATAATGAAGAATCACATCCGGCGGGCTGGGTATTGCATTACGTTGCAGGCGTTTCTTTTGTCGGCGGGTATTGGCTGCTCTGGAGGAAAGTTCTCCAACAGCCAAGTTTGGTTAGGATGCTAAGCGTTGGCGCATTGAGCGGTGCCGCTGGAATCGGTGTCTGGCAAACCCTCTTTTCAACCCATGAGAATCCACCGCAAAACAACCGCACCGGCTATTACAAGCAATTGTTCAATGCCCATATCGTTTTTTCCGCATTTGCACTCGCCACTTACAAAGCACTCGGTTTTTGCAAGGGTAAAAAATGACCCGGATAATTGTATATTTGGGTAAATCTTTTTGCGTTGAAAAAAATCTTATTGTTCTTTTGGCTTTTAGGCAATTCCCATCTGATTTTGGCTCAAGAGTTCATTTTGAGGGATTCGCTAGTGCTCAATACCCAAGACAGCATAACCGATTTTTCGGCGGATGATTTCAACCATCTTTATTACATCCGGAATTTCTCTGAACTCATCAAAATCAATACCCAAACGGGTGAAAAAAATTCATTTTCCAACCAAGCGGTTTTAGAAAAACTCAATGCCCAAAACACCCTGCAAATCACCGTCAAATCTTCTTTGTTTTCCATATTGATATTAGACAACCGGCTCAACCTTTTTCAGGATGCAATCCGGTTTCCGGTCGGGAGCAATTTTTCGCCGACCTTAACCGCTTTGGTAGATAATAATTATTTATGGGGATACGACCCCGTGCTGCAAAGGCTGATTCTTTGGAATTACCATGAAAAGAAGGTCTTCCGGCAATCGGTTATCCTGAATGAAAAAACGGCTGACGAATATTATTCCGAACTGATTTACGCCAAAGACAAAATCTATTTGGCAGGACCGAATAAAATCTTGGTTTTTGATGAATTTGCAAACCTGAAAGAGTCCATTCCTTTTCGGGAATTCAAGCAAATCGAGGTGGAAAACGGAATGCTTTATTTTACCCATAACCAAACGCTTTACCGGATGAACCTTCGGTTCAAAGAAATCATGGAAATAGAAACCCATACACCCGTAGATTATTTTTCAATAAATAGCCGAAGTCTTATTGTGTTAAACGGGAAGGTTGTTTATATTTACGATTCTCAAAACAAACCATAAATAATGCACGTAGCAATCGCGGGAAACATCGGCGCAGGGAAAACGACCCTGACCCGTTTATTGGCCAAAAACTTTCAATGGAAAGCACAGTTCGAGGACGTTGACCAGAATCCTTACCTCGACGACTTTTACAATGACATGGAGAAATGGGCGTTTAATCTCCAGATTTATTTTTTGGGCAGCCGTTTCGGCCAAGTCAAACAAATCCGCGAAAGCGGTGAGAACATTATTCAGGACCGGACTATTCACGAAGACGCTTATATTTTTGCAAGCAACCTGCACGACATGGGCTTGCTGATGACCCGGGATTACGAGAATTACCTGACGGTTTTCAACCTCATGAATTCCTTTGTACAGGCGCCCGACCTATTGATTTACCTGCGCGCTTCCATCCCTACTCTGGTGCGGCAAATACAAATACGTGGCCGGGAATACGAAAGTTCTATCAGCATCGAATACCTCAGTCGATTAAACGACAAATACGAAGAATGGATCAAGACATACCACGAAGGGAAATTGCTCGTCATCGATGTAGATAACCTTGACTTCGTAACCAATCCTGGAGACCTGAGTTACATTTACGATAAGGTGGATGCCGAAATAAACGGTTTGTTTTAATTTTTAAACCAAATCCTTATTAAGGCTTTAAGGAAGATACAAACTCAATTCTTATGTAGAATCAGAATCATAAATATTCCTTACCTTAGAATTTCAAATCTCCTGTCATGAAAAACCTCTCGATTCTGTTTGTATTGATTTCCGTCTTGGGATTTTCCCAAAATGATTCTTTGATTTTGGATAACAAAATCGAGAAAAAAATCCAACCAGCCGATCAGCCTTTGTATGTGGTGGACGGGAAAATTGTCGATCAGTCAATCATCGAAACAATGGATCCGAACGATATTGAATCTATTCATGTTTTAAAAGATAAAAGTTCCACCGATAAGTATGGAGAAGCCGGAAAAAACGGGGTGGTGGAAATATACATGAAAAAGAAAAAACAGGAAGTTTCTATCCGAGAAATCATCCCAATTGATTCCATACATATTCCGGCAAAACAAAAATTCCCGGGAACGGTTTGTCAAGGTTCAATTAAAAACACTACTAAACCGAATATTGTTGTCGATGGAGAACTGGTTTCAGAAGAGTTTATTAGAAATCTTGATCCAAATAGTATCGAGTCCGTTCAGGTTATCAAAAATGCTGATGAGGCTTTCAGTCACATTAATTTAAATGGTACAATTGTCATCCAAACCAAAAGTTCATACGAGTATGCAGAATACGACCTCGCCGTTTTGGATTTGGGTTACGAATCCTTTCTGGCCATGCAACCTTCTGCAGGAACCTATTCGTTGAATTATTTGAAAAACAAAAACCAAAGATACGTGACGATTTGGAACAGTCGTGTCATCAGCGAAAACCCTGAGATATACGAAATGCCAATTGATTATGACAACCGGATTTATTATGGTTTGGATTTCGAATACAAACTTTTCATGTTTTTCAAATTCATGGAGGATAAACATCAAATTTCTATGGTGTAATTATTTTATCTTTAACACCTGAAACATCCTTCGACAAGCCCAGGATGACGGTTTATGTCATAATGAATTGGATGATGAATTTTTATAAAGTGAAATTATTAGAAATTCAAACTCAGGTTCTAATTGATTTAACCGACGTCAAGCTGAGCCTGTCGAAGCTTACATAGTAACAAATGCGCAGACGGGATTTCATTAAAAAATCATCTTTGGCGGGTGGACTTATTCTTATGCCTCCCATTTTGGATTTGAATTTATTTCAGGACTATTCAAAAGAAGAACTCATCGGAAAAGGCAAACCGGTACTTTTCGGGGAAGGTTTTCAACTGCGTGAACCGGCGCGCATCCAATTTGACCGGATGAAAAAGGCCGCCAAAGAAAGTGGATTCAACATCCATGTCATTTCAAGTTACCGCAGTTTTTCGCACCAAAACGGAATCTGGGAACGCAAATACAAAAACTTCCGCCAACAAGGCTTGTCCCATCAGAAAACCATCGAAAAAATCATCGAATACAGCACCATTCCGGGCACATCACGCCACCATTGGGGCACAGACCTCGACATCATCGACTCCACCAAAGGGATTCCGTCCAACCCGTTGAGTGAAACCCATTTTAACGAAGGCGGCCGTTGGCGGAAATTCAAATTGTGGTTGGACAATCATTCGGAAGAATTCGGTTTCCATCTGGTTTACACCGACAAGCCCGGGCGAAAAGGATTCGCCTATGAACCTTGGCACTTTTCTTACAAACCTTTGTCCTGCGAAATGCTGAACGCTTACCAATCATTGGATTTGAAACAAATACTTCAAACCCATCAACTCATGGGCAGCGAACATTTCACCGAAGAATTCATCGAAAAATACAAACAGGAAAACATCCTCGACATCAACCCGGATTTGCTTCCTTGATCCCCATTCTTGATATATATCATTGTGGTTCCGTACCGATTAGACCGGAATATCCTTAAATTTATTCAAATTTCAGGTTATGGAAATAAATGAAAACACCCTCATAGGCGAATTGGTTGCAAAAGATTACCGTGCGGCAGAAGTTTTCAGGGCATACGGCATCGACTTTTGTTGCAGCGGGAATCGGAGCGTCGCTACCGCCGCAACGTCGGCAGGATTAAATACTGCGGAACTCATCGATAAATTATCCTCATTGCCTGACAAAATGGATTCGGCACAGCCGGATTTCAATGCTTGGCCATTGGATTTATTGGCTGATTACATTGAGAAAAAACACCACCGTTATGTCGAAGAAAAAACGCCGATACTCAAGGAATATTTGGAAAAAATAACCAATGTACACGGAGACCGCCATCCGGAACTCCATGGAATCCGGGAGCGTTTCATCCTAACGGCAGGCGAACTCGCCATGCACATGAAAAAAGAGGAATTGATGCTCTTTCCCTACATCCGGAAAATGGTGAAAGCCCAAAACGAACAAACCGAATTGCGGCCCGCTCCCTTCGGAAGCATTCAAAACCCGGTCAATGCCATGATGGCCGACCACGAAGCGGAAGGCCAAAGGTTTCTGGAAATGGAAGAACTCAGCGACCATTACACCCCACCTGAAGATGGTTGTGAGACCTATCGACTAAGTTATGTACTGCTCAAAGAATTCCAGAACGATTTGCATCTGCACATCCACCTGGAAAACAATATCCTTTTCCCAAAAGCCATTGAACTGGAAAAAACCCTTTTGTGAAAAAAACATATTAAAAGGATTTATGACGTCGCGATGGATATAAATGAAAAAATCCTTGTCTCTCAGGACAAGGATTTAAGTTTTCAAAGGTTAAGTCAACTTATTTTCCGCCCAAAAAAGCTTTGAGCATCCAAGCCGTTTTTTCTTGGAAGGTAATGAAGTCACTCATCATCGAGTTCGTTCCTTCGTCGTTCAGTTCCGCAGATTTATCCAAAATCTCACGTTCGATTTTGAGCAATTCCTGAATCGAATCCAAAACCAATTGGACCGATTTCTGCGCATCCGAAATATTTTTCCCCGTCTTCACCGTTGATTGTTCGATGTAATCCTCAAACGTATGCAGCGGGGTTACGCCCAAAGTCAAAATCCTTTCGGCTACCAAATCCACTTTTTCCTGTGCATCCAAATAAAGTTCTTCGAATTTCGGGTGAAGCTGGAAAAACTGTTCGCCCTTGATATTCCAATGGACCCCGCGCAAATTCTGGTAATACATTTGGAGGCTGGCCAATAATACGTTCAAATCTTCCGATAATTCCTTGCTGTTGGATTTCTCCAATCCGATTGTTGCTAATTTCATAATTTATATTTTTTAGATGTTTTTTGATTCAATGACAAATTTCACTTTAATACATGCGAAAACCAAGCCAATGAAGCTCTGAAACTTCGATTAAATCAATACCTTTATCAGAAATTTTGATAGATGACACTCATTCAACTTCAATATGTCTTGGCGGTAGCGGAATTCAGAAATTTCACCTTGGCTGCAGACAAATCCTTCGTTACCCAACCCACTTTGAGCATGCAAATCCAAAAGCTGGAAAAGGAACTCGACATCGAAATCTTCGACCGTTCCACCCAACCCATCAAGTTGACCCAAATCGGTGAAAAAGTGGTAGAACAAGCCAAAGTCATTTTAAGCGAAGCCCATAAAATGAGCCACATGGTATTGGAAGAAAAAGGACAGATTGAAGGAAACTTCCACATCGGTGTCATCCCGACCGTGCTCCCGACTTTGGTTCCCATGTTTTACAGGACATTTGAAAAAGCATTCCCCAAGTCCCGTTTAATCATCAACGAATTACAAACAGACGAAATCACCCAAAAGCTGCAAGAAGGCAGTCTGGACTTCGGAATTGTCGTTACGCCGCTTCATGAGAGCCCGATTGTTGAAAAAATATTGTATTATGAACCATTGGTCGGCTACATTCCCCCATCCCATCCGTTGCATGCCCAAAAAACCATCCAACCAGCCGATTTGAATTCAGAAGATTTGCTTTTACTCAAAGAAGGCCACTGCTTCCGGAACAATGTCCTGAACCTCTGCGAACCCGCCCAGCTCAAAGCCCAACCCGTCCGCCTCGACAGCGGAAGTTTAGATACTTTGATTAAACTGGCCAATGAAGGCTACGGAATGACCCTCTTGCCTGCCCTCCATGCCGAAGACCTCCCTGCCGAATTCCGTAAAAATATCCGTTACTTTGAAACCCCCGTCCCTACCCGCCAGATAAGTTTGGTCTACCACCATTCCAATCTGAGAAAATCTTTCGTGGAAAACCTGAGTAAAACCATTCAAAGCGTACTCCGGGGCAAAATTTTCCTCGACAAGAATGAAAATGTCACCTCTCCTTTGATCCGTTTACCAAGCTGATTAAAAGAAAACCCTTTTCTTCGCCAAGTATCCCTGAGAATCTATCATAACCCAGCCTTGTCAAGGGTTTGAAACCTTGACAAGGCTTGCAACCTATCTTCCGGGTTTCTTGTTAAATTAAAATCTTCTCGATTGATCCAGCAAAACAAAATCCAGCAGAACCATAGCAGCCAAAGCCTCCACTATGGGAACGGCACGCGGCACCACACAAGGGTCATGCCTGCCCTTGCCCTGCATTTTCACGCTTTCACCTTTTGAATTGATGGTTTCTTGTTCCTGCATCAATGTCGCCACAGGTTTAAAGGCCACACGGAAATAAATATCCATCCCATTCGAAATCCCGCCCTGGATGCCGCCGGATAGATTCGTTTTCGTCGTTCCGTCTTCATTGAACAGGTCATTGTGTTCGGAACCCCGCATACGCGTACCGCAAAACCCGCTCCCGTATTCAAAGCCTTTTACCGCATTGATGGACAGCATCGCCTGTCCCAACCGGGCATGCAGCTTGTCGAACACCGGTTCGCCCAAACCCATAGGTACATTTCTCATAACACAACTGACCGTACCGCCGATGGTATCGCCTGCTTTCCTGACTTTTTCTATTTTCTCAATCATCTGTTCGGCCGTCTCCTCGTCCGGGCAACGAACCATATTGGAATCCGTTTTGGAAAAATCCAATGCTTGGTAAGGCTTCTCAAGAAATAAATCACCCACGGATGAAACATAAGCGTTGATGGCAATTCCCGGCAGGATTTGCTTGGCAACCGCCCCGGCCACTACCCAGTTCGCCGTTTCCCGTGCAGAACTCCGCCCGCCACCGCGGTAATCGCGCAAGCCGAACTTTCGTTGGTAAGTAAGATCTGCATGAGAAGGGCGAAATACATCTTCTATATGCGCATAATCTTTTGATTTAGAATCTTCATTCGGGATGAGGAAACCAATAGGAGTACCGGTCGTTTTCCCTTCAAAAATACCGGAGAGGAACCGAACCGTATCGCTTTCCTTTCGTTGGCTCACGATTTTCGACTGCCCGGGTTTGCGCCTGTCCAGTTCAAATTGCACCTGCTCCAAGTCCAAAGCTATCCCCGCCGGGCAACCGTCAATTATTCCACCGATGGCCTCCCCGTGGCTTTCCCCGAAACTCGTTAACCTGTATAACTTCCCGATTTTGTTCATCTGATTTGATTCTAAAAACAAATGTAATTAAAACCGTTTAGAATCATCAATCAATCCTTAAACCTAAAAATTCCCGTAAAAAATTTTGTCAATTAAACTAAATTGAATTACCTTTAAAACCCTCACCTCCAGACTGCTACAATTTATTATTAATTAAAAACGCTAAAACCATGGCACCGGAAACACACCACTCAACAAGTGAAGTAGGGCATGCTGTCAATGTCGCGCACTTCCAGGAACTCATCGCCGGTTGCGAATCAATCGGCGCAACCTACGACCCCGCCAACTCCCGGCTCAGCATCACCGACCTGAACACCCAACTCACCGCAGCCCAGAGCGCATTGCTCAGCGTTCAGGCAGCCAAATCAGAGCTCATCATCGAAATCAACGACCGGCAGGAAGCCTTTGAAAACCTCCAAAAACTTGCTACACGCATCATCAACGCACTTACCGCCCTCACCTCAGACCCGCGCATCATTGCAGATGCACGCAGCATCGTCAACAAAATCCACGGCGTCCGAGCCAGAAATCATGTAGAAGAAACCGTGCCCGAAGAAGAAACCCACCACTTGGTTTCCGTCTCCCAACGGTCCTATGCCAACCAGATCCAGCACTTTTCCGCGCTCATAGAACTGCTGCGCGTCGTCCCCGAATACTCCCCCAATGAAGGCGACCTTCGACTCCCCTCATTGGAATCCTACCTGCAACAGATGCAAAACGCCAACGCAAGGATCCAACCCAAATACTTCGCCTACGAAGCCGCACTTGAGCACCGCGACCAGCTACTCTACAACCCCGAATCCGGTGTCGTAGAAACCGCCAAAAAAGTCAAAAGCTATGTCAAAAGCGTCTTCGGCGCAGACAGCCCCATGTTCAAAACCCTCAATGAAATTAACTTCAAAACATTCAAAAGGGATTAACCTGCCATATTTAATAAATAGAATGTCAGAAGTTAAAGCCGCCTCCCACGTCCCGGAGGCGGTTTTTATATTTTAATCCCCCTCCCCCGCCTGATCAAATGCTACTTTTGCCTTTTAATCTTTGCCCTTTGCCTTTCTCCCCGTCACCCTGAGCCCACTAACCATCAGCTTGCCAAAGAGAACTTTTGCCTTTTGACTTTGCCCTTTGCCTTCAACATTCTCCTGCCAACTCTTTCCTCTTTCCTGCCAACTCTTTCCTCTTTCCTGCCAACTACTTACTTTCTTATACCAACTACTTCCTCTTTCCTGCCAACTACTTCCTCTTTCCTGCCAACTACTTCCTCTTTCCTGCCAACTCTTTCCTCTTTCCTGCCAACTACTTCCTCTTTCCTGCCAACTACCCCTGACAACATGTCATACATGGGCTTTAAAATGGCTGCTACAAACACTTTCCTACCCTCCCCCGTTTTTCTCCCCCCTAATTCCCTTTTTCTAAATTCTAACTTCTAAATTTGCACACAATGAACAATTACTTAAACGAATTAAACGAACCACAGCGACAAGCCGTGGAAACCACCCAAGGCCCCCTGATGGTCATTGCCGGGGCCGGTTCCGGGAAAACCCGCGTACTCACCTACCGCATCGCCCACCTCATCAAAAACGGTGTGGACCCCTTCAACATCCTCGCCCTGACTTTTACCAACAAGGCCGCCCGCGAAATGAAGGACCGCATCGCCTCGGTCATCGGCAGCTCCGAATCCAAAAACCTCTGGATGGGCACCTTCCACTCCATCTTCGCCAGAATTTTAAGAGTAGAAGCCGTACGTTTGGGCTACCCCTCAGACTTCACCATTTACGACACCCAGGACACCCAAAGCGTCATGAAAAAAGTCCTGGATGAATTGCAACTCGATAAGGACATCTACAAACCCAAACAAGTCCTCCACCGGATTTCCCAGTTCAAAAACAACCTCATCACCGTCCGCGCTTACCACAACACCCCCGAACTCATCGAGGCAGACACCGCCGCCATGAAACCCCGAATGGGCGACGTTTACCGGGCCTATGTTGACCGTTGTTTCAAATCCGGAGCCATGGACTTTGATGATTTATTATTAAGAACCAATGAAGTCCTCACCCGCTTTCCGGAAGTTTTGGCCAAATACCAGGAAAGATTCAAATATATTTTGGTGGACGAGTACCAAGATACCAACCATTCCCAATATTTAATTGTAAAAGCATTGGCTTCCCGCTACGAAAACCTTTGTGTCGTCGGCGACGATGCCCAAAGTATTTACGCATTCCGCGGAGCCAACATCCGCAACATCCTTTCCTTCCAACAAGATTATCCGGATGCCAAAGTAATCCCGCTCGAACAAAATTACCGTTCCACCAAAACCATCGTCGGTGCAGCCAACCAGGTCATCGCCCAAAACCGCGACCAGTTAGAGAAAAATGTTTGGACGGCCAATGAACAAGGCGAAACCATCCCCGTTTACCGCGCACTATCCGATGCAGATGAAGCCCGTTACGTCGCTTCCCAAATCTTCGAATTGCAAATGAATGCCCAACTTAAAAACCAGGACATCGCCATTTTATACCGAACCAATGCCCAATCCCGTGCGATTGAAGAAGCACTGAGAAAAAGGAATTTACCCTATCGGGTTTTTGGCGGGACTTCCTTTTACCAACGAAAAGAAATCAAAGATTTAGTGGCTTACCTGCGGCTGCTCATCAACCAAAATGACGAAGAAGCACTGTTGCGGATCATCAATTATCCGGCAAGGGGAATCGGCCAAACCACCATCAATAAACTGCTCATTGCCGCAGACGAGTTGGACAGGAGCGTGTTCCAAGTACTGGAAAACATCCGCAACCATGCTTCCAAAATGGGCATCAACGCAGGCACCTTACAAAAATTGGAAGAATTCATGACCATGATTAAAAGCTTTCAGGTCATGTTGAAAAACCACGATGTCTATGAAGTCAGTATGCACGTCGCCAAAACCACCAAACTGCTGGGAACCCTCAAAGAAGACGATACCCCGGAAGGAATTTCCCGTTTGGAAAACGTCCAGGAATTGCTCAACAGCATCCAAGGTTATGTGGAGGAACAAAAACAATTGGATGAAGGCGACCCCTCGTTGAGTGGATTTCTGGAAAATGTCGCATTGGCCACCGATGCCGACAATGAAGAGGATGACCGCAACAAAATTTCTCTGATGACTGTTCATTTAGCCAAAGGGCTTGAATTTCCGGCGGTTTTCATCGTAGGATTGGAAGAAAACCTATTCCCTTCGATGATGAACCTGAACACCCGCCAGGAATTGGAAGAGGAACGCCGCCTGTTTTATGTGGCACTGACCCGCGCCGAACGTTTTGCACACCTGACCTATTCGGTTTCGCGTTTCCGCTGGGGTAAAATCGTGGACAGCGAACCGAGTCGTTTTCTCGAAGAAATTGATGACAAATACCTCGACTGGAAAAACCTGAATGCGGGATTACCCATCAATAGAAGTGGTTTAGATGTAAATTTGTTTGATGAACCTTATTCGGACATCCGAAAATTTGAACCCAAGAAAAAAACCGTTGAGACCTCATCCTTCAAGCCCAAAGCGAATATGAAACCGGTCGCCCAAGCCAAAATCACCAATCAATCTAATGGTGAAGATGTGGAACTTGCTGCGGATAAAATCGTAGTGCATGACCGTTTCGGCCGCGGAAAGGTAATCCGCTTAGAGGGCGAACTCGGGAATGTAAAGGCGACTATCCTTTTTGACCATGCGGGTGAGAAGAAATTACTTTTGAATTTTGCTAAACTGAAAGTTTTGGAATAAAAAAAGCTACCGGATGGTAGCTTTTTTTGTTATTGGTTAAATCTAATTTTATTTAACCACTACTTTACGAGTTGTATTGATTCCGGATTCTCCTTTGAACTGAATCATGTAAACACCGGCAGAAAGGCCTGATAAATCCAGTTGAGAAGTCCCACTATTCATTTTCAAAGATTTCACGGCTTTGCCTTCCATATTCAAAACCTGAACAGACGCATTTTCTTTCAAGGTTATGTTTGTGAAATTCTTCACTACAGTCGGATTCACTTCTGCAATCGCAATGGAATTTACATCTGAAACAGCCATGGTTCCGTCATAACGGTAGCTGAACCGGAATGAAGTGCCGTCAATTTCAAATCCTTCAATATCGGTCTGGTAAAAGCGGAAATTGTATTCCACCAAATCACTGTTCCCGTCGGTATTTGAAAAATAATCCGCCAAAATCCCTTGGTGATTACCCGGTGCCACATAAATCGGGTTGTCCAGCGGATAGCCTAAAAAGGTTTCGATTCCGGTATAACAAGAACCGTAGCAAAGTTCCATGTGAGAACCATTGGTGTTGGTGAGTCCTTCACATTCCACTCGTACAAACATATCGGTTGCGGAATCATTGTAGGTCAAAAATTTCAATTTGGCAGCTTCGTATTCCGCGGTATTAAAAATCACAACATCTCCTTCGTTGATTTGTGTGTCATCGGCCGTATCATCCGTATGGTTCATATTCATCAGCCTGAATTGTGCAGAGGAATAACCTACGAAAAGCGCGCTGAATGCAATTGATAAAATAATCTTTTTCATTGTAGTAATTTTAAAAAAGCGGCCGATTAAAACCAACCGCTTTCAAGTTTATGTTTTTAATGATTAATTGATGATTAATTTCTTAACGATTTTGCTTCCGTCTTTCTGGGTCATGTGCACCAAGAAGATTCCTTTTCCTAATCCGGAAAGATTCACATTGGCATTGGACGCAACTTTGGACTGGGAAAATACGTTTCTACCGGACAGGTCGAATACCTGCAACTGAACTTCTTCTTTTGAAATCACTTTGATGATTCCTGAAGTCGGGTTGGGTACCAAAACAATGTCAGCAACCGCTGTTTGTTCATCCAAACCTAAAACGATGTTAGACGAATCGGTATAACCGGATTGCATGATTTTTTTGGTCGAATTGTCTTGGATGAATACCACTACGGCGATGTCGCTCAATTCTTCCACGTTGGTCGTGCCTAAATCGGTACTGAAATTAAGCGTTTCCACCTGATCGAAATCAAAAGCGACACTGGTTCCGTTGGCATTCGGCATGGCTTTCATGAAAACGTGCTTAAAGCTGGTTTCACCATTGTTGGCTACGTTCCCGGTGGTTAATTTTTCCAATACCATTACCTGAACATTGTAATTTCCTGAAATGTAAGGCGTAATATCCACATCCACGTTCAGAACACTTCCGGTTAAGCTATGGTCTGCATCAATGCTGAAATAAGCGATGCGATCGGTATTGATGACATTGTCTAAAGCGGTCTGCAATCCGGCCGTATTCGGCATACCCACATCCTGGCTGTTCAACAACAAGGTGGGGGCGGCATTGATTCCGTAATAGCTTACGCGTGTTCCTACTTCTGAAGTGTAATAAGGGTCACCGGCACCGGGCCAGTTAACTTGGTAGCTGATCAATACTGCTTTGTCATGGCCGTAATTGGTCCAGAAAGGCGTAAATGAGAACGTATTGAATGTGTAACAAGGAGGGCAAGTCGAACTCGAGAATTTCTCGAACATCGGAACTTTGTAAGCTGTATTGCTCGCTACCGTTACGTTTTGGGTAAGTTCATCGTTAGAAGGATCGGCATCCGTGACATTGGTATTGGAAACCCAAACTTTTACGGCGTGGTCACCACCTGTCGCTTCCCAAAGATCGGCATGAACAAAGTTCAGTTCTTGTCCGGACGCAATATTCTGGGCGGTATAATTTTGTGTATGAACAGTTCCACCGTCCACTTGCCAATTCAGGTCAAAAGAAGTGATGGTGTTCACACCGTTGTTGCGCATGACCCCGCTGATTTCTGTTGAACCTGCCGCGAATAGGGGCAAAAGATTCAGGCTTTCAACAGCCGCATCGTCCGCAGTAACTTGGGCAATGGAAACATCGTCCAAAACCAACCTGTGTCCACCTTTGTTTCTGGCGCGGAAACGAACGGAAGTTTCAGCCGTCGGCCCGTAAGGTGTTAAGATTACAGTGAATTCAGTAGGTTGGGCAATTTCTTCCATATAGCTGCGCATGGTCGTCCAAGTGTTTCCGCCGTCGGTAGAAATCTCTACGTGGAATTCGTTCACCTTTTCATTTTTCATTTTTTTGGCGACCGTAAAAGTTGCTTTGTAAATTCCGGAGCTCAAGTCCATTACCGGTGTCATCAAAGCGGTGTTGTACGCGGTTTGGCTGGCATGGTAAAACGTCGCCGACCCGCTGCCGTTGATGGGGCAAGGAACGCCTCCGGTATCGGATCCGCAAGGCCCCCAACTGTGGTTTCCGTTGACCGTATCCTCAATGAGGTTACCGGGAACCCCTCCGTCAAAATTTTCCGTGAATACCTGTGCATTGAGCAAGCTCACCGCCAGGATTGTAAATAGGGTAAATAAATGTTTCATAATAGAATTGTTTGTGTGTTAATGTATGAATAACATACAAATATAATTATATTAATTATTTTTTCGTTAAAAAATATATTCAAGCCGTGATTTCGGCTACATAAAGCAAAAGCGGCCCGAAACCGGGCCGCTTATTATAACTTATTATTGAAATCGGCTTATTTAATCATCAGTTTTTTAACGGTTTTAACGCCATCTTTTCCGGTGATGTTCACAATGAATGTTCCTTTTCCTAAACCGGACAAGTCCAAAGTTGCATTGGCTTTTACGTCTGAACTTGTGTAAACATTTCTTCCGGCCAAGTCAAAAACTTGAAGCTGTACATCATTTTCAGAAACCACTCTTACCATTCCCGTAGTCGGGTTGGGAACCAGCATCACCTGAGATTTTGAAATCTGTTCATCCAGTCCTAAAACAATTCCCGATGCAGCGGTATAACCTGACTGAAGAATCTGCTTGGTGGAATTATCCTGAATGAAAATCACTACGGCCAAGTCATCCATTTCCTCTACGTTGGTGCTGCTTAAGTCGGCACTCAAAGTAAGGGTTTGCGGAACATCGTATTCGAAAGAAACCGTAGTGCCATTCGCATTGGGAAGGGCTTTCATAAATACATGGTGGAATTCCGTTTCACCATTGTTCGCTACGTTGCCGGTGGTTTCTTTTTCAATTACCATTGCCCTTACCGTAAAGTTTCCTGTGAGATACGGCATGACATTGATTTCCACTTCAATGTTGTTTCCGTTAATGGTATGGTCGGCATCAATGGTAAAGAACGCCAATGGGTCGTCCATCATCATCTGGTCAAGAGCTTGTTGCAAAGTGGCCGATGTACCATAAGTTCCCGGAACGGTATTCAACAGTAAGGTCGGTGCCGCATTGATTCCGTAATAACTTACCCTTGCTCCTACTTCAGCCGTATAATACGGGTCTCCGGCACCGGGCCAGTTAACTTGGTAACTAATCAGCGTGGCTTTGTTATGGCCGTAATTGGCAAAGAAAGGATTGAAGGCATTGGTATTGAAGCCATAACAAGGCGGGCAGGTGGAACTGGAGAATTTCTCATAAAGCGGCACTTTATGAACCGAATTGCTCGCTACCGAAATCGGCTTGGTAATTTCATCATTGGAATTGTCTGCATCGGTCACATTTGGATTGGAAACCCAAACTTTCAAGGAATGCGCACCCGGTACAGAAGCCCAAGTTTGGCTGTGGTTGAAGTGGAATTCCTGTCCCGGCTCGATGTTTTGCCCGGTATAATTTTGGGTATTGACTGCTCCGTCATTGACCTGCCAGTTCAAATCGAAAGAGGTGAGGTTGTTGAAACCTTCATTCTTCAAAGTACCCTTGATTTCGGTATCGCCCTGCGGGATGATGGAAGCGATGTCCAAATCAGTGAACGCTACATCATCCGTCGTCACTTCAGAAATAGCCACATCATCCAGTATCAAACGATATCCGTAGTGGTTTACCGCGCGAAAACGTACCTGTGTGGTTGTGGAAGGGCCGTACGGCGAAAGGGTGATGCTTCTTTCGGTTACATTGGCCGTTTCCGTCAAATAGCTTTCCATGGTTGTCCAAGTGGAACCGCCATTGGTAGAAATCTCGACATGCAATTCATTGATGTCACCGCCCCAAGATCTGGTTACGTGTTTGAACGTCACTTTGTAAACGCCGGAAGATAAATCCAGCACCGGCGTGCTCAAAGAGGTACTGTAAGCGGTGTAAGAACCGTTAAAAAAAGTAGCAGAACCAGATCCCGCAATCGGGCAGGGTGCTCCTCCGGTGTTGCCGCCACATCCGGTCCAGCTGATGTTGCCCTGATGGGTCGTTTGAATCATTGATCCGGGAATTCCGCTGTCGAAACTCTCCGAAAAAACCTGCGCGCCCAAAACGGAAGCTGCGCAAATAGACAGAATAGTAAATAATTGTTTCATGTTGTATGTGTTTGTGTGTTAAAAAAATTCTTCAATAAGCGATTGTATTAAAAAGTTTTTACCAATGAAAGTGTAAATCCTGTATTTTCAGGAACATACCTGCAAACGCCGCCTACACAAATCAAACCTCCTCTCTGCCGGCCATAGTTCAGGGCTACTCTGGTCGATTCTTTGGCATAGCTTCCGCCCACCATATAATAATGGAATCTTTTGTCTTCATCGTCATTTCCGTAGTTGTAGCTGTCCCCGATATAAAAATTCCAGCGGTGGTTAAGGTTGTACTCCACCAAAGCTGCTGCCCAATTTTTACGGTCACGTTTGGTTTGAAGATGCTGTAATTCAAAACGCAAGGAATTTTTGGAGTTGAATCTGTACAGGAAATCCCCTACTACTACGTTTGCCACAAGTGGGGTATAGGTAATTCCTTCCATGATCCCGCGGTCGTAATACTGATGCATATAAGTTATAATAGACGAGAATTTATCCGTCCAGATTTTATTGATTTCAAAATTCACATCGTGGTAAAATTTTCTCCCGAAATCAAAAAAACCGGCTTCGTAGGTCGTCAAATCATTGCTGAACTCAGTGTTCAATCCATTCCAATAAGAAGCATTCGCAGCCAACTTGGTTCCGTATTTCCCGCCTAAAAAGGTTTCTTTGGGAATGGCATAAAAAACATCAATCTGACCACCGATTTCACCGGCTTCTTCCTGTTCAAAATTCAATTGCGCTTGCGCTTGGTAAACATAAATATTGGTCAAAAGGTAATCGTGCTGGCGCGTCAATGCGGGAAGGTAATTGATGATGCCTTCGTTGAAGGTATTCTCACCCGCTTCGCTCAAATTTCTTTGCCCGAACATTCCCATATTTTCCAATCTGCGGAAAGTAGTATTGATTCCAAATCCTCTGGTTGAATAACCTAAGTTTACCAACCATGCGTTTCCATCATAATAATCCAAAGTCGGTTGACCGCTGAAGTAAGCGGCTTGTTCTCCTCGGTAAACATATTCTATATTGGCATAAATCCCTTTATTTCCGGAATAACCCAGACGAACCGAATAATTATTTACGTTTTGCGGAAAATCTTCCACAACACCCGTATATTCTTCATGTTGCCCGACATAGCTGAAGCCTGCGGTAACGGAATTGGTATAATTTTCTTTGTTAAAAAGGCGGACGATATTGGTCTCTACATCCACTCCCCCAACTGTTCCCTCTGTGGTTTCAAAACCCAGGCGGGGTTGTCCGATCAAACCTTTGATGGTCGTGAAATCATTGGGTGTATAAGCCACGCGGATTCCACGGATGGAATTGTTGATTCCGATCTGGCGATCTTCCCAACTCCTGAAAACCAATCCGCTCCCGAACTGGTCATAAAAATTTCCTGCGGTAATGTCTAATTGTTCTCCCTTATAGTTTACATAATAGGTTGCAATTTTATTGTCATTGAAACGATCCGAATAACCCAATAAAGGGCTTGGAAGGTAGGCCTCATATTGCAGCCCGGCAGAAAATTTACCGTGGCTGTAATCCAAACGGATATAATTATTGGAACGGAATGGGTCGTCGGGTTGTTCAAAACCCAAGTCTTCGTCCTGTTGGTACCATTGGGAAGTGGATTCAATGCCTCCGGAAAAAGTCCCTCCCCCTAAATCGATTTGTCCGTAAGAAACAGCGGATGCAAAAAAAGCCAGCATCACCAAGCCATAAATTTGTTTCATGTGTTCGTATAGTTTTTAACCGGATATCATCCGGGTTCTGAATGTTTAATTTGAAAATTCTTTGATTTTTTCGAACAATTGTTCTTCCGCCCCCGGCTGGTAACCCAAGTGTTTGTACACAATGTTCCCGTCTTTGATGATCATGGTAAAAGGCGGCGTGGAAAAGTTGAGCTGTCTTTTTAATTCGTTGTTGGTATCGAGTAAAATATCAAACGCCCAACCCTTTCCGTTGACCATCGGCTGAACCCTTCCTACAGTTTTGGAATCATCTATGGATACCGCAAAAAAATGAAATTCCGCTTCGGAATTCCAGTTGTCGAATTGGTCATTGATGGCATTTAATTCCAACATACAAGGCCCGCACCAAGTTGCCCAAAAGGCCAATACAACGGGTTTACCTTCGGTGGACAAAGTTTTTATATCAACTTTGTTGCCCATTAAGTCGGGCACTGTCAAATCGGGAAAAGCTGCATCTTGGGCATTTACCGTTGAAAACACGAGAAAAAGTCCGATTACTGCAAAAATTTTTTTCATCTTAATTTTTTAATTTGTGTGTTAATTGGGCTAAATTAGCAAAAATTTAATTCCATTTTATGAAAAAATTAAATAATCTAACACACATTTACACAGTCTTTGCATTTATTTCATTCTTGTTTTTATCAAGTTGCGGAACCGAAGAGGATTATGGCAACCAGGTTTTGACCATCAGCCAAAGCAGCCAAACCGTTCCGGTGGGCAGCAGCATCAGTTTTTCCGCTACCAATAATTTGGACGGTGATGTTTCGGGCGAAGCGGTTTTCTTTGTCAATGGGGAACCGATTGAAGGAAATACCTTCACACCTACCGAAGTCAACGCAGCCAATGAAGTTTACGCCACCTACAACGGCCTGACCAGCAATACGCTGACTTTCGCTTCAACCGAGGTTACCCCAAGTGCCTATACCCAGAAAGTCCTCGTAGAAGATTACACCGGAACCTGGTGTATTTATTGCCCTGGAATGGCTCTTATTATGGATTATTTCACGGCATACAGCGACAAAGTTATTCCGGTTGCTATCCATTGCGGAGGCGGTTCAGGGATGAACGACCCATGGGTTTATGAATATTATGAAACCATGGTCAATGCAAACAACTATAATGCGACAGGCCAGCCCAAAGGGAAAATCAATAGAATATATGACGTAAACCAATTTCAATTCCCTATACGTTGCCCTAATTCCAATCAAGCTCAATACACAGCTCAATTGGATTCTTATTTAAACCAAAATGCAGAATTAGGTCTCGCGATTAACTCTTCTTTAAGCGGTAGCAGTTTGAATATTCAAGTGAAAGTCGGTTTTGCGACGGATAATGTTCCGGAGGCGCGTTTGGTGGTCTATTTAATCGAAGAAGGACTGAGGCATGATCAACTGAACGCTTACTGGAACAGTACCTTTCCGGATTGTATTTTCAATCAGCCACCCTATAACCAGAACCCGATTCCAGCTGAGCATTTTGAGCAAAAACACGTACTGTTGAAATCCTATACAGATGTTTTCGGAGACATCATCCCGCAAAATCAAATCGCCAACGGTTCGGTTTACACCAAAGATTTTAATGTAAGTTTACCAACTAACGTCGGTTATCCTTCCGGAACGGTTAATCCCGAAAACCTTAAAATTGTTGCTTTTGTATTGGGTAACGGAGGAGAAATCAGCAATCGTCCGGTATTGAATGTTCAACAAGCTAAAGTTAATACAAATCAGGATTTTGATTAATACATCAAAAGTATAAAACTAAAAAAGTCCCGGTTTCGGGACTTTTTTTATGCTTAATAATTTTGATTTCTTATAATATTTCCCTGATGATGGAAACGGCTTTTTCCAAATCTTCACGGGTCACATTCAGGTGCGGACGGAAACGAATGGTTCTTTCGCCGCAGGACAAAAGGATTAATTTATTGTCCATCGCTTTTTTGATGATGGCATTTCTCTCTTCGTCAGAAGGTAAATCAAAAGCGAGGAACAAGCCCATTCCGCGTACGTTTGTTACATTTGAAAATTCAGCTTGTAATTTTTCCAATTCGGATTTTAGAAACAATCCTTGAATCCTTACGTTTTCCAATAAATTTTCCTGTTCGATTACTTCCAAAATCAGTTTGAATCGAAGCATATCGATGTAATTTCCACCAAAAGTGGAATTGATACGGCTTGACTCCTGAAATACGTTATGTGGAACCTGATCTAATTTTTCTTTATTTGCCAAAATCCCGCAAACCTGGGTCTTTTTACCAAAAGAAATGATGTCGGGAATGATGTCATAATTCTGGAATCCCCACATTTTTCCGGTCAATCCGATTCCGGTCTGAACTTCATCCAAAATAAGCAGGATTTCATTTTCGTCACAGATTCTTCTCAATTCTTTGAAGAATTCATTTCTGAAATAATTATCGCCGCCTTCAGCCTGAATGGTTTCGATGATAAGACATGCGATTTCATTCGGATTCTCCGTCAATGCATTCATGATTTGCTCAATGGCAATTTTTTCCTGCTCGATGGTTTTTGCCAAACCTTCTTCGGTTTCAGGAAAATACATTTTCGGATTTAGAATCCTTGGCCAGTCAAACTTAGGAAAATACATATATTTTCTCGGATCGGTTGTATTGGTTAAAGTCAAGGTATAACCTGTACGTCCGTGAAATGCTTGTTGAAAGTGAATTACCCCACCGGCTTCCTTGTCAATTCCACGGGATTTATTCAGTCTGGTTTTCCAGTCAAAAGCAGCTTTCAAAGCATTTTCAACTGCAAGTGCACCACCTTCCACGAAGAATGCATACTGAAGTTCATCCGGAATAGCTACGCGACTGAAAGTATCTACAAATTCTGCGTATTGTTCGGTATATACATCGGAAACCGTAGGTTTATTGATTGCCATACGGCCTAAAAATTCGAGGTTTTTAACTAAATGCGGATGGTTGTACCCGATGGATGCAGAAGCAAACATACTGAACATATCAAGGTATTCCTCTCCGTTTTCATCGACGATATATGAACCATGTGATTTCTCAATATCCATCACCATCGGATAACCGTCAGCTAAAATATGTTTACCCAGCCTATCGTGTACTGTCATAGTTTCTAATTCCATTTTGTTTTGATTTTGCGATGTGCAAACTTAAGGATTTAATGTAGAAAGTGCAAGGAATACAGATGTTGTAAATCGGTTATGATTTACTCTTTTCCAAAAAGTCTTTGGCCATCATTTGAAGTGCTGCCATTTTTTTATAAACAATTCTTGCTTCTTCTGCCGGAGCTCCAAAATAGGCTTTTCCGGCTTCAAGATCATGACCGACTCCGGACTGTGCCATAACGACTACGCCTTTCCCGATTCTCACTCCGCTCTTCACACCAACCTGCCCCCAAAGTGTGACCTCATCTTCAACGATTACGCATCCGGCAACTCCTACCTGAGAGGCAAAGAGACATTTTTTACCGACAATGGTATCATGCCCGATTTGAATGAGGTTGTCTAATTTGGTTCCGGCACCAATGATGGTTGAAGCGGTTACACCGCGGTCAATCGTACAATTGGCACCGATTTCTACATCGTTCTCAATAATTACGTTTCCGACTGATTTCAATTTATCGAAACCCGTTTCCCGTTTTTTATAATAAAAACCGTCTCCGCCCAAAACGGTTCCGGAATGAATAATCACATTGTCACCGATTACCGTATTATTTCCGATTGAAACATTGGCATGAATCAGGCAATTCATTCCGATTTTCACATGATTTCCAATAAATACATTGGGCTGCAAATGTGTCCCTTCACCTATCTGAGCCGTTGGAGAAATAGTCTCATTTGCGTTTTGAAATGAATTAAAATATTGCCCGATTTTCACAAAATCACGAAACGGGTCGTCTGAAATCAACAAGGCCTTTCCTTCCGGACATTCAACTTCTTTATTAATCAAAACGATGGTCGCGGCACTTTGTAAGGCTTTGTCATAATATTTCGGATGATCCACAAATACGATATCACCTTTTTCCACACGGTGGATTTCATTGATTCCTTCTACCGGAAAGTTGGAGTTACCTACATATTTTATATTGATGATTTCAGCTATTTCACTTAAAGTATAAATTCTTGGAAATTTCATTTGTGTGAATTTGAAGCAAATATATTCTTTTCGGAATTGAAAATAGTTTATCGGTTCAATAAGAATCCTTTTAAAAACAAAAAACCCGAATCAGCAGACCGGGTTTATATATTGATGTTTAAACATTCTAAGCTTTCTGGAACAATACCGTTACGCCTTCCTGCTCAGGTAAGGTGGGACGTAATTCAAGGTGCAATCCGTGTTTTCTTTCCTTGGCTTTCATACGGAACCATCCGGTCAGCCAATACGGAATCATGGAGGAAAAGAAAATGATGCCCCAGAATCCGCAACAAGCCATAAACAGGAAAAACACAAAACCTATAAACTGAATCATAATCCTATACTTTATTGTCAGTACAAAAGTAAAAAATTAAATCTAATTCCAAAACGAAACTGAAAATTATCAGTTTTAAAAAATCTTAGCTTCAGGTTGCTTAACTTTGGGCTTTAATTTTCAAACAGATAGAAAATGGAATTCAGAATTGAAAAAGATACGATGGGTGAAGTGAAGGTTCCTGCCGATAAATATTGGGGCGCCCAAACGGAACGTTCACGCAATAATTTTAAAATCGGGCCGGCGGGTTCCATGCCGCGTGAAGTGGTTTACGGATTTGCTTATTTGAAAAAAGCAGCCGCATACGCCAACCATGAGTTAGGCGTTTTACCCATCGAAAAAAGAGATGCCATCGCGCAGGTTTGTGATGAGATTTTAACCGGAAATTTAGACAATCAATTTCCACTAGTTATCTGGCAAACGGGTTCGGGAACCCAATCCAATATGAATGTAAACGAAGTCATCGCCAATCGGGCTCAAGTACTTTCAGGCGGGAAAATCGGTGAAGGGGAATCTGTTCTGAAAACCAACGACGATGTAAATAAATCGCAATCTTCCAATGACACCTTTCCTACCGGGATGCACATTGCCTGCTACAAAACGGTGATGGAAAAAACCATTCCGGGTGTGGAAAAATTACGAGATACTTTAAAATTAAAATCGCAACAATTCAAAGATGTCGTAAAAATCGGGCGCACGCATTTAATGGATGCGACTCCATTGACTTTGGGACAGGAGATTTCAGGTTATGTTTCTCAGTTAGACCACGGTTTAAAAGCATTGAAAAACACATTGGCTCATTTGGCGGAACTGGCATTGGGCGGAACCGCCGTAGGAACAGGTTTAAATACCCCAAAGGGTTACGATGTTTTGGTTGCCAAATACATTGCTGAATTTACCGGTTTGCCATTTGTAACTGCCGAAAATAAATTTGAAGCCCTTGCTGCGCACGACGCCATTGTGGAATCTCACGGAGCTTTGAAACAATTGGCTGTTTCTTTGAATAAAATTGCCAATGACATCCGAATGATGGCTTCCGGCCCGCGCTCGGGAATCGGAGAAATTTTCATTCCGGAAAACGAACCCGGCTCTTCCATCATGCCCGGAAAAGTAAATCCGACCCAATGTGAGGCTTTGACTATGGTCGCTGCACAGGTGATGGGAAATGATGTTGCCATTACTATTGGCGGAACGCAAGGTCATTATGAATTGAACGTATTCAAACCGATGATGGCTTACAACTTCCTGCAAAGTGCGGAATTAATCGGAGATGCTTGTGTTTCTTTCGATGAACATTGCGCACAAGGAATTGAGCCTAATTACAAACGCATCAAAGAATTGGTCGATAATTCACTGATGCTGGTTACGGCATTGAATACCAAAATCGGATATTACAAATCTGCCGAAATCGCGCAAACGGCTCATAAAAACGGCACGACTTTGAAAGATGAAGCGGTTCGTTTAGGGTATGTTTCTCCGGAGGATTTTGATGCCTGGGTGAGACCGGAAGATATGGTTTAATCTGATTTGAGAATTTGAAAATATATAAATTTGAAAATTAAACTCCCGTTCACTTCGAGAGCCTCAGTGAACGGGAGTTTCTTATTCGCAGGAATTGATATAACTTATTACTTCTTCATTGAACAAAGCATTATAAAAAAATCCCCGAAGTTCCCTTCGAGGATTCAATTATTTATCAAATAAAATTATTTCTTTTTTCCATATCGCTCATAAGCCAATCTCACGGCTTTGTTCACGTCGATTACGCCGCCGGTCACCGATAGGTCACTGAATTTCCTTGAATCGCCTTCACTTCCCGTTTTGACAATTGCATCGGAAACATTCACGGTTTCAAACAAGACTTCTTTTACTTGCTCCGAAGTCATGTGCGGGAAATAGGCCCAGATGAGCGCTGCCGCTCCGGCTGCCACGGGAGATGCCATAGAGGTTCCTTGTGCATATCTGTATTTTTGGTCGGGAATGGTGGAATAAATCTCCGTTCCCGGCGCATAAATATCGACTTTCACGGTTCCAAAGTTTGAAAAAGAGGCTTTCAGATTATCATTGTAACGTGTGCTTGCGCCTACCGTAATCCAGTTTTTAGCCATTGGAATCATTTCGTCGTCTTTGAAATTGCTCGGATAATTGGTATTGTAATCCAAATCCTTGTTGTCGTTACCGGCCGCGTGGAACATCAGTACACCTTTGCTGTCGGCATATTTGATGGCATCATAAACCAGTTCTTTTTCAGGCGAAAATGCTTTTCCAAAACTCATATTCAGGACTTTCGCTCCGTTGTCCACCGCATAGCGGATGGCATTTGCCACATCCATATCGCGCTCATCTCCGTCCGGAACCATGCGCACCGACATGAGTTGAACCACATCACCTGCCACTCCTTTCATGCCCAGTTCATTGCTTCGAACTGCACCGATGATTCCGGCTACGTGTGAGCCATGGAATGCGTCGGGGCCTTCGACTTCATTGTTTCCGTAACCAATTTTCGCGTCGCTCGTCCTTCCGTTGGTCGGGTCGAATTGCAAATTGTAAGCGTATTTCAAATTGCCGTCAAACTTTTTGGTATTGTTGTCAAATTCTTCATTTGCTTTAGCGATAATTTCATCCATGGTCAATCCCATGAAATCAGGATTATTTTGGATAATGAATTCCACTTTGCTTTTTAATTCTTTGTCCGCTTCGGTTTCATCAGCAAATTTTCCTACATTTTCGACGGTCAGTTTCACGTCTTTGGTGTATGCTTTCAGTTCATTCAAAAATTCCAGAACCTGCGCACGTTCCGCTTCCACCTTGTCTAAATCCGCTTTGGCAGAATAATATTTTTCCGCCCAAGTTTTTCTTGCTTTCAAATACATTTGGTATTCAGACGGCATTTTTTGCATATTGGCTAAATCCGATTTTTTATTGCCTGAATTAAAGAAAGGGGTATAAAGCACCACTACACGGGTCGCTTCGTAAGAGTCTTCATTGAAATCCACGCCTTTGTCATCCGCGCAGAAATCCCAACCGTAAACATCGTCCACATAGCCGTTTTTATCGTCGTCTTTTCCGTTGCCTGCTTTTTCTTTGGGATTGACCCAGATATTGGCTTTCAAATCTTCGTGGTCGATTTCAATCCCACTGTCCAAAACCCCGACAACCACTTTCACCGGTTTCAGGTTTTTGGATTTCAAAAATTCGATTGCGGCATCAGTCCCGATTCCGTAAACACCGGTTTCAGCAAAATTCTGGTGAAACCAATTCTGCTTTTCCAATTCGGCTTTGTCTTGTGCAAATACGGTTGCTGCCACAAAAGCCAATGATAAACTCAATAGTATTTTTTTCATTCTTCCCTAATTAAATCAAATGGATTATAAATTATTTTAAACGATTGGAAACAAATATAATGGTTTTCATTACAATTGAAGCGATTTTTAGTCGGCTCTTGCTTCAACAATGGTAAAAACCTTTTCGATGCGGTTGCCATGCGTGTCACTGATGATTATTTTATGTTTACCGGGCGCAGGCAAAAGCGGCATTTGATGGATCGATTGGGTAGCCCCGATGAATTCACCGTCTAAATGCCAGAAAAGTTTTTCGGCCGGTTTATTGTGCGCAACATCAAAAATGACCGCTTGTTTTTCACCGTTGAAATCAATGGGCAGGAAAATCTTGGTGAAGTTTTTCGGATAAATAAAGTCAAAAGGTTTATCCGAACCGGAAACTTCACAACCGACCAAAAAAGGTGGCAAAGGTCGGTAATAAGGATGACCTTTCGAAAAGTAGTAGGCTTGAATCGCGGGCAACACAAACCAGTTTCGGGTTTGCATTTCATCGACCGGATAACAATCGCTGTTCACCCGAAAAGAGCCGGTTTTGTCCAAATGGATTTTTTGATGAAACATACAAGCTTCCGCGTGGTTGCCCGATTTCGGCACTGTCTGCATAATATATTCATTGCAATTGGCTCCAAACAAATAACCGCTTTGCTTACAGGTTTTGACTGTTGCCCAACCGTTTTTAGGTTTAGGGAAACTTGCTCTTAGTTCCAAACGGCTGAACACATCAAACATGATAGGCGCGGCTGCTTTCACCCCGATGATGCCCGGCCTGCCTTCTCCGTCTGCATTTCCGACCCAAACCGCAACTACATATTCAGGCGTTACACCCACCGACCAAGCGTCTTTGAACCCGTGACTCGTACCGGTTTTCCATGCGATGTTTTTTGAAGAATAAACCTGCCATCCCGATTCGGAATCCGGTCGTGCCAGATTTTGCAATGCTTTAATAGTCAAATAAGCGGCTTGCGGCTTTACCGGGAACTGTTGGTTTTTGGTTTTTAGATTTTCTAAATATTGAATTTCTTGCGGGAAATTCCCTCCTCCGGAATGGGCGACCGAATAAGCCAGGTTCCGATAAGCTTTGGCAAGTTCCCATAATTCCACCTCTCCTCCACCGACAATCAAGGAAAGTCCGTAATGCTTGGGTGTATGGGTGAAAGTTGAAAACCCGAATTGTTTTAAGCGATGGTGAAACTTGGGTACGCTGTATTTTTCAAGCAAATCAACCGCCGGGATATTCAGCGATTTAGCCAGTGCTTCATCTGCCGGAACCGCACCGGCATATTGTTTATCATAATTTTCGGTAAAATCAGCCGGGGTATCATTGAGCAACATTTTGGGCAGCAATTGTCCGTCTTCTAACATAGAAGCGTACAAAAACGGCTTTAAAATACTACCGCTGCTGCGCCGTGAATGGATGATGTCCACCTGATTGGAATGGGCAAAATTTTCATCGCTCGTATTGCCTACGTACGCTTTCACATTCCCTGTTTTGACTTCGACCAAGAGTACGGCAATATTGTGTATTTCGCTCGAAGAAAGTATCCTTTGGTGGGCTTCAACGATTTGGTTCAATTGTTCTTGCCAATGGGAATTCAGGGTGGTATGGAGCCGCATTCCTTTGTGTGATTTGGCTGAAGTATGGAGCAGATGCGGTGCGATTTCCGGCAGAGGATTGGGTTTGCCGGGCAAGGGCTCGGACAGAGCCAGTTGGTAGTCATCATCGGATAGGTAATTTTCATTTCTTAATTTGGTCAATAAACGGTTTCTTTTATTCAACAATAATTCTTGGTTTTTACCGGGAAAAATCAATGAAGGCGCATTAGGCAAAACCGCCAAAGTTGCCGATTCGCCCCAAGAAAGTTGGTGTGCGGACTTCGCATAGTATCGCCAAGCTGCTGCATCCAGCCCGACCACATTTCCGCCGAAAGGCGCATGGGAAACATATAAATTAAGGATTTCATTTTTGGAATAAGTCAATTCCAGCCGGGTTGCCTGAATGATTTCCAAAAATTTCTGCCAATAAGTCCGTTCGGGATTTTGTTTGGCCAAGCGGATGGTTTGCATTGTGATTGTACTTCCGCCGCTTTTGATGCCCCCGGCCGTATAATTCTGGCGCAAAGCCCGAAAGAGGGAAACGGGATTGACGCCCGGGTGTTTCCGGAAATAAGCATCTTCAAATTGGGTAATGCAAATTTCGAAACGCTTCGGAACCGAATCACTCACCGGAAACCGCCATTGTTCGTCTCGGGAAATCGTTGCGCCTAAAAGCCGTTTGTCTTCACTGTAAAGAATGGTTGAAGTGTCTTTACTGAAAAGTGGCTTGGGCAAAGCAAAAAACAGGTACCAAATCAGGAAAACACCCGTGATGGGTATTTTGTATTTCCGATAAAAAATTTTCAGTCTTCGCCGCAAGGAAATAATTTTTCCCCGAATTTAATTCAAATTATTTGGAATGCGCAACCAGATAAGCCCGCACCAGTTTACTTTCGTCATAAGTGAGCTGGGTCTTGGGAATCATTCTTTTCAGAACGGTATTCCATTGCTCCGGATCTCGGGAATCGGGATCAAAAAGTTTATGGCACTGGGCGCAACTGCTTGCATAGTAAGCCTCACCTTGTGAGAGTTGGGTTTCTGAAAATTCCGCCAGCACTTCTGTTTTGGACGGGACCGGTTCCAAATGCGCCACGGTATTCACGACTCTAGTAGCACAGCCGGCCATGAATAGGACGAGGGCAACCACTCCGATGGTTTTTAAAATTTCTGTCATTGAATTAGAATTTTAAATTGAAAGTTAAGCATTGAAAATTACACGGGCAATTGTTTAAATTAATTTAGAATAAGAATAAAACACCCCTATTTTTTAATTAGTTTTACATTCACTTCTGATTTTAAGTAGTATGATACGTAAGGCATTTTATTTTTTATTGGGAGCAGCTATACTGAGTTGCTGGCCGCTCAATGCACAATACACTTCTATACCCGACCTTCAGTTTGAAAATTACCTTGAAACCAATGGTATGGGTGACGGCATTGCCAACAACGGACTGGTACTGACGGCCAATATAGAAAATGTAACCGAACTTGTTATTTTCGCCCAAAATATTTCCAACTTGGAGGGAATTGAAGACTTTACGGCATTGGAGTGGTTAGGATGTTCAGATAATCCGATTACCCATGTAGATTTAAGCTATAATATAAATTTGAAAAAACTCGGCTTTGTACACTCCCTTATGACTACATTAGATTTAACTTCATTGGAGAATCTGACAGATCTGCATCTTAATCTTAATCTAAATCTGACTACGGTTACTTTGGGCCACAAGCCTGAATTATCAATTATTGAAGCTTTTGAAAATGGACTTACGTTTATTGATCTGTCACAATGCCCTGATTTAATTACCTTGCGAATCCAAAATAATAATTTAACTCATTTGGACATTTCCCATAACCAAAATTTATTTGAATTATGGTACGGTGTTAATCCCTTACAGGAATTGGATACTTCTAATAACCCTGCATTAGGTGTACTTAACGGTGGCTATACCAATATTATACATTTCGATTTTTCTCAAAACCCTAATTTATATTTTTTTACAGAAAGCTACAATAATGCATTGACTTATATAGATGTAAGAAATGGTAATAATGAATCTATGGAGTTATTTAATGCCAACTACTTAAACGACAATCTGAAATGTGTTTACGTAGACGATACTTCAGCACCATATTTAGAAGAGTGGACCATAAATCCCGGAGCCCAGTTTGTCCATAATGAGCAGGAATGTGAAGCATTGAACACAGATGAGGTCAGTGATAAGGAAATAAGGATTTACCCAAATCCTGTCACGGAAAAACTGGTCATTGAAATGTCAGATATGAAATTCACAAAGGTCACCCTCGTAAATGCCGTTGGAGAAATTGTTTTCGCTCAGGAAATCAATTCAGGCAAAGCAGAGATTGATATGAGTAATTTTCCAAAAGGCGTTTATTTTCTTATTACAAATGGAAAAAACATAAAGGCAGAAAAAATAATCAAACGATAAGTTGTCCTATTCCAAAATATATTCTTGACAAGTCTTCTGATTTGTTGATTGATTTATTTGCCGCTCCGGGTTGATTCGCCTAAATTTGCCATTAAATCTCAATCAGAAAATGTCCACTTACGTTGTAGTAGGCCTCCAGTTCGGAGACGAAGGAAAAGGAAAAATCACCGATGTACTTTCAGCCAAATCAGATTACGTCGTCCGTTACCAGGGCGGAAACAATGCCGGACATACGGTTTATGTCGGCGAAGATAAATTCGTTTTGCATTTACTTCCTTCCGGGGTTTTACAATCTCAGGGAAAGTGCATCATCGGAAGCGGTGTGGTGGTCAATCCACAAAGTTTCTTGGATGAAGTCGCTACTTTGGAAAGCAGAGGGATTTCGAGCGGCCATATTTTCATTGACCGGCGGGCGCACATCATCATGCCTTACCATGTTTTGTTGGACGGATACCGGGAAGAAGCTGCCGGAAAAGATTCAATCGGCACGACCAAAAGAGGAATCGGGCCTTGTTATGAAGACAAAGTGGCGCGGGTTGGAATCAGAGCGATTGATTTATTGAATCCTGAAGTTTTAAAAGAAAAACTGGAAATCAATCTGAAAATCAAAAATCCTTTGTTTGAAAAATTATTTGACAAACCGGCGTTGGATTTTGATGAGATTTATACGAATTATTTGGCCTATGGCGAAAAAATCAAACACCGCATCATCGATGCAGTAGTTGAAGTGAACGATGCCATTGACGAAGGAAAAAACGTGTTGTTTGAAGGCGCGCAAGCTTTGATGCTTGACATCGATTACGGGACTTACCCGTACGTAACTTCCTCCTCCCCGTCCACCGGAGGGGTTTGTGTGGGAGCGGGCGTTCCGCCGACCAAACTGAAGAACCTGATCGGAGTTTCCAAAGCTTATTGTACCCGTGTCGGAAACGGACCTTTCCCAACCGAACTCGATGATGAAATCGGGGAACATATCCGAAAAGTCGGTCATGAATTCGGTGCTTCTACCGGCCGTCCTCGCAGAACCGGCTGGTTGGATTTGGTTGCTTTGAAACATGCTTGTAGAATCAACGGCATCACCCATTTGGTCATTACGAAACTGGATGTTTTAAGCGGATTTGATAAAATTAAAGTATGTACGGATTATCAGACCGAAGACGGTGAAATCAAACATAATTTCACAGCTTCCACTACAAAACTCGATAAATATACGCCGGTTTACAAAGAGTTAGACGGTTGGGAAGAAGACATTTGCAACATCAATTCATTCAGCGAATTACCTGAAAATGCGCAGGAATACATTCACTTTATTGAGAAATATCTGGGTATAGAAATTTACTTGGTTTCCGTTGGGCCTGATCGGTCGCAGAATATCATTCGAAAAGAATTATTTTAATTTCCCAACTCTTGTTTTCTGCCCTCGATTTCGAGTTGGAGCAAAACCTTTGCGGCATCGTCTTCATTGAAACTCAGGTTCCCCGCAACGAACACGCCTTTCTCTCCGTTGGTATGTTGGATTCCGTAAACGGTAGATTCGTCATCGGGATTGCTCATGCCTTCATAACGGTAAATATAAACGATGCTGAATCCGGTCGGATCCATGATAAGCAATTCTGAATCAGCGTTGTAATCTTTATGAAATCCTTTTTGCTTCAGCTCTTCCAATGCTCTCTCGGTTGTCGCGTAGCGGTATTGTTTTCTTTCTTCCATGACTTTAGTTTTTAATTTGTTCAGGTTTCTTAATATCATAATTGATGCCAAATCATACTGAAATTCTTTTCCACTAATTTTCGAAAGCTTAATTTTGTGCGAAACAATTTCCCGATGAGTTCAAATGCCAAATACCAGAATCCATTAGAGTCAAGATACGCCAGCGATGAAATGCTTTACAATTTCTCGCCCGACATGAAATTTTCGACCTGGAGAAAACTCTGGTTATCACTCGCTGAAATTCAAAAAGACTTGGGTTTGGCTATTTCGGATGAACAATTGAAGGAAATTCGTGACAACATTCACAACATCGACTATGAACTTGCAGCCAAATATGAAAAGCAATTTCGCCACGATGTGATGGCGCATGTTCACACCTTAGGAGATGTGGCGCCAAAAGCCCGCCCTATCATTCATCTCGGCGCAACTTCCGCATTTGTGGGCGACAATACCGATCTGATTCAAATCAGAGAAGGATTATTGATCGTTAAGAAAAAGCTGGTCAATGTCATCAAAGGATTGAATGATTTTGCACTGGAATATAAAGATTTACCGACTTTAGGATTTACGCATTTCCAACCGGCACAATTGACAACTGTTGGAAAAAGAGCCACTTTATGGTTGCAATCGGTTTTGTTGGATTTTGAAGAATTGGAATCCCGGATTGATACTTTAAGATTTCGCGGTGTAAAAGGCACAACCGGAACAGCCGCAAGTTTCAAAGAATTATTTGACGGTGATTATGAAAAAGTAAAAGAATTAGACAAAAGATTGTCCGAACAATTCGGATTCAAAAAAGTTTTAGGTGTGACAGGGCAAACTTATGATCGTAAAATAGATGCACAGGTTTTGGCAACTTTGTCAAACATTGCGCAATCCGCCCATAAATTTACCAACGACTTGCGCTTATTACAGAACTTAAAAGAAATTGAGGAGCCATTTGAAAAATCTCAAATCGGTTCGTCTGCAATGGCTTACAAACGAAATCCTATGCGAAGCGAACGAATTGCTGCTTTGGCAAAATTCGTAATTTCATTAGCAAGCAGCCCTGCAATGGTTGCTGCCACGCAGTGGTTTGAGCGCACTTTGGATGATTCCGCAAACAAACGTTTGAGCATCCCACAAGCATTTTTAGCGATTGATGCCATTTTGATTATCTGGAACAATGTGTTGGACGGAATGGTGGTTTATCCCAAAATCATTGAGAAACGAATCAAAGAAGAATTGCCGTTTATGGCCACGGAATACATCATCATGGAAGGTGTGAAAAACGGCGGTGACCGCCAGGAACTGCATGAGCTCATTCGTGAACACAGTATGGAAGCGGCCCGGCAAGTTAAAATGGAAGGAAAAACAAACGATTTGGTAGAGCGAATTTTAGCGGATGAACGCTTCAACATTGATAAAGAGAAATTACAGCAGGTTTTGGACCCAATGAATTTTATCGGATTTGCACCGATTCAGACAGAAGAGTTCTTAGCTGAGCACGTTCAGCCGATTTTAGATAAAAATAAAGATCTGATTGGTTTGGAAACTGATTTAAAAGTATAGTTAATCGTGTACTGTGCTTAATTTCGTCAAGGTTTTATTCATAACGCAAATAACCTCGACAAGGTTTTAATCCGCATATAATCAGAAATTGAAAATCCGTATTTAAAAAAATTTACATTTCGGGCAAATTTTAAAAATAGGAGCCCACATTCTCAGCATAATTTTTCAATTCATCTTTCAATAATCAATTGAATTGAGTTACTTTGCAGCAATAACTAAGAATATGAAGTTTTTTTGGTTAGTGCTTTTTGTGTTGATTGGATTTAATCTTTACGCTCAGGATAATGGGTTAAATATTGAAAATCAAGTCCGCGAGTTAAAAAATTTAGGAAACCAAAATGGGAAAGATGAAAAGGACATCGCCCGGATGTTTACGATCAGTAAACAAATCTACAGCCGGGAACCTGATTTTGTTTTAGCCTGTCTTAATGAATTGAAACCGCTCATAGAAGAAAAAAATTATTACGAAGGCTGGAGAGATTATTGTTTTCTTATCAAGGAAATATACAAAGGAAAAGGAGAACTCCCCCGGGCAGAAAAAATAATCAGCCAGATTTATACCCGGCACAGTAAAAACTTCACTCCGCTACAGGAAGTTTCAGTCAGGTTCAATCTTGTTGAGATAACTCATGAATTGGGAGAAACGGAACGTTCAATGGAAATCATTTCAGAGCTTCTGCCTAAGGCTCAGACGGCTGTACAAAAAGCCGCTTTGTATTTTCAACAAGCTTCAAATTATACGAAAAAAGAAAAATATAAGCAGGCCATAGAAGGTTATCTCAAAGCGATAGACTTGTATAAATCAATAGAAGACTGGAAAAATTTATCCATCGTATATGATTCCTTAGGAGCTCTTTACTGGAAAATGAAAAATTATGAAAAAGCATTTTATTATTCCAGAAAAAGCCTGGCATTAGCAAAAAATTCAGGAAATTACCTGAGTGAAATTGGTATTTATTCTAACCTTGGTGTTTACCATAATGCTTTAAAGCAAACAGATTCCGCACTTTATTATTACAAATTAAGCATTGCCCTTGCAAAAAAACACAACAGTCTCCCTGCTGTTGCACAGAACCTGACGAATATGGCCAACATCTATTCGGGAAAAGGAAATTATTCAGAAGCCGAAAAATATTATAAACAATCCTTAAACATTTGCTATTCAGCCGGAATACAATACGGAATTTACCTTAACTGGTTCAATTTAAGCAGTAATTACCAACTCCAAAAAGAGTATTCAAAAGCAAAATCCGGATATGACAGTGCATTTGTTTGGGCCCATAAATTAAAAATGCCCTCAAAGGAAATGGGGGTTCAGGAAGGTTATTACAAACTTTATCAGGAAACCCGTGATTTTGAAAAAGCACTTTCACACTATGAAAAATTCAATGAAATCAAACAGCTGATCAACCTGGAAGAATCAAAAAAGCAGGTAGCAGAGATCCAGGCAAAATATGATGTGGCTGTAAAAGATAAGGAAATAGAACAGATTAATAGTGAATACAAAGTACAAAAGTTCCGCAATAACATGCTTATTTTAGCAATTGCATTTGTCTTATTGGGAACCGGCTCTGTGATCTATTTCTTAATTTACCGAAATAAATCCCTCAGGAAATTATACGAACGAAACGTCGAGCTGGCTCAATCCCCTTTTGTTTTTGAACTTTCTGAACAAGAAGAAGAAAAGGCAGAAACAGCCAACCCTATGAAAAGGATTTTTGAGAAACTCGTCCATTTGATGGAAACGGAAAAAACCTATAAAGAACCCAACTTAACTGTAAACAACATAGCCAAACAGATACAGACCAACCGGAATTATCTTTCCAATTCCATAACTACTTATGCCAATACAAATTTCAATAATTTCATCAACTCCTACCGCATAAGGGAAGCCAAGCGTATGATTCTGCAAAATCCAGACTTGACGTTGAATGAAGTAATGTACACCTGCGGATTCAATTCCAGAACTCCTTTTTATATGGCATTTCAAAAGTTCACAGGGATGTCTCCTCAGCAATTCAAAGACCTTTCCGGTTCAAAAAAATCAAAAGATCCGATCGAAGAAAATATTCAGAAAGTGTGAATTATAAAAAACAGGATGTTCTTTTTTAGAATAATTTATGTTCTTATATAGCAAATTCCCTGTTTCAGTACGAATCAGAACATGATTTTGCATAATCGGAACATCGGGAAAGCAGCAATGCTCTAAACTTGTGCCATTAAGTTTAATGGGCACGAACTATGAAAACATCTACCTCTATCCTTATTGTATTTTTATTATTTTCCACTTTAATTTTCGGACAAACTACCCGCTATGTAACTTCCACCGGAGCGGGAAACAAAAACGGCAGTTCCTGGACAAATGCTTCCGATGATTTGCAGGCAATGATCAATGCCTCATCTTCCGGTGACCGAATCTATGTTGCAATAGGAACTTATATGCCCAACCGCCGTGCAGATGCAACGGGTACAATTACTCCGCACAACCGCTATAATTCATTTGTAATGAAGCAAGGCGTCAGCATCTACGGTGGCTTTGATCCTGCAAACGGCATTACCGATGATTTGAATTCTAGGATATTACCCGGAACAGGCAGTGGCAGTTTGCTTTCAGGTAATCTTGGCAATCTAAACTCTATAGATGACAATGCCTATCACGTGGTAGTGGCAGCAGGTGGTAGCAGTGCAGGCTTTCTGGATGGTTTTCTCATTCAGGATGGAAATGCCGGAAGTACCGGTAGTGCAATTACCGTAAACGGGCGGGAAATTTCCCGATCACAGGGCGGTGGTATCGTCATCGCAAATACCAATGTCATTTTTCAAAATTGCTGGGTACGGGGAAATAGAGCCGGCCGTGGTGGTGGCGTTTATATTTATTCCGGCGGGCCGACCCATATATTTACGAACTGTATATTTTCGGGCAACTATGCCACCTCCGATGTTAGTGGTGGCTATGGAGGCGGATTATATATAGAAAGTAGTGCCGACACAACGCTGAACAACTGTACGATTTCAAGTAACAGAGGCAGTAGCCGTGCAGGTGCCATACTTACCTCCGGAAATGTTGTTTTAAACAACAGTATTATATATGGAAACACTAGTAGCAATGAGAGCGGTGTTAGAATTGACGGAGGAAGCTTAGTAGCTCAATACTGCTTGATTGGCGATAGCGGTCATAGCCCGACTTCCTCAATAGGTGTCACCGGAGGCTCCCCGTCATTTGTCAATGCTACCGGAACAGGTGGAACGATGCCGACTACGGCAGGAGATTACCGGTTAAATTCAAACAGCTCATGTATTGACACAGGTAATAATTCACTTGTTCCCTCAGGTATTCTAACACATATAGGAGGTTTTAGTCGTGTACAAAACGAAACGGTTGACAGGGGTGCCTTTGAAGCTCCGTGGAGCTTAATTCTCTACGTAAAATCTGGTGGTACCGGAAGTGGACTAAGCTGGGCGGATGCCGTTGGTGATTTACAATATGCAATTAATCTGGCTCGGCCAGGAGATATTATTTTTGTATCAGGTGGCACTTATAAACCCAGCCGTAAGGCAAATGCTTTGACAATCATTACGCCTAATAATCGTGACAATGCTTTTGTGCTGAAGAACGGCGTAAAAATATATGGAGGCTTCGCAGGCAATGAAACTTCTCTGTCACAAAGGGATTTATCCAACCCTGCGAATAAAACCATTCTTAGTGGTGATTTTAACGATAATGACGTGGTGAGCGGAAGCGGTGGAAACCTGAACATTACCGGAAACGATGAAAACGCTTACCACGTAGTGATTGCCGCAGGAAACCTTGGTACAGGCACTGTATTAGACGGATTTATCATAAAAGGAGGGAATGCTAATGGTACCAATGATATAACAGTCAGTGGGGACGTCATTAATAGATACCGGGGTGGCGGTATTTATAGTCGCAATTCATCACCTATTATCCGTAATAATCTGATTAGGTATAATCAAGCCGGCATAGGTGCAGGGATGGTGCGATACTCCGGTTCACCTCAAATTATTAATTGTGTTTTTAATAAAAATCGTGCTTCTACGGCTGGTAGTGCACTAAGACTTATCTATTCTGGTAATATTACGATAATAAATAGCACTTTTTTCGGAAATAGAGACAATGGCCTTAACGGTGTAATATTTGGAGAGGCTCCTGTCATATTACGTAATAGTATTGTTTATGGAAATAATTCCGGGATAGGAGGAAGCGGGAGCATTTCACAGCAAAATAGTCTGGTGCAAGGGCGAAACTCCACCGCTAACGGCAACATCCCAGGCAACATCAATCCCCGTTTTATGAATGCTTTGGAAGATGATTTCAGTTTACAGCTTTTAAGTCCTGTTGCCAACAAGGGAAATAATTCTTATGTTCCGGCAGATATCATCACAGATATTGCAGGCAATACCCGTATACAGGATTGCGCGGTGGATATGGGCGCTTATGAAAGCAATCCGATTCCGGCTCCAATTGCCGAAGACCAGGAGTTCTGTGCAGGAAACACTTTTGCCGATATCATAGCGGAAGGAGAAAACCTGCAATGGTACAATATAGAGGAAGGCGGTTCACCATTAGATGAAAATACAGAGCTTACCCCAGGAACTTATTATGTTTCTCAAACGATTAATGGTTGTGAGAGTCCGAGAACAACCATTGTGGTAACGTATCATATAGACGCCCCAATTGTTGCTTCACCCCAAACCTTTTCAACTACCACAACAGTGTCAGATCTTGAAGCTACAGGCAGTAACCTGCAATGGTATAATGTAGAAGTTGGGGGAATTGCTTTAAGTCCTTCGCAAACCATAACGGCAGGAACTTATTATGTGTCTCAAACCATAGATGGTTGCCAGAGTCCTCGTGCATTTGTGGAAGTAATTACTTCATATACCATCCGTTACGTCAAACCCGTTGCTTCAGGTAGTGGAGATGGTTCAAGTTGGGAGAACGCTTCCGGTGATTTGCAGGCGATGATTAATGCTTCAAATACGCGTACGCTAGGATATGGAGATACTATTTTTGTCGCTTCGGGGATTTATAAACCAAACCGTAGGCCTGATTCATTGGATATTATAACCCCCAATCAACGTGAAAACTCATTTGTGCTTAAAAACAATATAAGAATTCACGGAGGCTTTGCAGGCTGGGAAACTTCTCTTGATCAGCGGGTCGTGGATCCTTCCAATCCGAGTATTCTCAGCGGTGATTTTAATGACGACGATGTTGTAAGTGGAAGTGGGAGCTCATTATCCATCTCGGGCAATGATGAAAACGCGTGTCATATAGTGATAAGCGCAACTTCTGATACTGACAACCCTATAAGTAGATTCACAGTATTAGAAGGATTTACCATAAAAGGAGGAAACGCCAATGACCCTTATTACTGGACTGAATTAAACAATACCAGTCTACACGGTAGATCAGGAGGAGGTTTTTATAATAAAGGGACTTATTCTTCCCCCAAGATTGTCAATTGCATATTTACAGAAAATCAATCCATGGATGCTGGGGGCGCCGTCCATACGGAAGAATCTGCCAATGACGAACACTATGGTTTTACAATTATAAATTCTGTTTTTTACAATAATATTACAAATGGTGAGGGAGGTGCACTTGCGTTAGAGGGAGGTGCTAAACTGATCAATTGTACGGGATGGGGAAATATTGCCTTTCTTAGGGGAGGATTTATATCAATTATTAACAATCCTTTTGTTACTATTTATAATACTATCGCTTACGGAAATGAAGCAAATAATGACTTTTATGGGGACACTTCTGGAATTTTCAAATATGGTAATCATTTATATATAAGGTACAGCATGATAGAGGGAGACTCCACCGACACCGATCTAGGTAATATTCCCGAGACTGATCCGCAGTTTGTAAATCCCCAAAATGGCGATTTCCGGTTGCAGCCGACTAGTCCTGTGATTAACAGAGGAGGTAATGGTATTATTGCTGATTATCATAGTTACACCTATGGCTATAGGATTGATAGCGACATAGTAGGTAATGACCGAATACAAGATTATATTGTGGATATGGGGGCTTACGAATCTTCCCGCTATGGTGTAATCTGGACAACTTCTGACAACTGGCTGAACAATGTGGAACCCGATCAGGAAAAAGACGTATTTATAGAAGGAGATCTGGAAGTAGGTACGGATTATGGAAGCTTTGAAGCCAAAACCTTAACGGTGGAAGAAGCTGGCAGCATCAGGATCAACGAAGGAAGCTACGTAGAGGTTTCAGGTAAGATAACCAATGCAAATGAAGATGATCCCGCTACCACCGGGATAAACGAACAGGCAGAAGCATTTGTAGTCCGGTCCGGAGGGAATTTAATTCAAAATTCAGATTATCAGACCGATGACAACGAGGGGAAAATAACCGTAGAACGGGAAAGCCAGGAGATTGTAAGGCTGGATTATACGCTTTGGGGCTCACCTGTAAAAGGACAGCAGATCCAGGCATTCTCTCCCATGACCCTGCCCAACCGGATTTATACCTACGAGACGAATTCCGGGAATGAGAACGACAACGGGGCTTACGAAGTTGTAAACAATGTAAATGCTGACTTCACACAGGGTAAAGGCTATCTGTTCCGTGCGCCCAATGACTGGATACCGGAAGACTCGGAAACCGGGATCCCTTATCCCGGAAAATTCATAGGCGAGCCCACTAACGGGAACATCAGCATACTGACCTATCCGAACGGTTTCACATCGGTAGGAAATCCTTATCCGTCCAATATAGATCCCCAGAAACTTCTGACGGGCAATTCGGGTGTAAGTAATCTTTTCTTCTGGAACAACCCACAAAGGATTTACAATGCAGAAACGGAAAACTGGGGTTATACAGGCACCCGGTATGTAGCCTATAGCAGCTTAGGCTTCAATAATCCGGATTATGAAGGAAAATCCATATCGGTAGGACAAGGCTTCATTGTTTACACCACGGGAAGTTCAGTACATTTCGACAATTCAATGCGAGCCTCAGATGATGCAACATTCTTCAAGACAGATGAGACGGAAAGACACAGATTTTGGTTGAAACTGAAAGACAGGGACAATCATACGCTGAATGACATTCTGATTGGTTATATGACAGGATCTACCAATGAGGTAGACCAGCAGATAGAAGGCGAACAGTTCGGGTATGAAGGTTCGGCTATTTACAACCTTATAAATGAACAGAAATATGCCATACAGGGAAGAGGATTGCCATTTGAAACTTCAGATGTGGTACCGTTGGGCTTCAAGGCGGAAACCGGAGGCAAATACACCATTTCCCTCACAAACTTTGACGGATTGTTCGCAGAAGGAGAAGTAACCATTTACCTGAAAGACAAATCGCTTGATATTGTCCATAGCCTGATGGAATCGGATTATGAATTTGAATCGGAACAGGGAGAGTTCAAAGACAGGTTTGAGATCGTTTACCGGGAAGAAGAAACAATGGGAGTAACGGATCCGGGATCAGGTTCCATCCTGATTTACCAGCATGATCAGAACATCGTCATCGACTCCGGAACAGATAAGATCCTTTCTGTGGGACTTTACGACCTTCAGGGAAGGAGCCTGTACAGAAATGAGAGCGTGAATTCCAATTATCATCAGATCCCATCGGAGATATTTGGCCCAACCGTACTCATTGTGAAAGTACAAACCCGGGATGGAAAAACCAAAACGAAAAAAATATTGAATAAATAATAAAAGGTCGGAAGCAGGGTGTCGTATGGCAATAGCCAGGGCTGGAAGCCGTCCGGCGCTCTGTGTTCCCACCCGCCTAAATTAAAACACAAATAAGATGAAAAATCAGTTGTTAAAATATACGCTAACCATCATTTATTTAATGAGTAACACAGTTGCATTACTGGCCGATTCGGGTGATCCCAATGACCCGGACGCAAGTGATGATCCGTCTGCACCGATTGACGGAGGGATTCTATGGCTGATCCTGATCGGGCTGATAGTGGGAATTTATTACCTGAATTTACACAAAAAAGTAGCTTTAGATAAAAGGGAAAAGTAAATTCTGAAATAGAAGCCATCTTTAACAAAAACCGCTTTCAATACATAATCAATACCCCAAGAAGAATAGGATAAAATCAATCCAACTGAATAATTCTTATCGAAAGAAGTCAAAAATTAATTCTCGCATTTTCGGTTTAAAATCCCAAAAATAAATCGTAAATTTGTCGCTTGTTTTTAAAGTTAAAAATTCATCTGGTTAAATTTTATTTTATATGATTTGCCAGATGGAATTCGCCATTAAAAATTCGGTTTTTATTAACTTAATTGATTTGGCTCATTTCATTTGTATAAACCCGGAATATGGCCGGGCGTTTCTACGGAAAACCATTAATTTTCCTCTACAAATGAAGTTTATGAATTCATTTCGTTTACTTCATTTGTAGTTTAAAAAAGATTCAAAAAACTCTATGAATAAACGAATTTTTATTCAGAAAAAACCTCAGTTTGACATTCATTCCAAGAAAGTCACCAAAGAATTACAAAACCTTGTCAACGGAATTTCGTGCAAGGTTTTTGTCATTTATGACCTGTTCCATATCACGGAAGAACAATTAAATGAATCCCTTTTTCAGGTTTTTGCAGATCCGGTGACGGATATGGTCATTGATGATTTATCAAAAATTTGTCACTCTGAGCCTGTCGAAGGGCATCCAACATCCAACTATTTCGCTATTGAGCCTCTCCCCGGCCAATACGACCAACGTGCCGATTCTGCCGATCAATGTCTACAGTTGTTGGGTTTTCGTGAACCGGAAGTGAAATCGGGATATTTATATGTTTTCGAAGGGGTTTCTGATTCCGAATTGGAAAAAGTCAAAAAATACCTGATCAATCCGATTGAATCACGTGAAAAAAATCTAGTCGAATTAAAAATCAGTGAAAAAACAGACATCAAACCTGTTTTGACTTTGGAAGGATTTATCGATTTTAATTTGAATCAATTGGAAGAAATCCACAAAGATTTCGGTTTTTCCATGGGAATGGACGATTTGGAATTCATTCAAAATTATTTCCAATCCATCAAGAGAAATCCGACCGAAACCGAATTGAAAGTGCTGGACACTTATTGGTCCGACCATTGTCGTCATACGACTTTTGAGACCGAAATCACCGAAGTTAAATTTGAAAACCAATTCAAATCGGCATTACAAAAAACCTTTGATTATTATCTCCAATTAAGAGCAGAATTAAATATCACCAAACCCATTCGTCTGATGGACATGGCGACGATCATGGGGAAATACCTGAGCAAATCGGGGAAAGTTAAAAACATCGACATTTCGGAAGAAATAAACGCTTGTTCCATTGTCGTTCCCATCGATGTGGATGGCGTAGAAGAAGAATGGTTGTTGCAATTTAAAAACGAGACGCACAACCATCCGACTGAAGTAGAACCATTTGGTGGAGCTTCAACCTGTGTGGGCGGAGCGATACGCGATCCTTTGTCCGGTCGTGCCTATGTTTTTCAGGCGATGCGGATTACGGGTTCTGCCAACCCTTTGGAGAAAATCGAAGACACCCTTCCGGGAAAATTACCGCAAAGAAAAATTACCAAAGAAGCCGCCAACGGATACAGTTCTTACGGAAATCAAATCGGGTTGGCCACGACGTTTGTCAAAGAAATTTATGACCAAGGTTATAAAGCCAAACGCATGGAAGTCGGATTTGTAGCCGGCGCGGTGAAAAAAGATTGGGTAAGAAGAGAAGAACCTAATCCGGGAGACAAAGTCATTTTGCTGGGCGGAAAGACGGGACGCGACGGCGTGGGTGGCGCAACAGGTTCGTCCAAAACGCATGACGGACAGAAACTGGAAGAATTAAGTTCGGAAGTACAAAAAGGAAATGCAATCGTGGAGCGGAAAATCCAGCGATTGTTCAGAAATAAAGAAGTCCTGGCACTCATCAAAAAATGCAATGATTTCGGTGCAGGGGGAGTTTCGGTGGCCATTGGAGAAATCGCAAGAGGCGTAAATATCAATTTAGACACACTACCACTGAAATATACCGGCTTAAACGGCACGGAACTCGCCCTGTCTGAATCACAAGAACGAATGGCCGTTGTGGTCGAAGCAAAAGATGCCGAAAAATTTATTCGGTTTGCCGATATTGAAAATTTGGAAGCTACGGTTGTGGCCGATGTGACGGCTGATGAAACCATGACGATGTGGTGGAAAGGTGATAAAATTGTCGAAATCGATCGTGAATTTCTCGATACCAACGGGGTTCGGAAACAAGCCCAAGTGGCAGTTCAAATGGGTGAAGATTTAAATCCTTTTGCGTCCAAATCTTTTTCGAGAGAGTCTTTTGTCCAATTGTTCAAAGAATTGAACCATACTTCCCAAAAGGGAATGGTGGAAATGTTTGATAACAATATCGGACGAAGTACGGTTTTGAATTCCTTCGGAGGAAAATTCCAAGATACGCCGGAGGATGTAAGCGTTCAAAAATTCCCGACGGACGGATTTACGAATTCGGTTTCCATGGCGAGTTTTGGTTTTAATCCTGAAATCAGCCGATGGTCGCCTTATCACGGTGCTTATTTTGCAGTGATGGAAAGTGTAGCCAAAATCGTAGCAGCCGGCGGAAATTTCAAAGAAATTCGTCTGACTTTTCAAGAATATTTTGAAAAACTCAAAGAGGATCCAAGCCGTTGGGGAAAACCATTTGCAGCTCTATTGGGTTCTATCGAAGCACAGAAACAACTGGAAATCCCGGCGATTGGCGGAAAAGACAGCATGAGTGGAAGCTATCAGGACATCGACGTCCCGCCGACTTTGATTTCCTTTGCGGTAGCACCTAATAAATCAAATAAAATCAAATCCGCAACCCTTCAAAAAACGAATTCGAAAATTTCAGTATTCATTCCTGATTTGACTTCCGATCAATTATTGGATGAAACGAATTTGAAAAATATCTTTAATTTCATTTATACAAATAATTCCAATATTCATTCGGCAGCCGCTGTTAAATTTGGCGGAATTGCGGAAACGCTGGCCAATATGGCATTTGGAAATGAAATTGGTTTTGTATCGACAATCCATAACCAATTGGATTGGATGAGATATTATCCGGGTGCGATTATTGTAGAACATTCAGATGAATTAAATGTTCCGGATGAAATTAGACAGAACTATCATCTTTTAGGAAATACCAACACAACAAGGGAATTGAATTTCAATTCTGATAATTCGGTTTCTATCGAGGAATTAAAATCGGCCTGGAAATCGACTTTTGCGGAACTTTTCCCTGAAAAGAGTTTCAAGTCTCAAGTTTCAAGTTTCAAGTTAGATGCGTATGAAAATAACTTCAAACCTCAAACTTTAAACCTTAAACAAAAAACTGCGAAGCCACGCGTTTTTATCCCTGCTTTTCCGGGAACGAATTCGGAATATGATTCGGCAAAAGCCTTCCAAAAAGAAGGTGCCGAAACGGAAATCATCGTGTTTAAAAATCTTTCGGAAAAGGATATTGAAGAAACCGTTGAGGCTTACAGCAAAGCGATTGACCAAGCACAGATTTTCTTTATTCCGGGTGGATTCTCCGCTGCGGACGAACCGGATGGATCGGGAAAATTTATCGCAACGGTTTTAAGAAACGAGAAAATTAAAGAAAGCGTTCATCGTTTATTGGAACGCGATGGTTTGGTTTTGGGCATTTGTAACGGATTCCAAGGATTAATCAAATCGGGATTATTGCCGTATGGTGAAATCCGGGGGTTGGAAGAAGCTACACCTACATTGACCTTCAATGAAATCGGTCGGCATATTTCCCAATTGGCAAAAGTAAAAGTCAACGATTCTCATTCTCCTTGGTTAAGAGGAATGTCCGGTCAAATCTTTTGGATTCCCGTTTCACATGGTGAAGGAAGGTTTATGGCAGATGAAAAAAATCTGAGAACTTTATTCAACCAAAATCAAATTGCAACCCAATTCATAGATTTGGATGGGAATGTAGCGGCTGAAATGCCGTATAACCCAAATGGATCTGTGTTGGGTATTGAAGGAATTACCAGTCCGTGTGGGAAAATTTTTGGACGAATGGGACATCCGGAACGATATGAAGAAGGATTGTTTCAGAACATTCCAGAAATGGAAATGATGAATATTTTCAAAAACGGAGTAGAATATTTTAAGTAATAAAAATTAACCACAAAGGACACAATCCGCCGCCACGGACACAAAGGAACAAAGACTTTGTGCACATTGCGAGAAACTTAGTGAACATAGTGGTAAAAAATAAAAAATCAGAAATGAGTCACACAAAAAAAGATTTTATCTACGAAGGAAAAGCCAAGCAGGTTTATTCTACTGAGGATCCGGATTTGGTCATCGTTTATTACAAAGACGATGCGACGGCATTCAATGCACAAAAACGCGGAACTGTTGCCGACAAAGGCGAAATGAACAATAAAATTTCGACTTTGATATTTGAGTATTTAATCCAAAAAGGAATTCCGACGCATTACATCGAAACTTTGAACGAGCGTGAGCAATTGGTCAAAAAAGTAGATATCATTCCTTTGGAAATGGTTGTACGCAATTATGTGGCGGGCTCGATGGCACAACGTTTGGGGCTGGAAGAAGGTGCGAAATCTCCGGTGACGATTTTTGATATTTGTTATAAAAAAGATGAATTAGGGGATCCTTTGATCAATGATCATCACGCGGTTTTATTGGGTGCGGCGACTTATGAAGAATTGAAATTCATGTACGAATTGACCGATAAAATCAATGAGGCTTTGAAAGAATTGTTCCTGAACGCCAATTTAATTTTAATTGATTTCAAAATCGAATTTGGTAAGGATTCCAAAGGAAACATCATTCTGGCCGACGAAATCAGCCCGGATACATGCCGACTTTGGGACAAGGATACTTTGAAAAAACTGGACAAAGACCGATTCAGAAGAGATTTAGGAGAAGTTTCCGAAGCATATCATGAAGTGTATAATCGGCTTCTGACGGCTTTGGGAAAATAGAGAAGTCAACAAGACAACGAATGAAAACTTTAAAATATACACCTGAATTTCAACAGAAATTTTACGAAAGAAACATTCTGAAAACCGCTTTCAAAGATACTTTGGACAGCATGGAGGAAGAATGCGGTATTTTCGGGATTTATTCGGCCCAAAACATCGATACATTTTCTTTGGCTCAATTCGGGATGTTCGCTTTGCAGCACCGCGGACAGGAAGCAGCCGGCGTTTCGGTGCTGAAAAACGGTACTATCAAAACTTACAAATCCACAGGTTTGGTGCTGGATGTTTTCAAACAAATCGAAGAAATCGAAGAATTTCAAGGAAACGCGGCCATTGGCCACACCCGATATACAACGGCCGGAGGCGGAAGTTCAAAAAACATCCAACCGCTATATGCAGTTAATTATTTCGGGAAACCACATTTTTCAATTGCCCATAACGGGAATGTAATCGAAACCGATGAACTCAAGGAGCAACTGATCAAAGAAGGTTTACCTTTTCTTGCCACTTCCGATACCGAGGTAATTTTACGTTCGATTCAGAAACATTCCGATTTAATGGTTCAGGAAGCGATTCAAAAAGGATTGAAAGACATTCGTGGTGCTTATTCAGTTTTGCTTTTGACCAAAAATTCTTTGGCTGCATTTCGCGATCCGAATGGAATTCGTCCTTTGTGCATTGGGAAAATTGGTGAGGACACCTATGTTTTCAGTTCGGAAACCTGTGCGTTGGATGCTGTAGGAGCGGAATTCCTGCGGGATGTAGAGCCGGGTGAAATTGTGGTAGCGGACGAAAATGGGCTTCACTCCTATCCGCTTGAACAAGCTTCCAAAAATAGAATTTGTGCGTTTGAATATATCTATTTTGCCCGACCCGACTCCACCATTCAAGGAACCGATATTTATGATTTGCGGGTGGAAAGCGGACGAAAATTATTTGAACAATCGCCTGTGGAAGCCGATGTGGTAATCGGTGTTCCCGATTCTGGTGTGCCTTCGGCAATCGGATTTTCTGAAGCTTCGGGCATTCCTTTTGAGCCGATTTTGGTCAAAAACCGATACATGAGTCGTTCGTTTATCGTTCCTTCGCAGGAAATGCGCGAGCGGATTGTTAACCTTAAATTGAATCCGATTGCCAATAAAATCAAAGGAAAACGTTTGGTGATTTTGGATGATTCCATTGTACGGGGAACAACGAGTAAATTATTGATTAAAATTTTGAAAGAAGCCGGCGCGAAGGAAATTCATTTTAGAAGTGCTTCTCCACCGATTATTGCCCCTTGTTTTTTGGGAATTGATATGCCGACAAAAAAAGATTTGATTTCGGCCAATATGACACCGGAAGAACTGGTTAATTATCTGGGCGTGGACAGTTTAGACTTTTTATCGGTTCCCAATCTGATTGAAATTCTGGGTTCTACCAATCATTGTTTTGGATGTTTTACGGAGAAATATCCGGTGGAAAGAACTACCCAAAAAGACGAGTTTTATCAGAAGAAGATTGAGTATTAAAATTAAAATCCCAACCAACTATGAAAAAACTATTCTTTATTCTCACACTCATTAGCATTTCCTTAAATGCTCAAAAAATTGAGACTACTGAAGGCTATTCACCACAAATCGGTGTTTTGGTTTCGATGTTGGAAGATTTGAAGCTAAGAATTACGAATAATGTTCAAAATTTAAGTCAGGAAGAAACAGATTTTTTGATGGACGAAGAGTCGAACCGGATTGGCGCACTGATTATGCATCTTGCGGCAATTGAAAAATATTATCAGGTTTTTACGTTTTCAAATCGGGGTTTTAATCCACAGGAAAGAAAACAAGGTTTTCAGAAAGCTTTGGATTTAGGGAAACCTGCACAAAAAGAATTCAAAGACAAGCCGATTGATTTTTATCTGAAGATCTGGGATGAAGTACGAAATGAAACCTTGGAAATTCTCAAAACCAAAGATGACGAATGGTTGAATTCTCCCGTTGGTAAAAGCCAAATGAATAACTTTTACGCTTGGTATCACGTAATGGAACACCAAGCCAATCACATGGGGCAGATTGCTCTGATTGTCAAAAGATTGCCGAAACGAAAATAATTATTGATAATTTTAAGAAAGTCTAATTTATCAGAATAAGATTGAATATTAAGATTATTCTTTTAAAAGATAATATTCACTTCCATATCTAAACACTCTTATTATATCATATATAATCGCTCCTCCGTTTAAGTTCTTAATTTCACAAGAGAATGAAGACATTTGAACAATCGGATTATACTTAATGAAAAAATATTGAATACTAAATCCATTAAAATCAAATTCTTCTTGAGTAGATTTTAAATCCTCTTTAAATAATTTAATAATTTCTTTGGCAACCAAATTTTCATCAGCACTTTTCAGAAACATTTGTCCCAATATCTTTTTAGGCTTTTCCGACTGAATTTTATTAAGAAATTTCAAAATAATTTCTTCTCTTAAAGTTGAAACGTCAATCAGTTCTGTTTCAATCTGGTCTGGATTATTGAATTCAAAATAACTCATAATTAAAACCTTGAGAACCTCCTCTTCCGCCACCAAATCATTCCCAAACCGATGAGCCAGATTACTACTGCCGGAAGGATCAAATTGGTCATTTGCCAGGTCGATTTATCCAACTGAACTTTGGTCTCATTCAGTGTCGGAATTTCCAGTTTACGGTTTTTCAAATTCAGGAAATCGGTTTCACCCAAAAGGTAATCCACGCAATTCAACAGGAAATTCTGGTTGTCATAAGAAACCGGGCGTTGATTCCGGGTATCAGGCCGCATGGAATATTTATCTTCACCCAATCGCATCGGCCGCCCCAATAAGACATGATTTTTCGCCACATCGCCATCGGAAATCACAATCATTTTTCCGTTTGTGGTTCTATCTTTAAAATTTTGAAATTCATTTCTTTCAAAGCGGGCAGCATAAGCGGATTGGAAATCTCCTTCGAGCAATACGGCAAGTGGAATCCGACCCATCTGATATTCCTCCGGATTGATTTCCGCAACCTCGCCCAATTCAATCAGGCTCATGGAAGGCTGCAACGTACTGTATGGAGAGGTAGCCAGCAAAACGGTTTGTTCAATATTCGGATTTTCGAGCATCTCAATCGGATTGGCAAATTCAAAACGGACCGAATTCAGAGAAGCTGTAATAGCTGTAGAGTCTGCTTTAAAACCACGCAGGAAATAAGGCCAGGTATAAGTATTGTAACTGATGTTTCCACTTGTGGTTTCACCGTCTGCCAAAACGATTTTGGTCGCTTCGAGGTCTTTAACTATGGTTGGAATGATTCGAATTCCATAATTGAAAAAGAATTCATTTAGTTTTAAATCGCGGGGAAAAGCTACAATTTTACCACTCCGAAAAATACTGTCCATTTCCGCATCGACAGTTTCTGTAAGCCAAAGCGTTTTCCCACCATTCATCATATATTGGTCGATGACAAGCTTATCCATATCCGAAAAAGGAAGCGTAGGTTTGGCGATAATCAATGCATCAAAATGTTTGAGAGCTTCTAAATCGGATTCTTTCAGGGAAAAACTCGAATCCTGAATGGGTTGTAAATAAACATCCACATTGTAATTGTCCGCCAATGCACGCCCGAAACCTTCCATATAAATTTGGGGTAATTCATCATGATGCACCAAAAAACCGACGTTTTTGCGGTCAACTTGTGTAATTCTTCGGATATCATCCATGAAAAGATATTCGAGTTTTTCGGTAGATGCTGAAGCCAATTCCTCAAAAGGTAAAGCCGGGTCATTGATTAAAGTTTCCATCCAAACCTGGTTTTCGTCATAGTCCAATCGGGCATAGGGATAAATATTTAAAACTCCCTCATCGGTTTTTACAGGAGCCGGTGCCAAGCCGTTTTCCTGTAATTGTTCCGGAGTAAAATCTTTAGTTGGATTCAGAAACTGATAATTTATTTTAGGATTAATGTTTCTAAATTCATCCAATAAAAAAGCAATTTCATTTTTCAATGTGCGGTAATCACCGGAAAGTTGCCCACCCAAAAGGACATTGATTTTTATCGGTTTGTCAATTTGCTTTAGGACATTGTAAGTGGTTTGGGTCAAAGTATAGCGTTTGTCATGCGTCATGTCGAATCGTTTGAACACGAATTCAGACAAAACCGCTACGCCCATCAGGAGAATCAGAATCAGTAGTATATTTCGGGTTTGTTTTTTCATTTTTTCTTGTATCCGATTCTTTTACGCTTATTAAAATCTGTCTCTTGTTCTTTTTCTCCGATTAAATAATTGATTGCCTGATAAATATATTCAAAATTTTGTCATATTTAGTTTCAATTTCTTTTAATTTATCAGTTAAATCTTTGTGTGAAAGTGCATATTGGCGCATCACTACAAACGCACGCATAATCGCAATGTTTACTTGTACCGCTATGGGGCTTTTTAGCACGCCGGAAAGCATTGCAACACCTTGTTCTGTAAAAGCGAAAGGGTTGTATTTACTATGTTTTCCCCGGCCATTTTCTAAGATCACAATTCGTGATCTTAAAGAATTGTATTCTTCTTTTGTAAGTTCAAACAGAAAATCTTCCGGGAAACGATCTATGTTACGCCTTACCGCTTGTTTCAACACTCTTGTTTCCACCTCATAAAGCTCTGCCAAATCAAAATCAAGCATTACTCTTTGTCCGCGTATATCATAAATTTTCTCTTGTATGGTTTGAAGTTGCATAGGTTAAACTATTTTTTCCTTTGTAAATTATAGTTTGTCAAAGTCATAAATAAAGCAATTATTACGATAAAATAAATCAAATCTCTTGTGTCAATAATTCCTTTCAGCATCTGCTGATAATGGACATACATACCCAGTTTCTGAACATAATAATCCGCTCCGCCTAATAAGTTATAAGACGCCAAACTTTCGAAAGCATAAAACAGTACAAAGCATAAAAAAATGGCTGAAACATAAGCCGCAACCTGATTCTTTGTTAGCGATGAAGTAAATATCCCGATGGCTGCAAAACTGCTTCCCAATAAAAATAATCCTAAATATCCACTAAAGAAAACGCCATAATCCAACGTTTGGGTTTCTGCAATGAATTGTTCCAACGTATAGATGAACAAAAGCGTAGGCAGCAAACAGAACAATAAAACCACTAAAACCGGAAGGTACTTTCCCCAAACAATTCCGCATATTTTAATGGGTTGTGTAAAAAGCCATTGCAAAGTCCCGGAGCTTTCTTCCTCGGCAATAGCCCGCATGGTCAAGGCCGGAATCAGAAAGAGAAAAATCCACGGCGCGATGAAAAAGAAACTGCTCAAAGTTGCAGTCCCGATGTTGAATATATTGAATTCATTGTCAAAAAACCACAGAAACAAAGTGCAAATCAACATAAAAGCCGATGCCACTATATAGGCCATATAACCTGAGAAGTAATTGGACAGTTCTTTTTTGAATATTTTCAGCATTTAATTTTCTATCATTTTACTTGTGTCCTTTGTGGCTTCTTCGTGTGCGTTGTGGCTTGTCGTCCTGAGCTTGTCGAAGGATAATCACAACGGAGACAAGGTAATTTCACAAAGTACACAAGGAGTAAAGTTATTTATTCTTGTTCACCAAACGCACAATCAGCATGATTAGTACGCCAACCGCTACAAAACTAATCAAAATCCAGTACCAATACTGCATGAACAGTCCTTTTAAAATCACCGCAAAAACAATGATAAAAAGCAACAAAGTTGCCACTTCATTCATCATTCGCAATCGAACGGACTTCACTTTATATTGGTCTTTTTGAATTTCTTTTAGCGTCCGCCAACTCCACAAATGGTAGCCTAAAAGTAAAATGACGGCAGTCAACTTGATGTGCATCCACGGTTGTGAAAGCAAAACCGGGTTCAGGACAAACATAGTGATACCCGTTACCAGAACCAGAATCCCGGCCGGAACCGTGATAATGTTCCAAAGTCGTTCTTCCATAAATCGAAACTGCTTTCGTAAGACGGATTGTTCGAAATCCGTTTTATCTTGGGTTTCGGTGTGGTAAATAAATAGTCGGATGATGTAAAAAAGACCGGCGAAATAACTTACTACGAAAATGATATGAACCGCTTTTATGATGGGGTAGAATTCCATTTTGTAAAATTAATCAATACCTCAATATATCATTCAATGTAGATTTGATATATTCTACATCCTTTTGAGAAATTTCACCCAATTTATTTTTCAATCGGTCTTTGGACACAGAGCGAATATGAAAAGTAAGCACTTCCGATTTTGATTCCAATCCGGTAACTTCATTGGGCTCCAAAATCAGATTTCCTTTATAGTTTTTGATTTTAGTCGTGAGCGGACAAACAATTACCACATTCAGATATTGATTCAAAAGGTTTCCACTGATGATGACAGCAGGTCGTCTCCCGCCCTGCTCACTTCCTTTTACCGGGTCGAAATACATTTCCCAGATTTCGCCCTGTTTCATTTTTCGTCTTCGGAGTTGATTTGACGAAAATATTCGACCACACCTTCTTCTGCAATCATCAGGACATCTGCATCTTGGCTGGCACGCCGATAAGACTGCGCGTATTCGGTCCGGGTAATCTGATCAAGGTAAACGCGGAGTGCTTTTTCAATAATTTTATTTTTGGCTACGCCAATCCGGTCTGCATATTCAGCCAGTTGTTGAAGCAGGTCGTCTGGTAGTGATGATGTGAATGTTGCCATATTATATTTATATAATTCAAATATAATAATTAATTATATTCAATTCAAATTTTCATTAAATATTTTAAAATTAAAAAGAATGCTTTATCTTTCAGTAATGAATTTTACGTTACAACCCATTTTAGAAACAGCAACTTTCAAACTCGTTCCGCTAGATAAAAATGATTTTGAAGATTTATACAAAGTAGCTTCGGATCCCAAAATTTGGGAACAACATCCCAACAAAAACCGTTACCAAAGAAAGGTTTTTGAAAAATGGTTTGAAGGTGCCATGGACAGCAAAGGAACCTTTTTAATCATTGATAAAATTTCGAATGAAATATCTGGCAGTACGCGTTTTTATGATTATAACGAGGATGAAAAAAGTATTTTCATCGGTTATACTTTTTACGCCAGAAAATATTGGGGAAAAGGAATTAATGCTGAAGTAAAAAAATTAATGCTCGATTATATTTTCCAATTTGTGGACAAAGTAATTTTTCATGTCGGGGCAGAAAATTTCCGTTCCCAAAAAGCGATGGAAAAATTAGGAGCTGTTAAAACCCAAGAAATAATGGTTGCTTATTTTGGCGAACCGGACAGGTTGAATTTCCAATATGAAATCAAAAAAGAAGATTGGGTAAATTAAATTATTCAAATTCTACGTTGACCACATCGCCCTTTTTCAAACCATATAATGTACTCGCAGCACCCACTGTTTGGGGATTGCTTTTATAGATGGCAATTTCCAAAAACCCCGATGAACCGAAAAGAACCATTCCTTTCCCAAAATCCGATTCCTCATTATCAAAATCTTTTACGATTTGGTTGTAATTTGAATAAACTTCAAGAAACTCGTGGTTGCGGAACCAAATACGCGGCTTTCGGTTTTTACCGACTTCATGAAAAATTTTCTGTGTAATATTGGTCAATACATTCCCGTAATTGTCTATATAAATGACCGCTCCGTTGATAAACTTCCCTTCTTTAACTACCGGTTTTAAAAACGACAATTCCTTAAATTCTTTGAGTGGCTGTCCAATCACCGATAATTTACCACCGCGTTCCAAATGGCAAGCGACCGGCACAAAAATATCCCTTGTCGGAAAAACCGTCTCTTGGTTAATCTGTGGAATGGTAATTTCCACCAATTCCTTAGGCGCGATTTCCGCGCAAATCAGGGAAAGAATCCCATTGTCAGCTCCGATAAAATAATGGTCGTCTATGCACGCTGCAATCGGCTTCCTTAAAGGGTTGAGCAATGTATCGACCCCGATGATATGAATGGAACCTTTTGGGAAATCTTGGTAAGCATTCCGAAGAATGTAAGCTGCTTCGGCAATGTCAAACGGATTCACTTCATGGGAAATATCAACTATCAAAACACCGGGCAATTCTCCGTAAATTTTACCTTTTACGCTAGCAACCAAAGGATCTTTGAGCCCGAAATCAGTCGTTAAAGTTATGATAGCAGTAAATTTTCAATTCTTGCGAACAAATATATTGCGTATTTTTGTAATCAATCCATAAACATTTAAACATTTGACAGAATTAAACCTCGAATTGGCCGATGTGAGCATTCAGGATTTTTACGGAGCCAACAATGAAAATTTCAAATTACTTAAAACCCGTTTCCCGAAATTAAAAATCGTAGGTCGGGGAAAAAAGATTTCTGCAGTTGGGAATGAAAGCTCACTCAAAGAATTTGAATCAAAAATCGGCCATATCATTCAACACTTACAACATTACAACCGACTGAACGAAAAAGAAATGGAAGCCCTTTTGGAATCCAATCAAAAAACGGGTGCCGGGAAATTCAGCTCCCATGAAGTTTTGGTCCACGGTGTAAGTGGTAAAATTGTAAAGGCTTTGACCGCCGGACAACAGCAATTGGTTGATAATGTCAGAAAAAATGACATGGTGTTTTCCATCGGGCCTGCGGGTACGGGAAAGACTTATACGAGTGTTGCGTTGGCTGTACAGGCTCTGAAAAACAAAGAAGTGAAACGGATAATCCTGACGCGACCCGCGGTCGAAGCAGGTGAAAGTTTGGGTTTTTTACCGGGTGATTTAAAAGAAAAGTTAGACCCTTATTTACAACCGCTTTATGACGCTTTGAAGGATATGATTCATTTTGAAAAATTAGAATCTTATTTGGAAAAAGGAATCATAGAAGTCGCACCTTTGGCATTTATGCGAGGACGAACACTCGACGAAGCCTTTGTGATTCTGGATGAAGCCCAAAACACCACACATTCCCAAATGAAAATGTTCCTGACGCGAATGGGAAAAAATGCGAAATTCATCATCGCCGGCGACCCGGAACAGGTGGATTTGCCGCCCAAACAAAAATCGGGTTTGAAAGAAGCGATGGCAATCCTGGACGACGTGGAAGGAATCGGAATGGTGAAACTTACCGAAATGGATGTAGTTCGACATAAATTGGTTGGGAAGATTTTGACGGCTTATAAGAAGTTGGATGTAGGATAATTAATAGAAATCTGCGTAGGGAAAACCTTGTCAAGGTTAATTCTCAGCACGAAAACAACCTTGACAAGGTTTGAAATGAATTCCAAAAAACTACAAGAAGGCGATTTCTACAAAACACCGGAAGGTTACCTCGTTTTTACCGAACAATATTTGTTGCGGAGAGGCTATTGCTGCAAAAGCGGTTGCCGACATTGTCCGTATGGATACGACAAAAAAACCGATTCTTTCAAAAAGATTTGATTGCACACATTCAAATTCCATAAAAAAATCCCGGTATTTCTACCGGGATCCTCTCTACTAAAACTTAAGTACCATAAAAACTCAACTACCTTATGAAAAGAATAGTACTTACATATATATTAGCAAATCATGTGCCAAAAAATAAAATTTTGAACTATATCCCCTTAAATAAATGTTAAATTTCATATTTATTCTTATTGATAAGAAATTCCGCAACTTCCGTTTTTAAATTCACCAAATTCGGGTATTCATTGTAGCGTGTAAACCTCCTCAAACCGGAGAGCATCATTCTTTGCTCGTCCCCTTCCGTAAATGAGATAATACCTTCCATCGCACTGGTTTTTATTTTCTCTACGGAATCAAACAATTGGATTTGGGCGATTTTTATTGCGATTCCATCGACGTCATCCTCATTTTCACGGCTTAATTTTTCGGCTCTCAATACCGCACTTTCTGCCATATAGATTTCAATCATGATTTCAGCGGCTTTCAAAATCAATTGCTGGTGATTTTCCAGATCGGCACCGAATTTTTGTAAAGCAGAACCTGCCACCATGAAGAATGCCTTTTTCAAATTTGTCAGTATTTCTTTTTCTTGTGCCAAAATTTCCGAATAATCCGGCATGTCAAATGACGGAATGGTCATCAATTCGTCTGCCACAGCCATTGCCGGTGTCATCAAATCGATTCTTCCTTGAAACGCTCTTTTGATCAACATACTCACACAGAGCAAACTGTTGATTTCGTTGGTCCCTTCGTAAATTCTTGAAATTCGCGCATCTCGCCAAGCTGATTCCATAGGCATTTCTTTTGAATAACCCATTCCGCCATAAATCTGAATTCCTTTGTCGGCTGCAATCTGTGCCATGTCCGAAATCCAGACTTTCAAAACGGAAGCTTCGATGGCATATTCTTCAATTCCTTTTAATTCGGCTTCGTTGTGCGGCATTCCGTTTGCGATATTTTCCGCAATGGCATCTTCCATATTTTTTGCAGCGCGATAAGCACCGGCTTCGGAAGCAAAAGTTCCCACTGCCATTTCGGCTAATTTTTCCTGAATAGCCCCAAATGTATTGATGGAAACGCCGAATTGTTTTCTTTCCGCGGCATAATTAATGGCATTGGAAAGAATTCTTCTTTGGGCATCCAAACAAGCTGCGCCCAATTTAATTCGTCCGACATTCAGTGCATTCATTGCAATTTTAAATCCACCATTTCTTTCGCCGAGCATATTTTCAACCGGAACTTTTACCTCATTGAAAAATACCTGACGCGTCGAAGAGGAAACGATTCCGAGCTTGTCTTCTTCTTCGCCCAATGAAAAACCTTCGCCGGCCTGAGATTTCTCTACGATGAATGCCGTGATGTTTTTATCATCTTCAATTCTGGCAAAAACGATGAACAATTCTGCGAATCCGGCATTGGTAATCCACATTTTTTGTCCGGTAATTTTATAATGTTTGCCATCTTCTGTCAAAACCGCTTTGGTTTTCCCTGAATTTGCATCAGAACCTGCTTCGGGTTCCGTCAAAGCATAAGAAGCAAACCATTCGCCGGTCGCCAGTTTGGGTAAATATTTTTGTTTTTGTTCTTCGGTACCATAAAGCGTAATCGGCATGGTTCCGATTCCGGTGTGTGCTCCGTAGGCAGTTGCCAATGAACCCGTCGCTCCGGAAATATAATCACAGACCAACATGGTCGTAACGAATCCCATTCCCAATCCGCCATATTCCTCCGGAACGGAAATCCCTAAAAACCCCAATTCGCCCAACTTTTTCATCAAATCTTCAATCAAAGCATAATCCTTTTTCTCAATCTGATGTTTTTTGGGCCAAACTTCTCTGTCGATGAATTCTTTGGCAGATTCCAACATCATTTTTTGTTCTTCGCTGAAATCTTCATGCGTAAATATATCTTCCCAAGTCAAATCTTTGATCAGGAATTCTCCTCCT